>Ga0181517_10002652_pt1 | contig 17957 bp, 6 predicted proteins | sample PEATcosm2014_Bin_31_FD_119748 | JGI IMG/M metagenome (GOLD analysis project Ga0181517, IMG submission 119748) | Peatland microbial communities from MTU Mesocosm Facility, Houghton, MI, USA - PEATcosm2014_Bin01_30_metaG | ecosystem: Environmental > Terrestrial > Soil > Wetlands > Peat | place... | reverse complement strand
GGTGCGGCGCCGGCGGACACCCTCCCTGCCATCCCCGCCGGTTTCACCCCGGTGAGCCTCATCGAGTACCGAGGCTCACACCCCAAAGCGGGACAGCTCGGTGCTGGGCCGGACGCGGTCCTCGAGCTCCGGGACTTCCAGGGGTTCGGGGCCCTGTTCGGCACGGCGGTCCCGCCGGCGACGCAGCTCGCCGACGAGATCGACAACGCGTTGCGCTGGACGGCGCTGCGCGAGGCGACGGAGGCGTTCCTCGTCTACGCCAAGTCCGGCGAGGCGGTGGCCTGGAAGACCGCCCTCACCGATCTCGACAAGCTGGACCCCGTGGTCCAGGTAGTCACCATCACGAACCCGACGGCGCTCGTCGGGTGCCCGGCGCTCGTGCGGACGCTCGACGTGCCGAAGGCCATCGCCCGCCGCGGTCAGGCCAGCCGCGTCCGGAACACGAAGGCGGACAAGACGGCCGCGACGGGCACGGCCGCCAGCACGCCGCACGCGTAGCCCGCAGGGCCGGGAGAAGGGCGGAGGGGGCGTCGCACAGCACGTGCGGCGCCTCCTCTTGCCGTTTGTTGCCGTCGTCCCGCCCCTGTCCCCGCGCTCAGCAGTACCCCAGCGCCGCGTACCCGTCCTGGGCGCTCACGCAGTTGCCCCCCTCGTTGGCGTGCGCGATGTCCAGGCACGTCGACAGCGTCCCCGACGGGAAGGTGATGGAGTCGCAGCAGGTCTCGAGCGCCGTGCAGTCGGGGTCGGGGGCAGGACCGCCGTCCGCGCCCGGCACCGCGCCGCCGCAGTAACCCGCCTGCATGAACGCCGAGAGGTCGGTGGCGCAGGTCGGGTCGTCGCCGTCGGCCAGCGCGTCGAGGCACGAGTCGAGGAAGACGGCCGGGAACGACGAGCTCTCGCAGCACTGCTGCAGCTCGGGGCAAGCTCCCCCCGATCCGTACGTCGTCGTCCCTCCGCACGACCTGGACGCTACGAGCGACGACAGCTCGCCCGCGCACACCGACTCGTCCCCTCCGCCCTGGATCGACGTGCAGGTCGCCGCCTCGTCCGAAGGCATGGACGAGCTCCCGCAGCAGCTCTCGAGCAGCGTGCAGGCGATGGCCGCCGCCGCGTCCGAGGCCCCTGCTTCGGCGGGGTGGCCGCCGTCGCTCGACGCCGTCGCGTCCTTGCCCGGCGCCGCGTCCACCGCGGCCCCCGCGTCGACGGTCACAGGACAGTACCCGACCGCGCGCAGCGCCGAGAGCTCGGCCGAGCACTCGTCCGTCCCCACCTCCAGCGCGAGCTGCTTGCAGCTCGCCACGACCTCGGTGGGCAAGCTGGGGCAGCACGCCTCCAGGATGCCGCACGCCGACGACGGCGGCCCCGCGTCCGCGACCGGACCGACGACCTCGCTCTGCACCGACTGCGCGTCGCACCCGACCGACCACACCGCGGCGGCAAGCACGCCGCACACGCACCGCGCCGTCCGCCGGTCTCTCATCGCATCCTCGCTCGGCTCATGGATAGGCTAGCACCTGGGCGACCTCGGGCTGCCCCCCGTCCTCGCCGGCCGCGCGCGCCAGCGCCACCGCGTAGCAGCGCGTGTCGTCGCACCCGGCGTCGACCAGCTCGTCGGCCGGCCGGTCGATCCGGTGCGGCTCGCCGAGCGCGTCGACGGACACGACGCGGTACGCCAGCGCGACGATGGGCGCCCCGCCGGCGTCGACGCGGGCCGGACGCTCGGCCCAGGCGACCACCACCCCGCCGGTGACGGCACCGCTCCAGAACGGGCCCCGGACGACCGCCCCGTCGGGCGGCGCGATCGTGTAGCTCGCCTCCCGCGCGCCGTCTCGCTCCCAGGCGAAGGCCTCGACGCTGAGCGCGCCCGGAGCGTCGGCCCCCGCCGCGGCCGCCTCCCGCGAGAAGGCCATGAGGGCGGTGTGGGCGTCGGCGTCGACCAGGGTCAGGTCGTCCTTCTCGGTCAGCTTGCGACCGAAGCGGCGCCACGCCGACGGGCGGTCGGCGCCCACCTCGCGCGTCGCCACGCTGCCAGCCGAGCCCATGCGCACGACGCCGAGCACGTCGCCCACAGCGTAGACCTCGTGCCCGCGCTCCTCGTCGCCCCGGAAGTCGGTGTCCGCGATGATGCGCAGCGGCGTCGCGCGCGCCCCTGGCCCCCAGGTGCTCAGCATGACGTCGTCCTCGCCGTCGGCGAAGGCGAAGACGCGGTGCTGGCCGCAGAGGACCGACGGGTCGCGGTCCTCCGGGAGCGTCAGCGCCTGCAGGGAGGCGACGCCGCCGAACGGCTGCGTCTTGACGACCCACGAGCCCTTCGGCCCGCGCTCGATCCACGCGAGCTCCGCCTCGGTCGCGCAGGCCGCGGCCCCGACGGCGAACGGCTCGCCGTCGACCTTGCCGTCGGCGTCGACCTTCGCAGCGAGGGTGACGTCCTGCCCGCCGCGCAGCCCGCGCCACACGACGATGGCGCCGGTCTTCGTGCCCAGGACGTTGAGGGTCGCGTTGGCGCTCCACGTGACGCCCGGGATGACGTCGCGGCTCCAGCGGGTCGCGCCGTCGGCCGCGAGCGCGGTCAGGGCGACCGTGCCGCGCGGGACGACGAGCCCCGCGACGAACGTCCCCCCGGCCGACGTGTGAGCCGCCGCGATGGGGCGCGAGAACCGGGCGGGCGCCTCGCGCGGGGTCGCCGCGAGGGGGGCCGCGGACCCGCTCGCGACGGGCCCGCCGGGCTGGCTCCGGGACGGGTGACAGCCGACGACGGCAGCGACGACGAGGAGGGCCGCGGACGATCGCACCATAGGCGCAGCGTAGTACAGGATGGCGAAGGAGGCGCCACCCGCCGCGCGCGGTCAGCCGGCGTGCGCGTCCAGGTGCTTGCCGCCGTCGGAGTGCGCGTCCGGGCCCGCGTCGGCGCCCGCGGTGCAGGAGTCGTTGGCGGGGTCGGTGGCGGGGGGGCAGCCGGCGCTCGGGACCGCTGGCGGCACGATGGTGCTGAGCGGCAGGATGGGGACAGCCGTGAAGCCGAAACCCATGGACAGCGAGTCGCAGGGGAGGGTCGGCGGCTGCGACTCGTCCGCGAGAAGGTCGAGACCGTCGCAGATGTCCGACTTGGCGATGGCGTAGCCGAAGCTGCCGACGCACGTGGGCTGGCCCTGATCGTTCCGGTAGCTGGAGAGCGCGAGGAAGATGTTGTGCTCGGCCCACCGGCCGGCGATGACGCCGTCGCTGATCTGGAACCCCCCGCCCGGGTACGGCACGAGCGTCCCGGTGAGCACCCCGGAGGTCAGGGTGACGGTGATGGTCTGCTGGCCCGAGCCGGACATGGTCACGGCCATCTCGGGGAGGCCGGCCACGAGGACGTGGTTGACGACGTACGCGCCCAGCGACCTGTAGAGCGGGTTGGCGAGGCCGCCGTCGCCGACGGAGCTGGCCAGGACCTTCCAGCTGTCGTTGCCGGTCCACAGGGGGGCCCCCGAGATGGTCCCGGGGCTCGGGAAGAGGTCGACCTGCACGGCGGGGTCGTCGGCCACGCCGCCGTCCGGGGCCTGGGCGTACCCGGACAGCTGGATGAGCAGCGACCAGATGCCCTCCTCCGCTTCCTGCGAGAAGGCGACCGAGCCGAAGCCGGTCGGGTCGGCCTGCTCGATGGCCTTCATGAGCACCCGCGCGTTGTCGTCGATTCCGCCAGCGTAGTCGCAGTGCTGCTTGGCCGACACGCAGGTGGGCCCCGCCTCGCCGCAGCAGGTGTCGGTGTGGTCGAGGTCGTAGCCCGGCGGCACTGGGTCGGTCTCGCCCAGGTCGACGGTGCGCAGGGCGAGCGTGAAGACCTCGTTGCCCGGCACGTCCGGGCCCGACGGCGGAGCGGGGGGTTCCTTGCTGGTGCACACGGTCGGGGCCACGTAGGTGTCGGCCTTCGCTTCGACGTGCGCCTTCGCGTCGACCTTCTTGCCGGCGTCGTGGCCGGTGTCGTTGTGCACGTCCGCCCCCGCGTCGTGCCTGGGGTGCGTCGTGACATCGGGCCCCGCGTCGCCCGTGGAGGTCGCGGCGAGCTCGAAGTCGTGCAGGGCGCAGCTCTGGGTGGCAGCAGCGACGCCCGCGAGGAGCCCGGTGACGACGCCCACGACAAGCACGACCCTGGAGTGGTTCACGGCATCCTCCTAGAACGTCCCGCGCAGACCCGCCCCGCCCAGGGTGACCCAGGGCTCGACGCGCGCCTTGTCCGCATCCGTCGACGGGTGGGCGGGCTTTCCGTCCGCGTCGGTGGGCGCCTTCTTCGACGTCAGCAGGAACGCGGGGATGCCGAAGCCGAGCCCCGCGACCCCCACGATCATCCCGGCGGTCGTCAGCTTGGAGGCGGTGTGGAACGTGGAGATCGTCCCCGCCTCGGACGGGCCGCACACGTACTGGTAGCAGCTCTTGCTGGCGTTCAGCTGGTTCTCGTCGGCGACGGCGATGCCGCCGGCCACCACGGCGACGATCGCCCCCGCGGCCCCCACGCCGAGACCGATCCAGCTGGCGACGCGCAAGGGGGACGTCGGCGGGACGGGCGGCAGCGGCGGCGGCGGCAAGGGCGGCAGCTTGAGGAGCAGCAGCGCGGCCTGGCTCGGCTGGACGTCGGCCTGCTGCGAGACCTCGACGTCGGCGCGCTTGGCGGTGGCCTGGTGGTGACCGGGGTCGACGGGGCGCTTCTCGCCGATGAGCCCGGGCAGCAGCGGCTGGCCATCGACGACCACGGTCACGCCGTCGCCCTGCGGCCCGTCGAGGCGCACCTCGAGCGTCGGGATGGTCGGCAGGAGCTTGTCGCGCTCGGCCACGGCGTCGATGACCGCCTTGCGCATCACGGCCGGCGCGGCGCGGTCGAGCTGCATGCGGGACACCTCGAGGTAGCGCTCCCCGGCCTCGACGAGGCGCCCCTTCTTGACCAGGCAGCGCGCGGCGTACAGGCCCAGCGTGGGGGTCGGGACGAGCTGGTTGGCCGTGGTGAACTTGTCGAGGGCGCCGTCGTAGTCGCCGGCGTCGTAGAGCTTGAGCGCCTCCTGCCCGAGCTTGCGCGCGGTGCTGCGGGCCGCCGGGTCGCTCGTGTCGGCGTGCGCGGCAGGCGCGGCGGCGATCGCGAGGGCGGACAGCAGGATGAGGGAGAGCGAGAGGCGACGCATTCAGATGCCGAGCCGGTCGTCGTCGGGCCGCATCGATCGCTTGCCCGGGCGCTGTGGCGGACGCGGAGGCGGGGCGGCGCTCGGGGTGGCGGGCGACGCCGAGGCGGACGCCGTGGCGCTCGGTGTCGCTACCGACGGCCGAGACGGCTGCGAAGAAGAAGAGGGGATCGTAGCAGAGGCCGGGGGAGTCGTCGCGGGGGGCGGGGCGAGCGCCTCTTCCGCGCCGACGCTGCCGGCCGGCCCGGGTGTCGCCCGGAGGTGCAGCATCACGAGGAGCGCGGCGGCGAGCACCACGAGGCCGGCCGCGCCCACGGCCCCCGCGACGGCCCGGCGACGGGATCGGGACCACGCCGTGATGCGAGCCCACGACAGGTCGGTCCTGACCGCCGGGTTCTGCGACGCGTCGCCGACAGACGGGTCGAGCGAGAGGTCGCCGGTCGAGGACCCCGCCCGCCCCTGCATGCCGAGCACGGCCTCGACCGACTGTCGGGCGCGGATCGTCCCGAACTCCTGGAGGGCCGCGGCCATCTCGCCGATGTTCTGGTAGCGCCGGTTGCGGTCCTTCTCGAGGCAGCGGGCGATCGCGAGCTCCAGGGCGGCCGGCGCGCCGGGGAGCAGGGCGCGCAGGAGGGGGGCAGGCTCCATGGCGACCTTGATGGCCAGCTCGGGCACGGTCTCCGCCTCGAACGGGGCGCGGCCGGTCAGGAGCTCGAACAGGATCACACCGAGCGCCCAGATGTCGGTGCGCCCGTCGACCCCCTTGGAACGCTGCATCTGCTCGGGCGACATGTAGACGGGCGAGCCCATGATCGAGCTCGTCTTGGTCAAGTTGTGGTCGGGCACGCTCGCCGCGGTGACCTTCGAGATGCCGAAGTCCAGCACCTTGATGGTCAGGCTCCCGTCGGGCCTGGTGGCGCAGAAGAGGTTGGCCGGCTTCAGGTCGCGGTGCACGATGCCGTGCGAGTGCGCCTCGGCGATGGCCTCGCAGGCCTGCAGCACGAAGTCGACCGCCTGCTCGACGGGCAGGGGGCCTCGGCGCGCGAGCCAGGTCGAGACGTCGGCCCCCTCGAGGTACTCCATGACGATGTAGGGCGACCCGTCCTCGAGCTGCCCGACGTCGGTCACGCGCGCCACGTGCTCGCTCTTGATCTTGGTGGCTGCCCGGGCCTCGCGGATGAAGCGGCCGACCGCCTCGACGCTGGCAAGCGCCTCGGGGAGCAGAAACTTCAGCGCGACCCGCTCGTCGAGCAGGATGTGGCGAGCCGCGACGACGACCCCCATCCCGCCGACGCCCAGCACGCGCTCGACCCTGTACTTGCCGGCGATGACGGCGCCTTCGCGAAGCGGGTTGAAAGCATTCGCTGGCGACATGGGCGTGTCTCGGCGCGGAGGGGGCAAATCCCCATATGATAATTATCACGGGAGGGGGAGCCGAGACCATCGCCATGTGCCCGCCCCGGGGGCCGGTCGGGCGTCAGGCCCCCTCGAGCAGCTTGCGAAACGTCGTCCGCGGATAGCCGGCCGCCCGGGCGGCGGCGCTCAGGTTGCTCCCGTGCTCCGCGAGGATCGACCGGGCCTGCTCCGGTGAGAGCTCGGCGCGCGGCGGAGCGCCTGAACGACGGAAGCCGCGCTCGATGTGGGGGGCGTCCAGGGCCTCGCTGGCCACCGCGACGTCGCTGGCCCGGTACAGCACGTTGCGCAGCTCCCGCACGTTGCCTGGCCAGTCGTACACCAGCAGCCTCGCGATGGCGGCCGACGTGAGCCGGCGTCGACCGAGCTCCGGCTCCATCTGGCCGAGCAGGTGACGTGCGATGGCGGCGATGTCGGCCTTGCGATCCCGCAGCGGGGGGACCTCGACGACGAACACCTCGAGGCGGTGGAACAGGTCCCGGCGAAAGCTCCCCGTGGCCACCCTCGTCTCGAGCGGAGCGTGCGTCGCGGCGATCACCCGCACGTCCGGCGGGCGCCCTGGGCCGGCCCCCCCGACCCTCCGGATCTCGTAGCCATCGAGCGCGCGGAGCAGCTTCGGCTGGGCCTCGATGGGGAGCTCGCCGATCTCGTCGAGGAACAGGCTCCCCTTCTCGGCCTCGCGGAAGGCGCCATCCCTGCGGGCGACCGCCCCCGTGAACGCCCCGCGCTCGTGCCCGAACATCTCGCTCTCGACCAGCTCGCGAGGCAGGGCGGCGACGTTGAGCGCAACGAACGGCCCCGCCCGCCGCGGACCCTCCTCGTGCAGGGCCCGGGCCACCAGCTCCTTGCCGGTCCCGCTCTCGCCAGCGATGAGCACCGGCGCGGAGTGACGGGCGAGGCGGCGGATCTGCGCCGCGACCTTGCGCATCGGAGCCGACGCCCCCGCGATGCCGGGCAGGGCCGGCGGCAGAGGATCGTCGTCGTCATCCTCGTCGATGGCCGCAAAGACCAGCGTGGACCGGCCGACCGTCACGATGGTCCCCGCCCCCCCCCAGGCCTCCTTGACGCGCGCGCCGCCCACGAACGTCCCGTTGCGCGAGCCGAGATCCCGGATCGCCACGCCTCCGCCGAGGACCCCCACGGCGCAGTGACGCCCGCTGACCGCCCCGTCGCGCAGGACGACGTCGGCCCCCTGCCCCGTCCCCACGACGAGCTCGGCCTCGCCGAGCCGGACGCGGGCGCCGTGACCTTCGTCCTGCACGTCGACCGCCCAGGCGTGCGCCCGCGGCACCGTCGTGAGCTCCACGGTGAGACATGACTCCCGGTACTCGTTCAGCATGCGGCCTCGTCCTCCTCTGGGCGCCGCGGGCGGAGGCGGGAACACGGGGTCCCGCTCGTGGCTCGAGGCGCACAGGATCATCGGCCGCGCGGCGGCGCGGTTGCGAGAAATGGACCGCGCTCGCCGGATTCCCCCGAGCAGAAGGAGGAGGCAGCCGTCAAGCGGCCGCCTCCTGTCACCCCACCGCGATCCCGAGCGCCTTGCGCAGCGCGAAGTACTGCTCGCTGACCGAGAAGACGATGAGCTCCTTCACCTTCTCCGCGGGCGGCAGATCGCCGGGGAGCTGCGGCTCGGCGGCGATGATCTTCTTGGCGATCTCCAGGTCGGCGCAGAGCAGCAGACCCGCGCGCGCGGCCGTGATGTCGATGGCCTGCATCCACCGCTTCAGGTCCGCCTTCGCGCCGTCCTCGACGAACTTCTGCACGACGAGGCGCAGCGAATCCCGCTGGATCGGCTGCATGAACTTGTCGAGCTCCGCCGCCGTCGCCCCCACCGCCTGGGTCATCTCGGGCGGGACGGCGAAGTCACGCAGGACGATCTTGATGGCCGAGAATAGGACGACCTTGAGCTCCGCCAGCGTCGGGAACAGGTTCCGGATGTAGTGCTCCCCTCGGTAGTACGAGAGGTGCTTGCCGACGATGAACGTGAGCTCCTGCGGCGTGAACCCCGTGAGCACGCTCTGCCCGGCGACGCTCGACGGCGGAGACGCCGTGACCGCGACGAGCGCTCCTGCCACGTCGTTGCGGACGTAGAGGTCAGGCAGCTGCTGGATGCCGAGCACCTGCGCCGCCCACCCGAACGTCTTGGCGAACGTGACGGTGCTGGTGGCAGGGTCTTGCTTGAAGCGCTTGTCGAGCACCGGCAGCTGGCGGGCCGCCCGGAGCTGGTTGGTCTTGGCGACGATGGCGGCAGGCGTCACCATCTCGAAGATCTTGCCGATGAAGATGTTCTCGTCCTTGTGGAAGAGGTTCTTGATCCACTGCTCGTTGTCGAGCCGGCTCTTCACCTGGATCATCCCGTGCGGCCGGTAGTCCTCGAAGAAGCGGTTCTCCTCCTCGTCGGCCTTGTGCAGGAACGTCAACGCCGCACACATGCACCAGGCTCGGTCGTACTCCTGGGTGCGCAGGTACAGCTTGTAGAGGCTCCGGTAGGGGTCGACCCGCAGCGGGTCTTGCTGCAGGACGGTCGCGTGCTCCCCGATGGCTGCCTCGATCTGGTCGGTTGACTCGTAGAGCTCCGCCAGGATCTGCCGCTCGACCGCCTCTTCCTGGCGATAGCGGGTGGCCATCTTGAAGGCCTCGATCGCGCTCCCCATCTCCTTCAGGCGGTCCCTGTAGATGAGCCCGAGGTTGTGCCAGAGGTTGTACTCGAGGTCGGGGTTCTGCGTGCCGGCGGCCGACATCCGGCGGAGCATCTTGCGGAACGCTCGCTCGAGCTGCTTCCAGTCCTTCTGGGCGGTCAGGATCTTGTTGATCCGCTCGAACGCCTCGAGGAACGTCGGGTTCAGGTCGAGTGCCTCGTTGAACAACTCGACGGCGCGGTCCTTGTTGTCCTCCTTGTCGCGGTACAGCTGCGCCATCGTGTAGAGGAACTTGCTCTTGCGGGCGGGGTCCTTCTCGAGCTCCGCGATGGTCGAAATCGTATCGATCATCTTCGACCAGTTCTCGGTGGTCTGGTAGAGCCCGAGGAGCTTGTGAAGCGTCGTGTGCTTCGTCGGGAAGAGCTCGAGCGCCTCCTCGAATGCCTCGATGGCCTTGAGCGGGTTCTTGTCGAGGTCCTGCCAGACCTCGCCGATCTCGGTCAGGACCTTGAAGCGCTCGTCGGTGTCGATGACGTTGTCGAGGATCTGGCGCTTGAACGCGACGACCTGCTTCCAGTCCTTCAGGTCCGTGTAGACGGCGACGAGGGCCTCGAGCGTCGCCCGGTGCGCCGGGTCGACCCCGAGCGCCTTCTCGAAGTTGTTGATCGCCTGCTTCGCCTGCCCCTGCTCACGCTTGATGCAGCCGAGCTTGTGGTAGACGTTCGCGCGCGCGTCGACCTCGCTCTCGTCGAGCGATGTGAGGACCTTCTGGAAGTTGGTCAGCGCAGCTGACCAGTCCTTCAGGCGGAAGCACACCTCGGCGAGCCCCTTGATCGTCACCTGATCGGTGAGGTCCAGCTGGCTGGCAGCGGTGTAGGCCTTGAGCGCCTTCTCGTCCTTGCCGAGAGCCTGGCAGGCCATGCCGAGCTTGTTCTGCAGGTCGTGCTGCTCGCTGCGCTCTCGCTTGCCCGACTTGCGGACGAGCAGGTCGAGGAGCGGCTCGGCAGCCTCGTACTTCTCGGCGTTGGCGTACTCGAGGGCCAGCGGCAGCGCCGCGTCCTCGTTCTCGGGGTCGGCCTCGTGCGCCGCTTCCCAGGACAGCAGAGCGCTCTCGCGATCGCCGAGCATCTCGTCGCGCAGCTTGCCAAGCTCGACGAGCAGTCGCGCCCTCTGCCTGGGCGCCGTCGTGTAGCTCTGCTCCTGGTCGAAGTAGCGAGCCGCCTTGTCGTAGTCGGCCGCGTCCATCGCGATGAGCCGGAGCGCCTGGAGCGTCGCCAGGTGCGCCGGATCCAGGTCGAGGGCCATCTCGTAGCGTTCCTGCGCCGCGGCACGGTCGCCGAGCTTCTCGTCGAGCGCCTTGCCGATGCGGTAGAACGCCTCGACCCTCTGCTTCGGGTCCTGCGTGAGCTCCGCCACGCTCGTCATGGCCTCGATGGAGCGCTGGGCGTCGCCCTGGCGGTCGTAGAGCTTGGCCAGCGCCTCGAGCGCGGGCACGTTCTGCTCGTCGAGGTCGACGATGTTCCGGTACGCGTCGATCGCGCGCTCGAGATCCTCGAGCTCGTCGGCGTAGCACTGGGCGATGGCCGCGTAGAGGTCGAGCTTCACCTTCCGGTCGGCCGTGGTCCCCACGTGCCGTTCGTAGGCGCTGATGAGCTCGGTCCACTGCCGGAGCCTTCGGTAGTTGCGCTCCAGCGCGAAGAAGGCAGGCTCGTGGTTCGGGTCGATCTCGAGGACCTGCTCGAGGCGGGCCGCCGCGAGCTCGGGCTTCAGGAAGTGCTCCTCCTGCAAGCTCGCGATCTGCAGGAGCAGATCGATCCGATCGCGCTCCGTCGGCACGACGTCGAGCTCAGCCTCCAGGATGTGGACGAGCTCCGCCCACTGCTCCTGCGCCTCGTAGATCCGCGCGAGACCGCGCATCGCCGTGAGGCTGGCGGCGTCGAGCTCGAGCACCTCGCGATAGACCTGGGCGGCGCGGGTCGGGTCCCCGAGGGTGGACTCTGCGAGCGACGCGATGCGCAGCTTGGTGCTGGCGATCTCGACGGGATCGGAGAGGGCGGGGACCTTGCGCGCCAGGATGTCCGCGAGCTCTCGCGTCTGGGTGCGCGCGGTGTAGATGCGCTCCAGGTTCTCCAGGGCGGGGAGGAAGGCGCCGTCGACCTCGAGCGCCCGCTGGAAGTAGGTGACGGCCTGGTCGGTCTGGCTCATCTGCCCGTCGAGGAGCTCGCCCAGCTCGGTGAGGATCTCCTTGCGGTCAGAATCCGCGACAGCGACGTCGAGCGCACGAGTCAGCGTGGCGCCCAGCTGCTGCCAGTTGGCACTCTTCCGATAGAGCTGCCCCATCTGGCGGAGCGCGCCGACGTTGTTCGGGTCAAGCTGGACGATCTGCGCGTAGTACGGCTGGGCATACTCGGGGTGCCCGAGGTCCTCGCCGTACCACTTGGCCAGATGCAGACACAGGCGGATCTTCTGCGCCGAGTCCGTCTGCGCCTTCAGCCAGCCGTTGACGCGCTCGATAACGACCAGCCACTTCCCGGTCGCCTGCGCGATCTTCTCCAGGTAGCGCGCGGTCTCGCGATCGTGGAAGTCCTCCTCGAGCGCGTTGATCAATGCCTCGAGCGCCTGCTCGCGGTCGTCCAGCTCCTCCTCGAAGACCCGGGCGATCTTGCGGAGCAGCAGGGTCTTCTCGGACACGACCTCCCGCGTCTGCAGGCGGGCCAGGAGCAGCTCGATGAGCGGCTCCCAGCGCCGGGCCGCCGTGTGGAGACCCTCGAGCTCCTGGAACGCCTCGTCGTTGGTGGGCTCGAGGTCGAGGATCTTCTGCCAAGCGCCCGTCGCAAGGTCAGGTTCGCCGACGGGGTCTCGCCAGAGCGCCGCGGCGCTCCGGTACTCCGCGATCTGCTGCTGCACCTCCGGTAGCGCGGCGGCGCGCTGCATCTTGACGTCGATGACGTCGGTCCATCGGTCGTCCGCGCGGTAGATCGCCTCGAGGGCGTCCATCGCCTCGAAGTCCGGCCCGACCTGGAGCAGCTTGCGCCAGGCATCGGCGGCGTCGGGCAGCTGCTCGAGCTGGACGGAGTAGGTCTTGCCTAGCTCGCGAAAGACCTCCTTCAGCTCCTCGGCCTCGAGGCTCGCTGCGGCGCGGTCGACGATCTGGTGGAGCGCAGCCACGAGCTCGTTCGCGTCGCCCTGACGCCGACGGATGGTCGCGATGGACCGCAGCGCCGCGATGTTGCCGTAGTCGATGTCGAGAACGCGGTTCCAGTCGTCGGCCGCCTGGTCGTCGCGCCCCAGCTTCTCGCTCATGATGCGAGCGCGTCGCGCGATGATGTTCACTCGCTCGTCGTCGTCCGCGGCGATGTCGACCTGTCGCTCCAGGATGTCGACGAGCTCTGGCCACGCCTGCTGCCCTTCGTAGAGGTTCGCGATGGCGGCGAGCGCCTCGGGGTCTTCACCCCGCAGATCGAGGACGAGCTTCCACGTGTCGATCGCTCGCGCCGGCTGGTGCAAGCGCTCCGCCGACAGATGCGCGATCCTCGCTTGAATCTCGGCCTCGGCCGTGTTGCCCGCGGCGTTCTCGAGCATGCGCTCGAAGACGACGTACAGCTCGTCCCAGCCCTCGCGCGCCTCGTAGATGCGCGCGAGCGCCTCGATCGTGGCCTCGTGGGTCCGGTCGAGCCGGTCGAAGATGACCCTGTAGACACGGAGGGCCTGGTCCATGTCTCCGAGCCGCATCTCGTAGACCTCACCGAGCCGCGCGTGCAGCTCGACGAGATCGAGAGTGTCGACCGGGATGCCGCCCTGCTTCTGGGCATCCGCAGCCTTGAGCCGCATCTCGAGGACCTGAGCGAGCTCCTTCCAGGACTCCAGCGAGGAGTAGATGCGGTCGAGGTTGCTCAGCGCGTCAAGGTCGAGCGGATCCACTCCGAGGACGTACTGGTAGGTCTCCTCGGCCTTGGTGATGTCACCCAGCTCGTCCTCGAAAGTCTTGGCGAGACGCCGCCCGATCACGCCCTGGACCGCCTTGTCACCCACCGCGCCCAGGATATCGGCGTACGCGTTCGCGAGGGACTCCCAGCCGGAATCGACGGAAGATGCGAGGCGCGGTGCCTCCTCCCCGGTCCGCTCGTCGAGGGGGAACTCCTTCATCGCACGCACGTACGTGGCCAGCGTCAGCGCTGGATCGAGCAGCTTCTCCTCCTGCAGCTCTGCGATCGCGTAGTAGCGCTGCAACCGATCCTCGTCTCCGGTCGCGTGCGCGAGCTGCGCCTCGTACACCCTCGCCAGTCTCTCGAACTCGCCCGCCTGGCGGTACAGCGGCTCGAGGATCTCCGCGATCTCGAGCTGCTTCACGCTGGACTCGAACAACCCCTCGAGCGCCTCGAGCGTCGGGCGGTGGTCGGTGGAGACCGCGAGCACGTCGCGGTACGCGAGGATGGCGCCGTCCAGGTCGTGCAGGTGGGTCTGGAAGACCTGACCGAGCCGGTAGCGAAGCTCGATCACGTCGTCGGTCGACTGGGCGATCTCCGCCTCGCGGGCGAGGATCTCTGCCAGGTCGGCCCACCGCTCCGTCTGGAACAAGAGGCGATCCAGGGCGCGCAGGGCGACCTGGTTCTCGGCCTCCACCGTGACGATGCGGCGGTACCGGGCGATCGCCGAGTCGACGTCGTCGAGCTGGACCTCGTAGATCTGCGCCACGCGCAGGCCGAGGTCGACGAAGCCGGCCGCGTTGTCGCCGAGCCTGTCAAGCTCCTGGTCGTAGAGCTTCGCGACGTCGTGCCACCGGGTGAGCGCAGACGCGAGCCGCTCCAGGTTCGCGAACGTGTCCTCCTGACCCGCGTCTATCGCGACAGCGCGCGCGTAGGTCGCGAAGGCCGCCGCGTGATCGTCGAGCGCATCCTCGTGCAAGCGCGCGATCCGGTGGAGGAGCTCGCACTTCTGGAAGGCATCCGTCGAATGCTGGACCTGCACCTCGTGCACGTGGATCAGGTGCGTCCAGTCGCTCGCTCCCTCGTAGACGGGCTCCAGGACAGCCGCTGCCGCGAGAGCGTCCTTGCTCGTCGCGGCCAGCCCCTCGAGCGCCGCGAGCGTCGGCCCGTGATCGGGCTGGAGCTGCAGCAGGTCGCGATACAGGTCGATGGCGCGCGGAACGTCGTCCAGCCGCTTCTCGTAGAGATCCGCGATCCGGTACTGGAAGCTGACGCCCGCCGCCGGGTCGTCGGTCATCTCGCTCTCCCGGAGCAGAACGCTCAGGAGCTCGGGCCAGTCCTTGGCCTGCTCGAACAACACGTCGAGGCGGGACAACGCTTGAAGATCGTCGGGGTCCAGCTCGAGGATCTTCTGGTACGTGTCGATGGCCTGCGCCACGTCCCCGAGCTCGCGCTCGTAGACGGCGCCGACCTGGTAGTAGATGCTCTTCTTGTCCTCGGTGTCCGAGACGAGATCGGCCTTCTTGGCGTAGACCCCTAGCAGGTCGACCCAGCGCGAGAGTCCCAGGTAGCGCTTGATGAGCGCGTCGATGGACCGCAGATCGTCGGAGTCGAGCTCGAGGACCCGGTTGTAGACCGCGATCGCGGTCTCGGGTCGTTCGAGCACGTCCTCCTCGATGGCAGCGGCCTGGAACAGCGCGTCCTTCTTCGCCTCGAAGGTCTCGACGATCTCGGACTTGCGCTGGAGGATGAGCGACAGCTCCGGGTACTTGCTCGTGCGTCGATAGAGCGCCTCGAGCGCCTCGGCCGCGCCGAGATTCGACGGGTCGATCTCGAGCACGCGCTGGTACAGCGACGTGGCAACGTCGAGGTTGCCAACGTCGTTCTCGTAGACGCGCGCGCCGGCCACGTACAGCTGGCTCGCGATCGTCGCATCCGTCTGCTTTGCGGCGAGGTCGCGGAGCGTCTGGGCGAGGTCCTCGAACCGCCCGGTGGCGCGCGCGATACGGTCGAGCCCCGCCTGCGTGATCTCGTTCGTAGGATCCTCGGTGAGCGCGCGCGCCAGCGTGGAGAACGCCGCGTGTAGATCCCCGGCCGCGTCCTCGTGCAGCCTTGCGATCTGGTGAAGGAGCTCGACGCGCCGATCGACGGTGTCCGCGCAGCGCACCTGCACCTCGTGCGCGCCGATGAGCTTCGCATGATCGCCTAGCTGTCGGTACAGCGGCTCCAGCATGTCAGCGATGGTGAGCTCGTGCTGCGGCTGCCTTCCGAGCCGCTCCAGCCGCTCGAGGGCGGCGGCGTGCATCGGGTCGCGGTCCAGGATCTGGCGGTAGCCCTCGATGGCGACGTCGACCTGGTCCATCTCCATCTCGCGCAGGTCAGCCAGCCTGAGCATCAACGCGAGCTGGGCCGGCTCCTCCTCCGCCAGCGTCAGCTGGGCCTCGAGGTTCTCGGCCAGGCTCGTCCAGCTCTTCTGCCGCGTGAAGATCGCGTCGAGCGCGGTCAGCGCACGCTGACTGGCAGGGTCGACCTCCAGGACCTTCTGGTAGGAGGCGACGGCATCGTCCAGCTTGCCCAGGCGGCGGTCGTACGTCTCCGCCATCTGTCCGAGGAGTCGCTCGCGATCCTCCGGCAGGTCGGCTTGCTCGAGCCTGCGCTCGAATACGCCGATGAGATCAGCCCAGCGCTCCGTGCGCGTGAACAGCTGCTCCAGCGCATCGAGCGCCTCGCCGTCGCACGCATCGAGCACGAGCACCTGCGCGTAACCCTGCGCGGCCGCGTCGATGTTGCCCATCTGCTCGTCGATGACCGCACGGCGCATCCAGTAGTGTCGCGCCAGGGACGGATCGGTCACGCTGGACGCGATCTCGTCGTACAGAGCGACGAGCTTCGCCTGTGCACCAGAGGCTTCCACGACCCGCTCGATCTCGCTTCGCGTCTCGAGAAGGGACGGGTCGTCCTTCAAGGCGGCGGCGAGCGCGACGAACGCGCCGGCAAAGTCGCCCGTTGCCTCGGCGCTGATGTGCGCGACCTTCCGTCTGAGCTGGACCCGTTTCGCCGGGTCGGTCTCGGCCTCGCCGAGGATCTCGAGCACCCCGATCAGCCTGGGATAGTCGGCCCGCTCCTCGTAGATGGACTCCAGAATGCCGGCGGCCTCCGCCTGCAGCGAGGGGTTGGTGAGGAAGGCCTCGAGCGCCCCCCTGGCCCCCTCGTGCTGCATGTCGAGGAACAGGATCTCCCGATAGGCCTCGAGGGCGCCAGCGGCGTCCGCGAGGTGCTGCTCGAGCGCCTGTCCCAGCCGGAACTTCAGGTCGATGAGCTCCGCCTCCTCGAGATCGAGATCGATGCGCTTGCGGAGGATCTCGACGAACGGCTCCCACTGGCCGGTCTTCGCGTAGAGCAGATCGAGAGCAGCGAGCGCCGGCGCAGCGGTCGGCTCGTCATCGAGCACGGCCCGGTAGGTCTCGATCGCACGACCAACGTCCTTGAGCTCGGTCTCATGGAGCCGGGCGATCTCGTACTGAATGGCCTTCTTGTCGGCCGGTTCTACGGCGAGATCGCGTCGCTTCTCGAAGACCCCCAGGAGGTCGGCGAACCGGCCGGTCTGCCGGTAGAGCCGCTCGAGCGCCACGAGTGCCTGCGCGTTGTCGTCCTCGACCTCGCACACTGCGCGGTACGTCTCGAGCGCGTCGTCGATCTTGCCGACCTCGTCGACCAGCACGCGCCCGAGCTGGAGCCGCAGCGAAACACCCAGCACGTGGTCGCCATCCGCAAGCGCGCTGTCGATTGCCTGTCGATACCCGCCGATGACGCGATCCCATCCGCCCGTCACGTGCGCGGTACGCTCGACGTCGGCAGCCGTCCTCGGGTCGCCCGGCATCAGCTCGAAGGCCGCGAGGTACCGTTGGAACGCCTTCTCCGGCTCCTTCACCTTGCCTTCGTAGAGCGCCGCTACCTCGCGATAGAGCGCGAGCTTGGCATCGACGTCCGTCTCGTGTCCGAGCTTGACCTCGATGACCCCGGCGAGGGCCCGGAAGTTGTTCGCGGCCCCGTAGATGGGGATGAGCGCCTCGGCGGCGCGGAGGCTGGACGGGTCGAGCTCGAGCACCTTCTCGTAGGCCTTCGCTGCCCGGTCGCTCTTCTGCTTCTTGTCAGCCCACAGCTGCGCGATCTTGAAAAACAGGCTGATCTTCGCCTCTGGCCGCGTCTCCTTCGCCTCCTGCTGCTCGAGAATGCGAATGAGCTCGTCCCACTTCGCCGACTCCTCGTAGAAGGTCTCCAGATCGTCCCACATCGCGAGCGCGAGGTACTTCTTCTTAAGCGCCTCCTGCGCCTTGCGGTCGTTCGGGTCGAGCGTGAGCAGCGTCCGCCAGGCGGTTACCGCGCCCTCGTCGTTGTTCAGCCGGTCACCGTAGAGCGTCCCTAGCCGCGTGAGCGCCTGGATCTTCGCGGGCGCGTCCGAGGTAACCTCGACCTGGCGCTCGAGCACGTGGGCCAGCGCTTCGAAGTCCTTCGCACGATCGTAGAGCTGGCTCAACGCAGCCAGCGCCTCGACGTTGCCGTCGTCGTTGGCAATCACCTCGCGCCAGAGATCGATGCAGATATCAGGTTTCTTGACGCGCTCCGTGGCCAGCTTCGCCATCTCGAGGAACTTGGCGGCGCGCACGGCGCCCCGCGCGAGGCGCTCTGCCTCCCGCCGCTGCAGGCCGAGGAGCTTCTCCCAGTCCCTGCGCTTCTCGTACATCTGGCGGAGGTAGTCGACAGCCTGAGCCTGGTCGGGATCGATCGCGAGGACGTGCTCGTAGGCCTTCACCGCCTCCGCCTGGTTG
>Ga0181517_10002648_pt1 | contig 17963 bp, 16 predicted proteins | sample PEATcosm2014_Bin_31_FD_119748 | JGI IMG/M metagenome (GOLD analysis project Ga0181517, IMG submission 119748) | Peatland microbial communities from MTU Mesocosm Facility, Houghton, MI, USA - PEATcosm2014_Bin01_30_metaG | ecosystem: Environmental > Terrestrial > Soil > Wetlands > Peat | place... | reverse complement strand
GGCTTCGAAGAAGCGGCCCCCAGTGCGCTCGGCAATCTTCTCCATGATCTTCTTGCCGTCCACATTGGACTCGCGGTCGCCGCCGCCGCCGCCGGGACGCCTGCCACCGCCGCCGCCCGGGTAGCCTCCTCCGCCGCCGGGATAACCCCCGCCCCCGCCGGGATAGCCGCCGCCGCGATGGCCACCGTTGCCCATGCCGGGATAGCCGCCGGTGTGCTCCTGCTCGCCCTTGAAGTAAACCGTATAGACGGCCAGTTGGGCCCGGTCGGCGGCGTCCACCGCGTCGTTCATGGTTTCCTTGCTGCCGCGATCCACGCCGTCTGAGAAGACCACCAACGCCTTGCGACCATCCTTGGGCTTCATCAACTCATCGGAGGCAAGGAAGATGGCGTCGTAAAGCTGTGTGCCGCCGCGGCCATGGCTCTGCCCGCTGGTCCGTTCGTCCCCGGATGTTTCCGGCCCTTGCGGATCATCCCGCGACCCGCGTGCGGTCGGCCCCAGACCGTCGAGTTCATGGTGCAGCTTGCTGCGCGAACTGGTGAAGTCTTCGAGCAGTTCCACCTCGCGGTCAAAGTGAATCAGGAATGCCTGATCCTTTCCGGCCTTGGGGTCGGCCGGCAGCATGGTGTCAACAAACTTGCCCGCCGCCTTGCGCTCGTCCTCCAGCGCTCCGGAGAGGCTGCGGCTGGTGTCCACGAGCAGGCCGATCCGGTAAGGCAGATTGCTCTCCCGCGTGAAGCTCTTGATTTTTTGCGGCCGGCCATCTTCGGTCAACGTAAAGTCAACGGCATTCAGGTTGGCCACCAGCGCGCCCTTCTTGTCGCGCACCGTCACGGGAAGCAGAACCTCGCGCGCCTGCACCTTGAGCGTGGCGGCGGGCAGATCCGCAGATTGGCACACGCCTGCCGCAGGCAGAAAGATCACGGCAAGCACTGGTACAGCGATCCAAAGAGCATTTCGGTTTCGCATGGCGGTCAAAAAAGATACCCACTTTCATCTGATTAGACGAAAGAAGCCGCGAGCCGTTGCCTGCCCACCGATTGATCCGGCCCTCAAATAGTGTGCGGGCGAGCCACCCTTTCGCCAGAAAAAAAGCGAAAGAATGGGGCACGGGGCTTCAGTCTCTATGGGCCGGATCAAGAAATGGCCAGTTTCGACAGGTAATTCCAGCTCGAACGGATCGCCTGTTCATAAGGCAGGTCGTACACATCCTCCTCCACAAAGTACTGCTTCACCCCCAGCCGGTTCGCCTCGCCGATGACCGCCTTCCAGTCGATGGTTCCCGAGCCGACCTCAGTAAAGTGCGAGCCTTTGGGGCCGGGCACAAACGAGAACGCCGCGGCCGGCTTGCGGTCTTTCAGGTGCATCAGGGCCAGTCGCTGGCGGTTCTGCTTCATCACTTCGAGCACGTTCTGGCCGGCCTCGGTCACCCAGTAGACGTCCAATTCCAGCCGCACCGCCGGGTCCAGTTCCTTCATCAGGACCGCGAAACCGGTGCTGCCCTCAATCGGTTTGAACTCGTAGTTGTGGGCGTGATAGGCAAGCTTCATTCCGGCGGCGGTTACCTTGGCTGAGACATGGTTCAAGTGCGCGGCTGCCTTGCGGAATCCGTCCAGCGAATCCCACTGGGGCCGGGGAATCATCGGGCAAATCATGTACTTCAACCCCAGTTCGGCGGCATAGTCCACCTTGTCGGCGATGACCTCGTAATCGAAGTGGCCGCTGGGCGCCTTCAACCCGTGGCTTTCGATCAGCGCCTTCAGTTCCCTGGCCGGCCGGCTGTAGACCGCCGGGAACAGCTCAATGCTTGCATAGCCGATCTGATGGATCAGGTCCAGCATTGCTCCCATGTCTTTCAGGTAATTGCGGACGGTGTAGAGCGCCAGCCCGAACTCAAGTCCCGAACGGGTGGCGGCAGCCTGCAATTTCATCGGCGCGGCCAGCGCGGCAGCGGCGGCAGCAGTCAAAGCGGTAAAACGGCGGCGAGTTAGCATGGAGCCTCCTTTGCGAACCCATCCAGCATAGTAGACCCGGGCCGGGTCTTGCGAGAGAATCCACATCCAGCCTGATCTTCGTCTCTGCTTGATCTCACGTGCTATCTCAGGCTATCTTGATTTAGCCCGATCAACCGCGGGCGGAGGTTACACCCATGCCAAAGTTTGTGATTGAACGGGAGATACCCGGTGCGGGCAAACTATCACCCCAGCAACTGCAGGCGGTTTCGCAAAAGTCATGCGGAGTCCTGCGAGAACTCGGTCCCCAGATTCAGTGGCTGCAGAGTTATGTCACAGATGACAAGATCTACTGCGTCTATATCGCGCCCGACGAGGCCACGGTGCGCAAGCATGCCGAACAGGGCGGCTTCCCGGCCAACAGCATCGCGCAGATCCGATCCACGATCGATCCCACGACAGCCGAGTAACTCGGCGCATCATCGAACCGGCGGTGGTAGGAGTCACTTGCTTCGCGGCAAACGCAAAGCGGCGGAGCCGTTTAGCTCCGCCACTTGGTGTATCTGCCGCTGACTTGTAAGTTACCTACAAGTTATCTATGTCCGCCGCCTTCATGTCCGCCGCCACCGCCAGCATGACCACCGCCGCCGCTGTGCGCCGGGGCTGCATGTCCGCCGCCGCTGTGTGCTGGCGCTGCGTGAGATGCGTTCACGCGCCCTGCACCGGAATGGGAAACCGCGGCGTTGCCACGTCCCCCGTTGTTGCCACGTCCGCCGTTATTGTAGTGGGCGGCCGCTGCGTAACCGCCGTTGCCGTGATAGCTTCCGCCCCGCTCACCGGCGAAGCGATGGGCGCCCCATCCGTGACCATAGCCCCAACCGGCCCAAGGGCCCATGCCGAGAAAAATGCCGTTGTAGAAGTACCCCGGCCCATAGAAGCCCATGGGCGCGCAACCGTACGGCGCATAGTCGTAATAGCCGTAGGCGCAGTTGGGCTGGATGCCAACGGATACCATCACCTGTGCGTTCGCCGCCGGCGCCATGGCCAGTCCGGCAAACAATGCAATTGATCCCACTAAAGTCTTGAGGTTGCGCATATGTGACCCCCCTTTAAGGTGTCTGCGTTTGCTGGTGTTGCGTCGGATGCCGGTTTGCCGTAGTTTTCAACCCGGCAAACGCAGCCACCATAAGGGGCCAAATTGGTGCATGAGTTCCCATCGCTTCTTCCCGAGGGGTTCTATCGATCTACCCTTACATTCCGCACAGTAGACGCATGCAAACCCTTGGTCTGTGCAATAGGAATCACTGTCCCGTAATATCCTCGCCGGGCTTGGTAACGTCGAGCAAATCTGACCATCGCTTTGTCGCGCTTCACTGTAAGACTAAGTGAACCGTTGGTTTACGGGATGGAAAGTTGCTCGCCGGACTACATCTCCCAAAGAGCGGTCTGAAAAGGGTGGATTGCCAATGTTGCCAGTCTCTGGTTTTCGACTTCAAACTATGTCACGCGCGATGCCGGCAGGCCATGCACGAGGGAAGAGCTTTGCCGGGCGAGCGCTCGACATAAAGATACATCTGACGGCACTTCTCTCCTCAGTTCTCATTCTTTGGGTGCTTCCGCCGGCGGCCGCGGCGCAATCGTTGGCGCTTGAAGCCGATGCATCGACTGTTGCAGCGACCGTTTCCTCTACACGGCCGCTCTCCGACTACACACGCCCGACACACAAAGTGATGCTCAACAATTACCTCCTCGACACGCTTGGGCCGTATCCCATCACCATCGCCGCCGGCATAGCCGGCTTCAACCAGATTTACAGTTCTCCGCCTGAGTGGGGTCAAGGCGCCCAAGGCTACGGCAAGCGCATCGGGTCCAACTTCGGCATCGAGGCCATTGGCACCACCTCGCGGTTTGCCATGGCTGCGGCATTGAAGGAAGATACGCTCTACTATCGCTGCGAATGCACTGGCGTCCTGCGCCGCACGGGTTATGCGGTGCTGTCTACCGTGACTGCGCGCCACGGCATAGACGGGCATCGCGCTTTTTCGTTCTCCGGTCTGGTGTCGCCCTATGTGGGGGCGGGGGCCGCAGTGTATGGCTGGTACCCTGACCGGTACGGCGCGAAAGACGCGTTCCGCATGGGTAACTACACGCTCCTGGCTTATGTAGGCGGAAACATCGCGCTCGAATTCATCACCTTCAATCCTCGCTCTCTGTTGTCGCGGATGCACATGAAGAGCATGCATGGCGCGCCAGAATCTGGTCCGGGCAATTGAGCGACTTAGCTGTGACGGCGGTGACAGCAAACGGGCGCAATGCTCCGGGCAAGCGAGCGATGCCCTTTGCGGCAGTCTCTGCTTCCGCCACCGCTTTCATCGGGGATTTCTTCGAGTGGTTTGGAAACCTGGGCATCTTCTTCTGGCGTGTCTTGCGAGCGGGCCTGACGCCGCCATATGAATGGCGCGAGCTGGTACGGCAACTCGACGAGGTTGGATCGAAGTCGTTGCCGTTGGTCGCCTTGGCCGGCGCGGCGATTGGCGTGGTGATCTCGCTTGAAGCGCGCTACAGCTTGAGCCGGTTTGGCGCCAAGTCAATGTTTCCCGCCACTCTCGTCTACTCGGTCATTCAGGTGATGGGCCCCATTATTACCGGCCTGGTGGTGAGCGGGCGCGTGGGCGCGGGCATCGGAGCGGAACTGGCTTCGATGAAAGTCACTGAGCAGATCGACGCCATTGAGGCATCGGCAATCAACCCCTACAGGCTGCTGGCCGCTACAAGAATCCTGGCCTGCATTCTCATGCTGCCGTTGCTTACCATTGCGGCCGACGCGTGCGGATTGTTGACGGGCTGGTTTGCGCAGGCCCTGGTTGAGCCGCTGTCTTTTCATCAATTCGTCGAGAGCGGATTCAAGGGCGCGACATTCAATGCATTTCTGCCACCCACCTTCAAAACCATGGTGTACGGACTCATCATCGGCCTCATCGCCTGTTTCCAAGGCATGCGCACCCGTGGCGGCGCAGAGGGAGTGGGACGGGCAGCTACCAACTCGGTGGTGCTGGCCTCCTTGTTTCTCATCCTTGCCGACGTGGTGCTGGTCAAATTTATTCTTGTCGTCTTCCCATAATCGCGAAGTGAAAGGTTTGTGCGAACCAAATGGCTACCGCTCAAAGTACATCGATGTTGCCGGATGAACTCGTAGACAGCGGGCGCGCGTCCGTTGTTGCGGTTGAGGCCGTCCACAAATCGTTCGGCGCTCACAAGGTTCTCAACGGAATTAATCTGACTGTGAATCGCGGCGAAACGCTGGCAGTGCTGGGTCGCAGCGGAACCGGCAAGAGTGTGTTGTTGAGGCTGATCGTCGGCCTCGATAAACCGGACTCCGGTTCGATCCGCATCGGCGGCGAAGACATTGCCGGACTCACCATCGATCAGTTGGGTGGAATCAGAAAGAAGATGGGATTTCTCTTTCAGCATGCGGCCCTTTACGACTCTCTCTCGGTGGCAGACAATGTGGCGTTCCCTTTGCAGCACCACAGCAAAGAGCTGTCCAAATCCGAGCGCTCGGATCGCGTGAGCCAACTGCTCCTGGAGGTGGGTCTCGACGGCAATCTCGACAGGATGCCATCCGACATTTCAGGCGGCATGCAGAAGCGCGTCGGCCTGGCGCGCGCGCTTGCACTCAAACCTGAAATTTTGCTTCTCGATGAGCCAACTGCGGGCCTTGACCCGATCAGTTCAAGAGAGATCGACGAACTGATTCTCAAGCTGCAAAAAGAGCGTCAGATGGCAAGCATCGTCGTGACCCACGATCTGTTCAGCGCCAAAACTATCTCCAATCGCCTTGCGCTGCTGGATCAGGGAAACGTGGTGATCGAAGGCAGCTTTGAAGACCTCGAGCGAAGCGACATAGCGTTCGTAAAAGAATTTCTCAAGCAGTAGCAGGAGGCAACATGTCCAGAGTAGCTCGGCTGGGAGCATTTATCGTTGTGACACTGGCAGTGCTTGCGGCCGGCGTCTTCATTATCGGAAGCAAGGCATATCTGTTTCGATCTACATATCGGCTGAAAGCCGAGTTCGACAATGTTGCTGGACTGGCCGCCGGGGCCGACGTACAGGTGGGTGGCGTGCACAGCGGAACCGTGAATAGCATTGCCCTGCCGCATCGGCCGGGAGAAAAAGTCACTGTTTTCATCGACCTTGACCAATCGACACACGAGATTATCAAGCAGGACTCGGTAGCTTCGATTGAAACCGAGGGTATCTTGGGAAATCAGTATCTGGCCATCTCGTTTGGATCTGCCGGACAAGGCGAGGTGCGCGACGGCGATTTGATTCAAAGCAAACCGCCGCTTGAAATGGCGGAACTGCTGGTGAAAACCAGCACGATTCTGGATAGCAGCCAGCAAGCGATTCAAAATGCAACCCTGGCAACGGCGCACCTGAACTCGGTAAGCGCGAAAATCGATTCGGGCCAGGGGTCGGTGGGAGCTCTGATCAACGACAAGGATCTATACAACAACCTGGATACGTCGACCCGCTCGCTGAACGAGACCTTGGTGCAGGCACAGGCCGGGGCTACCGATTTTCGTGAAAACATGGAAGCCCTGAAGCACAACTTCCTCTTGAGCGGCTATTTCAAGAAGCGCGGCTATGAAGATGCCGCAGGCGTAACGGAAGACGAAATAGAGGGCATGCCGCAAGCAACGCCGGCCAAGACTTTCACGTATCCGGCAAACAAGCTCTTCGCGGCGCACGACTCAGCCAAGCTGCAAAATCAAAAGTCACTGGATGAAAGTGGAGAGTATCTCGCCAACAACGCATTCGGCTTTGCGGTCATCGTAGTGTCTGGAGGGCCGGAGGGCGACACTTCCAAAGTGATGGAACTGACCGAAGCTCGTGCCATGGTGGTTCGCGATTACCTCGTCGAACACTTTGGATTCGACGACACCAAGTTAAAAACCCTTGGCCTGGGCAAGCAACCCGGCCAGGCCTCTGAGGCTGGAGCGGGCGCAATTCGATTGTTGGTCTTTCCGGCCGGCAGCAGCCTGCCCGCAAAAAAACTCACCGCAGCAGGCGTGGCCTCAAAGGGGGCCGTCGATATGCCCGTACCCGCCGTGAGCCCTGAAGGCGGACGTCCGTAGCGGGTTCGCGGCGTAGAGTCGCCTGCCCCCACTTGCCTCTAAAGGCAAGTGGAAGCTTCAGATATGAAGAAATCTGTTCTTGAAGAGCCTGTTCTGAATAGCTCAGCCTTCATTGAAGTTATTTGCAACAATAATCGTGAAGATGAGCCGTATGTTCCATCTTTCTCAGGTCCTGAGCTAAGTCAACCGATCTGGAACTTACGCCTCTTAGCCAACCGCATTATGCGAGGGAGAGTATGCCTCTTGTCACAGTTGTTCTAACTTTAGTGGTGGTCGGCCTCTTGTTGTGGCTGGTAAACCGGTTTATCCCCATGCAGGGCCAAATCAAGGGGATACTCAACGGCGTCGTCGTGATTGCCGTGATTCTCTGGCTGGTAAAGATCTTCGGCCTCTTTGATTATCTGCCGCAACTGGGCGTTGGACAACCGCTTCTGACCGTCGTGGTTACGCTGGTGGTGGTTGGCTTGTTGCTGTTCCTCGTCAACAGGTTCATTCCGATGCAGGGGCAGATCAAAGGAATATTGAACGGCGTGGTGGTGATTGTTCTTGTGTTGTGGCTCATGAAGGTCTTCGGGCTCTTTGCTTACGTGACGCAATTCCGAGTCGGACACTAGGGAACCTCTGATTAAGTTCGAATGGAACGCCCAAATTCCCTCAGGGGCTAAAGCCCGCGCTCTATTTGCTGGGTTTGCGGCACGACTAAAGTCGTGCCCTTTCAAAACAGCGACTTATTCAGAAGCTCCCTAGAGACTCGCGCTTCGCCTCTTGGATAAAAGCTGCAACCGTGTTCGTGAAGCGCGCGGTCTGTAAACGGACAGCATCTGAACGTCAACTGGAACTTAGAGGTAAACGAACGCAAGGAGGATGACATGTTAGGAACGATTCTAATTGTGGTTTTGATTTTGGCGCTTCTCGGAGTACTGCCCAGGTGGCCCCATAGCAGGAATTGGGGTTATTACCCGAGCGGAGGAATTGGGCTGATTCTTGTGATAGTGCTCATCCTTCTGCTTCTCGGGCAGATTTGATCCTGGGCCTCAAGTTTGTTTTATTGCCCCGGCCCTATTTAGTTGCTACAAGTTCGGCTGCGACGAAGAAACAAAAGCAGGTCCTTCGACTGCGTTTGGCGCGAAAAACGCGCCAAACTTCGCTCAGGATGACAACCTTATTGCGATGCAATTCTTTGGGGCCGGATCAATAAGGCTTGTTTCAAAGATGGAAGCTGCATCCGAGTTGTAATACCTCAGGGGTTAAAACCCCTTGTTTGTCCGGCCGATTCGGCACGACTGAAGTCGTGCCCTGACACAAAGCGGATTTCTGAAACACGTTCTAGCTATGTCTTGCCGATAACAAGCAAGAATAGGCAAGCTGCGACAGACAACGTACACTTGACTTACCAGGTAAAGATTTCCCTTCTCGCCTTCAGCCATCCAGGCTTTGCTCCAGACGAGCACCGTTCAAGCAAAACAACGGAATGAATGGAGTTGCCATGACCCTTATCAAGAAAGCAGATGTGGAAAAGCACCGCGCAGCGCGCCGGCGCAGTGGCTTGCATCTTGTCCACAAGACACACAAAGGTGTGGATAAGGGAGAGCCGGGAGTCGATTCATCGATCGGGGAAAGCGCGCCATCGTTCGCTGACGATTTTTCGCTTGACCATTCGGCTCCGGGCGGGGCAGTTTCGGCTGTCGTCATTCCCGAAACCGCAGGCAGTTCCAAGATGCCTGAAACGCCCGGCGCAATACATTGATAAGCCAGCGTCGCGAAGCCATGTGAATGGAATTCATTCCACTGTCTTGCCCTGTTTCCCGATGTTGAGAGATAGGCCGGCTGAATCACCTCCGGCAAGTACCTTGCAAGCCAGGCAACATACCGGGAACTCACCTCCGAAGCCGTGAACCATCTAATCCGGCTCACTCGGTGTCGAAACATTCGAAAGAAGGATCACATGTCTCAAATAGAACCGACCCGTTTTGACGGGATGGCTGCGGAGACTGCGCGCCTCGGTTCGGCGCCGGTCGCATCGAAAAGCTGCAGCCTTCCACTGCCTACGAGGATTGCATTTATCGGCAATTACCTGCCCCGGCAGTGTGGCATCGCCACCTTCACCACCGACTTGTGCGCCGCGCTCGCAGCTGAATACGGCAGGGGCCGCTTGTTTGCCATTCCCGTCAACGACCCGGAATCTCGATATGAATATCCTGAACAGGTTCGCCTTGAAATTGAGCAGGAAGATCTCGCCTCCTATGAACGGGCGGCCGAGTTCCTCAACTTCAACGGCAACGATCTGGTTTGCCTGCAACACGAATACGGCATCTACGGCGGGGAAGCAGGGGGGCACATTCTTGCGCTGCTCCGCAAGCTGACGATGCCGCTGGTTACCACGCTGCACACGGTGCTGCGCGAGCCCGACACAGATCAGCGCGCCGTGCTCGAAGAGATTGCGCGGCTCTCCGATCGCGTTGTGGTGATGAGCGAGTTGGCGGCCAGGCTGCTCCGCGAAGTGTATGCGGTGCCGATCGGCAAGATCGACATCATCCCTCATGGCGTGCCCGATCTACCCTTCATGGATCCCAACTATTTCAAAGACAAGTTCGGCACCGAAGGCAAGTCGGTTTTGCTGACCTTCGGCCTGCTGTCTCCCAACAAGGGCATTGAGAACGTGATCCGCGCGCTCCCTGCCATCCTGGCGCGCCATCCGAACGTGGTGTATATCGTTTCCGGCGTCACCCATCCGCATATCCGCAGGCGCGAGGGTGAACGCTATCGCGAGCAACTTGTGGCGCTCGCCGAGGAGCTTGGTGTCTCAGCCAACCTGATTCTCAACAACCGATTTGTCAGCGCTGAGGAGTTGGTGGAACACGTTGGCGCGGCCGACATCTACATCACACCATACCTTCAGGAGGCGCAGGTAGTCTCTGGAACTTTGGCCATCGCTCTGGGGGCAGGGAAGGCAATCATCTCCACGCCATACTGGCACGCCAAAGAGCTCCTCGCCGAAAAGAGAGGCGTGATCGTTCCCTTTGCCGATCCTGAAGCGATTGCAGATGCAGTTACCGGACTGCTTGAGAACGAAGCCGAACGTCACGCCATGCGCAAGCGCGCCTACCTGTACTCCCGTGAGACCACATGGCCCAAGACGGCGCGCGCTTACATGGCCAGCTTTCAGCGGGCGCGGTTCGAGCGCTCGTTGCAGCCCAGGGCCGCTCAATCTGGCGACCAGGCCGTGAATATTGTGGATGGGCTGCCGGCCCTGAACGCCAGCCACTTGATCACCATGACCGACGATACGGGCATGCTGCAACACGCGATTTTCTCGGTGCCGAACACCCGCGAGGGGTATACGACCGACGACAACGCGCGTGCCCTTATGGTTTCGGCGCTTTTGGACGAGGACCCTAGGTATCGCCGGCAGGTAGATAACCGGAACCTTTCCCATCGCTATCTTGCATTCTTATGGCTTGCCTTCGACGCAGACTCGGGAAGGTTCAAAAATTTTCTTGGTTACAACCGCAAATGGCTTGAGGCCGTCGGGTCCGATGACAGTCACGGCCGGGCTTTGTGGTCCTTGGGGAAGGTGTTGGGGCACTCGCAGAATGCAGGCTTGCGAGGAGCTGCCGGCAGACTCTTTGAAGCCGCCGTTCCCGCTACGCTTACCTTCACCAGTCCGCGCGCCTGGGCGTACTGTATCCTTGGGATGCAGGCCTACCTTGACTGGTTCCCTGGAGACAGAGTCATTCAGGGCGTGCGCAACAGACTGGCAAATCGCCTTCTGGATATCTACGAGCGCAGTCACTCCGACCAGTGGAGATGGTTTGAGAAGAGTCTCTCGTACTCCAATGCGCGGTTGTCGCAGGCTCTTATTCTGGCGGGCTGGCGCAGCGGCAATCAGAGAATGATCGAAGCCGGAATGGACTCTCTGAAGTGGCTGGTTGCAGAGCAGCATCTTGGCGACAAGGAAATCTTCGTGCCCATCGGGTCAACCGGGTTTTATGTTGCCGGGAGCGATAAGGCGCGATTCGATCAACAGCCCGTGGAAGCATGTGCAACCGTGTCGGCATGCCTCGAGGTCTACCGGCTGACCGAGGAGAGGCAATGGCTAGAGGAAGCGCAGCGGGTCTTCCGGTGGTTCCTGGGCAGGAACGATTTGCAGGCGCCGCTTTACGATCCGACAACCGGAGGTTGCAGGGACGGGCTTCATCCCGATCGCGTGAACGAAAATCAGGGAGCGGAATCGACTCTGTCTTTCCTGATGGCGCTGCTTGAAATGCATGCAGCCAAAGTTGCAACCGCAGACGAACAGCACCAGGGAATGAGTGTCTCACTTTGAATCCAGCTATCAATCCCAATTCAGCAGCAAGGACCGCCGCCGCGAATCCACCCGTTGTCCGGGCCGGCAACGCGGTCGAGATTCCAACTGCCGTGGTCGAAGAGACGCCCGTCGAGGAACAACATCATGTGGAGGTCAACACCGGACTTCCCCTGTTCACCCGGTATTCCGGGAACCCGCTCCTTACCCAAAAGAACTGGCCTTATCCCATCAACAGCGTGTTCAATGCCGGGGTGGCAAAGCTCGCCGACGGGGACACGCTGCTGCTTTGCCGGGTCGAAGACCGTAGAGGCTTGTCGCATCTTTGTGCCGCGCGTTCAGCCAATGGAATCGATGGATGGCGAATCGACGCGCAGCCAACCATGCCGGCCAAACCCGCTGAGTATCCAGAAGAGATTTGGGGCGTCGAAGATCCTCGCATCACATACGTCCCCGAGCTGGAACGCTATGCGGTTGTGTATACCTCATTCGCACGCGGCGGTCCGGGAGTGTCCCTGGCGATGACCAAGGATTTCAAGACCTTTGACCGCTACGGCGTAATCATGCAGCCTGAAGACAAGGACGCGGCCTTGTTGCCGCGGCGCATTGGCGGAAACTGGGCGCTGATTCATCGTCCCGTCACCACGCAGGGCGCGCACATGTGGATCTCCTACTCGCCCGATCTCCGTCATTGGGGCAGCCACAAGATCATTCTCGCGGCGCGGCGCGGGGGATGGTGGGACGCCAACAAGATTGGGTTGTGTTCGCCCCCTATTGAGACGGAAAAGGGCTGGCTGGTCATCTATCACGGAGTAAGGCAAACCGCATCGGGAAGCATCTATCGCCTGGGCCTGGCGCTGTTCGATCTGGAAAAGCCGGAGATATGTTTGCAGCGGGGAGACTCGTGGGTTTTCGGGCCTGAAACTTCGTACGAGCGCAGCGGGGATGTGCATGACGTCGTGTTCCCTTGCGGACAGACGATTGGCGCGGATGGAGATACCATCCACATATACTACGGGGCTGCAGATTCCTGCATTGCCCTGGCAACAGGAAGCATTCGCGCCTTGCTCTCGTGGCTGGATGCGAATTCGAGCCCGGAGATCGGGACCACTCCCTGAATGCGATGACTGGGATTTGAAAGGCAAGAGAGAAATGACTAGTTCAATTCGTATCTGGCCCGACTGGGCGCCGCAGATGCTCTGGATACGGCGAAAGTGCCCGCGTTGCAATTCAGTCAAATTCAAGCAGGCCGAGTTGCGCCCCTATGACGGCTTGCTGGCCATGTTCGCGGTTCGCCCCATTCGCTGCATGTTTTGCTGGCGGCGCTACTACTGGTTTGCCTTCAACGACGTTAAAGCAGGGTAAGTACGCGCCCCGATGAACATCTTCGCAACCCCGCCGCAGATCGCTGTTCCAGGGATGAATCACGGGTCGGCGCCGCCGGGCTGGCTTACCCATTTCGGAATCCTGGGGATCTTTCTTGTAGCCGCGGTAGATTCCTCGGTTGTGCCTTTGGTGGTGCCCGGCAGCACCGATCTTTTTCTTCTGTGGCTGGTGGCGCACGGCGGAGATCCCTGGTTGCTTGCGGCCGGGGCGGTGGCCGGCAGTCTTCTCGGTGGCTATTCCACCTGGCAAATCGGCAGAAGAGGCGGCGAGGCCGCTCTGCGCCGCTACGTGCCCAAGCGCCACCTGGGCCGGATTACGCGATGGATTGAGCGCAATCCCGTGCTGGCGGTGTTCTTGCCTGCTGTACTCCCACCGCCAATTCCGCTTGCTCCTTTTGTGCTCGCTGCCGGCGCGCTGGGTGTCGCGCGCAATCGGTTCCTCGCCGTTTTTGGCGCGGCAAGAAGCCTTCGCTATTCGCTCATTGCCTGGCTCGCGGTGTTCTACGGACGCAGGATCGTTCGCATCTGGTCAGGATCAATTGAGAGATGGACAGCTCCGCTGCTTTGGTCCTTTGCCGTGCTGATGACTGCCGGCATCTGCATCGGAATCTGGAAACTCCGCCGTCCGCGCAAATCCAACGAAGCAGAACAACAAGGACCAAGCACCTCTCCCCGGGCCGCCACGGCGCGAAAAATATCTTTCTCCAGCGATGAGCGCGGAACCTCTGATTAGTATTGAAGAGACCACTCTATTTAGAACCGAACTAAATGGGGAATGTGAAGTCCAAATGGTGCATTTGTTGACAGAGCCTCCATAGTCCCCCGCGTGCAGGTGCAAAGCAGTGAGCTAAATTGACCGGTTTTTCGTGCCTGCATGTGCGAGCCTAAGTGTAATTGTCATTTACAGGCGTTCTCGTCCGTATCCTCGGACGATTCATCCGTCCTCCAAAAGGATTTCATTGATTACTTTGGAATACTCGAAATTCAAGTCGTTGCTGCGCCGCGTCATCGTGGTTCCCATGATGGCCACAACAGTCCTCGCGGGGTTGCTCCTCTGGGAAACCTTCGACCTGAACAAATCCATGCAGTTGGTTGACCATTCTGACCAGGTTCTGGATCAATCCGGGCATCTGCTCAAGCTGCTTGTCGATATGGAGTCTGCGAAGCGCGGATATATCGCCACCGGCGATGAGAGTTTTCTTCCCTCCTACCTGGAGGGCACCAAGCGATTCAATCCCGAATTCGAGGCCTTGTACGGGATGGTGGCTGACAATCCGATGCAGCAAATGCGGCTGAGGGACATTGATGCTGGTTACCAGGCGAGTGAAGCCTACGACAGCCGCATTATCGCGCTGCGTCGCGCTGGAAAGGCCGATCCTACTCTGATTGAGAACCGACAGAGAAAACAAAGCCTTGACGCGCTTCGGGAGCAGATCGCGGTGTTTCAAGCCGCCGAAGAAGAACAGCGCATCGGGCGGGTTCAAGCCGCGCACCGGCGATGGATCCTGATGGTGACAAGCTGCCTGGGCCTTGGCTTGGGATTCGGTGTCTTCCTCGCCTTGTTCACGCGATACCACGTTGAAAAACTGGGCAGCAAGCTTTTGCAGAGCGAAGAGCGCTGGACAGCGACGCTGGGCAGCATTGGCGAGGCCGTTATCGCAACCGACAGCGAAGCTCGAATTACCTTCCTCAACGGCATCGCCGCTTCCCTGACCGGATGGGAAACCCAAGAGGCTTTGAACCAGCCGATCGGAAATGTGCTCAAGCTCATTAACGAAACGTCTGGGATGACCGCGGACAATGAAGTGCTCCGTGTGCTTAGGGAAAAGAAGATTCTGGCCGTGGCCAACCATGTTGACCTGGTCACCAGAGATGGCCGCGAAATTGCCGTCGAGCACAGTGCCGCACCCATCCTCGCCGGCGAAGGCAGGGTCATCGGCGTGGTGCTCATCTTTCGCGACGTCGCCGAGAGGCGGCAGGAGCAGATCGCAACTGCGGAGCAGGCGGCGCTGCTGGAATTGACCCAAGACTCCGTCTTTGTCATCGACATGGAAGGAAGAGTCCAGTTCTGGAGCCGCGGGGCAGAAATGATGATGGGGTACTCCAAAGCCGAGGTTGCGGGCAAAATCGCACACGAGCTTCTGCACACCGAGTTTCCGCAGCCCTTCGAGGAGATTACAGCAGAGCTTATGCGCGTTGGACACTGGGAGGGAGACCTCATCAAGACGGCCCGTGACGGCCGCCGTGTTGTGGCTGCCAGCCGCTGGGCATTGCAATGGGGCAGGCGCGACCAGGCGCCGCGTGTGCTGGTGATTAATAGCGACATTACCGATCGCAAGAGAACCGAAGAATCGCTGGTGCTGCAAAAAGAACAACTGCGGGCGCTGGCTGAACGCCTGCAGTGGGTGCGCGAAGAAGATCGCAAGAGAGTGGCGCGCGACCTGCACGATCAAATCGGGCAAATCATGACCGCGATCAAAATGGATCTGATGTGGGTGACGCGTCATCTGCCGGGCTCTGAAGTCGATGTGCTCGCCCGGTTGCAGGAGTCGGTTCAGGCCATCAACGATGGCGTCAAGGCAGTGCGCACTATCTGCAGCGGTCTGCGCCCTGGGGTGTTGGATGACCTTGGTCTGGCCGCGGCAATCGAATGGCAGGCAAGCGAGTTTGCTTCCCGCAACGATGTTCTCTGCCAGGTCTCGGTTCCGCCGGTTGATTTGCACCTGGATGGCGACCGGGCCACCGCGACCTTCCGTATCTTCCAGGAGTGCCTGACCAACGTGGTTCGGCACGCGCAGGCAAAGTCGGTGCGCGTGGCCCTGGTGCAGGATAATGAAAGCATCGTCCTGGTTGTGGAGGACGACGGAGTGGGGTTCTGTGAGTCAGACTTGTCGAATTCTTTTGGGTCCCTGGGACTGCTGGGCATGAAAGAGCGGGCGCAGTTTTGCGGAGGCGACGTGCATATCTCCAGTTCTCCCGGCCACGGGACCAGGGTGACAATCCGCGTTCCCGCTGATACGCCGCGCGCTGAGAGGAGCGAAGCATGCACATCCTGATTGCCGACGACCATGCCGTGGTCCGCCGCGGCTTGAAAGATATCCTGACCGACGCTCTTCCCGGCGCCGACTTCTCTGAAGCCTGCAACGGAGACGAGGTGCTGAGCCGACTCGGCAAAGCGGCAATAGCCCTTCTGCTGTTGGACATTAATATGCCTGGACGCAGCGGGATGGATGTGCTGCGCGATGTGAAGCTCACTTATCCCAGGTTGCCGGTGATCATACTGAGCGTTCACCCTGAAGAACAGTATGCCGTGCGCTGCCTGCGGGCCGGCGCATCTGCCTATATCAACAAGGAGAGCGCCCCTGAAGAGCTGGCCGCGGCGACAAAGAAGATCCTCAACGGCGGCCGCTATATCAGCACCAGCCTGGCAGAGCAACTGATCGCGAACCTGGACGAGCCCGCCGGCAAGCTCCCGCACGAGGCGCTCTCTGACCGGGAGCATGAGGTGATGCGATTGATCGCCGCAGGCGTCCCGCTCACTGAAATTGGCGACCGCCTTCATGTGAGCGTAAAGACCATCAGCAGCTATCGCGCCCGGATTATGGAAAAAATGCAGATGAAAAGCAACGCCGAACTCACCCGCTACGCCATGACCCACAACTTGATAGATTGAACCGGCCTGCCAGTGTAGGAATAGCCCTACAGCGCTTCTGCGCAAACCCTACGAAAATCATGGACTACGCTGATACCCCTTCTACTTCACCGGCGGTATCGTACCTACAGGTCGAGCCTGCGGGCCCGGCAATTGGAAAAGACAATGAACATTCTGATAGCAGACGATCACGCAAATGTGCGGCGCGGCCTGAGAGAGATTCTGGTTGACGCGTTTTCAGGCGCCTGCTTCTCCGAGGCTTCCAACGGAGATGAGGTGCTTTCGCAACTGGTCGCGTCGCAGCACGATGTGTTGTTGCTCGACATCAATATGCCCGGGCGCAGCGGAATGGAAGTGCTGAAGGACGTAATGCATATCTACCCGGGGCTGGCGGTGATCATGGTCAGTGTTCAGCCGGAGAGCCAGTATGCGTCGCGCTGCCTGCTGGCCGGCGCCACTGCCTACGTCAACAAGAACAGCGCTTCTGAAGAACTCGCTCCGGCGATCAAGAAGATATTCGACAAAGGTGCGAGGTTCGCGGTGAGTCCGATATTGAATTAGTGGCCGGTCTCGCTGATTGCGGTGACATAGTACGTCAGCAGCAACTCACAGGCCGCCAGGCAACAAAGTAACTTACATAGCTTGTACCGATACATTCTTACAGGGTATGCTAACTCGCCGCAACGCCGGGATGCGGCAACATTCGCCTTTGTGCAAACCATAACAGAAGATACAGGCAAAGGGCCTATCCAGGCTCGCTGACCCGCTGTCGCCGATAACCTAAAAATCCCAACTGTTTCTCGACGTGAGAAATGCCTTACAAGGGTCGAGTAACAAAGCCTACAGGAATCACAGTCTTTCCCGATTCCCACTCATTGTCTCCCCGGATAAAGTAGTTATATCAGGTTGGCAATAAGTAACAACGATGCACACACTCTGCAAGACTGAAAGGTATCAATCATGGCTACCAGCTTTTCTACTATGACGAATACGGCGTCCAGGATTCCGCTGGGACGCGCATTTCCTTTGCCTCCGGTTGCCCATCGTGATCTGAAGATGGTTCCCCGCGGCGTCAGCGCGGTACCGGCGCAGGAACAAGACTTCGATCTCCAGCGCCCCCTGAACAATCTGGTGTCGGGAAGGACCCGCCGTGATTACCTGGCCGGTGAATGCGTCTTTTCACAGGGGGATCCAGCCAACGCGGTCTTCTACATCCAGAGCGGAAAAGTCAAGCTGACCGTTGTATCGATGAACGGCAAGGAAGCCGTCATTGCCCATCTCCCCGCGGGCAGCTTCTTCGGTGAGGCGTCCCTGGCAGGCCAGCCGGTTCGCATCTCGTCAGCCAGCTCGCTCGTGTCCGCCACCATCATTCGCATCGACAAGACAGTGATGCAAGACCTGCTGAAACGTGAGCCGAAATTTGCCGAGCAATTCCTCGCACATATGCTTGCCCGCAACATCCGCATGGAAGCTGACCTGGTAGATCACCTGTTCAACTCCAGCGAAAAGCGTCTCGCTCGTCTGTTGATG
>Ga0181517_10002646_pt1 | contig 17967 bp, 17 predicted proteins | sample PEATcosm2014_Bin_31_FD_119748 | JGI IMG/M metagenome (GOLD analysis project Ga0181517, IMG submission 119748) | Peatland microbial communities from MTU Mesocosm Facility, Houghton, MI, USA - PEATcosm2014_Bin01_30_metaG | ecosystem: Environmental > Terrestrial > Soil > Wetlands > Peat | place... | reverse complement strand
CTTTTCATGACGGCAACCTGTGGCAGCAGCATGACGCCGCGCGGACCGTTCGCCTCGCAGCAGTTCAGCTCCATGCCGCACTGCTTCTCGCCGAATTCGCGGATGCCCGCGAGCGGGCTGTACTTGGCGAAGCCCGATCCATCCGGTGTCATAGCTCCCAGCAGCGCGTTGTGCGCGGCGGTCTCGATCGCGTCCGCGTAGCGCGGATCGCCGGTGAGGCGCAGCAAGTGAGCGCAAAGGTGCATCCAGGTAACCGTCACGCAGGTTTCCATGGGATTCTTAGCCGGCTGTGCCTGACGCGCCTTGCCGCCGTACCAGCACTCCTCGGAGGAGCCCGAGCCGGCGGCATTGATCTCGGTAGAGAGAATGCTCGCGTGCGTGCGCATCGCCGCATCCCGGTAGGCCGTGCGTCCGGTTTCGCGATACAACTCCAACAGGCCGGCGTAGCATGACATCATCTCGTACGCCTTCTCGCCGTTTTCCCAGGAGAACCAGTTTCTCTGCGGGGGCGGAAACCGCTCTCCCACCGGAACCGCATTGAATGCCTTTTCGATCAACTGCGGGCCGTCGGGCGCGGACCATCGGGACACGATCCACTCGGCGAAACGCAAGAATCGCTCGTCGCCTGTGCGGCGATGGAGCAGCACCACGGGTTCGAGCACGCTACTCGCGGCCATTCCGCGGAACAGCCCACAGCGAATGATATCGGCAGCGCTGGGGCCGACCTCCGTCATCAGGTGTCCGCCCAGCCGGCGTGCGCCGGCAAGCGCGGCGCCGTCGCCCGTCATGTCGAACCAGGCCAGCAAACCTAGAAGCGTATATTTGCGGCCCCAGAGATCCCAGGACTTCAAGTGACTGCCGTCGGCGTAATTCCCTATGTATCCATCCGCGGTTTGGGTAGCGAGCAGAGATTGAACGGAATCGTGAAGATGCGCGCGCGCGGCGGCATCGCGCGAGTATTGACACGCGGCCGCGGCCGACAGAAACCACTTACCCCAGAATTCGGTTTGCCAGCATGCGGTTTCCGCGCGCTGGCGAAACGGCGCTACCAGCTTGTCCCAATTCTGCGCGAAGATGCGATTGCGAACGCACAGGTCGACCTTGCGGCCCACATATCCGCCCAGTTGAACGTGCTCCAGCGCGGCCGGCGTCAGGACATCGGCGACGCGGTGCCGGGGCTGGCTATCGGGAGATGCACTTTCCTGGCTGGCACACGAGCTGCCGGCAGCGGCCGGGAGCAATGCGAGAACGTGGCGGCGAGTCATCGGCAAATCACAGCGTAGCGTGACGCAGGGCACTGTGGGGCGGCTTGGTAAGCTGCGGTCCGATTGGCAATCGGACCGCGCGGTGGTTGCCAACCACCGCGCAGGATGACATCCTGCCCCACACGCTCGATGTACACTAACGGAAAGCCGGGAACGAAGAAAAGGTTGCTCCGGCCATTTGTACTGCTCAGCACAGGAGGCTCCATGTCCCTTCGTCCAGTGAAACGACTGATCAAAGCCAAGCCGACCCTCGAGGGCGCCGGTGTGCATCTGCGCCGCGCGTTCGGTTTCGGCAACACTTCCGACTTCGACCCGTTCCTCCTTCTTGACGATTTCCGCAATGACGTTCCGGAGGATTACCTGGCGGGCTTCCCGTGGCACCCGCATCGCGGGATCGAAACCATCACGTACGTTCTGGCGGGAACCGTCGAGCACGGCGACAGCATGGGAAACCACGGGGCCATCGGCGCCGGCGACATCCAATGGATGACGGCGGGAAGCGGGATTGTCCATCAGGAGATGCCGAAGGGAGACACAGCGGGCAGGATGCACGGATTCCAGTTGTGGGCCAACCTTCCCGCGTCGCTGAAAATGACGGCGCCCCGTTATCAGGAAGTGAAATCGGGCGATATTCCGGAGATCACGGATGACGACGGCACGCACGTTCGCGTGGTCTGCGGAAAGTTCTGGGGGACAGTCGGTCCGGTGGATGGCATCGCGGCCGATCCGACTTATCTCGACGTGTCGGTGCCTCCGGGCCAGCGGAAGACGCTGCCGGTCGAGACGACGCACCACTCCTTCGCGTACGTTTTCTCGGGGGATGGGAAGTTCTGCAACGCTTCCGGCCCGCTGGAGGTGCCCACCGAATCGGTTGGATGGGCGGACACCAAGCCTCCTGCCGACGCCGACAACCGCTCGCTGATTCTCTTTGACCGCGGCGACGAGGTCGAAGTGCACGCCGGCGAGGACGGGATCCGGTTTCTCCTGTGCTCGGGGAGGCCACTGCGAGAGCCGGTGGCCTGGTACGGTCCGATCGTAATGAACACGCAGGAGCAACTCCGCCAGGCGTTCGAGGAGCTCGATAAGGGGACGTTCCTCAAGCCGAAGACTTCGAGTTAGATGGAAACGCGGCACGGCAGAACCGTGCCGAGGCAGATGGCGAAGCTACTTCTGGCGTTCCAGAAACTCCAGGAGCAGCCGATCGCGAGTATACGCCCAGGCGACAAGACGGCCGCCAAAGACGATCGCGGGTACCGGCTGCTGCACAATGATCGATCCTGCCGAGCCGGCATTTTCGACTTCCGCCAGCAGATCCTCCACCTCGTAGCAAAGGTGATGCAGACCCCCGCCGCGCTTGAGGAAGGCCGCCACTAGCGACTTTGCGTCCACGGGCTGCAACAGTTCGAGTAAGGGCTCGTCCGGAATCGAGCGGCGCACAAAGGAAGCCCAGACCGTCTGTTCGGGCACATGCACGATCCGTTCGTCCCACACGCCGCCCAGGGAGCGTGCCAGGCGCCCGGCCGCTTCCGGAATCGAAGGCACAACAAATGCGATGTGGTGAAGCCTGGCGGCGGGGTCAATCATTTTCGGGCGGGCAGACGGTCACGCTGCCCATCCTTCAAAGATTTCACCTGGGTCTCCATGGACGCAAGATGCGCAAGGATAGGCGGCTCGGCCTGACGGAAGTTATTCGAGCCTGGCGGATCTGTGCTTAACCTAAGGTAGCGGGCGGGGCCTGACGCCGGTTATCTCACGCTGATCCACCATATAACGCATTGCAAGCGCTGAGGCCCCCTTCCTATAATCGTGGCTATAGTCGACCGTTCGTGGAGAGCCCCGATTGAACGGGAATCTGGCAACACCTTTTTACCATCAGGCCGTTCTGCAGCCCGGGCGGTTGGCGTTGTCGGTCGGCGCCACGGACCTCACCTATCGGGAACTGGCGGCGCGAGCGAGCGCCATCGCAACATGGCTTGACCAGCGGGAGGGACAACCGGCATCGCGGGTGGGCATCCTGGCCGCGCGCAGTTGGGAGGCGTATGCGGGCTTGCTGGGAGCCTGCTGGCACGGTGCCGCGTATGTGCCCCTAAACCCCCGCCTTCCCGAAACCCGATTGGCCTGGCTGCTGGAATTCATCGGGCTGGATGCCCTGATCGTCGACGCACAGGGGCTGGAGCGGCTCTCGGGAAGCGTGGCTCGTGCGTGCCCGCATCACATCCTGGCCCCTGCTGTCCATGCGCCCGGCGCACCCGCCGGCCTGGCCGGCACCGTTTGTGGCTCCGAAGCTCTGGCTGGCGATCATCCTCTGCGGGAACCGGCCGGCCGCGATGCCGCGGATCTGGCGTACATCATCTTCACCTCCGGCACCACGGGGACGCCCAAGGGGGTCATGGTTAGCAATGGCAACGTCGCCGCATTTTTGGCGGCTCTTCGCGAGCGTTATGCCTTCGGCCCGGCTGACCGAGTGGCCCAGGCCAACGAACTCTCGTTCGACAATTCCGTTTTCGACGTCTTCAATGCCTGGTCGTCCGGCGCATCCCTGCACGTTGTGCCCGCCACGCAGGCCATGGGGCCGCTCCGCTTCATCGAGAGCCGCGACCTCACCGTGTGGTTCTCCGTGCCTTCCACCGCCATCTTCATGCAGCGCATGAAAATGCTCGTTCCAGGCGCGCTCCCGTCGCTGCGCTACTCGGCCTTTGCAGGAGAGGCGTTGCCGGTAGCTACCGCGTGGGCCTGGCGTGCGGCTGCGCCGAACAGTATCCTGGACTGCCTCTATGGCCCCACTGAAACCACGGTTGTCTGCACCGGGGATCGGTTCTCCGACGCAGTTCACACTACCGAAAGCCGCGGCATCGTCTCCATCGGTAAGCCGTTCCCGGGAATGGAGGCGCGGGTACTGGATGGATCGCTGAATATCGTTCCGCAAGGCTCGCCGGGGGAACTGGCTTTTTCGGGCAGCCAGGTCGCGCGCGGGTACTTCCGCAATGCCGAGCAGAGCGCCGACCGTTTCCGGTTGCTCGATGGAAACATCTGGTATTTGACCGGCGACCTGGCCTATCAAGACCCGGAAGGCCGCTATCACCACCTGGGCCGTACCGATAATCAGGTGAAGGTGAACGGGTACCGCGTGGAATTGGAAGAGGTGGAGGCTCACTTGAGGATGGTCTGCGGCACGGATTCCGTGGCCGTGGTTGCCTGGCCCATGGAGCACGGTACCGCCTCCGGCCTGGTCGCATTCGTAAGCGGCGTGGAGGCAGGGCCGGGAGAAATCCGCGAAGGTATGAAAGCCCGCGTGCCCGCTTACATGGTCCCGTCTCGCGTGCATTCTTTGCCGGCGCTGCCAGCCAACGCCAATGGCAAGTGCGACCGCAAGACACTGCTCGGGCTATTGGAAGAGAACGCGCTATGAGTGGCGCGCTGGTTTCGCCTGTGCCACCGAAGGAGGCGTTTGCCCCCGGCCCCACTCCCTGGAGGCTGATCCCGCCCTTCGAGACGAAGCCTGAAATCGTCCGTCTGGCGCAAACCGTTCCGGGAAAACTGGCCCTGCTGGCCATTTTCGCGGCGATGTACAGCCTGCAGAGCGAGAACTGGCTGGGCATGTGCGCTATCATTTTGCCGATCACATTCTTGCCGAAATATCGCCGGGCTCTCATCGTATGCGGGACACTCTATTGGCTGGCGTTCCACAATTCCTGGTGCGACTGGACCATGGTGCGCAAGGTGTCCGAGCGAGAGGGCGCCCTGGTCAATTTCGCCTTGCTGATGCCGATTGCAACCGGCGCGCTACTCGCTTTTGGAGCGGTATTTTGTTGGATGGTCTCCCACTGGCGGACGGCCAAGCTCATGCGCCGGCCGATCCTTCTGTTGGGGCTTTGTTATGCCGTGGTGCTGCTCGGAGCTTGCTACGCACCAGTTACACACGCCGGTCGAGTCTATCTCTGGACCGCCGTCACGATGCTGGGGAGCTATTTCTGGTTTATTGGTTACACTCTGCTCGACCGGAATTCCAAGGACCGGGATCCACTGCCACTGCAGATGGGCGTCTGGTTTCCCTTTTGGGTCGGCAACTCAAACTCGCTCACTCCCTTTCCCAAAGGCGCCGCGTATCTTCGCCGGATCGAGGCCCGGACTCCCGAGGACCTGGCCATCACTCAGATCAAGGGGCTGAAGTTGCTCTTGTGGACACTCATGCTGAGCGTGATCCTCGCGGTGTTCCGCAACGTGCTGCACGTGCGGCTTCACATCCCCCCTCTACAGGATGTGTTCGCACATAGCGTCGCTCGCCAGCCGTATCCAATGTTCTTCGAATGGGCCAGCCTGATCGGCGATTTCCTGGAGACCATGCTCACCTTCTCGATTTGGGGAAACTCCGTGGTCGCCTGTTGCAGGATGACCGGCTTCCGAGCCTTCCGGAACACTTATCGGCCTTTTCGAGCCCGGACGATCGCCGAATTCTGGAACCGGTATTACTACTACTTCAAGGAATTACTGGTGGAGTTCTTCTTTTATCCGGCGTTCGCCCGATACTTCAAAGGCCACAGGCGGGTGCGGATATTCTTTGCCACCCTCTGTGCCGCCACTTTGGGCAACATGGTTTTCCATTTTATCCGCGATATCCACTATGTCGCGGAATTGGGGCTTGGGCAGGCGCTGATTGGGTTTGACGTTTACGGCTTTCAGTGCCTGGCTTTGGGAATAGCGATCGGCATCTCGCAGCTACGTGGCAAGAAGCGATCCGCCCATGGACCTTGGCTGCGCGAAACCGCCATTCCAACTGCCGGGATGCTGGGCTTCTACTGCTTGCTCCACATCTTCAACTATTTCGGAAGGACCTCTCCCATCCAGGAACATTTCCGGCTCCTGCTGAGTTTATTCGGTATCTAATGCGACAACGAGTGAGGAATCCATGGACGAACGCACGAACGTAAGAGCGGTAATCCGAGGCCTGTTGGATAAGAAGGGAGACACGCGGGCTTTTGGTGACGGAGACTCTTTGATCATCAGCGGCCGTTTGGAATCGATCGATGCCTTGGAAATCGCTTTTTTCCTCGAAGAGCGTTATGGAGTCGATTTCGCTCAGATCGGTTTCGATCAGAATCAGCTCGATAGTGTGGATGAGATAGTGTCGTTGATAGGCGCCACGAAGGCAGGAGCGGAGCCGGCGCCCCCGATCCCTTCACCGGCGCCGTGAAGCGAACACGGTGACGAGCGGCGTGCCTTTGAGCAGCGGATCCTGCTCGGCGGTCACTGCGAACCCGTGCTTTGCCAGGACGGCTTGGACTTCATCAAGTCCACCGCGCTCATCGTGGACCTCGATGACGGCTTGGCCGATCCGCTCCCAATGCTCGGCCCGGATTCCCGCCAGAACCTCTCTCTCGCTCCTCTCGACGTCCACTTTCAAGAGATCGATGCGCGCCACACTATCCTCGTCCACGATTTCGGAAATCGTCCGCAAACGGCAGGGGAACGTCACTTTGCGAAACTTGAAGCCGACGAGCCTCTCGGCATCCTGCGGCGGCAAGCCTCGGTTGACCATGAACGTCTTGGTGGTGCCTCGATCGACTTCCAAGTCGGCGTGGAATCCCGACATCGTGGAGTTAGCGGGGTAAAAGGTGAACTCCGCGGTACCCGGCGCGGCGGAGAGTCCGCACTCAAAGACGCGGGCATCGGCCCCATGGAGCTCGATGTTGGCTTTCAAGCATTCGCATGCCAGCGGACTGGGTTCGAATGCGAAGATGCGGATGCCCCGGCGCTCGCGATGAAAGAAAACCGTGGCCAGCCCGATATTGGCGCCGACATCGAGTACGCAATCCCCGTCGCGCAGTTCGATGCCGTGTTGCAGGTAGCAGCGGTCGCCGAAGATCTCGCGATGCATGAAACGCGTCTCATCGGGGTTCAGGGAAAACACTTCCAGACCATCGGGGAGAGTGAGTCGTCTCATGATCGGGTCCCGCGATCCCAAGCCGGGGCCCGGCAGGGCCCGAGCGTACGTTGCCTACCGTTCCAGCGCAGCTACGCCGGGCAGCTTGAGGCCGGCTAGAAATTCGAGCGAAGCTCCGCCGCCGGTGGAAATATGGCTGATCTTGCTGGCGACGCCGGCGGCTTTGATGGCCTTTTCCGAATCGCCGCCGCCCACCACCGATGTGGCGGAGGAAGCGGCCACGGCTTTGGCCAGCGCCACGGTTCCTGTGTCGAAAGGCGGCTTTTCGAAGATGCCCATGGGGCCGTTCCAGATCACCGTCTTGGCGGAAGCGATCACCTTCGAGAACTTCTCGATGGTCTTGGGGCCGATATCGACGCCGATCTTGTCGGCAGGGATCGTCTCGACCACTTCGTTGGCGGCGCCCGCGGCGATTTCGGATACGACCACGTGGTCCACCGGTAGCATCAGCTTGCTTCCAAGCTCGGCGAGCAACTTCTTCGCCAGATCCACCTTGTCCTCTTCCACCAGCGACTTGCCGGTGGGCAGACCCTGCGCCTTGAGGAACGTGTACGCCATGGCGCCGCCGATGAGCAGTTGGTCGACGATCTTGCCCAGGTTCTCGATCACTTCGATCTTGTCCGAAACCTTGGCGCCGCCCAGGATGGCCACGCACGGGCGCGTCGGATTGGTGGTCGCCATTCCGAGATACTTCAATTCCTGCTCCATCAGCAGTCCCGCCGCGGCGGTCGAAACGAACCGGACCATGCCCTCGGTGGACGCGTGGGCGCGGTGCGCGCTCCCGAACGCGTCGTTGACGTAGACATCGCACAACGCGGCCAGTTTCTTCGAGAATTCCGGATCGTTCTTCTCTTCTTCGGCGTGATAGCGCAGGTTTTCGAGCAGCAGCACTTCGCCCGGAGCCGGCAACATCGCTTCCACCTCGGGTCCAACGCAATCGGGCGCCATCTTCACGGGCCGGCCGAGCAGTTCCTGCAAGCGCGCCGCCACCGGGCGCAAGCTCATTTCGGGATTCGGTTTGCCCTTGGGCCGGCCCAGGTGGGAAGCCAGAATGACGCCGGCTCCATGATCGAGCGCGTATTGAATCGTGGCGAGCGACGACTTAATGCGCTTGTCGCTCGAGATTTCCATCTCGCCCTTTTCGTTCTTGACCAGCGGGACGTTGAAGTCCACGCGGATGAATACTCTCTTGCCGTTCAGATCGAGATCGCGTATGGATAGATAGGACATATCAGGCCTCAATGCAGGTTTTCCCTTAGAGAGTAACACGCGTCGGCGCCCCCTTTACAACATCCCTTTTACAATGGTTGGGTGCCTTTCATTCCCCTGATCGAACTGGAAAACGTCACCGTGCAGCGCGGCCCGCGCGTGGTGCTGGATGGCGTCACGCTGGCCATCGGGCAGGGCGAGCATGTCGCCATTCTGGGTCCCAACGGCAGCGGCAAATCGACGCTCATCAAGCTGATCTCGCGCGATTTGTATCCTCGGCTGAAGCCCGAACCCTGGTCGCTGCGCATCCTGGGACGCGATACCTGGAACCTGTTCGACCTCCGCAATCAGCTCGGGCTGGTCTCGAACGACTGGATGCAGATGTGCACGCGCGATTTCACCGGCTTCGAAATCGTCCTCTCCGGCTTCTTCGGCAGCGTGGGCATCTGGCCCTACCACGCGGTGACGCCGGCCATGGAAGCCACCGCGCGCGAGGTGATGGAGACCCTCGAAATCGCCCACCTGGCCGGTCGCGCCACCGACCACATGTCGTCCGGCGAAGCGCGGCGCTTCCTGATTGCGCGGGCGCTCGTGCACGCCCCGCAGGCGTTGATCCTGGACGAACCCACCACCAGCCTCGACCTGCGCGCCACCCACGAGCTGCGCGAGACTCTCTCCCGGCTGGCGCGGGGCGGCATCGGCATCATCATGGTGACCCACCATCTGCCGGATATCATCCCGGAAATGGAGCGCGTGGTGCTGATCCGCCAAGGCAGGATTTCGCGCGATGGCGCCAAGCGGGAGGTGCTCGAAGCGGGCGCTCTGAGCGAACTCTTCGGCATCCCGGTGGAGGTGCTGGAGCGTGACGGGTATTATCACGTGCTGTAGCGCGGCGCGGCAGGTTGCAAGCTGCCATCCCTGGCACCGGCGCATGCGTGCACCACTTTCGTGTGTATTTTCCAGGAAGGCCAAAAATTCCGCTAAGCCAATGCAATAAATAGAGTTATCTTATCCAAAGCCGGCTGAATCCTAGGTTTTTCGAGATTCGTGTGGGATACTCAATACTTAGCAGGCTGCGTAGCGCCATCGATTGGCTCGCCGGTCATTGACGCTGCGGCTCAGCAAACGCCTCACTCCGGAGCCGTGCTTGCAGAGCCGTGTATGGCGGGTTTTGTACGGGCTTGCTGCGCGGACTCGTAGGTCACGTAGATTCGTAAGTCAAGCATGTCTCAGTTGGATGAAGCGGTAATCAGGTATAACAAGCTCCTGGAGAACGGTGTGCACCGGGACCTGGGCTGGGCGGAAGAACTCCATAAGCAGATGGAGGAGGCCGGGCTTTCGGCTGGCGGCCGCCTGATCTGCCCGTTCCTGCGCCCCAGTTTCATTTCGCGGCGCCAGTACGAGTCGCTGGTCAAAACCGGCGAAGCGCTGATCTCGGCCATCGACCGCATGGAGCAGATGGTGCTGCAGGACGCCGGGCTGCTGGCGCGCCTGGAGTTGCTGCCGGCCGAAAAAATGCTTGCCGCCATCGATCCCGGCTATCAGAGCTTTGAAGTGGCCGCCCGGCTGGACACGCACCTGGTGAACGGCCATTTGCATTTCGTGCAGTACAACGCCGATTCGCCCACCGGCGCGGGCTACGCCGATCGGCTGGCGGAGTTGTTCTACGACATTCCGCCGATGAAGGAATTTCGCAAGAAATACACGCTTACCAAGGTGGCCAGCCGCAAGCACCTGCTGCAAGCGCTGCTCAAGTCGTACAAGCAGTTCGGCGGCGATAAGAAGCCCAACATCGCGGTTGTGGAGTTCCGTCCGCCTTATCATTCCGGCCGCAGCGAGTTCGAGCTGTTCCGCGATCTCTTCCGGCAGGAGGGCTACCAGGCGGAGATCGTTTCGCCGGAGCAACTGGAATACCGCAACGGCGTGCTGCGCCGGGGCGCGTTTGAAATCAACCTGGTCTATCGCCGCCTGGGCGTGCAGGAATTCCTCCTGCGCTTCGATCTGTCGCACCCGCTGGTGCGGGCCTATCGGGATCGGGCGGTGTGTGTGGTTAACAGTTTCCGTTCGGAGCTGGCGCACAAGAAGGCGATGTTCGGCCTGCTGACGGATGAATCTCTGACGCTCAAGTTTCCCGCCGCGGAGCGCAAGGCCATCCGCGAGCACGTGCCGTGGACCCGCCTGGTGGCGCAAGGCAAGACCACGCACGGGGAACAGACCATCGACCTGATGGAATTCATCACCCAGAACCGCGAGCGGCTGGCGCTCAAGCCCAACGACGATTCGAGCGACCAGCACAGCTACTTCGGCTGGGAGATGGACGGCGGCGAATGGGACCGCGCGCTCAAGCAGGCGGCGCGCAGCCCGTACGTGGTGCAGGAGCGGGTGGACCCTGTACGCTCGGTGTTCCCGCTGCTGACCTACGGACACCTGGAATTCCGCGAAATGCAGGTGGATGTGCATCCACACGCCTACCTGGGCAAAGTGCAAGGCTGCTCCAGTTGGCTTTCCACGCCCAAAGCCGGCTTCACCACCGCCGCCGGCATTGTGCCGACCTACATCGTAGAAGCCAAATAGGGCACGCGCACCCGTTTTGCCGATGCCCCCAAACGAGGGCACGCCCGCTCACCACACTCGCGCGATCACAAGAAACCGCAGAATCCTATTTGTTTTAATGCGCGGCGTTTAACCTCGATCTTCCGATCTGATCTGGGGTTCCCTCGCTAATATCGAATCGACTGTATGGCTACGCTTCTCTCGATTACGACACGCCGGCGGGACGGCATGAAACCGGGCGGGAGACGCCCGGGGCAAGTCGCCTCGATGCCGCGCGCCGCTGCTCCATGGTCGGACACGGCTGGCGCGGAACTTTCCACCGGCCTGGCGGCCCTCACTGTGCAATATTACCGGCGCTGGCAGCCGGCGGGTCTGGAAGAGCGCCTGCTGGTGGACCTGCTGATTACGGCCGACTGGCAACTGCGGCGGCTGCAGTCAGGCCGCCAATGGCGGCCGCCGGAGCCGGCTTAAACGCAAGCCGTGGCGCGGGCTGTCGAGCCTGCTGAGCCGAGAGTCATCTCGGCTTTTCTTCGCCGAGCCGCCCGTCTCCGCCTCCTATTTTGATGGCGAAAACGGTCTGATCGTCGAAGGCGGTCGAGGAGAATTTGTCCTGGTCTTGGAAAATCGCGCTTACCATGTCCGCGGCGGAGCCGGCGCAGTGGGCGCGCAGAACCTGCGCAAGGCGGCCTTTACCATACTCATGTCCGGCCGCGTTCAGATTATCGGTGATGCCGTCGGAGTAGAGCACCATGGCGTCGCCCGGCAGGGCATGGAACACCACCTCCTCATATTCGCGCTTGTCGAGCAGACCCAGCGGAACCCCCTCCACGCGCAGATTCAGGATGTCGCCGCCGCGGCAGATCATGGGCGGCAAAGCGCCGGCATTGGCCATCGTCATGTGGCCGGCGGCCGGGTCCCAGAGCAGTACCAGCAAAGTGGCATAGCGGGCCTCCACTTTGCGTTCGCCTAAGGCGTCGTTGAGGGCCTTGAGCAGTTCCGCGGGGCGGCGGTGGCGAGGCGCGAGCGTGCGCAGCAGGCCGTTCAACAGACCGCCATAGAGCGCGGCCGCGGCGCCTTTGCCGCTGACGTCGCCGAAAGCGATCACGGTCTGGCCGTCCCTGAGCTCGAAGATATCGTAAACGTCGCCGGAGATGCCGCGCGCCGGACGCAGGCGCACCATGGCGTCGAGCCCCTCGATTTCGGGCGCGGCATCGGGCAGCAGCACGCGTTGCAGCTCGCGGGCGGCCTCCAGGTCCTCCTCCATGCGGCGCTCGCGGGTGGCCAGCTCCTGATATAGGCGCGCGTTTTCGACGCTCGAAGCCACCTGCGGCGCGAGCAGCGCCAGCGTGCGCACGTGATCGTCGGTGAAGTAGCCGACGCGGTCGCTCTCCAGATCCATTACTCCCACCACGCGGTCTTGCAGCAGCAGCGGCACGGCCACCTCGGAGCGGATATCGGAATGAGAAGCGATATAGCGCGGGTCCTTGGCAACGTCGTGAACGCGCACCGGCTGTCGCGAGCTGGCGGCTGCGCCGGTAATGCCTTTGCCGAGCGGGACGTTATCCGTGTTCACGCGCTGGTCGTAGCGGATGCTGAACAGATGACGCAGGGCTTTGGCATCGTGATCGGTGAGCAGGATGCTGAAGGCGTCATAGTTGATCAGCTCGCGCACGGTGCTGGCGATCTTGCCGAGCAGCTCGTTCAAATCGAGGATCGAGGAAAACTCGCGCGAGATGTTGGCCAGCGTCTTCAATGTGCGATTGTTCCGCTCGACGCGCAGATAGAGCCGGGCGTTGTCGATGGCCACGGCTACGCGCGCCGCGATCAGCCGCAGCAGCGCGCGATCGTACTCGGAATAAGCGTTGAGGCGAGTGGACTGCAAGTCGATGACGCCCACCAGCCGCTTGCGGACAATCATGGGAACGGCGAGCTCGGTGCGGACGGCATCCACGGCGTTCAAGTAGCGCGGATCGCTGCGCACGTCGCCCACCAGCACCGGCTCGCGGCGCGCGGCGGCGGCGCCGGTGAGGCCTTCACCCAGCGCGATGGACAGCTTCGAGATCAGCTCCTCGCGGTGGCCGACGGCGTGGCGGATGTACAGAGCGCGGCGCCGCTCGCTATAGAGCAGAATCGCGAACAGGTCGTAGCGCAGCACGCGCCCGATAATTTCAGCCACGTTGGCCAGCAGGCGGTCGAGATCGAGCGTCTCGGAGGTAGCGGCGGAAACCTCCAGCAGGAAGTCGAGCAGTTCGCTCCGCTCGCGGAAACGCACGGAGCTTTTGCGGCTAGCTTGCATGGGCTCTCGACGAAAACTGAATTTGCGCGCGCGGCATGCGTCCTCAGGCCGCCGCGGTGGCTTCCACAATTCTGATGCTGGCGCTGGCGCCGATGCGTGTGGCGCCGGCCGCGGTCATGGCGCGCAGATCGCTGAGCGTGCGGATGCCTCCGGCGGCCTTGACGCCCATACCCGGCCCGACTACGCCGCGCATCAAAGCCACATCGTGGGCGGTGGCGCCGGAGGTGCTGAAACCAGTCGAAGTCTTGACGAAATCCGCACCGGCCTGCTTGGCCAGCGTACAAGCCGCCGCCTTCTGCGCGTCATCGAGCAGCGCGGTTTCCAGAATCACTTTGACGATGGCGCCGGCGCGGTGCGCGGTTTCGACCACTTGCCGGATGTCCTGCCGCACCGCGTCCCGATCGCCGGAGCGGAGGGCGCCGACGTTGATCACCATATCGATCTCTTCGGCTCCGGCGCGTAGCGCGGCGGCAGTTTCCGCCACCTTGGCCTCGGTGCTGGTGGCGCCCAGCGGAAAACCCACCACAGTACAGACCTTTACCGCGGAGCCCGACAATTCGGCGCGCACCAGCGACACCCAATAAGGATTCACGCAGACGCTGGCGAAGCCGTACTGGCGGGCTTCACGGCAGATTTTGACGACGTCATCTCGAGTGGCTTCGGGCTTGAGAATGGTGTGATCGATGAGCGCGGCGATGGATGGATCGATCTTGGTTAGCCGCTCGCTGGCGGAAACGCGATCGGCGCCGGCGGCGATAATCTCTTTGGTATTGCGGGCGCAGGTCTGCGCGCAGCGCTGCACACAACCGGGGCACACCTGGTCGGGCAGGTTGAGGCCTTCGCCCTTCTTGGCGGCGGGCTCGACACGTCCGACGCGCGCCAGGATTTCTTCGCCGATTTCGGCCACCAGCCGGTCGAGCTCGGTTTGTGTCACGGGAGCGCCTTCTTGGCGAATTCTCGCTCGATGGCGATGATCTTGTCCACCCGCGCCTGGTGCCGGCCGCCGGCGAACCGGGTGGCGATCCAGGTGCGCAAGACGTCCTCCGCCTGGGTTTCGGTCAAGAGCCGCGCTCCGAGCGTAAGCACATTAGAATCATTGTGTTCCCGGCTATTTCTGGCGGAAGCTTTATCATAGCACAGGGCCGCGCGGATGCCGGGAATCTTGTTGGCGGCCATGCAGGAACCGATACCCGCGCCATCGATCACGATGCCGCGCGCGACGGCGCCGGAAGCGACCAACTCACCGACCTTGAGCGCCAGGTCGGGATAGTCGGCGGGCTTTTCCTCGTAGACGCCCACGTCGCGCACTTCCAGGCCGAGCTCGGTCAGCACCGGCTTGAGCGCTTCCTTCAAGCGGAAGCCGCCGTGGTCGGCGCCGATGGCGACAGTTTTTTCGGGCGGCGCCAGCAGCGAAACCTGATCTTCCGGCACTTCCAGAATGCGCACGCCGCGCGCCGCCGCGGTTTCGCGCGCCGATGGCGTAATGATGGCCTCGCGAGACACGCGCAGGTCGCCACTACCAGGAACGTCCGCCGCCGTGACCACCTGTCGCATGAGGAACCTTCATTGTAATGAAAAAAAGCAGGAGCTTGGCCGCTCTTGTTCTGCGGGTGCGCGACGTGGCAGCGTACCTGGGTCTGCAGAGGGTTGGCATCCGGCGTGTCACAATTGCGGCCTGAGCCGGATTCCCTGCGTCACCGGCCCTGGCTGGTTGCCGCGCTCGGCTCAGTGGCTTAGATTGAATACCGAGTCAAAGACCCACTCATCTCCCGCTCTATCCGGCTTTTCGATGGAGGTAAATACCTCGATTGTCCTGACGTCGCCGTCGAGGTGCACATAACGCCAGTAGGGCACGCTCTCTCCGGGCTCGAGGTCGCTCGTCAGATCCTTGATTGGTAACCGGTGGGTGCTGGACGGCGGCAAATTGAGTCCCTGCTCGGGAACGCAGTCAGGCAGTGGCATACCGTGTTCATCCTTGCAGTCAAACAAGATCTTATTAGCGGCATAGTCGATCGCTTGCTGGTCAGTCTCCGGAAGGAGCCGAATGACGATCATTTTGCCGTTGATACCCCTGATCCGGACCTTGCTGGTATTCGTTAACGTCGAATCAACTCTTATTAAGGTCGAGCCATCATGCAGTTTCCAACTGGAGATATCTTGCTTGATACCCAGCTTTGGCTGTGTCTCTCTGAACTGGCTCGAGAGTGCGTAGGTCCAGATTCCGCCCGCAACCAAGGCCATGATTGTTGCGATGGCTTGCACTACAGCGAAGAGATCCTTATGCCCCTCGAAAGTTGCGGCCGTCGCGACAGCCCAGACTCTTGTCCTCTGAATGATCGGCCAAGGCACGACTGTTCCTCACTCGCAATCGGGCGGGCAGCGCTTGGCGACGACTTCGGTTTCCCCCAAAGCGAACGCGGCACCCCGGGTAATCTTCAGCTTCATCGTATCGCCGTCGACAGTCCCAGTGAATGTGGTGGTGCCGCGCCCCTCTGTGTCGACTTCGAAGGACAACTTCCTGCCTTCCACCCTGCCGCTGGTGATCTCTCGCTCGGTCGTTGCTCCCCGGCCTGGCTGGCTGACGCTACCCGTGAGTTTGCCGCCTTCCGCCTTCAGCACGATGGTTACAGGCGTCGTACGGCCGCGGCCCGTTTGTTTGTAGATCCACTTGCCGGTGACATCGGCTGCCGCGGCGGTGAGCACGGGAAGCAGCGCCAATAACGCAAGACGTGCAGTCGTCTTCATAACTTGCACCTCGGAGGTTCATGGTGCCCACCGATCCCCAGCGTTTCGGCGGGGTGTTTGACGATTATACAAAATCCTCGGCTAGGTCGGTGGGGACACTCCCGAGAGGTGTCGCTGCGTTCGGACCGTGCAGCCGAAGAGCCGATCCACTGCCAAGCTAGCCGGCCGGCTTGCCGGCTGTTGCAAGTCAACCGGCCCCGCCAAAAGCGCTATAAATGAAGTAGGACGTTCCGGCGGGATGACCGGAACCGGGAGAGTGCATGAAGATCACCTTTACGGGCAGGCAGGTGGAGCTGAAGCCGGCTGAGTTGAAGAAGCTCGAGGCGCGGTTCGCCAAGATCGGCAAGCTTCTCGACGGGAAGCGCGAATGTGAGGCTCACGTCATCCTGTCGATCGAGCGGCATTTGCATCAAGCCGAGGCCACGGTGAATTATTACGGCCATCAATTGGCGGGCGAGGGCTCCAGCACAGACCTGTTCATGGCCATTCACTCGGCCGCCGAGAAGCTGGAAAAGCAGGCCGTCAAGGCGCGCACCAAGTGGCGCGACAACAAACGCACGCCGCGCAAGAGCGCCTCGGAGGTGGAAATTGAAGCCCCCGCGCCTGAGGTGGAGGTGGAGGCTGAGGAGGAAGCTACGCCGGAGCGCCGCATCTTTCACGTCGGCCATCACAAGAAGCGCAAACCGATGACGCTGGAGGAAGCTCTGCTCGAAATGGAGAATCGCGACTACGTGGTGTACCTCGATGCGGAAACCGACGGCGTGAACGTGCTGGTGCGGCGCCGCGACGGCCATTTCGACCTGATCGAGGCCTGAGCCAGCTCCATGCCGCGTACTCGTGTTGCAGCCGCGCCGGAACCGGGGAGTACGTCCGCGCGCCGCTCCAAGCGCCGCGCGGCGGACGCGGCCGTCGAACCCGAGTTGGTCATCATCACCGGCCTCAGCGGGTCGGGCAAAGGTTCCATGCTCAAGGCGTTCGAAGACCTTGGGTATTACTCGGTGGACAACCTGCCGGTGGAATTGATCCCCAAGTTCGCGGAACTCACCCGCGACAGCTCCAAGTTCCAATCCGCCGCCCTGGTGGTGGATATCCGCGAAGGCGGCGGCCTCGACCGCTTCCCCGAGGTATTCGCCCAGATCCGCGACACGGTGAAGGCGCGGCTGATTTTCGTCGAGGCGGAAGACTCCGCCATCCTGCGCCGCTTCAGCGAAACCCGCCGCCCGCACCCGCTCGGCACCAACAGCTCGATTCCCAGAAGCATCCAGCGCGAGCGCGCGCAACTGAAAAAAATCCGCGGCATGGCCGACCTGATCGTCAACACGTCGAAATTCACCGTTCACGAGCTGCGCGAGTTCATCGGCGAGCGGTTTCGCGGGCAGGGCGAGGAATCGAAGATCATGATCTACGTCACCAGCTTCGGTTTTCGCAACGGCGTGCCTCCCGACAGCGACCTGGTCTTCGACGTGCGGTTCCTGCCGAATCCGAATTACATTCCGAAGTTCAAACACCTCACCGGTAAGAATCCGGCGGTGGCGCAGTACATCCGGTCATTCCCGCAGACGGTGGAATTCACCAACCGCATTTCGGACCTGCTGGTTTATCTGCTGCCGCATTACATCAGCGAAGGCAAGAGTTACCTGACCATCGCTTTTGGCTGCACCGGCGGCCATCACCGCTCGGTGATGATGGCGGACGAAATCGCCCGCAACCTGGCCAAAGCCGGGTACCACGCCAAGGTGACGCATCGGGATATCGGATAAAGGGCAATGTGGCGCACGCACGTGCGCCGCGTCGGCTCGTAATATAGCCATTAGAATAATTTATGGCATCAGCTGCTTGCATTTAGAAAACGTGCAGGGTAAACTCGAAGTTTAGTTCATGTCTCACGCTTGCACAGGCCGTTCCGCACTTGCTCACCTCGCAGGGATCCCTGTCCGCATCGTAATTATTAGCCTGGT
>Ga0181517_10002644_pt1 | contig 17969 bp, 13 predicted proteins | sample PEATcosm2014_Bin_31_FD_119748 | JGI IMG/M metagenome (GOLD analysis project Ga0181517, IMG submission 119748) | Peatland microbial communities from MTU Mesocosm Facility, Houghton, MI, USA - PEATcosm2014_Bin01_30_metaG | ecosystem: Environmental > Terrestrial > Soil > Wetlands > Peat | place... | reverse complement strand
TCACGAATATGTTTGCGCTGTATAACCCGGACATCATAGCTGTCCATACCACGTGCCTTTCGGAGACCATCGGCGACGACATCGTGCAGATCATCGCCAAGGCACGCGAGGAGAGCAAGGTCCCGGCCGGCAAATATCTCATCCACGCCAACACACCGAGCTATGTAGGGTCGCACGTGACCGGCTTCTCCAATATGGTGAAGGGCATGGTGAAGTATCTCTCGGAGGCCACGGGGCGCAAGCGCAACCAGGTGAACCTGATCCCGGGCTGGGTGGAACCGAGCGATATGCGCGAACTGCGGCGCCTCTGCCGGACCATGGGCGTGAATCCGAATATCTTCCCGGATACCTCCGACGCGCTGGACGCGCCGATGACCGGGCGGCACGAGTTTTATCCCAGGGGCGGCGCGCCGGTGGATGAGATTCGCCACTCGGGCGACAGTCGCTCCACGCTGGCGCTGGGACCGACGGCCTCCGAAGCCGCCGCGCTGGCGCTCGAAGAGAAGTGCGATGTGCGCTCCGAGGTCCTGGAACTGCCGATCGGCCTCGTGGCCACGGACCGCTTCATCAACGCCCTGCGGCACCGCTCCGGCATCCGCGTCCCCGGCTTCATCACCGACGAACGCGGACGCCTGGTGGATATGGTCGCCGATATGCACCAGTACTTCTACCGGAAGCGCGTGGCTTTGTTCGGCGATCCCGACCAACTGGTTTCGCTGGCGGAGTTTCTGGTGACGCTCGACATGCGTCCGGTCTACATCGTGACCGGCACGCCCGGCAAGCGCTTCGAGGCGCGCATCCACGAGGTGTTGGGCGATTCCGTTCCCGAAGCGCAGATTCGCCAGGGCCCCCAGGCCGACATGTTCCTTCTGCATCAGTGGATCAAGAAAGAGGGCGTGGACCTGCTGATCGGCAACACTTACGGGAAGTATATCGCCCGCGACGAAGACATTCCGTTTGTGCGTTTCGGATTTCCGATCCTGGATCGCGTGGGCCATTCTTATTTCCCAACGGTCGGGTACGCGGGCGCCATGCGCCTGGCCGAGAAGATCCTCAGTGTCTTCATGGATCGCCAGGATCGCGACGCGCCGGAAGAGTCCTTCGAGCTGACGATGTAACGGATCGCGGAGACCGCTATGAAGATCCTCGAAGAACGCAAGCTACAGGTGTACCGGAAGGGCGCGGACGCGTTCCAACTGGACTGCAACAAGCAGAGCGCGGCGGGTTCGGTGAGCCAGCGGGCGTGCGTCTTTTGCGGATCGCGCGTGGTGCTGTATCCGATCGCCGACGCGCTGCACCTGGTGCACGGGCCGCTCGGCTGCGCCGCTTACACGTGGGATATCCGCGGCGCGCTCTCTTCCGGTCCGGCACTTCACCGGCTGAGCTTTTCCACGGACCTCCGGGAGCTCGACGTGATCCACGGCGGCGAGAAAAAGCTCGCCAAGGCCCTCTGCCAGCTTATCGACCTGCACCAGCCCAAAACCGCGTTCGTCTATTCGACGTGCATCGTGGGAGTGATCGGCGACGATGTCGAGGCGGTGTGCAAACAGGTTTCCGCCATCAAGGGAATTCCGGTGCTGCCGGTGCACTCCGAGGGCTTCCGGGGCACCAAGCGCGACGGCTATCGCGCGGCTTGCGAAGCGCTACTGAAGCTGGTGGGAACGGGATCCACCGAAGGTATCAGCCCGGTCAGCGTGAATATTCTGGGCGATTTCAATATCGCCGGGGAAGTTTGGATCATCCGCGATTACTTCGAAAAGATGGGGGTCGAGGTGGTCGCCACACTTACCGGCGATGGCCGCGTGGACGATGTCCGGCGGGCGCACGGCGCGGCCTTGAACCTGGTGCAATGCTCCGGCTCCATGATGCACCTAGCCAAACAGCTCGAAGAGCAGCGCGGCATTCCGTTCAAGAGAGTCTCGTACTTCGGCATCGAAGACATGGCGCAGGCGCTTTACGATACGGCCGAATTCTTCGCCAAGAAATCTCCCGGGATCGTGGAACGGACCGCCGCGCTGGTGAGCCAGGAGCTGGCCACGATCATGCCGCAGATCGCGCAATACCGGCGCAAGCTGGAGGGCCGCAAGGCCGCGGTGTACGTGGGCGGCGCGTTCAAGGCTTTTTCGCTGGTGCGGGCGCTGCGCCAGTTGGGCATGAAGACCGTGATGGTGGGATCGCAGACCGGGCTGCGCGAGGATTACGAGGAGCTGCGCGGGTTGTGCGACGAGGGAACCATCATCGTGGACGATTCGAACCCGCTCGAGCTCTCCGCGTTCCTCCAGGAGAAGGAAGTGGACCTGTTCATCGGCGGCGTCAAAGAGCGGCCCATCGCCTACAAGCTGGGAGTCGGTTTCTGCGATCACAACCACGAGCGCAAGGAGCCGTTGGCGGGTTTTCTGGGAATGCTGAACTTCGCGCGCGAGGTCTATAAGACCGTGGCCAGCCCGGTGTGGCGCCTCACGCCGCGCGGACGCAGGAGGGAACTGTCATGGTCGTGAGGGAGCCGTTTGTAGCCACCCGCAACGCCTGTAAGTTGTGCGCGCCCCTGGGTGCTTGTCTGGCGCTGCGCGGCGTTCGGGGCACGGTTCCCTTCCTGCACGGGTCGCAGGGCTGCGCCACGTATATCCGCCGCTACCTGATTTCGCATTTTCGCGAGCCGATGGATATCGCCGTTTCCGGTTTCAGCGAAGCCACCACGGTGTTCGGCGGACGCGACAACCTGCACAACGGATTGAACAACGTCGCGCGGCAGTATCGCCCGGAGCTGATCGGGATCGCCACCACCTGCCTGCCGGAGACCATCGGCGAGGATGTGGCATTTCTGCTGGACGAATTCCAGCCGGCAGGGGACGCGCCGTTTCGCCTGGTGCATGTGGCCACGCCCAGCTACCGCGGGACGCACGTGGATGGCTTTCATGGCGCCGTGCGGGCGCTGGTGGAACAACTGGCGGAAGGCGGAGCGGCCGGCGAGGGAGTCAACGTGTTCCCCGGCATGGTGTCGCCGGCCGACCTGCGCTACCTGAAAGAAGTGCTGGCCGATTTCGGACTGGAAGCCACGCTGCTGCCGGATTATTCGGAGACGCTCGATGGGCCGCAGCTCGATGAATACCAGAAGATCGCGGCCGGTGGGACTCCCGTATCGAGCGTCCGCGCGATGGGCTGCGCGCGCATGAGCCTGGAGATGGGCCGCACGCTGGCGGCGACCGGCACGGCGGCGGCTTCCCTCGAAAGCAAGTTCGGTGTGGGCCGCCGCAACCTCGGCTGGCCCGTGGGTGTGCTTGAAAGCGATCGCTTCTTCGCGGCGCTGTCGGAATTGAGCGGCCGTCCGACTCCCCAGAAACACGCCGCCGAGCGGGGCCGCCTGGTGGATTCTTACGTGGATGCCCATAAATATGTCTTTGGCCGGCGCGCCGTGGTGTATGGCGAGGAAGACCTGGTGGTGGGGCTGGCCTCGTTCCTGGCGGAAATCGGAGTGCAGCCGGTGCTGTGCGCCTCGGGCGGAGAAAGTGGGCGCCTGGAAGAGGCCGTGAAAGCGGTGACCGGCGATGCCGCCGAGGGCATCGTGATCAAGGAGGGGATGGATTTCACGACGATCGGCGAAGTGGCGCGCGGCCTGGCGCCGGACTTCCTGATTGGCAGCAGCAAGGGCTACAGCGTAGCCCGCGAACTGGACGTTCCCTTGATCCGCGCCGGCTTCCCGATCCACGACCGCATCGGCGCCCAGCGCGTTTTGCATCTGGGCTACCGCGGCGCGCAGCAGTTGTTCGATGCCGTGACCAACACCCTGCTCGGCCGGGCGCAAGACCGCTCGCCGGTAGGGTACAGCTATCTGTGATGGAGAAGCGATGACACTGGACCTGGATATCACGCAGCACCCGTGCTTCAACGAGGGGGCCCGCAAGACGGCCGCGCGCATCCATCTGCCGGTAGCGCCGCGCTGCAACGTGCAATGCAATTTCTGCGACCGGCGGTTCGATTGCCTGAACGAGAGCCGCCCGGGAGTAACCAGCGCCGTCCTCACGCCGCAGCAGGCGCTCTATTACCTGGACCGCGCGATGGAAAAGTCGCCGGCGATCCGCGTAGTGGGAATCGCGGGGCCGGGCGATCCGTTCGCCACTCCGGAAGAGACGCTGGAGACGCTCCGGTTGGTCCGCAAGCGCTATCCGGAGATGCTCTTGTGCGTGGCCAGCAACGGTCTCGAAGTGGCCGCTCACGCCGCCGAACTCGGACGGCTGAAAGTGAGCCACGTCACCCTCACGGTGAACGCCATCGACCCCGGAATCGGCGCGAAGGTTTACGCCTGGGTGCGCTCCGGCATCCGTGTGCTGCGCGGCGTGGAGGCTGCCACGGTGCTGCTGGAACGGCAACGCGCCGCCATCACGGAGATCAAGCGGCACGGCATCACGGTTAAGATCAACACCATCCTGATACCGGGCATCAACGACGAGCACGCAGTGGAAGTGGCGCGCGAAGTGGGAGCCTGGGGCGCGGACATCATGAACTCGATCCCGATGTACCCGGTGGCCGGCACGGCGTTCGAATCGCTCGGGCAACTGGATCATGGCAAACTGGCACTGCTGCGCAAAGAGACCGCGGAGTTCCTGCCGCAGATGCTGCACTGCACGCGCTGCCGCGCCGATGCCGTGGGACTGTTGGGCGAGGCGCAATCCGCCGAGCTGATCGAACTGCTCCGAACCACGGCGGCGGGGCCGGTCAACCCCAACGAGAAACGCCCTTATGTCGCGCTGGCCAGCCACGAAGGGTTGCTGATCAACCAGCACGTTGGAGAGGCTTCGCGGTTCTGGGTGTTTGAGCCGCAGGCCGGCCGGCCGCCGGCGCTGGTGGAAACGCGCGAGGCACCTGAAACCGGCTCGGGCGCGACCCGCTGGTATGAAATGGCCGAGCTGCTGCACGATTGCAAGGCCGTGTTCACGAGCGCGGTGGGACAGACGCCACGGCGGATTTTGGAGCAGCACGGAATCCGTGTGATCGAGGCGGTCGGGCTGGCGTCGGATGCCATCGCCGCGTGGAGCGCCACGGGCCAGGTTCCGCGCGGGATGCAGAAGTTGTTCCAGGGCTGCGGGCGCGGTTGCGCGGGTCCGGGAACGGGTTGTGGATAGAAAGGCAGGAGACTCAATGGAAAAACCGAAACATCACGTCTTTGTTTGTGGAAGCTTCCGCGTGGCGGGAGATCCGAAAGGGATCTGCCATCGCAAGGATTCTGGCGCTCTGGTCGGATACCTGGAATCCGAAGTATCGGACCGGGGTCTCACCGGTGTCACCGTGTCGAGCGCAGGGTGCCTGAATCTGTGCGAACACGGCCCCGTCGTCGTGGTCTACCCCGAAGGCCACTGGTACGGAAAAATGGACGAGGACAGAATCGACCAGATGCTGGATGCGCTCGAAGAGGGCAAGCCGGCCGAGGCGCTTCTGCTCGCCTAAGAGCTATGGCGAACGCGAGAATCCACCTCATCGATAGTACGTTGCGGGATGGCGAGCAAGCGCCCGGCGTGGTCTTCTCGCGCTCCGACAAGCTGGAAATCGCCACCGCCCTCGTCGCGGCTGGTGTTCCGGAGATCGAAGCCGGAACCCCGGCCATCGACGAGGAGGAGCGCGCCGACCTCCATGCGATTGGCGATCTCGGTCTGGGGTGCCGGGTCACGGCGTGGTGCCGGGCTACCGGCCGGGACCTCGAATACGCCGGAAGCTGCGGCGTCGATTCCGTGCACATTTCCTTTCCCGTGTCGCTGATTCTTTTCGGCGCCTTTGGCAAGGAAGAGCGCTGGCTTTGGAACATCCTTCCAGGCCTCATCGGGCGCGCCTGTGCGCGGTTCCGGTTCGTATCGGCGGGCGCGCAGGACGCTTCGCGCGCGGACGCCGCGCTGCTCGACAGGTTTGTCCTCGCCGCCAGGGACGCCGGCGCCTGCCGGGTGCGTATCGCCGATACCGTGGGGATCTGGAATCCTCAACAGACGTTGTGCTGCTTTCAGAGGCTGAGGGCGGTTGCCGGAAACTGGCTTTCGCTCGAGTTCCACGGACACAACGACCTGGGTATGGCCACCGCCAACACGATTTCCGCGATCGAGGGCGGCGCCGATGCGGCCAGCGTCACGGTGAACGGGCTCGGAGAGCGGGCCGGCAATGCGCCTCTGGAAGAAGTCGCGATGGCGCTGCGCCACACGCTGAAAAGAAACTGCGGGCTGGACACATCGCGTCTGAGCGCTCTGTGCGAGCTGGTGGCGGGCCGCTCCCGGCGAACGATCCACAGGACCAAGCCGATAACCGGAGCCGACGCATTCCGCCACGAATCCGGCATACACACGGCCGCGCTGCTCAAGAACCCCTCCTCTTACCAGCCGTTTCCCTCCGAGGAGACGGGACGAATCACGGAACCCTTTGCCATTGGCAAGCACTCCGGTTCGGCGGGTGTGCAATCGGTTCTGGCGGCCAGAGGTATTTCCGTACCCGCATCGCTCTGTAAGGAGATCCTGGCAGAGGTCCGGCGGCGCGCCCGGGAGAGCAAGGAAGCCGTCACCCCACAGGAACTGGCCGCGATCGCGCGCGAGTTGTTGAACGAGAGGGCTTCGAGCCAGCATGCCGACCTGCGCGTGAAGTCGAGCTGACGGGAGGAAGCGGCGATCTCGTGCAAATCAGAGAAGCGCGCCTCGACGATATATCCCAGCTTTGCGCGTTGCTGGCAGCACTGTTTGCGCAGGAGGCCGATTTTTCACCCGATGCCGGGCGGCAACAGCGGGGGCTGCGGCTGATCCTCGACAATCCGGAGTCCGGCCGCATTTACTGTGCGACCGAATCCGGCACCGTCATTGGCATGGTCACGATCCTGTTCACCATCAGCACCGCGGAGGGAAGCCGGGCCGCGTGGTTGGAGGATATGGTGGTGCATCCGGAGTGGCGCGGGCGTACCATTGGCCGGCAGCTCTTGAATCACGCCGTGACGGAAGCGGGAATGGCGGGCTGCCAGCGGCTTACGCTGCTGACCGACGGCACCAACGATCGCGCGATGCGCTTCTATTCCCGTGCCGGGTTCGTGCGCTCCACAATGGTGACCTTTCGGCTGGTCTGTGATCAATCGGAGGCGGGTGCCCCCAATGAACGGGGCAAATAGGCCAAGTGTATTGAATCCATGAGCTCAACAGTTCCAGCACTGCTTTCCAGCCGGTCTCATCATGGCCGGCGCTGAGTCGATTGGCGGCGCGAACCAGCGGCCAGCGGAGCAGCTTGGGAGATCGCTTGATGCGTTGCAGCAGTTCAGCTTCTTCGATTCCACGACCCGACGGAATTCTGTCTACGGACAGGCCTTTAAAGCCGCCCCGAAGTTTATCAGGCCGTTATAATCGGGTGGGAACATCCGATGAAAACCAAGCGGTTTGGTATGACAGTCTGTCTGCTGCTGAGCATGGCGGGCCGTTGGGCCGAGGTCCGCGCCGCGGCCCCGGATTGCGATCGCGCCTGCCTGAACGGTTTCGTGGGCCGGTACCTGGGCGCGCTGGTCGCCCACGACCCCTCGCGCCTGCCGCTCGTCAAGGGCGCGCGCTACACGGAGAACGGCCAAGTTCTGAAACTGGGCGATGGCATGTGGGGCGTGGCCAACCGCGTGCGCGATTACAAGCTGTATTTCGCCGACCCGGCAGCCGGCCAAGTGGGCTTCTTCGGCGTGATTGAAGAGAACGGCCACCCCCAGATCACCGCGCTACGGCTGAAAATCGACGATCACGCAATCGCCGGGATCGAGGTCATCGTGGCGCGTAAGGAAGGGCCGCAATCCTGGCCCAAACCCGACGATCTGGTCGATCATCCCATCTTCCGCCAGCCGCTGCTCCCCGGGGAGCGGCGCTCGCGCGAAGAACTGGTGCGGATCGCCAATTCATATTTCGAGGGTCTCGAGCAATCCACCGCCAGGCTCACGCCCTTCGACCCGCAGTGCACGCGCGTCGAAAACGGCAACATGACGGCCAACAATCCGGGCGGTTCGGGCATGCAGAAGATGACCTGTGCCGAACAGTTCGCCACGGGATTTTCCAGGTTCATCACCCGGGTGCGCGAGCGGCGTTTCACCGTGGTGGATGAGGAGCGCGGCCTGGTCTACGCGCAGGTCTTCTTCGACCATGCCGGCATGGTGACCACGGTGCAACTGACCAACGGCGAAACGCTCAAAGTGCCGCCGCCCTACGATACGCCCTACACCTGGCAGATCGGCGAGCTCTTTAAGATTCAGGATGGCCGCATCACCCGCATCGAAGCGGTGCTGGTGTCGGTGCCTTATGGCATGCCCTCGGGATGGGCGAAGTAAGTGAGGAGCGATATGCGAGCAGCTTTATTCTCAGGATTTCTGCTGGCCGCCGCGGCCTTCGCGCAGAGCGGCAATACCACGGGCCCGTGCGGCCGCGCCTGCCTGGAAGGTTTCGTCAATCAGTACCTGGATGCCGTGGTGGCGCACAACCTCGCGTCCGTGCCGATAGCGCCGGGCGCCCGGTTCACCGAAAACGGCCAGCGGCTCCCGCTGGGCGATGGCCTCTGGAACACCATGGGCGCCAGGGGCAAGTACAGGCTGTATGTTTCGGACCCGCGGGCCGGGGAAGTGGTGTTCTTCGGCTCGGTGCTCGAAAACGGCACGCCCGCCCTGATGGCGCTGCGGCTCAAAATCGAGAACCGGCGCATCTCCGAGATCGAGAGCATCGTGGCACGCGGCACCGGGGGCGGCGCCCGCGGTGAAGAAGGAGCGCGCATTCTGGACGGGATCGGCAGCCCGCATCCTGTTTTTCTTGAAGCAGTGCCGGAGGCCAAACGGGCTTCCCGGGATGAGCTGCTCAAGACCGCGAACTACTACTTTTCGGGTATTGAGAAGGATGACGGCAAGGGCATCTACCCGTTCACGGACGATTGCAACCGCCTGGAAAACGGCCGCCTAACCACCAACAAGCCCGGCCAATACAGCTCTTCGCAGAAGGGCGGGTTCGATCTAACGGCGCTCGGATGCAAGGCGCAGCTCGAAACCGGCTTCTTCCACTTCGTCACGCGCGTGCGCGACCGCCGCTTCGTGGCGCTCGATGAGGAGCGGCAGTTGGCGCTGGCCTTCGTTTTTTTCGATCACGCCGGAAACGCGCAACCGGTGACGATGCCGAACGGCTCGGTGATGCCGGCGGGACCGCTTCTGCCCTCCACGTGGGAGATTGCCGAGCTGTTCAGGATCGAGGGCGGCAAGATCCGCCGGATCGAAGCCGTGCTGGATGCCTGCCCTTATGGCATGAACTCGGGATGGAGTAATTGGGAAGACGGCCTTTCGAGCCGCATGCGCTGGGCCGGCGGAGCTTTGAAGTGAGAGACGCAGCCGACGCAGGCCCGCTCTACTGCCCCGCGAGCGTGCTGCGCTTTCTTCCGTACGGGAAGTAGATGGCCAAGCAGATGATCAGCCGCGTGAAGAAACGCAGCCATGTCGGCAGCGATAGGCCCGCCATCAGAATCAGGCAGGACGATCGAGATCATCGGGAATAGCGGAACCAGGGGAACGCGGGCCCCACCGACACAACCGCACGTACTTCCTCACGCATTACACGGCCGCCACAGCGATGATGGCGCAGGACAAAGGAGCCAACGTCACCGTTCGATACCCTTCTGCCCCGGGCAGCGGTGCCACCCTCAAAGAACGGTCCGATGTTTGAAGAACTATGGTGTCGCCGGCCTTTGTCCCAGGCAGGCGGGCATGCCTGACGTTCAACGTCTGCTTCTGTGTCGTCCAGTTTGCCAGCACGATGCCAAACCGCCCGCCCGGCGCTTCCCAGGCCGCATGGAACACCGACGGCACGCGATGCTGCTGCTTCTCATATGTCCACTCCATCATCTGAATGCCGTCCACTGCCGCAGGCTTGAGCATTCTCCCAAACAACAGGAAATCTTTCCCCGGCCCGCGCCGCAATGCCGTTACCGTGCGGACCATTTCAAAAGCGTCCTCGTCGCTTCCACCCTTGGGTTCCCACGCGGAAAAGTGCGGCGTGTCCTTATTCAGGAATGTGCCATCGCCCGTCAACACTCCTCCCGGTATCGCCCCCCAGACGCAACTGGCGGCGGACTTGATCTGCATATGGTAGGGGGCGGCCGCGGAGCCGAACATGCAGGTGATGACAATGCATTCGTGAAACAGGAATTGATACAAGGGAATGCTTTCACCGTTAAGGTATCCGGGCGACGCCAGCCGGGAATCCGTCTCCTGGAACAACGGCAGACAATACTCGTTGACCCCCTGCTCGGCGGATTGAGTCACTCCACGCGCCCCAGCCCCGTCCGACGCTAGCCGGAATTCCGCCATGGTTTCTTCCATCTTCCCGGTCATCCACTTGCCGGGTCCAGGCGGATGTTCGTGATTCAAAGCGTAACAGGGAAATGTAGCTGCGCCAACGTTCTGATCGAAGAACTGGATGGGCTCGAAACCCCAGCCGATCATGCGCGTTACTTGATCGACCGCGATCCGCCGTGTCAGGGCCGCCCCCAGACAACACTCGTAGCTGGAACGAAACATCCGATCCCAATCCTCAAGGACAGGATCTCCTTTGGGGGTGCGACACACGCAGTCTGCACCCCCATGTTCCTTGAAAGAGGCGCCACCGTCATATCCGCTAAACTTATGACGGAAGACCCAGCGGCTGCCGTTGCAATACGTCCCAACGCGCCATCCGCGATCGCGCGCCAATTTCACGGTGTTCTTCAGGGAGTCCTCGCCACCAATCCAAGGCATACTATCGGGATATGACCATGCTCCCGTCCGCTCCCAACCCATCATCATGACCGCGAGCGGCGCCTGGACCTGGTCCGCTATTTTTTCCAACAGCGGAATACACTTTTCGAAAGGCAGGAATTCCTTAGGAATCACCGTTGGCTTGCTCAAATCCGCGTCCCATTCGGGATGAACCGAGACGTGTACGGGCGAATCGAGTAGCCACGTTGGAACATCAGTTCGCTTGTGAAGAGGGGTGGCCCATTTCTGCCGAAGCGACCACGCGCGGTAGATTTCGGCCCCGTCGTACCAGTCGCCGCGGAAACTGCCGAGAACAATATCGTAATTAAGGCGCCGACTTCCGTGATTGGGCCAGTCGCCAAAATGGGCAACCCCAAGACGAAGTCCTGGGGGCCGATTAAGCACCTTTAACTGCTTAACGTGGCCATCCGTGTCCTCGCAGGCGAGATAGATTCCCGCGCGATCGTTGTAGTACGCCAGAAACTGAGCGAGCTGTTCACCCGGATAGTGATCCGTGCCGGACGTCATGTGCCACGCGTCGGCGGAATCATTTGGCAGTGAACCGCGCTCGCGATCGATCACCGCCGCACCCGTTTTGGGGGGTGCGTGGCGAATCAACCGCCCGCTATCGTACATGCTCGGCAATACCAGTGATACGCTCTCGCCCAAGCCCCCCAGCTCGAAGGCGCATACGACAAACGGAAACTGCACACTCACCACCTGAATCCCTGCGTCGTTGGTTAGTGTAAGTGACCACCGGCTGAACTTCTCAGTGGGCCGTGCCTTGACTTGAAAGGCGACTCGCAGGTCAAGGTCCGCGATGCGTCCAAATGCCGCCGTCAGCGTCTTGCCAGCCCCATCGCCGTCGCAGGTCACTTTGACCTCGCGCGCCTGGGCCGATGTGAGTTGCCTGAACTCCCGTTTTTCGTCCAGGTAATCAATCGTGAAAACCGGGTCCTCTTTCGCCGTTGCCATGAACTCCTGGTCCGTCGCCGCACGGGAACGGTAGGAGACCAACTGGCCGTTGCTGGCATCAAATTGCAGTACCTCTCCCAGAGTCTCCAGGGTGTACCTTACGGCGGTCTCCTTCCCGCCACTCCCGTCGTTCTGGATCCGGCCTGGTTCGGAGGGACTACCCGGGCCGGCCCCGGCAAGGAGCTCGAATTTCGCCCCCGCCCACGCTCCCAGTGCATAAACGCTCTGAATGAAGGTGCGACGTTTCAAGCTGCCCTCCCTGGGAATCTGCGATTCCAGACGTTCAATCAATCAGTATCTCAGGTGACGCGATTCTCGGGTGGGCCGGCCGCCGCGCGCTCATTCATCTATCTCAGAGCCGGGGCGGCTTGAAAGCCAGAATCCCCTTGCTGACCAGCATCTTGGAATGGCAAATTCCAACTTCGCCGAAATTGGCCGCTGTTGTCCAAACCTGATCTCGTGGAAAGGAGAATTCTCGACCCCAACTTCGGAATTCAGGCTTAGTGTCAGTGCGCCAGAACCGAATCGGCAGCCGAAGGGGCCGAACTCCAACGACGACAACATCACGCTGGCGATGATGGGATTTGCTTCCGATGCAACTGACGATCTGCTTCCGAGAACACTCTCCGGCCAGCGCCCCGACGCCCGATTTCCCGGGCGGGAATGCCGACGACGATCGCCAGCGGAGGGACTGAACGTGTGACCACAGCGCCAGCGCCGACGATGGCTCCTTTGCCAATCGTGACTCCCTTCAAGATCACGGCGTTCGCACCGATCCAGACGTCGTCTTCGATCCCGATCTCCGCTACCGTGCCAGACTGACGCCTCATTGGCGTGCCAAGGGCGGCTCCATGATCGCCGTCGATAAACCTGACGCCGGACGCGATCAGGCATTCGTTGCCGATCATAATTCGCATTCTGATATTGAATTCACAATTCGATCCGATAAAGCAATCATCCCCGATGATGATGCTCGGCCCTTCCTGCCAAAGGCCGTCGAACTTGAGATAGACGTTCTGTTCCAGGCGACATCGGGACCCGAGTCGCACCTGGTGCGGCCACGTTATCCAGAGAGAACCGAACACGGCGCCTTTTCCGATCCGCATTCCCTGGCTACGCCAGTACGCTTTGCGAAGCGCAAGCACCGGAGCCGCAATCGCCCAGTGTCGAAGCCTGAAGAACAGTCTGTCGAATAGCGACCGTACGCTCATACCGGCTACCGCTCCCACTAAGAACCGGTCGCTTGGGCATTGCGGGTGGCCGGCGGAGGAGCGGTCAGACGACGCTCAATGGTCAGCCATGCCGGATCGGTGGGAATGTCACCGATTCTGCCGATCCAGCGGGACCCATCCCACGATAACCCGCTCTTCGGGTAGAGTTCGCGACAAGGCTGATTGTATTGCGTCTGCCGGTAGTGCCCAATGATTGAATCGTCGGCCGATGCCAGATGCTTCACGGCGTTCAGGAGCGCGTATTCGATCCCGAATCCAAAAGCCCGGCAGCTCAGCACAAAGATCGGAATCTCCACGCACCCGGGCTGTCGATCGACTTTCATAACCCCGACCACGCCCATGCTCCCAAACTTATCCTGCGCCGTTGCGGTTACGATCAAATGCCGCGAGCCCACCCCCCCCTGCAAATCCCGAGGTGTCGTGCGGCTTCCGCAGAGGTTGAACTGGTTCGTCCGATTGATCAGTTCGACGACGCGTTTGAGGCCGGACCGGCCGGCCTCTTCCACCTTTACCGATATCCCCAGCCGGCGCAAGGCGGCCGTTTCGTCCTCGCGCGCCTCGACCGGCTGCGATTGGCTGGCCAGAAACTCCTCCCGCGCCATACGCTGTCTATAGAGCCCGGTCCGATCCTCCTCCTGGTCCAATGGCAATTGCGCCGCCCAATGCGCCAGAAAGCTCCAGGTTTCCGGATTCTGTGCGTTCAAGGTGGCGATTTGCGGGAATGCTCCCTCCATCCTCTCCAGTTCGTCAGGGCGATCGTCGATGAAAACGCACTCCTTCACTTTCAGGTTCAGCTCCGTCACGATCGCGGCCATGTTCTCTACTTTTGGCAACCAGTTGATTCGCGGCGCGACGAAGTCATCCGGCTGCAGCGCGCCTCCGGAAAAGTGCACGTTCTTCGGATCGTTTTTCGAGTTAATCGAAAGGAGCACGCCTCGGTTCCTCAGATCCTTGAGAACCTTTTGGCGCTCGATGAAATGCGTGACCGCGCCCTCGCCGATCACGCCGTCCCAAAGGGTATTATCCAGATCGCAGACGACCACTTTCTTGCCGGCCAGGAACGCCTCCGAGTAAATGGCCGCAAAGCAGGTGCGCCGCCCCAGTTCGAGCCCCAGCCGAGTGGGGTGAAACAGGTCGCCCCGGAAAAGGACCTTTGCCAGCGTCCAGTCGCTCCGCCCATCCCGCACGGAATTCTCGTCCAGCAGTCGGACCCGGCCCTCCAGCTCAGGGTCACCGATGTACCGACACATCCTCTGGTGAATGATCTCGCGAGCCTGGCGCCGATTCCGCCACGAAATCATATTCTTAGCCCAGCCGACAGAGACCCCGAAAGTCTGGATCGTCCCGGCTGTGTTGTGAACATAAATCGGACAGTCCAGACGCCCAGCCAGCGCTCGAATAGTGGAAAGGACGTCCTCCAGCAGCTCATCCAGAAACCCGCAGAAACGGGACCGCCTCCACACTGCGGACTCGGGCCTGAGCAATTCCGAGTACTCAGCAAGGAATGTGTGCGTGAATGGGCTAAAGAACACCAGGTCGAATTCGTTCGCCTCCATTTCACGGATACGGTTTCTCAACACCGCCTGCACCTTTTCGTGGATCATGACGGGTGCGAAAGCGATCTGCGCTCGCGCACACGGCCCCGCGAGCGCCGCGATGACCTCATATTGGAGGCAATCGCCAATGAACAGGACTCTCAAACCCTTGCGCGTCGGCCGCGAAAGCCCGCCGATTACCCGATCCATGCCTTCGGTCAGAGTTTGCGCCGCCGCTTCGTCGATCCTCGATTCAAGGAACGATAGCCATCGCGCTCTTGCGCACTCCAACACTTTCGACGGGCCGCACCGCTTCTCGCTGCCCCGTTCGGACCACGGCGCCATAAGCCGGGAGTGAACCCACCCTAACAATAGGTCTTCCCACTGTTCACTTCCCGAGGCAAGCCACTTACCCGCTATGTCGACCGCGGCCAGAAAGTGCGCCCGTGCCCACTCATCCAATTGCGCCAGATCGCTCTCACAATCGAAGCTCGCCGGCTCAGCATCGCGTACTCCATCAAAAAGAGCCGCCGCGAGCGAAAGCCGATGGTCGCGAAAGGCCCTCGCCAATTCTCGCCGCACGGACCGCGATCTCGGCGTGGAACAAACGCTGCGTGAGGAGAGTTTGAGTAAAGACGCTACGGTGACTTTCATAGACTACCGATCGACCGATGAAGTTATTATACGGGCGCACCGCGTCAAAATGAAGTTACAAAACTGCCACGGAATACCAAGTGCATATAGAGTAAGTATCCCAAAGATCATGGCGTGCTTAAGTTAACCGTTTTATGTAATCTCTTGAACAACGGCCGATTGACTGCTAAGCCCTTATGCTATAGTTCACTCCCAAAGGATGGCGCTTCGGTCATGAGTGTTATCAAAGCGTGTATAAGAGCATTCGCGGAGATCCTCCCGAACAACGACCGGGCCGTGGACGCCCTCCAGGCCTTTGCACTAAGCCCGTCGTTCAAGGCGTGGACAAAGAAGTACCGGTCTTCTTCGCTTGCCTCCTTTGAGAAGCGGGAAGAGTTATGGAACGACATCATTGCTAAGCACATCAGATCCCAACCGGTGTTGTACCTCGAGTTTGGGGTATTCGACGGTTATTCGATTACTTTTTTTGCGAGACACCTGTCTAACCCGGATTCACGGTTCATCGGCTTCGACACCTTCACCGGGCTTCCAGACGACTGGGGCGGGCTCAAGGCCGGCACTTTCGATCTTTCAGGGAGGACGCCGCGAATCGATGACGACCGGGTTTCGTTCCACCCAGGCCTATTCCAGGAGACGCTGCCGCAGTATCTTAGGGGCGCCCGCATAGACGGGCGGCAGTTAGTAGTCCACTGTGATGCCGACCTATACTCTTCGACATTGTTCGTCCTCACACAACTTGCCTCGATCATTGACGGCGCCATTGTAGTGTTTGACGAATTCAATGCCTTGCCGCATGAGTTTCGAGCGCTACGGGATTTTTCTCTCGCGTACCGCAAGCATTACAGCGTTATCGGGAATGTGAATCCCCGTCTACAAAGGGCGGCGATCCGGTTCGCCGGAACGACATGCGATTTATCCGATGCTCCGTGCGCCTGCTTGCAACGTCGGCCAAGTCCGCTGCACATCTCAGGCGCTGGGATTTAAGCGATGTGTGTGGTGCAGGACTCTTGGCGGTTGACTTCAGGAGACTGCGTACCAGATACTGTTGACTTAGAATACACCAGACTTACAATACCAACGACCGTTTCTCCCATGTTGAGGCTCCAGTATCCTCGGTAATGCGCGGCAGTTCACCGAAATAACTGCCAAGTAGTAGGCTACAGCTTTCAGTAGTAACTCCCCCTGTACGGGATTTCAGTTGCGGCGGATCGCCCACATTGGCTGCTAACTAGTAGGGGCAGCCTGATCGCAGGGAGCGCCGAGTAGGGGGCAGAGCTTAGGTATATCGGCAGTAAACTCCCATGGGACTTTAGTGGCGGCAGCGCGCCCGCAAGGGCCGGCGTTACCGTCGCAGGCACTGGAGAGCATGTCGTGCAATTATCTATCAACAATACTTTTGTAACTTCCGGAGGGCGAGCGGACGACTCGCCAATGAAAATGGATGGCCTTCCGTGGTATGCCATCCGCGTTCAATCAAAATTCGAACAGGTCGTCTCCCAGGCTTTGCGCTCCAAAGGGTTTGAAGAGTTTCTGCCCCTTTATGCGGCGCAGCGTCGCTGGTCCGACCGCATTAAGCGTCGCGACATGCCTCTGTTTCCGGGGTATCTCTTCTGTCGTTTGGACGTGCGGGACCGGTTGCTCCCGATCCTCACGACGCCGGGCGTCATGAATATTGTCGGCGCCGGTAGGACGCCGGTGCCCGTTGGCGAAGAGGAGATCGCGGCCGTCCGAAAAGTGCTCCAATCCGGACTCGCGGCACAGGCGTGCCCCCTCCTGAGCGCCGGCTCAAGAGTCTACATTGCGAGGGGCCCCTTGGCGGGGCTGGAGGGAGTAATTGTGCGCGGGGACGTTGCCTGCAAATTGGTTATCTCAGTCAGCCTCCTTCAGCGCTCGATTGCCGTCGAGATCGACCGGGAGTGGGCTCGTCCGGTCGTCGCCGATTCGCATGTTGACGCGGCTTCTGGCGCGATCGGAGACCGGCGTCACGCCGGCCGAAAGGTGGAGGGATCCCTGTGAATTATGTCGCAACCGCGATCGCCGTCGCGACAGCCGCGGCCATTGCCTGCGCGCAACCATCACACCCGGCCGCGGAAGAGCTGCAAAACGCCGGGCTGCCGGCCCAGAAACTCGCTCCCGAGGACCTGCTGCACGTTTCGGTCTATGACGCGCCCGAACTTACCGGACCGGTTCGAGTGGGCGACGACGGAACGATCCGGCTGCCGATGTTGCCGGCGCCTATCGAGGTCTCGGGCTTGTTGCCGCGCGAGGTGGAACACGCCATCGCCGCGGCGCTGAAGAAGGGCGGGGTTCTGGTGGACCCGGTAGTGGCCGTCTCCGTTATCGAATATCGGAGCCACCCCATCAATGTTATCGGTGCTGTGCGGACTCCCTTGACCTTTCAAGCTTACGGCCGGGTGACGTTGCTCGATGCCTTGACCCGCGCCGGGGGGGTAACGGAAACTGCCGGCGACTATATCGTCGTCTCTGAATCGGTCGCGGATGGCGACAACCCCGGCACCGCCTTGCCGATGCGTAGGATCGCGCTGAAGAGGCTGCTAGATGGAACCAATCCCGACGCCAACCTCGTGCTGCGGGGCGGAGAAGAGATCCGCATCCCCGAGGCCGCCAAAATCTACGTCGTGGGCAACGTGCGGAGACCCGGCGCGTTCGTGGTACAAGACGGCACACGGCCCTCGGTACTGAAAATGCTAGCCCTCTCCGAGGGGGTAACCCGCTATGCGCAGAAGACGGCTTACATCTACCGTGGAGACGCCGGATCGCGTGGCAAGAAAGAGATACCTGTAGAGATCAGCAGAATTCTTC
>Ga0181517_10002634_pt1 | contig 18025 bp, 17 predicted proteins | sample PEATcosm2014_Bin_31_FD_119748 | JGI IMG/M metagenome (GOLD analysis project Ga0181517, IMG submission 119748) | Peatland microbial communities from MTU Mesocosm Facility, Houghton, MI, USA - PEATcosm2014_Bin01_30_metaG | ecosystem: Environmental > Terrestrial > Soil > Wetlands > Peat | place... | reverse complement strand
CCGTCGGTTTGGATCTCCGAACTGAGCACGATAAGAATATCGCCCTCGTCGTCCGGCCAGCCGCCTGCCAACCAGCGGGCATACCAGGGGACCAGGGGCGTGAAGTGGATCACCAGCACCAGGAGAAGCAGCAGGCTCGCTACGGTGCGCCAGACGCTGCCGAAAATCTTAATGGCCGGCCGCCAGAAAGTGTTCATAGATTTGTTGGATGCGCCCGATGGAGCGCGGCAGAGCGAATTGCTCCGCCACCCAGGCGGCGGCGTTGCGGGCCAAGGTCTCGCGAAGCGGGGCGTTTTGAATCGCGGCGAGCAGTTGGGCGGCCAAGTCGGCGGAGTCGCGGCTTTCGAAAAGCAGACCGGTTTCGCCGTGCCGGATTAATTCCGGATTGCCGCCCACGCGGGAGGCGATGGGGCAGCAGCCGCAGGCCATGGCTTCCATCAGGGAATTGGAGAAAGCTTCCGAGATGGAAGGCAGCACAAAGAGATCAATGGCGCGGAGCCAGGGGACCACATCGGGAACGGAGGGCCGGAAGAGGCAGGCGTCATGGATTCCAAGGTCACGGCTCTGCCGCGCGAGGGCTTCGCGGTCGGGTCCGCTGCCTACCAGAACGAGGCGCAGGCCGGGCTGGGAGGGGCGAACGCGGGCGAAGGCTTCGAGCAATACCGGGAGCCCTTTGGGAGCGCGCAAAACGGAAACGCTGCCAATCACCAGCGAGGCGTCGCGCAACTCCGGAGGGCGCTGGCGAGGGGCGGGGTGGAATTGTGTGGTGTCGAGGGCATTGTGCCAGACCTGAATTTTGCGCTCGGGGACGCAGTAATCCTCCACCAGATGGCGGCGGATGGCTTCGCAGTTGACTACGATGCCGTTCGCCAGACGGTCGGAGAGGCGCAACATGCCATGATACTTGGGCGGGATGAGGCTGCGGTAGGAGCGCTGGCTGGCAAGTACCACCGGAACGCGGAGAAGGCGCGCGGCCGGAATGCCGAAGACGTTCATGGGATAGTCGAAGGTGTGCACGAGGCGAATGCCGTGGCGGCGGACGTAGCGGCCCATCAGGCGGAGATCTCTCGGCGAGTCGAGGCTGAGAAAGCCATGCATGGGCATTTCGAGAACCGGCACGCCGGCGGCGGCGAGTTCCTGAGCGCGAAATCCCTCGTTGACGAAGCAGCCGATATGAGGCTCGAAGGCGGTCCGGTCGAGCGACTTCGCCAACTGCGCAACCTGGCGTTCGGTGCCGCCGTGGCCGAGGGTGCGCACCATCAGCAGAAGGGGGGTCATCGCTGGAGGTACTCGATCAATAGCTTTTCCCGCGTGACGACCCAGGCGATCGGGCGGCCTCCAAAAGCTACGGCGGGCTGCGGAGAGCGCACCACGGCGCACCGGCAGGCGCGCGCTGCGGACAGCTGTTCGGCGAGATCCGGGACTTCATAGCACAAGTGGTGCAAGCCGCCGCCGCGGCTGAGGAATTTGGCAACCGGGGATTTCTCCGAGGCGGGTTCCACCAACTCGATGAGCGGCCCGCCGAGGGGGGTTTTTAGAAATGCGACGCGGACGTCTTGAATGGGATCGTGAATGATAGCCGATTTTGCGACGGCCTGGACGCTGCGGGCGAAAGAGTCGATGCCGCCGGCGATGGAGGCGATTACGAAACCGACATGATGCACCAGGGGCAGGGCCACGCCAGGCGGCCCATCGGGCGAGATGGGATGGAATGAAAGTTCCGTTGTTAACTCCCGTGCAGCCGGAGATATACAATAATACGACTTCAGATGGCTGATATTCGCGTTGTCGCTCTTATCGAGGCTGCTACCGTCACCGGACCCGCCAAGAACCTGATTCGATTTTGCGGCCTGGCGCGGGGGCTGGGGGCGGAGGTGTCGATTGCGACGTTTTGCCGCGGTGGGGGACCTGCTCCAGCATTTGGGCAGGTCGGGGACCTGCCCCACCACGTGCCCCACCGGAACCAGTTCATCGACGCGGTGCGGGCGGCGGGGATCGAGATCGACATCATTGCCGAGCGATTTCGTTTCGACACAAGCGTTATCGGGCAGCTTACGGAGATTTTGCGGCGGCGGGCGCCGGACATCGTGCAGACGCATGGGGTGAAGTCGCATTTTCTGATGCGGTTTACGGGCCTACGGCGGAAGTATCGCTGGATCGCGTATCACCACGGATACACGGTCGAAGACCTGAAAATGCGGGCGTACAACCAACTGAACCGCTGGACGCTGCCGAAGGCGGACCGGGTGATTACGGTGTGCCTGCCGTTCGCGGATATGCTGACGCGGAGCGGGGTTGCGCGTGAGCGGATCCGCGTGTTGGCGAATTCGATTGAGACCGTGCCGGCGGCGGACGAAGAGAGCATTCGCGCGGTGCGAGAGCGGTGGGGGATCGAGCCGGGCGAGCGGGTGATTTTGTGCGTCGGGCGGTTTTCGCGGGAGAAGGCGCAAGCCGATTTAATCCGCGCGGTGGCCCGGCTAGGAAAAACCGGGGACAGTAGACCTGTTTCCTCGATGCGGCGAGGCGAAAACCGGGAAACAGGTCTACTGTCCCCGGTTTTGGTTTTGGTGCTGGTGGGCGACGGGCCGGAGCGGGAGCGGCTTGGCCAAGCGGCGCGGGCGGCGTGGTTGGAGGCGCGGGTGGTGTTCGCGGGGCACCAGCGCGAGGTCGGGCCGTATTACGGGCTGGCCGATGTTTTCGTATTGCCTTCGCATAGCGAGGGGTCGCCAAATGTGCTGCTGGAGGCGATGGCGGCCGGAGTTCCGGTTGTCGCGACGGCGGTGGGAGGCGTTCCGGAACTTGTCGAGAATGAGGAATCCGCTCTGCTGGTGCGGCCTGGCGATAGCGCCACGATGGCGGAGGCTATCGGACGGCTGCTGGCGGATCGGGAGTTGGCGGAGCGGCTCGCCCGGAACGCTGCGGTGGCAGTCAAGGCGCGATTTTCGCCGGATGCTTACGCGCGGGCGCTGGTGGGGCTTTACGGGGAAGTGCGTTAAAAAAATCCGTGTTCGCCGGTGCCCCTGAATTGGGGCGGTGGGATGGGGCAACGGCAACTTTTCAACGCAAAGGACGCAAACGATTTCTCGCAGACGGACATTGGCGGCGGGTTGCCAGCCGTTAATGGTACAATTCGTACAAATGGTACAACTATGACGCACTTGAATGTCTCAAAGGCGCGGGAAGAGTTTCCCGACGTTGTGAATCGCGCCGCTTATGGCAAAGAACGCACCATCGTTTCCCGGCGCGGGAAGGAGCTGGCGGCGGTAATTCCGATAGAAGATCTGCGGCTGCTGGAGCGTTTGGCGCGCGAGGAAATGGATCGCCAGGACATTGCGGACGCGCGCGCGGCGTTGGCGGAACGAGGGAAGAACATCCCGCTCCGCGATTTGATGCGCGAATTGGAGGACTGATTTCTGCCCTCCTATCGCGTAGAACTTAGGCCGTCCGCCCAAAGGGACCTGCGCAGGCTCGATCCTTACATAAGGGGGAAACTCAGCCGTGACCTGCTCCGGCTGGAGAATGATCCGCGCCCGCGGGGCGTGGAGAAACTCGAATCGAAGGAGAATTTGTACCGCGTCTATGCCGGGCCGGGCAAGAACTATCGGGTCATCTACCAAATTCAGGACGAGGTGCTGGTCGTGCTTGTGGTTAGAGTTGGCGATCGGAAGGAAGTCTATCGCCGCTTGAAGTAGGATCTCGAAAAGCAGGGCGGTGCTATGATGTACCTGGAGAGACATGGCGAACGGCAGCAATCCCGCGACCAAGCAGGACCTCGAAGCGGCACGGTCGGAGCTTAAGGCGGACATCGAAGCGGTTAAAGTGAACGTCGAAATGGTGCGCTCGGAATTGCACCACGTTCACGACGCCCTGGTGGAGCGAATCGCGGATAGTGAGACGAAACTGCTGAAGGCGTTCTACACGTTTGCGGAGAGCAACCAGACCCGGCTTGCCTCGATCGAGACGGAATCGGAAGCGGTGAAGAAGCGCGTCGGTATCCTCGAAGACCGCATGCTCCATTTGGAGCGTAAGGTTAACTTTCCGAACCAACCGCCGCAGTAGACCCCATCGATTAGAGCTGTAATGCGGTTTGGTTGCGCTGCCCCGATCCGGCGTCATGCGCGGGCCTTATGGGTAACTCATAGCGCGGGAAGGCGCCATGCGGTGGAATGCCGCGGCGGCGGGCTTATCGGCATCGCCCTGCTTGCCGCCACTCGACCATGTCCAATAGAGTCCCAGGTAGGCATACGTTTCCGGCAGGCCCGCGACGGCATGTCCGTAGCAAAAGAGGACCTGAAAGCCGGGATTGCGAATGTAGTAATAGCCGCCGAAATCCACCATGGTCGAGCCTCGGATTTGCGCCGTGGCGATTCCTTCCGCGCCATGGGAGAAAACCTCGGCGCCCAGAGTCCACTTTTTCCCGATGTCCCGCTGGAGCAGCCATCCGCCATAGGTGAAATTCTTGTAGCCGGTCTGCGGCACGATCTGTTCGCCCACGCCGCCGTAGGTGGTCCACGGGCCGAAGCTCTTTTGCAACCAGACGGGCAGTTTCCACCAGACTTTTCCGACGCCCAGCCCCAAGTTGGAGTTTCCGGAAGGCACTTCGATCATGGTGAATGTGCCGATCATGGGCCGGTGCTTAGTCTCTTTTATGTAGCGGTATTTCACGCCGATTTCCACGTCGCCGATGCCAAACGCGGCCGGACCCGTGCCCGCGGGGGAATACTTCGCGTTGTTGGAAGGCAGGATCGACGCCGCCGGGACGATGATGTGAAATTGCGTGTTCGGCAGAATTCCCCAATTGAATTCGAGGGCCGGCGCCAGGGTGTCCATCTCCACGCCGGTTCCATCGGCGTTGCCCAGGATGTAAAACTCGTAATGGTGAAAATCGACGGGCTGGGGGTCGTCGTTTTGGAAAGGCGGCCCGGCCAGCGCGGGCACAACGCCGAGCGAAAGCACCGCTATCGCCAGTGTTGCCCATTTTCCTGTCGAGCACCATTCGAGACGCATAGGCCGTTGCAGGCGCTCCTCAGCGTGAGCGAGTCAATACAAAGCGTACCAGGCGAACAGCCCGGTTCCCGCAATCACCACGGCCGCGGTCAGAAAGCAGATCAGACGCTTCGGGCCGATCTTTTCAGGCAGGCCGGTGTTCGACAAAATCGCTCCCAACAGAGCGAAGAGGATGACGTCGGCGAGGCCCTGGGTGGTCCAATCCTTGCCGGTCAGGGAAGCCATGAAAGCTTTCAACGGGACATGGGCATCCTTAACGCAAGAAATCAGGGTATTGAAAAGAATTACGATCGCAGCGGACAGAGCATAGGCGGCGTTGACGCGGCCAAGCTTGGGTGTGGCGGCGTCCATTATCGGCCCCCTTTCACGGCGGCCTTCAGGGCGACTTCGGCCCCGTGATTGACAATGGCGCCGAAGCCTTCCACCGCCAAACCGCTTAGTACGACCAGCATGGAGACCCACAGCACCATCTTGCGGGCGCTGGAATTCGCGTACAGTTTCTCGCGCGATGCGATCGTCAAATAGAAAGATAAGATCAGCGTAAGAAAAAAGAGGTGCTCTTTCGTCTCCATGAAAAGCTCGTGAGCGAATGGCCACGGCCCTTTCAGAATGATGGCCTTATCCGCCGGGTAAAAGTGGACATACCAATAGCCGCCGAGAATCCAGGCAGCCACCATGCATGCCGCTACGAGCAAAGCGCCTTTGCGTGTGCGCGCCGCGTTGCGCTCTTGGGCATTCAGCGTTTCGACGAAGACCCACAGCGCAGCTAATGCGCCTAATGCACCGAAGGTGGCGTGGGCTAAGAGAATCACATCGCTGTTAGTGACGTTCATAGGTGGATTCCAGTCGTCCGATGTTACTACACAGATTGATGCCACGCTAGCGCTAAGGGCTTCTGTTATTCTGTGTGCTTGATATGAGGCTGGCGGAAGCAATGCGGCTGGCGAATGCATCCGGCGCCGCGCCCAGGAAAATCTTTCTGGCGTGCGGGTTCACGCCGCTGCATCTGGGCACGTTTCTGAAGGCTTGGGGCAAGCTCAGCCGGCCGGATGACGAGTTTGAGATTGTGCACGGGCTCTTTGGGGATCTGTGCGGCAACCTGGAACGCGCGGCGCGCGAAGCGGTGGACGCCGCTGCGGTGGTGGTGGAGTGGCCCGACCTGGACCCGCGGCTCGGCATACGCAATGCGGGCGCGTGGAGCGCGGCCGCGCTAAGCGACATTGCCGGGGAGGCGAAACGCAATCTGGATCGCCTGCGGCCGCGGCTCGAAGAACTTGCCCGGCGGTGTCCGGTGGCGCTGGCGGCGGCGACGCTGCCATTTCCGCCGATTTCTTTTGTCCGGGCGTATCAGGCCAGCGCGTTCGAACTGGAGTTGCGGCAGGCGGTAGCCGAGTTTCTGGTTTGGGCGGCGCGGGAGCCTAGCGTGAAGGTCGTGGGGACGCACCATCTCGATTCCGTGCCGGGCAGCGAGCGTGTCGAAGCCGAGCGTTTCGACGCCGTGATGGAACTGGCGGCCGGTTTTCCATACACTCTGAAACATGCGGATGCGCTGGCGTCGGTGCTGTGGAACCTGTTGTATCCTCCGGTGACGAAAAAAGGACTCATCACCGATCTGGACGATACGCTGTGGGAGGGAATTTTGGGAGAGGTTGGCGCCGATGGCGTCCGGTGGACGGAGAACGCGGCACTGCACGGCGTCTACCAGCGTTTCCTGGCTTCGCTGGCGGATACCGGCGTGCTGGTCGGCGTGGCCAGCAAAAACGATCCGGAACTGGTGCGGCAGGCGCTCAACCGCCGGGATTTGCTGGTGGCGAAGGATTCGATTTTTCCCGTGGAAGCAAGCTGGGGCGCGAAGTCGCTGGCGGTGGGACGTATTTTGAAGGCCTGGAACATCGCCGCGGACAGCGTAGTGTTCCTCGACGACAGCCCGCTCGAACTGGCAGAGGTAAAAGCGGCTTACCCGGAGATGGAATGCATTCTTTTCCCAGCGCGGGACCCCAACCGGCTGTGGGACCTGCTTTGGACGCTACGCGATTTGTTCGGCCGGACGCAGATTGTAGAGGAAGACCGGCTGCGCACGGCGAGCTTGCGCAACAGTGAGGAGATTTTCGCAGCGCCTCGGGAGGTCGATCCCACCGAGTTTCTGGCCAGCCTGGGCGGAACGGTGACAATCGACTATGGAATCGGCGCGGACGACCGGCGGACGTTCGATCTGATTAATAAGACCAATCAGTTTAATCTGAACGGGCGGCGTTTCACGGAAAGCGAGTGGCGTGAGAGGTTCCAAGGGCCGGGGCATTTTGCGGCGACGGTGAGCTACGCGGATAAGTACGGGCCGCTGGGCAAAATCGCGGTGGTGGCGGGCCGGTGCGACGGGGGGAAACTCGCGGTGGACGTATGGGTGCAGAGTTGCCGGGCTTTTTCGCGGCGGATCGAGCATCACACGCTGCGGTCGTTATTCGAACGGTTTGGGGCTCGGGAGATGGAGTTCGATTATCAGGCGACCGGGAGGAACGGACCGCTGGGCGAATTCATGGGGGAGTTGGCGGGCGGCGAAGTGGGAGCGGGGCCGGTGCGGATCGATCGAGCGTCGTTCGAAGGGCGTTGTCCGGGATTGCCGCACCGGGTGGAGATGGTTTGAAAACGTTTCGCGCCAAGGACGCAAAGAGGCAAAGGGCGCGAACTTTTGTCTTGGGACTAAATATATGGATTTTCAAGAACGGCTGATGCAATGCTTTCGGGCGGTGTTCCCGGGGTTAGGCGACGAGGAAATCTTGAAGGCCAGCACGGATACGGTGGCGGCGTGGGATTCGATGGCCTCGGTGAGCCTGTTCAGCCTCATCGGCGAAGAATTCAGCATCGAAGTCGATTTTGAGGCGCTGGCCAGCTTTCATTCGTTCGCGGAGATTTTGGATTACGCGACGGCGAGAGCTTCGGCGTAAAAGCGGGCGCGCAGAGGACGCAAAGAGGCAAAGAACGCTAAGAGCAGCCGGGTAGCTTCTTGAGGGCGGTCTTTGTGATTTTTGGTGCCTTTTGTACGAGCGTTTTTGGTTAGCCTTAGTCGCGGTCGAGGGGGCAGACGTCCCAGGAGTTTGGGTTTCCCAGGGGCGCGGCTAATTCGCGATTGGCGGCTTTGTAGTAAAACTGCCAGACGGGGTTCCGATATTCGAGAGGATGCAGGCGCTTGGCGGCGCTGCGCTTCCTTTCGTTGAAACCGATCCATTCCAGCAGGTGGAGTCCTTCGACGCGGGTGAGGCGGATGGCGGCGAGCAGCAACTGGCGGACGGATTCCTCATTCTCTTCGAGCACCTGCAAATCGATGATCCGGTATTGCCGAAGGGCCAGGTTTTCGCGATGGACGCGGGCCAGAATCACGTAGCCGGACATTTGGCCGTGTTTGTGGAGTGCAAGAATTCGAAGCTGATTTTCGGCGAGCTGGTATTTAAACCGCCAGGCCAGCATTGGACGCGAACGGACAGCGAGCAGGCGGTCGGGCTGGCGGCGCAATTGGTCCCAGAACGTATCGAAGCGCTCGTCGAAGCTATCGAGGTGGACGATATCGGGCGATTGGCGGCCCTGGCCGCTTCGGAATAGAAAATCCCGCAGCCACAAGGCAAGACCGGCGGGGTACATCAAAATCCCGGCGGCGGGCGCGGCTTTCTGCCGGAGCACGCTGTTGGCGAAAGCGGTGTGATCGGCGACCCAAAGAAAATGACGGTCGAAACCAGGGCTGGGAACGCGGCTGGCTTTGAAGAACGGCATCAATTGGGCCGCCACCCGGCTCAAGCTTCCGTTGATGAGGACGTCGGCGGGCTGGGAGAAGAACTTCGCGGAAAGCCCCAGAGATGAGCCGCGATGCTTCTCATCCACGGCCCAGTTGCCGGCGATGGCTCCCCTGAGCGGCCGGCCGTTCCATTCGTAAGCGGAATAAACGTTGGAGAGGGTGCCGGCGATCTGGCCGGCGTCGTCTTCGAGAACCCAGCCGATGGGAAGATCGGCGAAGCGTTCGCGCAGAGGAAACTCGGTCCAGAGGTATTCCCATTTTTCTCGGGAGCGGGGCGGAATGCCGTTGCGCCTGGTGACTTCGGCGATGGCGGGGTAGTCGGAAAGGCCGGCTGGGCGAATTTTCATGCGATGTTCACGGCTTGTAGCCGAAAGGGCCGATTAACAATCGGCCGCGGGTTGTCAACCCGCCCCACAAGGCAGGTCGGGGACCTGCCCCACCACTGCCACACCTACGGCAGGAATTCCAGGGCTACAACTCGTTATAGCCGATCAGACAGTCTCCCGGTGGAAGCTCCTCGACCCAATTGGACTTGAGATTTTCATTTTCGATCCGATAGCGCTCGGATTTCGTGCCGGGATGGGCCATCAGCTCGATGCTTTCACGCCGGGGCGGAGCGCCTGCGCGGAGCATCTGGTAAAAACTCTGGAATTCCGTGAAGGCGGTGGTGGTTTGGGTGGGGTAAATGCGGCGCAATGCGGTGTTGTAAAGCCACTTTTTGAGGCTCTTGGCACAACCCGGTTGAGCGCCGGGGAGGTAAACGTTTTTGCTGATGCGGACCCTGCGAATGCCGTAGCGCCGCTGGAGGCTTTTCAGCACCGGAAAAAATACGGGGAGGGTGTGTATGTGCTCATGAGAATCGATGTGAGACAACCGCACTCCGGCGGCAAGCAAACGCTCGATCTGGGTAGCGAGCTCCTGGTAGACGGCTTTGAGAATTTCTTTATTCCGGCGGGCGGCGCGCGGGATGGCGGCGGACATTTTCCCGTTGTCATCCAGCAGCGCGGCCAAGCTGGGGGTTGAGGTTAAGGGCGGGAAAACAGTCAGGTTGAGGTGGATGCCGAAGGAACAGCGCGGGAATTCGGCGATGCGGGCCAGGGCGCCATCGAGCGAGGGCGCGTTGGCAATGAGAGTGGCTGAAGAGACGCGGCCCATGGCCATCAGCTCGAAGGTTGCGTCGTTGATGCCGGGGCTGGTCCCGAGGTCATCGGCATTGACTATGATGCGCATGTAATCAGCGAGCGGCGTCCACCTAAAACAAGCCTCGACACAAGTGCCGAGGCGGCAGGCACGAGTGCCGCGCCACGATTCCTTTATGGCCGGGCCATGGCGTCCGGGATGGTCACCTCGTATAGCGTGGTGTCATCATACGGCAACTCGAAGGTCCCCAGATAGCGCAGTTCGGCTCCTTCGGCGAGCAATTTACGGAGCAGCCAATCTTCGGGATAGTCGATTGTGCCGAGGACCAGAAAACGGCGGTGCCGATCGACAAAGTCCCGGTAGCTGGCGACGTGGGCGCGGATGGGGAAGTACTTATCCAGTCCTGCCAAGGTTTCGAAAAGGGTTGCGTGCGCGTAGCGAACGGCGGAATCGTGGTCGGTGAGGTAATAAACGCGCGACAGAAAGCCGGCATTTTCGTTGTGATCCATGGACAGAAAGGTGAGGGCGCCGGCATCGACAAAGGGGAGATCGGGCCGTATCCACTCGATCTTGCCGGAGGCATCGGGAGCGGCAGCGGAGAACCTGTGCGCACGGAAAAGCGGCCACGCCGTCTGGCCGACCATGATACCCAGCAGCGTGGCCGCGAGCGCGGCGGCCGGGAGGCCGTGGAAGCCGGTTCGCCAGGCCACGCAGAGCACGGCGGCGATGCACATAGCGGCGGCGGTGGTGATGCAGTAGCGGTCCCAAAAGCCGCTGTGAGTTCGCATAAGGAGAAGATTGATCAGCAACGGCAGAGCCAGCAAGCCGGCCAGGAGACCGGTATCTTCCATGCGGAAGGCGGTGGGGCGCCGGGGTATTCCGCGCGAAGCGGCCGACACGAACAGCGCCACCAGGACCCCCGCCAGAAACGCCGCAGCAATGGGCTGGTGAACGGCGTAGACGTAAAACCAAGCGATCTTCTTCAGCGAGGCCTGGAAAGATGGAGGGATCAGAATGACTGCAAGGCGCGCCCTCAGCGGGATATAGAGGGCCATGAGTGGGAGCGGCAGAGACAGGCAAACCCACAACGGCCAATCCGCTTTCGGGCGCCTCCGCCAGCGGACCAACTCCGCGAGGTAGAACGGCAGGATCGAAAGGGGGGCGAGACCGTGGCTGAAGATCAGGCCGGCATTCCCGCAGACGATTCCCAAAAGAGCGAGCTTGCGCCGGGGGCGAAACTGAGCGGCACAATCCCAGGAGACCAATGTAAGAGAAAAGAAAGCCAGGACGAGCGCGTAGGGACGGTCCTCGGTCGCGTAGTTGAAGAGAGGGGTATGCCAGAAGAGCAGCACGCAGGCGGCGGCCCAGAGCACGCCGGCCCTGCGCGACAGAAATATGAGAATAGCGGCGCTGGCGAAGAAGAAAGCCGCCATCGAGGGCAGCCGGGCAGCGAACGGGCTATCTCCGAACAGCCGCAGCGACAGGCGGGTGAGCGCGGTGATCAGCGGGAGGTTCACATCGACGGGCACGGGGTTCAGAAGCCGCAAGGGGCCCGGCAGGTTCGCTACGTAATAAGTGAACAGTTCGTCGAACCATAACGGACGCCAAGCTCGCGCTTGGATCAGAACGGCATAAACCACCCCCAAAAAGGCGATCACGAGGGCGGGCCGCCGGTCCAAGGAGCAGGCCCATGGCTCCGCGCGGTCGCGTATCAATTCGGCAGTGCGGACGAAAGAGAAACGAGCTGCGGGCAAACGGTATTCCGGCGCAGGCATGTAGTTTGCTAGTATATCAGCCTATCCGCCAGAACGAGCACCATCTCGCCGAGCCAAAAATCGCGCTCGACCCGGCCGATCCGGCTCATATCAACCCCCCGCCGGTGGATGCCGGCGAAGCGCGGTATAATGCCACGGTATTGGAGCACAATGAGCAAGTTACGCTGGAGTTGCACGACGATATTGGTCATCTCCTTTTTGTTGCGGTTGGGATTGTTCGTAGCGGCCAAGGCATACAAAGCCCATGATCAGACTGAAACCATAAACATCGCCACAACCCTTGCCTACCGCGGGGCTTTCGCCGATGCGTATGGAAAGGGCATGGGATCGACGGCGCATGCGGCGCCTTTATACCCGATGTTGCTCAGCCTGGTTTTTCGGCTGGCGGGGGTCCGCGAGCCAGCCGGCCCTTTCGCCACAGCCAGCGGCGCCGCGGAAACCGGCATGCGGCTGCTTAGCTCCGCGCTGGCATCCATTCAATTCGCGCTATTGCCCGTGTTCGCGGCAATCTGCGGGCTGGACCCGCGCATCGGGGTGGCGGCGGGGCTGGCCGGCGCGTTGCTGCCCGTGAATTATTGGGTGCAAAACACCGGCTCCTTTGAATACTCCTTGTCTTCCTTGCTCTTTCTGATTTTTTCGATGGTGGTTCTTTCCTGTTGGACAAAGCGGCGATTTTCCGTCCGGCGGGGCATGGTGGCTGGAATTGTGACGGGCCTGCTGCTGCTGACCGTGCCGAATCTGGCTGACGTGGTTTTAGCGGCGGCGGTATGCGGACTTTTTCTTTTCTATAAGGATCGGGGGCGGCATTACCTGGTGTTTGCCGCCGTTCAATTGGTGGTTACGGCTCTTTTCCTGGCTCCCTGGGCGATACGGAACTATGTTGCGCTCGGCGCTCCGATTTGGAGCCGGTCGAATATGGGTTTGGAACTGTGGTTGTCCAATCACGAAGGAGTGGCGGCCACCTTTCAACAAAACGAGGCGCTGGGCTTCGGCACGATGCACCCATGCTGCGACGAAAGCGAAAGGGCCCACATGCGGGTGGTGGGGGAGGTGGCTTACAACCGCGAGAAACAACGGCTGGCCGTGGCGTGGATCCGCTCCCATCTGTCGCGGTTCGTGGCATTGACCGCGGAGCGGGCCGTGCTGTTTTGGACGCCGCTCATGCTGCGGCCGTGGCAAACCGCGGCGTGCGGTGCGTTGGGCCTGACGGGGATTCTCGGCTTGATCCGGTTTGCGAGGCGGGAAGGCGGGGTTGTGGCGCGGTATTTTCTCATGGTGTTCGTGGTGTTGCCGCTGCCGCTCTATTTTTTTCAGTCTTCAGGCAGACTGCGGTATCCGATGGAATGGATGCTGTATTTGATGGGGGCCTATTGGATTTTCGGCTGGTTTCCGCGGAAGGTAGTAGGGAGTGGGAAGTAGGGAGTAGGGGCACTTCAACTTCCTACATGCCCGTTTCTGAGCATGACAGACCACGAAAGGCGATGGTCTGTCCTACTGTTTATTTGCTTTCGTGGTATTCGGTTTCGGTGTTGACGTCCCAAATGTTGGATTTTTCGGTACTGCCGGCCAGGATATTGTCTACAGCGGTCATGGCGGCCAGCATGGAGTGGTCCTGGTTGTTGTAACGGTGCATGCCATTGCGGCCGATGAGAAACAAGTTTTCAAACCGGTCGCAGTAGTCGCGGATTTCCTGGAAACGGCTGTAGGAACCGAAGTAGGCGGGGTAGGTCTTGGGCATGCGGATTACGGTCGCATCCAATACATCGCGCGCTTCGATCATGCCGATGCGCTGCATTTCTTCCGTTCCCAACGCGACCAGGTCCCGGTCCGATTTGTTCCAGAGGTCGTCGGTGTCATAACAGAAGTATTCGAGGCCGATCCAAACTTTATCGGGGGCGGCGACCATGTACGGGCTCCAGTTGTTGAAAATCTGCATGCGCCCGACCAGCACTTCCGGCTCCTGGATATAGATCCAGTTATCCTCCAGGAGGCGCGCGCCGCGGGCGCTCTTGCGGGAGATCTTCAAGCTCTCCAGCAGCAGCCCGACGGTGATGAAATCGCGGTAGACGAGGCCCTGGCTTACTTCGCGGACGTTGGCCGGCGCCTCGGCGCCCATGGCCTCGATCAATTCCTTCACCGGCATGGTGGAGAAGAAGTAGTCGGCCGCAAACCGCCTGCGCTCGCCGGTTTCTTCGTGCGTGGCCCAGGCCGCGGCGATGCGGTTGCCGTCTAATTCCAGCCGGTCCACGTTCCAGCCCTGCAAAATGCCGCCGCCCTTCTGCGAAACCAGGCCGGCAACGGTCTCCCACATTTGGCCGGGCCCATATTTCGGATACAGAAATTTTTCGATCAGGGAAGTTTCGGTCTGCTTCTGGCGGATGCCGGCGTCGCGGCCGCGCGAAAAGAGCTTGCGGAAGGCGTCCTTGAGGATCTTGACGACGTCCAGGCCCTTGATGCGCTGCGCGCCCCATTCCGCGCTGATGCGGTCGCATGGGACACCCCAGACTTTTTCGGTATAGCTCTTGAAAAAAGTCCGGTACAGCTCGCGGCCGAAGCGGTTGATGAAGAAGTCTTCCAGGGATTGTTCGTTCTTGATGGGGCGGAGGCGGCTGGCGATATAGCTCAGCCCGATACGCAGTGTGCGCCACAAGCCCAGCTTGCGGAGCGTATCGGCCGAGAGCTTCAGCGGATAATCGAAGAACTTGCGGAGGAAGTAAATCCGCGATTTGCGCTGGCGGATCAGCATGATGCCGGCTTCGGCTTCGTCGGGGCCGGCGGTGGAAGTGGAAACGGTGCGGCTTTGGCCTTCGTAGCTGATGGTTTCCTGGCCGCTTCCGCGCTCGATCGGCAGAATTTCGAGCCACCAGTCCATGACGCGGTCGGATTTCGAAAAAAAGCGGTGGCCGCCAATATCGATGCGGTTGCCTTTGTAATTGACGGTGCGGGCGAGGCCGCCCAACTGGCCGCTTTTCTCGAGCACAACCGGTGTGATATCGCTTCGCCGCGCCAATTCGAGAGCCGCGGTAAGGCCAGCCGGGCCCGCGCCGATGATGAGTGCGTTTTTGGACATGGCAAGGTTTTCTAGTTTTGCGCCGCCAATTTCAGAATGCGGACATTGGGATTCTCCGCGGCGATGACAAACCCGCAAGACGGTGGCCGGGAAACGGAGTCAGCCACAAACTGGGATTCTTCAAGAAGAGAATCCTCGTTGACCGGGGATGACGGCTTGTATAAAAACACGTAACTCGCTTTGAAGCGCTTCATCTGTCTCCTTACTTCACCACATTCCCAATGGATCGGGCTGCATTGGGCGGCAACCATGCTTATGGTCGGACGGTGAAGCAGGTAGCCTGTCGCCTGCCCATCGGCGGCGAAAATCGCATCGGCTGCGGAGATATGCGACTCGACCCACTCGATCAAGGGCCGGCCGTCGGCGGCTGGCTTGGCGTACTGCGCCCGGAGGATTTCATGCGGCGCCAGGGAGGGAGGTCCGTACAGATCGCGCGCATTGACTCCAACGTATCCCACACACGCCAACGCAATCGCTATCTTTAGCCAGGCGCTCGCGGCGCGCGCCGGCCAGCGGGACATCAGCCAATTAACGCCCATGGCCGACAGAAGCAGATAAAGCGGCAGCATGGGCACGAACATGCGCGTATCGATAGCGCTCACAAGGCGCATGCCCACATAGACAATCCCAGCCGAATAGACTGCCACATAGAGCGCCAGCCAAAGCGCCGCAAGGTTCGGGCGCCGCCAGCCGGCGTTTGGGACGCCGCTTTTTCGAATCGCCGCAAGGGAAAAAACCGCGACGCCCAATCCGCCCGCCAACAGCAAGCTCTCCCATACGCCGAAGGTGATGGCGTGCCGGCCCAGGATCAGATGCAGTTGTACTTTGGCATAGCTGGCCATCACGGTCACAAGGCGATTCTGGAACAGCATGTCGTGGCCGCCCTTCCAGGTGCCGGCAATCACCAGGTTGCGCAGCATCACGCCTCCAGCCAGCACGATAGGGATCAGGGAGGACAGCAGGAAAACAGCCCGAAAACGGCTGCCCGGCAGAAATAGCCGGAGCACCGCGTAGCCAACCATCGCCGCGATCAAAAACAAGCCTGCGTACCGAACCCAGTAGGCCAGGCCGGCCAGCGAAAATGCGACCACGGCCCTCACAATCGCCGCTCGTTTCGGCAGAACATCGATTTCAGCCCAGATCAACGCTACTGCGGCGCCCGTCGACAGCAGCACGAACAACGGCTCGCTCAGAACGGCGGTCGCGAAGCGGAGGGCAGCCGCATTTGTGACGAAAAGCAGCAAGGCAAACTGCCGAAGGAGCGCCGTCACTCCCGTCAGGATCAACTCCCATGCCAGGAGAGCCGCAACGCCGGCAAAGCAAACACACGACAACCCCCTGGCCGCGCCTTCAAGATCGCCCGGGGAACCGGCAATGGCAACCATGACCGGGTACGCAGGCGGAAAGCTCGTGAGTGGCGCCGGCATGCGGCCGTGAGATCGTTCCGTATCGAAATGAATGAGCGAGGTGACCAGTTGACGATCCTGCTGAAGGTGTTCCGCTACGTTTAGATACTGATAGCTGTCGTCGGAGAGCGGCATTGGACGGAAGCCCCGCATCGTGCTGGCGCCTAGAAACGCCAGGAGGGCCCACGCAAATACCTCCAGAAGCTTGAAGTTCGATTTCGTTGCTGGTCTCATCCTGAGGGGCGGTTCCGCCCGGCTCCTAAGGCCCAACTCGTTATTATAAGCGGGTCTCGAACACGTTCCGCCGACTCACGGCAAGCATCAGGGGGGTGGCCAGTCACAAGCCATAGAAATTTTACATTCGCGGATTTAGCATTGTGTTTGCCTGGACTTACCAATTTTTGCTCGGCTTTGCCCCTCCAGGGACGGGAGGAACGCAGTGTATCTATGGTACGAGATGCGATTACTTCACCATGGCTTTTGTGCTTTCTTGTTATTCGCCGGCGCGGCTGGGGCGCAAACAACTAAGATCGACTTGGGAAATCAGGCCCGAAATGTCGATTTTTCTTCCGCTTCCTCGACGAAACCGTTTCAAACCGGGGCGGCTCTGCCGGCGGCATGTTCGGCCGGGCAAGCGTACTTCCTGACGGCGGCGCCTACGGGGCAGAACCTGTATTTGTGCACGGCCGCCAACACGTGGAGCCTGCAGGCCCCAGCGATCGCAGGGCTGCTGAATACGACCTTGACCGGTAGCCAAGTCCTGACGATAGGCGCGTCCTGCTCGGCGAGCATGCCTTGCAATGCGCGGGTAGGCGGAGAGGTCTATTCGATTACGGCTTCTTCCACCGTTACCATCAGTGGAGGGCCGCTTACGGCGCGGATCTACATTTCGGACGGCTCGGATGGTGCGCCGGCGGGAACGCTGAAGGTGCGGAACTCGGCTGCGTCCGGAATCGGCTGCTCGACGGGCTGCACGGTGGAAAACAGCCAGGCGTCGTTTCCGGGGATGTCGATCCCGCTGGCATTGTGGAACGGGAGCAATCCAGGGAGTTGGGATGCGTCGGGGACCAATTTACAAGCGCGGTTGAGCACCAAGCCGTCGGTGACGGCGGGCACTGGCATCAGCGTCATGCAGGGAGACAGCGATCTGGTAGCTATCGACCCGACGATGGTGCCGCAGAAATTCGCCGGCTCGGGGCCTCCCGGCACTCTGGCGGGAACTCTGGGGGATTTCTATACCGATGTGACCGCGGATGTTCTTTATGTCTGTAAAAACACCGCGGGATGTTCGCTGGGGAGCGATTGGATGGCGGCGGTGTCGGGGCCTGCCGGCCCAACCGGACCGCAAGGACCAACCGGGCCGCAAGGACCCGTTGGCCCCACCGGGCCTTCGGGCTCAGCCTGGGAGGTCAGTGCGGGGGCAAATGCAATACCGACGGGTAGTGGTTCCGGAGACTTTCCCCTCTTCACCATGACGGTTCCCGCGATTCCCGCCGGACGGTGCCTCCTGATGACCATTAACTTTGGCTGGATTGGTGCTGATGCCTCTTACCGGATCACTTACGGCGGTACGGCGTTTTTGACGGAGCCATCGGACTACAACAACGTCCGGCAGTTGTTGGGCTGGTCGCTGTGCAACGCGAGCGGCTCGCAGTCTTCGCAATTCGTCGTGAATGGAATTTATACGATGAACGGAGCGACCTCGACTTCGCTCACTGTAGCCTCCGCGCTCAGCGTGGATGCCAGCCAGGCGCAGACCTTCAGCATCATCGGCAGCGCCGGCCAGTGGTCGCAGGTTGCGATATCGAGTGTGTTAGTCTCGATTCCGTGAGGTGCATGGGAT
>Ga0181517_10002627_pt1 | contig 18043 bp, 12 predicted proteins | sample PEATcosm2014_Bin_31_FD_119748 | JGI IMG/M metagenome (GOLD analysis project Ga0181517, IMG submission 119748) | Peatland microbial communities from MTU Mesocosm Facility, Houghton, MI, USA - PEATcosm2014_Bin01_30_metaG | ecosystem: Environmental > Terrestrial > Soil > Wetlands > Peat | place... | reverse complement strand
GGCGGCGTTGCCCTGGTTCAAGGCGTTGGCGATATCGACATTGAAGCGGATGGTGGTGGTGGTCTGCCAGGTGCGGTCGCGCACGGCCAGGCCGGCGATCCAGCACTGGTAGCCCGCCCATGCGAGAAACGCGATGACCAGAAGCGTGGCGAGGATCGATTGCCAGATCGGCCGGCGCGTGCGCGCTGATGAGTTAGGTGGCGCGGCATCAACGGTTGGCGCCGGGGTTGGCGCGCCGGGAGCCGAGGAATCCGGTGTTTCCCACGGGGTCGAAACGGGCGCGACTGGGAGGAATTCGGTCATCGTTCTGGCTCATGCCTGTGGAGATGACATCCAGCTTACGCCCCTCCCGCCGGCATTGCCAGTGGGGCAAAGAAATCAACCACCGCCCTGGCCCGGGCGACCAATTGCGCCCAATGTCGCGCCGCGCATGTGCGCAGGCTTGTCCAGGCGCCGACGGCCGGCGCTGGGCGCGATGGCAGAGTGGCGGCCACCAGAAACAGCAGGGCGCAGGTCACGACAATCCAGCCGGAATTGGGGTAGGCGGCGCCGGCCATCGCGGAAATCGTAAAGGCCTTTTCATTGCCGTAGGAGGTGCGGATCTGGTCCATGGTCATCATCGCCCCGGTCGCGCCCAGGAGCAGGTGAAGCAGCGTCATCCCGCCGGATGCGCCGATGACGGCCGCGGAGATCGCCGAACTCATCAGCAGATAGCGTTCGCTCATCTGTGGCAGGAGCGCGGGAAACAGAACCCACGGCGCGGCCAGGGCGATGAGGATGCGCGGGTCGTTGCGGCGGGCGTGCCTGGCGGCGGCGGCGGCGCAGATCAGCAGCGCTGCGCCATAAACGATTGCCAGTTCCATGCGCCGGTCGATATCGACCTCGCCCCAGACCGGCAGAGTCAGCGAGCCGACCAGTTCGTGAATGTCGCCGCTGATCCAGCGCATCTGGGTCAGCAGCACCGGGAGATTGCTGAAGTCGCCGACTCCCATCTGGATGTTGGGGAACTTGTCCGTGCCGTAGACGAAACCGACGTTGTACCAGCCCCAGTTGCTGCTGCTGGCGTAACCGAAGAAGAACTGCCCGAGCAGCACGCCGGCGGCTGCGGTTGTGAGCACCGCCGCAGGAATGTGACGCACGCGAACCAGCCACGGCAGGACGATGATGGCGGCGACCAGCAGCCGGAAGGCGAAACGATCCGACGGCGCGGAGAACGGCGGTTGCATCCGCGCGGCGGCGATCGCATAGGCGATCGCCATGGCCGACACGACCAACGTGACCAGGACAATTGCCGCCCCGGAAGGCCGCCGCACCAGATCAAAGGGGTCAGGGGTCTTTGATGCGCCGGCATCAATCAAAGACTCCCGATCCCTTTGATTTGCCCCGCGACGGCGCCATCGGACGATCAGACGCAGCGATAACCTGACGACAATGGCCACGAGGGCAACGACGGCCGCGAGAACCGCAATCCGCTCGATCCACTGCCGCAGTTCGGGATTGACGGTCAAGAACGTGTAATCGGCGCTGGGGACCAGGAACGTCCAGAGCAATGCCACGCCGCCGGCCAGGAATCCGCCGGCGATGCGCCATGCCGCGCCCCAGCGGCCCGCGAAGATCGGCCAGAGAAACAGGATCGGGGCGCCCAGCAGCGACTGGGCCTTGAACATCGCCCCGCCGGCCAGCAGGGCGCCGGCGAGAAACCAGAGATTCAGCGATGCCACCAGCGCGGCCGTCACGAAAAACGGCACGCACCAGACATCCCATTGCGGCCAGACGTGCGAGACCGCCAGCACGGCCGGGTCGAACCAGAGCATTTCCGCGGCGATCAATCCGCACGCCCAGGCGCGATGGGCCGTCGGCAGCCGGCGCACGGATATGATCAGCGTCAGAAACAGGGCTGCCATGGCGAACCATGTTCTGTCGTCAGGCCAATCGCCTTCATGCGCGGTTAATCGAATGAGCAGGACAAGCCCCCAGGCCGAGGCGATTGCGGCCAGAGCTCCATGACATGGCCACCACTTTTCGACTTCCGGCGGCGCCCCGGACGCCGCGTCGCGCCGGCCGCTGCGCAGAACCCAGAGGAAGACCAGGAAGAACATCGCGACGGCCGATTCGGCGGCCGCCCACGTGTTGAGCCTGAGCATCGGCTCGGACACGAACGCCCTGGGGCTGTCGGTCCATCCGCCCAGACGCGGGAAATGGGCGGCCGCCCACCGCGCCCAGAGCGAAGCGACGAAAAGCCGGCCGGGCGGATAGTCCAGCCCTCCCGGCCCGCTTTTGTAGTCCAGGCTCATTGCCTGCAGTAGCTGCCAGATGGTGAGCTGATCCAGGGCGGTCAGTTTGCCCCCGTCAGCGCGGTGGCGGGTCGCGTCCAGGCTGCGGGCCAGGTCCAGCACATGCCGGCCATGGGCAAATGCATTTTCAATATCCCCACTAAAGTGATTGCCGCGATTGGCCGTCCATATGTCATTGCGCAGTTGCGTCCCGGTCAGCCATGACTGATACCCCACGACCGCCAGAAATGCCGCGACGATGAGGATCGCCAACCCCGACTGCCAGATCGGCCGCCGCGACGGCCGTTGCAACGCCGCCCGCTGGCCCGAAACTTTGATCTGTGGGTCAGTCATGCCCAGCGACGCCGTAGAATTCCCTCAACCGCCCGATCATGTTCCTTCCGATGCGCGATCGCGCCGAAAGTTGCGAACCGCCAGATAGAATACCCGGCCGGGGGACAAGTCGATAGCATTCTCGGGTTCGGCTTGTCAATCTCCATGTGGGGTTTTAGAATAGCATTAAGTGATAATGATGGCATGACGCCGGTGCGGGGCTTATGGCGCTGTGCAGCGGGGTGCCGTCAGGGGCTTGGCTTTTCGCGGAAAGCCTTGTCTTGTCAGGCCTTGGGAACGGTCGTCTGGATTGCCGGCGGGCGGATGATTCGCACCGGCAGCCGGAGGATGGGCATGAACGTTGTGTTAACTGGAGCCGAGTTCGCGGCGTGGGCTGCGGTCGCGGCGATAGTGGGCGCCTGGCTGCTGGCGGCGTGGCCGCGGCGGCGGGCGGTTGTCGCATGTGCTGGCGATTGGCTCGCGGCACAGGGGATGATCGTCGATCGCGTCGTTGCGATGCACTCACAATCGGCCGGGCGGCTGCAACCAGGCCGGGCTCCGCCGGAAAGAGGAAGTGACAGCGGCTGTGGTGATCGTGCGCTGGCTCGGATGAGCTTGCTGCGATCGGACGGAGCCGCCGTCGCTGGTGCTGTCGATCCCAACGGTCTGTTTGAATGGTCCGCAGGACATTTGTTCCGCCCACGATCTGGCGCCGTTCGGCGCGCCTCGTGGCCGGGGACGTATACTCATGAATTTCACTTATTTTGCCATTGGACTGCTGATAGGTTTGATAACCGGCGGGGCGGGAATCTGGGTGGGCCTGTCGGTTCTCGGTAAGCGCCTGATCGAAAAAGCTCGTGCCGAAGCGGAGGCGATTCGGTCAAGCCTGCTGGCCGACGGCCAGAACAAGGCCCGCGAGATCGAGCTGGCCGCCAGTCAGGAGCAACTCAAGCGCAAGCAAGCGACCGACAAGGAAACCGAGGCGACGCGCGTCGAGCTGCGTGCCCTCGAGCAGCGGCTGAGCAAGCGCGAAGACACGCTGGACCGCAAGCTTGACACTCTCTCGGTCAAGGAAAAGCACCTGGACGACCTGGAAGCCAAGCTCGAACAGAGGGACAAAGCCCTGGCCCAGAAGGATCAGCAGATGTCGGACACTCTGCGCGAGCAGAAGGAACGTCTCCTGCAGATCACCAACCTCTCGCCGGATCAGGCCCGCGAAATGCTCCTCCGCCGCGTCGAGGATGAGTGCAAGCGCGAGGCCGGCGAAATCATCATCCGCACCACCGAAAAAGCCCAGGAAGAGGCTAAGGAAAAGAGCCGCCAAATCATCCTTCAGGCGATCCAGCGCTACGCATCCGAGCAGACGGCCGATCACACCGTCTCTTCGGTGGTCATCCCATCGGACGACATGAAGGGCCGCGTCATCGGCCGCGAGGGTCGCAATATCCGCAGCTTCGAGAAGGCAACCGGCGTCGATGTCATCATCGACGATACGCCGGGTCTGGTGGTCGTCAGTTGTTTTGATCCCGTCCGCCGCGAGATCGCCCGGCTGTCGCTGGAGCGTCTGGTTCAAGACGGCCGTATTCATCCGGCCCGCATCGAGGAGGTCGTGGCCACCATCAGCAAGGAGATGGATGAAGAACTGATCCGCCTCGGTAAGGAGGCCGTGCAGGAGGCCAATCTCCAGGTGGCCAAGCCCATCCTGCCGATGCTGGGCCGGCTGGCATATCGCACCAGCTATGGGCAGAACGTGCTGAAGCATTCGATGGAAGTGGCGTATATATCGCAGGTGATCGCGGCCGAGCTGGGACTGAATCCGACGCTGGCCCGCCGGGCCGGCCTGCTGCACGATATCGGCAAGGCGATGGACCACGAGCAGGAAGGCGGCCATCCGCAGCTCGGCAAGGAATTCCTGCGCCGATTCGACGAACCCGAGGCCGTGCTCAACGCGGCCGAGGGCCATCACGGCGATGTCCCGGCCACGACGCCGTACACGCCGATCGTAACGGCCGCCGACGCCATCAGCGCCAGCCGCCCCGGCGCCCGCCGCGAGAGCCTCGAGCGCTATGTCAAACGCCTCCAGGATTTGGAAGACCTGGCGATGACCTTCCAGGGCGTTCGTCAGGCCTACGCGATTCAGGCCGGCCGGGAGGTGCGCGTCATCGTCGATGCCAAGCTGGTGGACGACATGGTTTCCGCCAAGATCGCCCGCGACATCGCGCTGAAGATCGAGCACGAGATGAACTATCCGGGCGAGATCAAGGTGACGCTCATCCGCGAGGTCCGAAGCGTCGAATACGCAAGGTAATGGATAATGGACAATGGATAATTGACAATTGACGAAGCAGATATTCCTTCATTATCCATCGTCAATTATCCATTATCCATTGCGACCTTAGGAGCGATATGCCCAAATTGACCATCGAAGGGATTGGCGAGTTCCAGGTTCCGGCCGGCAAGCGACTCATCCTCGCACTGACCGACGACTGCAAGATCGACCAGTTGCACGCCTGCGGCGGGTTGGCCAAATGCACGACTTGCCGCGTGCAGTTCATCAAGGGCGAGCCGGATAAGGTGACGACGGCCGAGCGCAACATCCTGGCCGTCCGCGGCCTTGGCGCCATGCCCGGCGTGCGCCTGGCCTGCCAGATGACCTGCGATCGCGACATGCACATCAAGGTGATCAGCCGCCTTGCCGGCTCAGGCCGAGCCGACGCCGGTACGCGTCCCGCCGAACAAATCGAGCCGCCGCCGGTGTGGAGTTGATGGGGGATCATGGCCGTCCCCGCATGCCATTATTCCTTCTTCCGAGCGTTCGACGCCGCGCCGTCGCGGATGCGGACCAGGGGCAACACGCATTCGACGAGTTCATCGACGGAGAGTTCGCCGGCGTTGAGGGTGAGGGCGAAGGTCTCGGCCGTGATCTCCCTGCCGGACCAGTAGCGATGGTAGAAGACCTTGCGATTGTGTTCGGCCTCGGCGACGCGCAGGGCGGCCTGGTGGTGGTCCAGATCGTACGTCTTGGCGAAGTATTTGATCCGATGCTCAAGCGGCGCGATCAGTCGAACGTGGACGCCGCCGGGCAGGCCGGCCGTCACGAACTGGGCGCCGCGACCGACCAGGACCGCGTGACCGGCGGCGGCCAGGGCGCGGATGGTCATCGCGATCCGTTTGTAGGCTCCAAATTCCGATACGTGGTGCCCCGCGCCGCTGGCCGCGAATCCCTGCACGAAATCGTCCAGCCAGGTGTTTGGCTGCTCCTCGACGGCCTCGATCACCCGTTTCTCGATGCCGTGTTCGGCGGATACCTTGTCGAGCAATTCATTGTCCCAGGCCGTCCAAACACCGCCGGGAAAGCTGTTGAGCCGTTCGGTCAATCGCTGGGCGAACGAGCGGGCGTTGGCGCCCGGTTGGCGGCTGACGGTGACGAAGGTGCGAGCCGGAGGCTTGGCCCCGCCGACGCGCTTGGCGCCGTCCCATGTATACAGCGCCGCGTCCAGGACGGCCCGGGCGGTTTTCGGATCGGAACCAAAGGAATGGGCTGATAGTGCGCACATGGTTGCCTCCGTTCAAATGTTGTTGCCGCGTTTCGATCGCGGCATTGCCGCAGCAGTCTACCAAAACGCCGGCCCATGTGGCGGTCGATGGCTGACAATGAGCAATAGCCAGCTTCGGTCAGCGGCCGAATTGCGACTGCCATTATTGCAGGTTCGATTTTCGAGGACCGTCGTTTTCAAGCTGCCAAATGCGACATTTTTCTGGCCTCTCATTTGCATTCGCTTATGTTATCAGGGATTGGCATGGAGTTGATCTGTCCCTTGTTTCCAAGCTGAGGCGATCATGCGATTTGATAAATTCACGATCAAGGCCCAGGAAGCGGTGGCTCGGGCCCAGGAGATTGCTCACGAAAAGAACCACGCGGAGATTCAGCCGTTGCATCTGCTGGCGGCTCTCATGCAGGAGACCGACGGCATTTTCAAGCCGATTCTGCAGAAGATGGGGACAGACATCGGACGGCTGGAAGGGGAGGTGGAGAATTCACTGGAGCGGCTGCCCAGCGCCACCGGGTCGCAGACGGGTATGAGCCGCTCGTTGCAGGATGTGTTCATCCAGGCGCAGAAGGAGGCGGATCGGCTCAAGGATGAATACGTCTCGACGGAACATCTGCTGCTGGCGCTGGCGGAAGTTGGCGGTGATGTGCGGGCTACACTGGCGGCTGTGGGCGTGACGCACGCGGCCGTGCTGGCGGCGCTGAAGGATGTTCGCGGCGGGCAACGGGTGACCGATCCCAATCCGGAGGACAAGTATCAGGCGCTGGAGCGTTACGGGCGCGATCTGGTTGAAATGGCCCGGCTGGGGAAGATCGATCCGGTGATCGGGCGCGACGATGAAATCCGCCGCACCATGCAGGTGCTGTCGCGGCGCACGAAGAACAATCCCGTGCTCATCGGTGAGCCGGGCGTCGGCAAGACCGCCATCGTCGAGGGGCTGGCGATTCGCCTGCTCAACGGCGATGTCCCGGCCGTGCTGGCCAATAAGCGGATCATCGCGCTGGACATGGGGGCGCTAGTGGCGGGTGCGAAATTTCGCGGCGAATTCGAGGACCGGCTCAAGGCGGTGATCAAGGATGTAACGCAGAGCAACGGGCAGATCATTTTGTTCATCGACGAATTGCACACGGTGGTGGGGGCGGGGCGTGCGGAAGGTTCGATGGACGCGGGCAATTTGCTCAAGCCGGCGCTGGCGCGCGGCGAACTGCGAACCATCGGGGCGACGACGCTGGATGAATATCGCAAACACATCGAGAAAGACGCTGCGCTGGAGCGGCGGTTTCAGCCGATCGTCATTGGCGAGCCAAGTGTTGATGACACCATCGCCATCCTGCGCGGGCTGAAGCAGCGGTACGAGACGCATCACGGCGTGCGCATCACCGATGGCGCGATCGTCGCGGCGGCGACGCTGTCGTATCGGTACATCACCGACCGGTTTCTGCCGGATAAGGCGATTGATCTGGTTGACGAAGCCGCCAGCCGGCTGCGGATCGAGAACGATTCCATGCCGGCCGAGCTGGATGAAATCCGCCGCCGGATCATGCAGCTTCAGATCGAGCAGGAGGCGCTGCGTCGCGAAAAAGACCCCGGGGCCAAGCAGCAGATGGCCAAGAGCGAAAAGGAACTGGCCGAGTTGCAGGAACGCAACACGCAATTGACCGCGCGCTGGGAGAACGAGCGCGGGGCGATGAAGGCCGTCAAGTCGATCCAGGAACAAATCGATGCCCGGCAGGTCGAACTCGAACAGGCGCAGCGGCAGGGGAATCTCGAGACGGCGGCCCGCATTCAATACGGCCAGTTGCGCGACCTCCGCCGTCAACTCGAAACGGCCGAGAAAAAACTCAAGGATCTTACTCGCTCCGGCAATTCGCTGGTGAAAGAGGAAGTGACGGCCGAGGAGATCGCCCAGATCGTCAGCCGATGGACCGGTGTTCCGGTGAGCCGGATGCTCGAAAGCGAGCGCGAAAAACTGCTTAAGATGGAAGACCGGCTCGGCCAGCGCGTGATCGGACAGAACAGCGCCGTGCGGGCGGTGTCGGATGCGGTGAGACGCAACCGGGCGGGGTTGGGCGATCCGAACCGGCCGATCGGGAGTTTCCTGTTTCTTGGTCCGACCGGTGTAGGGAAGACTGAGTTGTGCAAAGCCCTGGCCGAGTTTTTGTTTGATGACGAAAACGCGATGGTGCGCATCGACATGAGCGAGTTCATGGAACAGCACTCGGTGGCGAGGCTGATCGGCGCGCCGCCGGGATATGTCGGATATGAAGAGGGCGGGCGGCTGACCGAAGCGGTCCGGCGTCATCCGTACAGCGTGATCCTGTTCGACGAAATCGAAAAGGCCCATCGCGATGTGTTCAATGTGCTGCTGCAGGTTCTGGACGACGGGCGACTCACCGACGGCCAGGGCCGGACCGTCAACTTCAAGAACACGGTCATCGTCATGACGAGCAACATCGGATCGGCCGAGATTCAGAAGCTCGCCGGGCAGGAGGCGCCGGAATGGGAAGTGGAGGCGAAGATCAAATCGCTGCTGGGCGATTATTTCCGCCCGGAATTTATCAACCGGATCGACGAGACAATCCTGTTCCATTCGCTGGGCCGCGAGCAGATCATGCGCATCGTGGACGTGCAGCTTGGCCTTCTCCAGCGGCGGTTGTCCGGCCGCAATATGACAATCAAGCTGACCGACGAAGCGCGGAAATTCCTGGCCGACGAAGGCTACGATCCCGCCTACGGCGCCCGGCCGCTGAAGCGCGTCATCCAACAGCGGATCGAAAACCCGCTGGCCAGCCGGATACTCAACGGCGATTTTGTCGAGGGCGACACGATCAGCATCGGCGTCGATTCGGCCAAACAGGAATTCACGTTCGCCAAGGGATCGGCTGGCGAGAGTGCCGAAGCAGCGGCCAAGCCGGACCGGCACGGGCAGACTGGGAAGCGAGCCTGATACCAAGGCGACTGCGGCAGGCGCGAGGCTTGGTATTCAGAATTGCTTGAGAATTGCCGTGAATCCCGCCTGCTCGAAATGGTGGTCGGCGGTCAACGCGTCGCGGATTTCATGGTCTTGCATGATGACGAACGAAATGCAATCGGTCAGGGACCATGGTTTATCGAGCCGGGATTGGTAGAGTTCAGATCCGCGCGCCAGCAGCGTGGATGAAGCGGGCACCACGGTCATGCGCGCATCGGAAAGAAGGGCGCGACAGAACGGACCGAACAATCGTCGCGCCGGCGCGGGGGAGAGATAATTGCCGACCTCGACAAGAACATATTCAGACGTGATTAACGGAATGCGATGTGTTTCCGCCCAGCGGCGAGCGGCGAGGTGATTCGCGTCGGCCGGGATCAGTACGGCCAGGAAATAAGAAGTATCGGCAAAGCCGGTGTTCACTTCTTGGGTGCCCCATAGAGATAATGGTCGTGGTTGACCGAGGAGTCGGCCGGCAGCCCTTCGGCTTGGCCAATGACATCGCGCAAGACTTCCGCCCAAGTCGTGTTAGCCGAGGATGGCTCGGAAGTGCGGATTTCCACCTCCGCGCCTTCGGGCAATTGGGCCGGAGGTTCCACAACAATGACGCCCTTCCTGACATGTCCGCGATAGGTCATGGGCTGACTCCTTACACGCGCATTGTAGCACGGAACATGTGGAGGATCACGATAGTCGCTTTCGTGGCGTTGCCGGCCGGCCTGGTTCGCAAGGCGGTCGGTTCCGCTTGCCGGGCCGGCCGCCGCGGTCTTTACGACTACCGTGCATCGCATCCGATGCAAAAACCAGAATCTCGATGCCAATGAGCGTGTCGGACTTGTCAAAATCCAAAAGAACCATTGGCCCCTTGAAGTTGGGTATGAATTCATCAACGCGGACAGCTCTCTTGACGATGCCGGCCTCATGGCGATGACCTGGCAGGGCGATGTATGCCGCGCCGGCATCCCGCCCGACGAGTTTCACGCGAATCTTCTTTTGCGCCATGTTCACCCCATTCGTCCGCGCGCCATCACGCGACGTTCGATTGCCTCTGGGCCAGTTCCGCCTGATGGCGCTCGAGGACGCGGAGCAACTCGTTGTCTTCGATGTCGCCCAGACTGCGGTCGAACATATCCCTAGCGAGAAAATCGAGGTGGGCCATCAATTGTCCGAGCCGCACGCTCGGAGACAAATCGCAAACCGTCGCCAACTTCTCGATGATTTCGCGCTGGGTCACCGAATTCACCATAAACGCACATTGCCAGGTCATCAGGTATCCAAAATCGTCTGGACGTTGCTGCTAGAAATCTGATTCACATCGACGAGGCTAAGTCATCACGCGAGCGTTATATTCCCCGGCGGGATCGTGCCGCTTTCAATGATGTAGTTGTCGCTGGAGCCATAGATGAGACTGTCGTTGGTTGCCGCGCCGACGAAAAGCTCGTCGGCGGTTCCGTTGACGGCGTAGAAGATGTTGTTGCCCTGGCCGCCGTAAAGTTGGTTGGTTCCCGCCCCGCCGTTGAGGGAATCGTCGCCCAGAGCCCCGCGCAGAGTATCGTTGCCCTGGCCGCCGAGGATCGTGTCGTTGCCTTTGCCGCCGGCGAGGGAGTCGTCGCCCTGTCCGCCGTGAATCTCGTCGTCGCCTGCCGCTCCGAGGATGGTGTCGTTGCCCTGCCCGCCGGCGAGGGTGTCGTTGCCGGGTCCGCCGGTGATGCTGTCATCGCCGGGCCCGCCTTGAACGCTGGCGCCGTTAACCATTCCCGATCCGAGAGTGATGATATCGTTTCCGGCCAGACCGTTGACGACGACCGAAGTGACGCCGGTGGCGCTGAGCGTCTGGGTATTGCCATTGACGCTTGTGAGGTACTGGCCGTTCTGCAGATCGATGGTCATGGTGTCGGCGCCGCCGGTGCCGTTAACGGTGAGCACGCCATTGGAAATCGTCGCGGGGAGTTGGCTCTGGACGGTGAGGGAGACGACATCGATGTAACCGGTGCCGTTCTGCTCGATTGCGGACAGGTGGGCCGAATCGCTGACGGCGACCTCGAATTGGACGGTGCCGCTGAATCCACTGTTGGGGGTGACGACGACATCGTTGTTGTCGGTCGCGAGCGTGACGCCGGTGGGGCTCGAGCTGGTCAATATCTCCATGGGGTCGCCATCGGCATCCACGCCGCCGACGTAGAGGTCGATCTGCGTGTTCAAAGGCGTGGTGGGCGACAGGTTGAGCGAGGTGATGAACGGCGGATCGTTATTGGCTGTGTCATCGACGCCGGTGACGGTGAACGTCTGCGGCTCGCTTCCGCCGTTGGAGTCGGTGGCCGTGAGCGTGATGTTGGCACTGCTGGACGCGCCGATGAGCTTACCGGGATCGGTGATGAGGATGACGGCGTCGCTAGTGTCCTGGACGATCTGGGCGCTGGTGATAACGATGGGGGTGACGGGTTTGCTGTCTTCGGTCGAGCTTCCGACGCTCTGGTTGGTGACGGCGGCCTGGAGAATCGACGTCAGAACTCCCGAGCCGCTGACGAGCTGGCCAAAGAGGGTGTAAAGGTAATCGAGGCTGCGCTGCGGGCCGTCGGTGACAAAGAACTGCTCCGTGTTGGTGTTGGTGCCGGCGTTGGCCATAGCCAATTGGCCGGAACCGCTGAAGATGGCGTCGAGGTTGGGTTCGTTGTTGAATTCGGGGAGGGTTCCGCTGGCGGGATAGGATCCGCTGCCGGTGGGCGATCCGCCGCCTTGAGCCATGAAACCGTTGACCACGCGCCAGAAGGTGAGGCCGTTGTAGAAGCCCTCGTTGACCAGCTTGGTGATCTGGGCGACGGTGTTGGGGGCGAAGTTATTGAACAGTTCGAAGGTCATGCTGCCGTAGTTGGCCACGTTGAGCTGGAGGAACGTATTGCCTGTGAGCAACGTGGCCGTGATACCGGGAGTGTTCGAGGAAACGCCGTAGCTGATCGGCACATCATCACTGGCCGACACGGGGACCAGCAGGCTCTTGCCCGAGGGCACGTCCTGCGCGCCGACGGACGCGACAGCGATCGAAAGAAGCCGGCGTTCCTCCAGGGCCTCCAGCGCGATCAGGAGCGGGCGTTTGGCGGTGCGGCCGTTGGGTTCAATGCCGGGCTGCTGGCGCCCCCGCCGGCTGTTGCGCTGTTTGTGCATGAATGATGCTCCGATGTTATGGGGAAGTGGAATGACGGACACTCCGCCGCGAACGACCTATCAATATCCTCGGGGACTCGGCGTGTCAAAGATAATCAGCTCGGTTTTGCCAGATCCATTGCCGGATCAATCGCCTCGCGACAAACCGGCGATTGGCCGTTACACTCCGGCGACCATGACCAATTCGCAATGGCAGGAGTGGCTCGGCGTCGAAGTCTGGCAATCGTCCAGTTTTCGGGGCAAGGTGCTGCTGTTCATCGGATGCGCCGCCGGGTTCGCACTGGCCTGGTGCGCCGCCGCCGCCGCCGGCTTTCCGCCCGGGCGCGACGGGTGGATCTCCCGCGTCGCCGATGCGTGTCTGCTGCACCAGGGCCCGCCCTGGCCGGGCCTGGTGATGGCCGTGATCCTCATTCCCGTGCTGGTTGCGGCCGGTGGCGCGATCGCGGGATCGGTGCGCCATGACGCCGGGCTGTTTGTCGCCGGGTTTTCATTGTGCGCGCTGAGCCAGCGAGGCGGAACGATGCGCATCGCGTTGATCGACGGTTCCGGCCGATCGGTTCTGCTGCTGCTGGGCTTGGAAGTGGCGATTCTGTACGGCGTCATCATGGCGTCGCGGCTGATAGTCGCTCCAATGCAGCGGCTTGGGCTGGTGGTTGACGATGCGGTGCGAGATGAAACGATCAAGGGTGAAAACAGCGCCGTGCAGAAGATAATGGCCCTGACGACAAGCGTTCTGGCCATGATCGTCGTGCAGTCGATATTCGTTACCAATGACGCCAAACACCAGGCCCTGGCCGGCGTGCTCATCGCCGCCGGTGCGGCGTCCTTTGTGGCAAGGGCGATGTATCCGGTGGACGATAGTCTGTGGTATTTCCTGGCGCCGGCGGTGGTGGCGCTGATCGGGTATCTGGCTGGCTTCGCCAGCCCGTCGGGACTGGTCATTGGTCAGCTCGACGGCCTGTTGTCGCCGCTGGCTCGCGCCCTGCCGGTGGATTACGCCGGCGCTGGTTTGTGTGGATCAATCCTGGGGTATTGGATTGCACGCCGGTGGCAACGGCCGATGGAAGAGGATGGCGAGGATGATGGGGACAAGTGACACGGTGACACGATAAGAAGGGCAATTGTCGGGTTTCTTTGGGTGGTTCTCTGGTTTATGCCGGGCGTTTTTGGGGGCGGCGCGCAAGCAATCCCATGCCGGCGGCGAGCAGGATCGCAGCCGATGCCGGCTCGGGGACTGGCGGGTCGGCGGGGTTAGTGTCGGTGTCGGCTACGACGGCAATGCCGGACACGCCGGGCACGTTCGAGACCAACGAGGCGTTCACGGTGCCGCCGGAGGTTGTGTATTCGCCGATCGTGCCGTTGGACCAGTTTGTGACGAACAGGTCCGATCCCAATGCGGCGATTCCCTGCTGGAAATTCGATCCCCAGAACAGCGACGGATTGGACGCCGCGAGCGTTCCGGGATTGGCGCCCAGCGTGTAATCGCCGACAGGGCCGTTGCCGCCGTAGCTGGCGACATAAAGTTCCGGGTCCGACTCGGCAATGCCCCAGGGGAACTGCAATCCAGTGACCAGCGGAGTGCCGATGGGCGTCCCCGAGATGTCAAACTCGTCGACCGCGTTAGCGGGAGAATCCGCCACGAACAAGTTGGATCCCGACACGGCGATGCCTCTTGGATATCCAAGCCCCGAGATCAGGGTGGGATTTGATGAGGTAATCTGCCCGGGGGCTCCGAGCGTATATTCGCCGACTTCGCCGCAGCCGCCGTTTGTGACGAAGATCTGCGAGCCGGATATGGCGATGCCTTGCGGATCGCTCAACCCGGTGATGAGGTAGGGATTCACAACGTCGCCGGCGGTGGTGTATTCGCTGACGTAGCCGTCGGCGCCGTTGCCGCTGTTGACGACAAACACATCCGATCCCGCGACGGCAATGCCGTTGGCCCCGTTGAGCCCGGTGATCAGCGCTGGGTTGATGGGCGTTCCATCCAGGCCGTATTCACCGACGGTGTTGTTCTGCCAGTTGGTGACGAAGATTTGCCCGCGTGCGGAATTTGGGGCGAGCATCGAAGCCGCCGCCAGCGCGCATGCCGCTATGGGCATGGCGCAGTGCCTGATCGGACGCATGTTTCTTCCTACCTCCTGGGCACAAATGACTTGTCGTCCGGGTAGCCCAAGAGAAGCCCGGACGAAAGCGACGTCATCACCCACGATGACGGCCGGACGGTTGGTGGTTGCTGACCAGTCTGGCAACCGTCCGATCCCACGTTGAACTTAGGTAAGAAGAAAGCAAAGCGCGGACCATGCGCAATCGTAACAAATACGATTTCCCCCAACCTTTGGTGGCAAAGGAAGTTAGAGCAAATTCGCAAGAATCGGCGTTGCGGAACATGCGCAACGCTCAACCTACCATGATGGTGGGCGCAACAAAGCCCAAAACACCGGCATCCTGTTACAAAACAAGGACTTGCACGCGACACCAGCCATTTTGGTGCACCCCTGCCATGATGGTAGGTCGGTGCGGCCATCTCCGGAGCGCATCAAACCAGGTTCTGTGTTGGGGACGCCGTGTATTTTCACGCCCGTCTTATGCCATATAATCGGCTTTTTCCTCCTATTTTACGAGAAAAGTCCAGTTTTTCGCCGCTTTTCGACCGCGACGGCAAAGTAAACACTTGCCAACTGGCCCGGAGCTATTCCGGACTTGGGCCGATCTCAGGAAATCCTTCTTGCAAACACGATGCCAGAAAAATTCGATTGCACTGATCGCTCTTGGCGGCGTTTCGGCCTTCATCGCCCCGTTTGCGAACCGACACTATCGTGCTAACATCCAACCCATGACCGCGTCGGCCGATGTTCAGTCTCCCAGCGACCTCCCGGATTCCGGCGGGCACTTCGGAAGGTACGGCGGGGTCTTTGTCCCCGAGACGCTCTATGGCGCCCTCGAACAACTCTCCGCCGAATACGATCGCGCCTGCGCAGATGGCGAATTTGGCCGCCAGCTTGATTATTACCTGCGCGAGTTTGTCGGCCGGCCCACCGGGCTCTATCTGGCCGAGCGTCTCACCGAGCACCTCGGCGGGGCGCGGATATTCCTCAAGCGCGAAGACCTCAACCACACCGGCGCGCACAAGATCAACAATACCATCGGCCAGGGATTGCTCACGCTGCGAATGGGCAAGAAGCGCGTGATCGCCGAAACCGGGGCCGGGCAGCATGGCGTGGCAACCGCGACTGCGGCGGCGCTGTTCGGCCTGCAATGCGATGTCTACATGGGCCAGGAAGACATCCGCCGCCAGGAACTCAATGTCTTTCGCATGAAACTGCTGGGCGCCCGCGTCGTGTGCGTGACCAGCGGCAGCATGACCCTCAAGGACGCCACCAACGAGGCTATGCGCGACTGGATGGGCTCGGTCTCCCACACCCATTACATCATCGGCTCCGTCGTCGGGCCGCATCCATTCCCACGCATCGTTCGCGACTTTCAGTCGATCATCGGCCGCGAAACGCGACGACAGTGCGTCGAAAGACTCGGCCGAGTCCCCGATATTGTCGTCGCCTGCGTCGGCGGCGGCAGCAATGCGGCCGGGATCTTCGCCCCCATGATCGACGATGCCGCGCGGGGCGAGGTGCAACTGATCGGCGTCGAAGCCGGCGGTCGCGGCACCTCACTGGGCCAGCACGCCGCCAGTCTCACCGCCGGCTCGCCGGGAATTCTGCACGGCTCGCTCTCGTATGTGCTGCAAGACCAGGATGGACAAACCGCCAATGTCCACAGCGTCAGTGCCGGCCTGGATTATCCCGGCGTCGGCCCCGAGCACGCCTATTGGAAAGACGCCGGCCTGGTCAATTACGTCACCATCACCGACGCCGAGGCTCTGGACGCATTTGGGTTACTGGCTCGCCTGGAAGGAATTCTCCCCGCTCTTGAAAGTGCACACGCCATCGCCCACGTCTGCCGGATCGCTCCGAAATTGTCTTCAGAGAAAGCGATCGTCGTGAATCTCTCCGGCCGGGGCGATAAGGATTGCCAGGAAGTGGCAAGGCTGATCGGCAAGTGAACTTTCGGGAACCTCAATTCGTCGGCTGCGTCGCCGGCCGGGTTGCTGGATGGGCTGTCAGCCAGGTCTTCGCCTCCGCCTCGCCGGCAACGGCGGCTTTTTGATACCACGAGCGGGCCTGATCCACGTCCTGATCGGTGCCAGTGCCGTTTTCGTAGCTGCGGGCGACATTCAAGATGGCTCGCGAATAGCCCGCGTCAGCGCTCATGCGATACCAGTCCAACGCCTGCGTCTGGTCCTTGTCCACGCCGTAGCCGTTGGCATACATGTACCCGACTGCGTTCATGCCCGCGGCGTTACCGGCGGCGGCGGCTTTCTTGTACAGCTCCATCGCCTTGCCGTAGTCCTTGTTCACCCCGTATCCCGCCAGATACAACGCACCCAGATTGCACATGGCATCGACGCTTCCGGCGTCCACGGCCTTGTTGTACCAGTTCATTGCCTTGGCGTAATCCGAACCGGTCGCCACGCCCAGGGCATGATCGTAGCAGTAGCCGAAATTGTTCATTCCCTCGGCGTAACCGCTGTTGGCGGACTTCTGAAACCAGTTGAAGGCCGCCGCGTCATCCTTCACCACGCCGTGCCCGCCCTCGCGGTAGATCAAGCCGAGCCAGTTCGTCGCCACGCCGTTGTTGGGATCGATGCTGTTGGCGTCCTTCAATCGCAGCGCCGCCATGCCGTAATTCTGCGCCGCGCCGTGCCCGTAGATATACATGGTGGCCAGATCGATCGCACCGCTGGCGCTGTTGGCTTTCCAAGCTTTGGTGTACCAATCCACTGCCTTGGCGTAGTCCTGCGCCGTGCCCAGGCCGTGCTCGTAGCAATATCCCACGTTGCACATCGCCTCGACATAGCCCCCATCGTTGGCCGATTTGATGTACCAGTCCAGCGCCTGCTTGTCGTCCCGCTCCACCCCCTGGCCGCTGCCGTACATCGTTGCGATCCAGTTCATGGCCGGGCCGTTTCCGGCGTCGGCGGCCTTGTGAAACCACGTCAGCGCCTGCCCGTAATCCTGTTTCGTCCCGCGACCCTGATAATTCAGCACCCCGACGCCGCACATCGCGTCGGCGTTGCCGGCGCCGGCCGCCTTGGTCATCAGTTGCAGCGCCTTGTCATAGTCCGCCTTTGTCCCCAGACCCTCGGCGTACATCTGGCCGAGCCAGTATGTCGCAATGACGTTGCCGCCATCGGCCGCGGTCTGCAGCGCCTTCATCGCCTGGGCGTAATCGCGGGTGACACCCTTGCCCTGGAGATACAGAAGCCCGACATTGCACCAGGCGGCGAGGTTCCCCGCGTTGGTCCCCGCCTTGAAGGACGCCATCGCCTTGACGTAGTCTTGCGACACGCCTCGCCCCTCCAGGTAGCAATATCCCACGCAGGTATCAGCCAGCCCGGCCGTGTTACTCAACTTCGCAGCGTTCGAATACCACGTAAACGCCAGCCCGTCGTCCTTTTTCACGCCCTGGCCGTTGCCATACATCGACGCGAGCCAGACGTAACCGGCCCCGTTGCCGGCATCGCCCGCCTTGCGGAACCACGTCATCGCCTTGGCATAATCCTGCGGAACCCCGTTGCCGCGGAAATACAAAACCCCGATATTGCACATCGCCGGCGCGTTTCCCAGTTCGGCCGCCTTGGTGTACCAGGTCATGGCCTGGGCGTAATCCCGCGTGACCCCCAGCCCGCGATCGTAAAG
>Ga0181517_10002625_pt1 | contig 18044 bp, 11 predicted proteins | sample PEATcosm2014_Bin_31_FD_119748 | JGI IMG/M metagenome (GOLD analysis project Ga0181517, IMG submission 119748) | Peatland microbial communities from MTU Mesocosm Facility, Houghton, MI, USA - PEATcosm2014_Bin01_30_metaG | ecosystem: Environmental > Terrestrial > Soil > Wetlands > Peat | place... | reverse complement strand
CGTTTGGTAGCAGACGCAACGCGCGCCGCAGTTCACCGGAGGTAACGCGGCACCGGGGAACGTGGTATGATCGCGACGGCATCAGGCATGGCGCAAAGCGGCCGGGCCGGCGCAAACGGACCGAAAGGAACGCGCCCCGTCCGGCGGCAATACGCCGCCGCCCGATAGATACGTGAGGCAGCATGGATTGGCCGACGGCAGTTTTATCCAGGGTCAATTGTCCGGATGGAGGGGTGTGTCGCTTCAGTTACGCTAACGGTTCGCGGGACCTTTATTTCGTTCCATCGGGACCGGCGGGTTGTCTGGCGGGGTTCAGGATTCCGAGGCCGTTGGTTAACAGCCTGCTCCTCTACTACCTACCGTCGAGTCGACGCGGTTGTCGCGATTCTTGGCCACACTTCCTTGAGGGGGCGCGATGGCTGAACACAGCCGTCTCCTGTAGACTTATGGCCTCGATGTCATGAACGAGTGCGAAACCCGGAGGAAAACCGAGCATGATCTCGACTCTTAGCGCTCACCTGCATTTTCAGTGTTCATTCGAGTTGTGTGCGTCGGCCGGACTGGATGACCCATGGACCTCGCTCGCGAAAACGGTGCGCCATTGGGTTTCTGAGGCTCCGCGATTCTGTCCTCCGACAACAAACCCGGCGTTCTTCGGGGCGTGGTTCTTCACCGGCGGTGACTGGCGCGGCCCCGGACCAAACTTCAACTTCGTCAGGACGGCCCGACTGATTGGAAATGGCAGCGACCGGGAACCGCAGCATTGGGCGGTGCAATATGAACACAACTGCGAGATGCCAGGCCGCGTTTGGCGGATCGACATCGGTATCACCAGGCTTGCGGAAAGAACTTACCGGCTGTCCGTTGTCACCAGCCATTATCTGCGACCCGGATTCATTGGGAGGGAGCCGCCAGCGCCGTTGCCGACTGCGCCGCGGATGGTGGGGCGGCTTCTCAGTTCACCGGACTGGGAGGCCCGCGCGGGAACTGAGATTCTCCGCATACAGCCAAAGCTGCTGAAGCAAGGCGACGGCGAAGAATTGCGACGTCGGTTGGAGGACGCACGGCGTGAGTGCCCGATTCTCGTCGTGTCACGCGATTTCCAGTCTGGGCAATTGCTCTTGGATACGGGCAAGTTGGCGCGGCTCCTTGCGGGATCAGCATCGGTCTACGAAACAGAGTCAACCGGACTGGATAAGGAGCTGGAATGGTGCCTTGGACGTCGGTTCAGTTGCTGGAACGGCAATGTGAGGGTCTACCAACAGTCGCTAGATTTCAATGCCCCGGGTGCCCCCAAGCGTCAGCGGTATTTCAGTGGATTGGAGATCACCCACCAAGGTGGGGATGCGGTGATCGACATGCTCGTGCGTGGCGTCGTTCGACGCGCGCAGCCCAAGCTCGCCGGGATGGCAGCATCCATTGAGGATGTCGCTGTGTTCGAACGCGAACAACGCATGGCCGAACTGAAGGCCACGGCCAACGACGCGGGCCGAGAGGAATGGACGAAGCTGCTCGAGGAAACCAACTCGCAGCTCGAGGCCTCCGTCATGGCAAAGGACGAGCAGATTGGGCAAATGCAGGTGGCCGCGGCCGACGCCGACGACAAGATTGCCAGCATGGATTATGAGAAGAAGGCACTACTCGCCCGAGCGTCAGAGGCCGAGAAGGCCGCTAAGGCATCGCGGGGACGCGCCGAGGTGGCTGCGACACTCTCCACGTTGCCAACTAGCGCTCGAGAAGTAGTGGACCTGATCGCCAGAATCCACCCCGACAGAATTGCGTTTACCGAACGCGCCCTTAAGTCGGCGGATGGTTGCGAATGCAACGTCGCCGATTCATGGAGATGCCTCTGGGCAATGGCCACGACCCTTCACGATCTATTTTTCGCTGATGACCGGAACAACAACAACTTGGAGCGAGCCTTCCTGGAGCAGAGCGGGTTCCGACTGGCAATGACCGAAGGAGAGATGACGAAGGACGACCAGAAGCTCATGAAACAGCGCAAGGACAGCTTCAATGGCGTGGAGATTGACTGCACGCCCCACGTGAAGATCGACAAGGATTCCACCCGTGCGTACTGCTGCCCGTTCAAGTCGGGCGATAAGAAGCTGGTTGTCGTCGGCTACGTCGGTCACTTGAACACAGCAGGAACTCGGAGGCGGAAGAACTGACGCCGCCGAGTTCGAGGTGTCCCGATCAGGGGCCTGACCGTCTTTTTCCTGTTAACCAACGGGGGGTTGTTAACGAGAGAGCGCGAGAGTTTGGAGTAACTGAAAGGGACACGACCCTTCGTGGAACGGTTGCGGGGAGCGGCGGGCAAAATTGCGGGATCCAAGCCAGCAACGGCGGTGCCGCCGCCGGTTTTCGCGGCCACGGGGGATTTTTTCGCTGGGTGCGAAGGTGACAAAAACGCGAAAAGTGTAACATTCTGTAACCCCACCCGGCCGCGGGAGGCCGAAAACGCCATCGGCGGCGGGGCGAAGACCTGGGCGAACGTGACAAAACCGCGAAAAGTGTCACATTCTGTCACCTGCTGCAAAGAAACGGCGGTCGGGCATGGGGAATGCGAATGGGCCGCGCGCACTGCCCTCTGGCCGCGTGCAGGAAGGGGGACAAGAGGCGGTGCGCCGTTTGCGGCGTGCGCCCTTCGGCGGCAATGCGGGTGTTGCCGAACTTGCCAGCGGCGGGCGGGGAAGCGATGATGCGGCCGTGATGGTTTGGCCCTCACCTCTTTGAAGAAAGGCAGTGAATATGAGATTGGCAACTCGAGCGGGTTGGATGATGACGGCGTGCGCGATCGTGCTTCTGTGCGGATGCGCCCAGACTCCGGCGCAGACCTCGGACCTGCCGCACCTGGAACAGCGCGACGGGATGAAGAAGCTCATTGTCGACGGCAATCCGTTCATCTGCGTGGCCGGTGAAGTGGCCAATACCAGCTCGTCGGACGAGGCGACGATGAAGACGACGCTGGCCCGGCTGGCCAAGGCGAATCTCAATACGGTGCTGACGGTGGTGTCGTGGGATCTGGTCGAGCCCCAGGAAGGCAAGTTTGATTTCTCGCTGGTCGATTATCAGATCGAGGCGGCGCGGGCGAACAATCTGCGGCTGATCATCCTCTGGATGGGAAGCTGGAAGAACGGGCTATCGCACTTTGAGCCGGCGTGGGTGAAGGCCGATCAGGCCCGCTTCCCGCGCGTGGTCAATGCCAAGGGCAGGACGCTGGAGATTCTCTCGACGCTCAGCCAGGCCAATCGCGATGCCGACGCCAAGGCGTTTGCGGCCGTCATGCGTCGCATCCATGAGGTTGATACGACCCACGTCGTCATCGGCATCCAGGTGGAGAACGAAGTGGGGGTTCTGGGCAGCACGCGCGACTTCTGCCCGGCCGCCAATGAGGCGTTCGCGAAGCCCGTGCCGCAGGCATTGATCGATTATTTGGTGAAGAACAAGGACACCTTGCGGCCGGAACTGAAGAAGATCTGGGATGCCGCCGGCGACAAGACCAGCGGCACATGGGAGGACGTTTTCGGGAAGAACGTGCAGAACCCGAACCCGCCGGTAACCAACGACCGCGGCCGCGCGGCACGGCCGGCGGGCGCCGATCTGTACAACCATACCGACGAGATCTTCATGGCGTGGAACTATTCGAGTTACATCGGATATGTCGCCGCGGCCGGAAAGAAGGAACACGACATCCCGATGTACGTCAACACCTGGCTGGTGCAGCCCAGCGATCTGGGTCCGGGCGATTATCCCAGCGGCGGCCCCGAGCCGCTGGTGCATGACATCTGGCACGCCGGCGGTCCGGCGATCGATATCCTGGCGCCGGATATTTACCTGCCGGATTACCGGGGGATCATTACCGCCTTTGCCCAGAGCGGCAATCCGGCTTGGAACCCCGAAAACCGCCAGAATGCGAACACCTGCTGGATGGCGTTCACCGAACTGAACCTGCTGTGCTACTCGCCGTTTGGAATCGACGGCCTGAGCCCCGACGGCCCGTTCGCCCGGACCTATCGTTTCATAAATTCCATCAGCGGCGCGATCGCGCAGGCGCAGGGCGAGAACGTGAAGGACACGATCAAACTGATCAAGCTGCAACCGGGCGACAATCCCGGCAAGGTCGAGATGGGCAACTACGTGCTCGATTTCACGCCGGTTAAACACACCTACGGCCAGCCGGAAGCGGCCGCTCCCGGCGAGGCGACGCCACCCGCCGGCGGCACCGAGGCGCTGGCGTTCCTGGACAGTCCATTTGTGCTGATCATGCACACGGCGCCCGATGAGTATTATTTCGCGACCAACGGCTATTTCCCGTTCCGGGTCTTCCCGAAAACCCCCGGCAATGTCGCGGCCGTCGCCACGGTCGATCTGGGCGCTTTCGAGAACGGCAAATGGGTTTTGGCGCACCGTCTCAACGGCGATGACATCATGGGTTTGGGCTACGATATCAACGGCGCCGCGGCCAACCACCAGTCGGGCACGGAGGTTCCGCTGGGTTCCAAGAGCCGCCTGGGCGAGCCGCCCGCGCCTTTGAACGGCATCACGCCGGTGCCGACGGTCTGGCGCGTGACGTTCTATAACTATAAGTGATGGAAGGTCGGCCGAGGATTCTTGCAAAACAGGAATTAATTCCTAAAATGTAAGGAATGATTCCTCGGCAGGTCGAGCGGGAATTGAAAGGTCGCCTGGCCGGCAGCCCGGCGGCGGCGCTGGTTGGTCCGCGACAATGCGGCAAGACGACTCTCGCCCGCTCCCTGGGCGGCCAATACTTTGACCTTGAACAGGAATCGGATCGCCTGCGCCTTGATTTGGACTGGGATCGCCTCGTCGCCGGTAAGTCCCTGATGATCCTGGACGAGGCACAAAGCTGGCCGCGGGTCTTTGAGCGTCTGCGCGGGGCCATTGATGCCGATCGCAAGCTCCGCGGCCGGTTCCTGCTCCTGGGTTCGGTCTCGCCCGCACTCATGGTCCATGTGTCCGAATCCCTGGCGGGCAGACTGGCGCTGGTGGAGCTGACGCCGTTGCTGCTCTCGGAAGTGCCGGCCGCATCACGCGAACGGAATTGGCTCTGCGGAGGCTATCCGGACGGCGGCGTCATCGATCCCGCCGACTACCCGCGCTGGCAGCGCGACTACCTGACCATACTGACCCAGCGCGACCTGCCGGCATGGGGATTGCCCTCCAAGCCGCAAACCACCAGCCGGCTGCTGCGCATGCTCGCGGCCGTGCACGGGCAATCGTGGAACGCCAGCCGGATCGGCCAGAGCATGGGCCTGGATTACAAGACGGTCAACAGCTATCTCGATTATCTGGTCGGCGCGTTCCTCATCCGCCGGCTCCAGCCGTATCAGGCCAACATCCGCAAGCGGCTGGTCAAGAGTCCCAAGGTCTACTGGCGCGACAGCGGCCTGCTCCATTCGCTGCTGAATGTGCCCGATACCGACAGCCTTTTGTCTCAGCCGTGGGTGGGAGCAAGCTGGGAGGGCTTTGTCATTGAACAGGTGCTGGGCGTTCTGTCGGCCACGGGCCAGCACGTCGAGCCGTATTACTTCCGCACCAACGACCAGCACGAGCTTGATCTGGTTCTGGATTTTGGAACCGAACTGTGGGCGATGGAGATCAAACTGACCAGTTCGCCGTCGTCGGGCGACATGGATCGCCTGGACGAGACGGCCAAATTGATCGCGGCAAAACGCCGGTTTCTGGTATCCCGCACCAAACAGTCCACGTGGGGCGAGGCGCGCACGTCATGCAACCTGCCGGACCTGCTCAAGTATCTTGCGAAGCCATGACCGGGGCGGTCGCCACTGGCGGGACGTGTCACGCGATCGACGGCCTTCTCTTTCCCCCTCGCCCTGTACTCAGGGAGAGGGCCGGGGTGAGGGTTCTTCGGCCGAGGCGCAGTCGCGAAATACCCCCTCACCCTATCCCTCTCCCCGCGTACAGGGAGAGGGGACAAGAGGCGGCCCGCTGTTTGCGTCACGTACGCCCATTGGCGGCGGCCGCCTCGATCGCGGGCTTGCCGGCATTGCCCACGTTTGATGGGGCAACCATGAGAGCGGCGGTGGGACAAGCCAGGGCGCAGGCGTCGGCGGAGTTTTCCAGGGCGGTGGCCAGATCGACGCCAAGGGCGGGGCCGAGATGCACGGCGAAACCGCGGCTGATCCATGCCAGGCCGTAGGGTTCGCCGGATTCCTGGGCGATGGCGACGCACTTGCCGCAGGCGATGCACTTGCCGTTGTCGAGCGTGATCGTGCGGCCGTCGGTGAGAGTGCCGGTCAGGGGCGTCATGTGGGCGCGTTTGTCGCCGCGGAAGGCGAGGGGATTGGCGTCCAGAGCGGCGGCGACCTCGCGGAGCGTGCAATTGTGCTGTTTGGCGCAGCCACAGTGCAGACAACGATCCGCCTGTCGCTGAGCCCACGCGGATTCGGTAGCGCCCATTGTGGTATGCGAGGCATCGCCGGGGTGATCTTCGCGGCCGTCGCAGCAGACCTGGGCCACCCGCATCGCCAGTTCTTCGCGGCTGGGGGCGGGACCGGCACAGCTCCAATCGGGGGCGCGCTTGATGGGACCAAGACCGGCCAGATAGGCAATCATCGCTCGTGCGGCAAAGTGACCGTCGCCGACGGCCTGCACGGCGTGTTTGGCGCTGCCGCCGGCGGCGGGGCCGGCCGCAAATACGGCGGGGATCGTGGTCTTGGCGGTCTGGCGATCGGTCTTGACGACGGCCTTCTCACCGGCGGTGATGAGCACGGCATCAAACTGCTGTCGAATCTGCTGAACGTCGGCTTCGTGTCCCAGCATGAACTGCACGCCCAGGATGCGGATCTGCTCGACCTCGGCGGCGATGACATCACGCGGGAGTTGCTCTGGCGTCGTGCGCGTGAGGAGCGATCCGCCGGCTACTGGATGGCGGTCGAATACCGTGCAGGCGTGGCCGGCCCGGGCGAGATAATAGGCGGCGGAAAGTCCGGCCGGTCCGGCGCCGATGACCGCCACGCGCTTTCCCGTGGGCGGCCCGATGGCGGGGCGATAGGGTGATGGGGAGGCCAGGTCGCGATCGGCGGCCTCGCGCTTCAGGCGGCAAATGGAAACGGGGGCATCGTGATTCTTCCGGCGGCAGCCTTTTTCGCAAAGTTCGGGGCATATCCGGCCGAGGACCGCCGGCAGGGCGATATCCTCCTTGATGGTCTCGATGGCGGCGGACCAGTTTTCGGAGGCGATCTCGTCGAGCATTCGATCGATGTGCATGTGGGCGGGACAGACGGATTGGCACGGGGCGACGCACGGGCCGACGTGGTCGCTGAGGAGCAGTTCCAGGGCGGTCTGGCGGGCCTTGCGGACGGCGGCGGTTTCGCTTTCGACGACCATCCTGTCGGCGACGTGCGTGGCGCATGAGGGAACCAGCCGCGCAGCGCCGTTGACGCGAACGACGCAGAGCATGCAGCGTGTCAGCGCAGGGTGGCCGTTTCCGCGATCGCACAGCGTGGGAATATCGATCCCCGCCTGCCGCGCGGCTTCGAGGATCGTCGTTTCCGGCGGGACGCTGATCGCCTTTTCATCGATCGTGATGGTGATCATGAGCACACCTCGATGGCGGCGGTGGGACAGACCGGCCGGCAGGCGTCGCAATGCGTACACTTGGCGGTATCGATCACGTGGGGTTGATAGGGCGTGAACTCGATGGCCTGCGATGGGCAGACCTGGGCGCAGCGCGTGCAGCCGACGCAGCCGTCCTTCACGACGTATTTCACCAATGCGGTGCATCGGCCGGCGGGGCAACGGCCTTGCAGGTGGGCTTCGTACTCCTCGCGGAAATAATGGAGCGTGGAGAGGACGGGATTGGGAGCGGTCTGGCCCAGGCCGCAGAGGCTGCTGGACTTGACCTCGCGCGCCAGATCTTCCAGGGCCGTCAGTTCATTGGGCTTGGCCTTGCCGGTGGCGAGGCGGTCGAGGATTTCGAGCATGCGCTTGGTGCCGATGCGGCAGGGCGAGCATTTGCCGCAGCTTTCGGCCTGGGTGAATTGGAGGAAGTAGCGGGCCATATCGACCATGCAATCGCGGTTATCCAGGACGACCAGCCCGCCGGAACCCATGATCGCACCCAGGTCGCGCAGGGATTCATAATCGACGGGGACATCGGCCAGCGAGGCGGGGATGCAGCCGCCGGAGGGTCCGCCGATCTGGACGGCTTTGAATGTTCGCGGGGGCAGGGCAAAGCCGGGGAGCATTTCGGCGGCGGGGGTTTCCTGGATGATGCCGCCGCCGATTTCCTCGACGATCTGGCGGATGGTGGTGCCCATGGGGACTTCGATGAGTCCGGCGCGATTGACCTTGCCGGTAAGTGAAAAGACTTTGGTGCCCTTGCTGGTGGCGGTGCCGATGGCGGCGAAGGCGTCGGGGCCGTGGCGGAGAATCCAGGGAACCAGAGCGTAGGTTTCGACATTGTTGATGCAGGTGGGCTTGCCCCAGAGGCCGCGTTCGGCGGGGAAGGGCGGGCGGAGCGTTGGCATCCCGCGACGGCCCTCAATCGAGGCGATCAGGGCGGTTTCCTCGCCGCACACAAAAGCGCCGGCGCCTTCCTTCACTTCAAGTTGCAACTCGCCCAGCACTCCGCGTTGGCGGCAGATATCCAGGGCGGCGCGGATGCGTTTGACGGCCAGGGGGTATTCATGGCGAATATAGAGGAAACCGCGGCGCGAGCCAATGGCGCGGGCGGCGATGGCCATGCCCTCTAGCACGCGATACGGGTAACTTTCGAGGATCATGCGATCCATGAACGCGCCGGGGTCGCCTTCATCGCCGTTGCAGATGATATATTTCTCGTCGCCCGCCGCGGCGCGCACGGTCTGCCATTTGCGGCCGGTGGGGAACCCCGCGCCGCCCCGGCCGCGAAGGCCCGAGCGAACGATGGCACTGGTGATCTCATCAGGGCTGCCGGCGTTGTTGAGGGCGGCAAAGCCGCCGTGGCGGATGTATTCATCGAGGTCGAGCGGCCCGAGCCGGCCGCAATATTCCGTCGCGATGCGCAGTTGCGGCTTGAGAAAGGCGTCGATTTTGGGGGACTGCTCGCTGAGCGGGGCGACGGCCCTTTCGTGGCCGTTGGCACCGGCGAATTGCACAAGGGTTTGCTGTGCCTTACGCCACCAGCCGGCCAGGCCGCGAGGTCGGAAATGTCGGCGGACGATGGCACGGATCGCTTCGTCGGAGGCGTCTTTAAGACGAGTATAGAGGACGGCCTTGCCGCCGTTGTCGCGCGTGCGCACCTCGACCAGCGGCGTCTGGTGGCACATGCCGACACAGCCGACGCCCTTGACGCGAACCGCAACGCCCAACAGAGCGGCTTCGCGGCGGAGGATGTCCTGCACGCGCAGGCTGCCGCCGGCGGCGCAGCAGGAACCGATGCCGATGCAGATTTCCTCGTCGGCGTCGGCAGAGCTGATGGCGTCGGAATCGTCGGGCAATTCGATGCGTTTGGGGGCGATTTCCAATACGCTGGCGACCGTGTCGGTGCGGAGCCGGCCGTGCGTGTCGCCGTCGGTGACGACGACGGGGGCCAGCGTGCAGCAGCCGACGCAGCCGACGCGCTCGATCGTGAACTTGCCGGTGGAATCGGTTTCCTGGTCGGGCGTCATGTTGAGCAGACGGCGGAGGGAATCCTCGATGCGCTCCGAACCCTGGACGTGGCAGGCGGTGCCGTGGCAGACGCGGACGAGATGCTCGCCGGCCGGCTGATGGCGGAATTGCTGGAAGAACGTGGCGACGCCGGTGAGTGCGGCGGGCGTGATGCCGGTGGTGTCGGCGACGTGGCGGAGAGCCTGGGGCGGGAGATAGTGAAAATGCTCCTGTATGGCCTGGAGCAGCGGGACGACGTGCTCGGGCTTATCGCCGATGCGGGTGATGAGGTCGCTGACGATGGCCAGGTCGATCCGCGGCGCTGCAACTGGCGACGAGCCGCCGGCGGGTTGGGGATCGGTGGTGAGCACCTGGAGCGAGAGGTTCATTTGGCCCCTCCCGCCGCCGTTGCAGGGCCGCCGATGCAGTAGAGATTCTTCTTGCCGCGGATCAGGAATCGACTGACGCCGCCGGTATCGCTGAAGGCGAAGCTGGCGGCGACGTTTTCGCCGGTGGGGCAGGTGGCTAGTTCCCTAAAATCGGCGCCGATGGCGATGCGATGGGTGATGCCTGTGGCGTCGGTGAGCCAGAGTTCGCGAGAGTCGGCCGGGCCGACAAGTGCGGGCGTGGCCTGAAAGGCGGTGGTGAAGTCGTGTTCCCAGACTTTCTTGCCACCGTCGATATCGAAACAATAGAGGACGCCGGACGCGATGACGGTCCAGACGTAATGGCCGTCGCTGACGGGGCTGACGATGTTGGGGAGTCCTTCATCGTCGAGCTTCCAGGCCGGCGCGGTCTCGCCGCGGGCGTTGCTGATGGCGATGGCGGCGCGATTGATGCCCTCCTCGGCGGCGAAGATATAGGTCTTGGCATCGTGTACGGCAGCGGCGGGGGACGGGGCCACATCACCGCCCAGGGCGCTGCTGCGCCAGAGTTCCGCTCCCGTGGCGGCGTCATAGCCGATGACCCACGGGTCGGCGGCGGTGATGATCTGCCAGGGGATGGCATCACCTTCAACTTTCGTCACCAGCGGCGACGCCCAGGAATTTCCCACCGGGCGTTTGGTCTGCCAAAGTAATTTTCCGCTGCGGCCGTCGAGAGCCATGAGGCTGGATTTGTTGTCCTCGGCAGCGCCCATGTCCCATTGCACGATGACGCGTGTGCCGGCGGCATCGGCGAAAATCGCGAGGCTGGCGGCATAGCCGTAGGAGCTGACGGGCTTGCCGAGGTTCTTTTCCCAGACTTTACGGCCGGTGGCCAGATCGACGGCCGCGATGTCGCCGGTGGCGAAGATGGCGTAGGCACGAAAACCGTCGGTGACGGGCGAGGGCGCGGCGAAGCTGGTGTCCTCGGTAATCTCCGGCGTGGGGCCTGCCCCGCCGACGGATGTTTGCCAGAGGGGTTTGCCGCTGGCCAGATCGTAGGCCATGACCTGTCGCTGGGATTCGTTGGCGCCGGTCACGACAACCTTGTCGTTCCAGATGACCGGCGAGGAATTGCCCGGCAGAGTGACGGCCGAGTGCCAGAGAACATTCTGGCCAGAGGCGCCGTCCCACGCGCGGACGGTTGGGTTGGGGATGTGCGCCGCCGCGCCGCCGAAGCCGCGGAAGGCCGGCCATTGGGCCAAAAGCTGATCGACGTTGACAGGAGTTTCGACGGTGGGCACGAAGGTCGGCTCGACGGCGATGACCGGATGTCCCACCGACCACCACGCGCCGGCCAGCAGCAGGACGGTCATGGCGCCGCCCACGCCGCTGATGGTCCACAAGGCCCAGGACATTTCCGCAGCGCTGCGATCGGGTGCGAGGATTTGCTCGCGCTGGGGGATGCGGCGCTGCAGGGCGCTGCTCGTCTTGAGGCCCGCAATCAGCACTATGACACCACCCAAAAGCAGCCACGCGCCGCGCTGCATCCGCGTGTACCGCGTCCAGAAAGCGTCGCGAAGGGCGACATCGGCATCGCGGATCTGGTTCTTGAGCGCCCCGTCGGCCGGATGATTTTGAAGCTGCTCGCGCAGGACGGCGATGTTGCCGCTGACGGTTTCGACCAGCGGATGGTGAATCTTCTGCTGAATCCAGAGCACGCCGAGCATGGCGGCGACAAAAACACAAAAGACGCCGGAAATGACCACGCATGTGCGCGCCACGTGCCGCCACACGGGACGGTCGATGAGCTTGAGTTCGCTGGGATGCGGCATCGTCATCGGCCCACCCCCTGCAACACGGGCAAAGCGACGGCGGTGGCGGAAGGAATCATGCCCAGGCGTTCCAATTCCACCGGGCAATCGGCAAAGCAGCGGGCACAGGCCAGACAGGTGCCGGCGTCGGCATCATAAATCGCACGCGGCAACCCGCGTCCCCATTTCAGCAGGCGAAACGCGATCACGCACCCCAGCCACGCGCCGGCAACGGCCGCGCCCCGCCCGAGGCTCGCGGTGATTTTGCCGGCACGGGCATACAGGTCTTGGGGCGATTCGCCGGTCTTGTGCCAGGCGGTCAACTGATCGGCGAAATCGGCGGGCGGCGAGCCTTTCTCGGAAGCCTGGACGGCCTGGGCAAGCTGCACGGTGTTATCCAATCGCGACCAGAGTGCGCGGCCCTGGTAGCCGCCGATTGCGCCCAGGGCGATGGCCGCCGCGCCCAAGACGGCGGCCGCCAGCATGCGGCGAAATCGGTCGGAAGCGTCGATGCCCGGTCGCGGCGTGTTCAGTGCGCCCAGCGGGCACGATTCCTGGCAGAGTTTGCAGGAAATGCACGCGGTGGGGCTGACGTGAACCGGCCACTTGGCCAGTGTCGAAAACGTCCGCAGCAAGACGCTGTAGGGGCAGAGGAAGCGGCAATACGTCCGGCCGACGAACATGCTGGCCAGCAATAACCCCGCGCCCAACAGGATCATCCCCAGCGAGGCGCTGCGGCGGAAGAACCCGACGAATGGGTCATAGGAGCAGATGAGAAATTCGCTGCCGACCGCGGCGAAAACGACGGCGGCGGCAAGATAGAGATGCGCCAGCAACCCCAGTCCCGCCTCCAGCCAGCCGGGAACTTGAAGCGGCTTGAACAGCACCAAATCCTGCACCGCTCCCAATGGGCAGACGGACGAGCAAAACACCCGGCCGTAGAAAAGAGCGGCGATCAGCGGCAGGGCGAAGAACACGCCGACAATCCAGGGCAGTCCGACATTCGTGCCGAAGGTTGCGGCGGCGACATTTTGCAATGAGCCGACGGCACAGACGCACCCTTCGCGATAGAAGCCGAAATAGGCCACCGAAAAGACCGTCAGCCAGAACAATCCGGTTCGCGAACGTTTCTTGACGGCCAGCCACGCGGCCAGACCCAGGCACGCCGCGAACAGCCCGGCATCCAGCCAGTTGCGCCATGCGCCGTGGGGCAGGACAACCTGCGATTGCGGGAAGCGATACCCGGACCGGAAATCGGGCGGCGGGAAGCGCTCCTGAGCCCATGCGGGGGCGGCAAATACGAGCGCGGTGACCCAGCCGGCGGCGCATGTGGCGCGGATTTTCCAGATGCGGCCGGCTCGCGACATCAGGTTCCCCTCACGCGAGTGGTCTTATAGGGTTGATCGGGAGAAACGCGGCTGATGGCGTTGCTGGGGCAGTTCATCGCGATCGAGCAGCGGTTGCAATGCGAGCAATACTGGTGATCGATCTGCAGGTAGAGCGAGCCGTTCCCATAGGCGTTGCAACCCTTGGAGCATTTGGCGCAGCCGATGCACAGCGTCCGGTCGATCTGATACTCGAAGTACGGATCCTCGACATAACTGCGCTTGATGGCCCCGACGGGACAAGTCTGGTTCTCCGCGCCGGTGTTCAGCGCGTTGGGCGAAGCCTCGAAAAAGCCGGTGCATAGGTCGCAATAGCCGCACACGGCAAACGCATGGAAAACGCGCACGGCCGACTGGCTCAGCACGCAATTGGTGGCGCAGCGCCCGCATTGGATGCACTTGGCAGGATCGATCTGCCACAGATTGCCGTCGGCCGCGCGGGCGCTGGATTGGTGTACCAACGCGCCGATGCCGCCGCCGATGGCCAAAGCGCCGACGCCCCGGCCGACAATCCCGAGAAACTCGCGGCGGTTGGTGCTCACGATCGACCTCCGTTGTTGGCAATGGCCGCGCGGGCCGATTGGGCCTTTGACAGATCGCAGCGGGATATCAATGGGCAGGCCGTGCATACCGTCGAACTGCACGCCGTCCGCGCCGCCAAAGTGCCGACGCCGCCGAGCAGGCCGATGAGTGCGCCATATCGCCCGACGGACATAAGCAACTCTCGACGTGATGTCTGCGAATGTTCGTTCATAGGAGTGCGCCCAAGTGTTCGGTCGAACCCAGATCGATGTGGGGCAACCTCTTTCCCCCTCTCCCTGTACTCAGGGGGAGGGTCGGGGTGGGGGTTGGCCGCGACGGCGAACCATGCGGGCTAAGCCTTGCAGCACCGCTGGCGAAGAACCCCCACCTCAATCCTCCCCCTGAGTACAGGGAGAGGAGGTAAAGGCAGGTTCCGAAAATCTCGCCTTGTTCGTTCACAGCTTTCCCGCCAATCCGCCCGCGTTGGGGGCGTAAATGCGTAAATCGTGGGCGATGGGGTCCAAAATCCACACCCGGCCGGAGCTGTCGCCCGCCACGTCGATGCCCGCCGTGTCGGGCGAGAAATCGGCGGTGATGACGCTCTGCAGGTCGCCGGTGATGGTATAGACCGCGACGCGCGGCGTGCCTTTTTCGGCCGTCACGATCCGGTCGTCGCCGAGCATGAAGAAATCCGTCGGATTGCAGCAGCCGCTGAAAAGCCCGACGCCCGGACCGGCCTGGCCCCATTGGCGGACCATCACGCCCTGCGGATCGTACGCTTCCATTTCATGCCGGCCGGGATTGTTGACCCAGACCAATCCATCCTTCCCGGCGACGGCAACATCCAGATGAGCGCTGGGAACAACCAGACCCGGAGCGTGCGTGGCATCATCGGCGCGGCCCACTTCGCGCAGGACTTTACCGGTCAGATCGAGTTCATCCACGACGCGCCGCCCGGCATCGGCGATCCAGAGAGTCTTGCCCGCCGCGCCGGGGGAGAGGCAGGTCAGGAAGGCATCATCGCCGAAAGTCGGCCACTTGCCGTGCGGCGTACCGACCGTGTCGAACACCTCCACGTGATCCACCATGCCGGCGAACAGAAGCGTGCCATCGGGCGTGTCCATCACTGTAACGGCCTGCGGCACGCCTTGCAGCGGAATGTCTCGCAAGACTTGGCCGCCCGTGGACATGAGGCGCAGTTTGCGTTCCCCGGCCACGACCAGCGAGCCGTCCTTCAGAAAGGCAAACGATTTGACGCTGGCTAGTCCGGTCCCAATGCGCCCCACCTGGTGCCAGGTGAGAAGCTCCGGCGCGATCGTAACGCCAGAACCGGGATCGCCATACACAGCGCCCTTTTCCGCGGCGCGGTCCCAATTGGCCGACCAGCGATGCAGTTGATAACCGCCATAACCGGCGCCGGCGACCAATCCGGCCACGACCACGCCGGCGGCTGCCTTCAGAGTCCTGTTGTTCTTTGGTGCCATGTGATGCCTCACTTTGCCCGCAAGTCAAGGCAGACCAGATGCGTAAAATCTCGCAGATAAAGCCGGCCGTCCGCAAGGGCCATCGGGCCCCAGCATTCGCTTCCGCCACGGATGATTGTAGCGCTGCCGAGCAGTTGAAACCCGCCCGGCCCCGCGGCGACCGCGCTGAGCGTGCCGGTGTCATTGATCACATAGGCCGCGCCGTCGGCGACCAGATACGCCCCCGACCCGTACCGATTGCCTCCGCCACTGTGCCAGCGGATGCTGCCGTCCATGTTCATGAACACCATTTCGCCGCTGGGAATGACGGCCATCACGCCGCTGCCGTCGGCCAGGAGAATGGGCGTTTGCTGTTCAGAGCCCAGAACGGCCGGGTCCATGCGCTTCTCGACGCGGAGGGCATAGGTATCGCCGCTTTTCTCAACGCGTCCGATCATCGCGCCCGAGCCATAGCCCCCGGTGAAGAGGATGCGGCCGCCGCCCAGGTCCACCGGCGAGGGGACGGTGGCGATGGAGATCTTCCAGTCGGTGCTCTGCCAGAGGATCTTGCCGGAGGATTCCTCAACGCCGATCGCGCCGCCGCTGCCGCAATAAACCAGCGTCGCACGGTCTTCCAGCGCAACCTCGACAATCGACGAATGGGTCATCTTCCACTGAAGATCATTAGGCACTTCCCAGAGAACGGCGCCCGTCTTGGCGTCCAATGCGGTCAGCAAGACCTTGTCCCCGGCCGGTGCGATGTAGACACGGCCATCGCGCAAAAGCGGGCATTGACCTGCGTACCACGGCGGAACCTTGCTCCCATAGTCCCTGACCAGATCCTTGCCCCACAGAAACCGCCCATCGTCGCAGTTGACGGCGACGACCTGACATTGCGGGCCGAGCGTGACGGCGACCGAATCGTCAACGGCCGGGATGGTGCGCGACATGCCGTGGTTGCGCTTGGTATCAACCTTATAAGCGTGCCGCCAGATTTCCTGGCCGGTTTCGGTGCTGAGGCAGCGCAGCACATCAGCGCTGTCGGAATAGTCCAGGATATAGACGCAGCCTTTGCGGACGACGGGTCCGGCATAGCCCTCACCCATGTCGACGGTCCAGAGGATTTTCGCCTGGGCGGGGTCTTTCAGCAGGCCGGTTTCCGTCGACCGGCCGGTTCCTGTCCCGCGGAACTGGGCCCACTCGCCCGTTCCTTCGCCCGGCTTGCCCGTTCCGGTGATGACCTGCCCGGCCATGTCGATGGTTCGCATATTGGCCAGGCCGGGCGGATGATCGGCACCGGGGATTCGCGCCGCCACGGATGCGACCCCGGTTCGCCACCAAAGCACGGCCGCCGTGCCGGCCGCCAAGACCAAAATCGTCGGGATGATTTGTGGTAACCATCTCATGATGCGCAGTACATCACCCTGCACTGTATACCTTTATCACTTGCCGTATGTTATTTACTATAGGTGGATAACCTGATTTTAGGGAGCGTAATTTGCCGCATGAACTGCACGCCGCGGGATTGACGAAGGTTTATGCGACGGCCGCCGGGTCGCTGGTGGTTCTCAATGGCGTGTCGCTCGATATGGCCGGCAAGGACGGGGCACTGGCGATTTTGGGCCCGTCGGGATCAGGGAAGTCCACGCTTCTACATATCTTGGGGAGTCTGGATCTTCCCTCGGCCGGGACATTGTCGCTGGACTGCGTTGATCCATTGGGCCTCTCGCCGGCGCAACTGGCCCGGTATCGCGCCGGGCGCATCGGGTTTGTCTTTCAGGACCATCACCTCCTGCCGCAATTGACCGCCATTGAAAATGTGCTGCTGGCGCGGTTGGCGCTGGGGCCGGTGCGCGATGCCGATCGGCAGCGGGGTGAATCGCTTTTGGCGGCCGTGGGATTGGCGGATCGGCAGAGCCATCTGCCGTCGGAATTGTCCGGCGGCCAACGGCAACGGGTGGCAATCGCGCGGACGCTGATGAACCGGCCGGCACTGCTGATCTGCGACGAGCCGACCGGCGATCTGGATGCGCAGACGGCCGCATCGATCGGGGAACTGCTCCATGAATCGGCGCGACAGGAGGATGCGTTGCTCATCCTCGCAACGCACTCGGCGGTCCTGGCGGCAACGTGCCCGCGGCGGATGCAGTTGATCCAGGGCAAACTCGTGCCGGCGAATGTTGGGGGCAGCGCATGACGGCTTGCAGGTTGATCCTCCGCTCTTTGGCCTATTTCCGCGCGGCACATGCGGCATTGCTGGCGGGGATGATCCTGGTGACGGCGGTGCTGACTGGGGCCTTGATCCTGGGCGACTCGGTGCGCGATTCCCTTGCTGATCTGACCCGGCGGCGACGCGGCGGATATGAACTGATCGTTACCGCGCCGACATTCTTCGGCCAGTCACTGGCGCAGCGTACCAGTGCGCTATCCGGCCGGGCTTGCGATGCGGGTCTGACGATGCCCGGCCGGGCCCGCAGCGAGCGGACAACGCTTTCGGCCGGGGCGCAATTGCTGGCGATCCCCAGTGCGGCGGCGGTTCCGATGCACAGCGCGTGGATCACGCGTGCGCTGGCCGAATCGCTGGATGTGACGAGCGGCGATGCGCTGCTGATCACGCTGCCCAGCGAGGCCGGTTCTTCCGACGCTGTCTTGGCCCGCCGCGATCGCAGCGGCGCGGTGGCATCGCTGCGGGTCGCGGTCGCGCGCATCCTCGACGATCGGGCGATGCAGCAGCCCGAGGCGTTTCTCGCGTGGTTTGATTTGCATCCCTCACAGCGACCCCCGGCAAGTCTCTGGCTCAACATCGCGGATCTGCAGGATGCGCTCCAGGCGGATGTCCCGCCGGCCAGTCGCATCCCGCAAGCGCCCGCCAATATGCTG
>Ga0181517_10002623_pt1 | contig 18048 bp, 14 predicted proteins | sample PEATcosm2014_Bin_31_FD_119748 | JGI IMG/M metagenome (GOLD analysis project Ga0181517, IMG submission 119748) | Peatland microbial communities from MTU Mesocosm Facility, Houghton, MI, USA - PEATcosm2014_Bin01_30_metaG | ecosystem: Environmental > Terrestrial > Soil > Wetlands > Peat | place... | reverse complement strand
GAGCCCGTAGACCAGTCCCAACCCGGTGAGGATGTTGGTCTGCTGGCCGCCGATGCGCGTGATGTCGGCGATCTTCACCGCCAGGGCGCATTGCGGCCGCGCCACCAGAAGCGCCAGCGCGACGATCGCGGCGACCGCGACGGCGGGGCGTTTGACGATGCCGGTCTGGTTTTTACGGCGGACGGTCATTCGCGGAACGCTCCTTAGAACGGATTGATCGTGTCGATCAACTTGGGAATAAAGCCGCGCTGGGTGGTGTCATGCACCGTGCCCATGTGATTCTTCTGGAGTTCCAGGTTGTACAGTTGGGTGCTGAGGATCGTGTTGTCGGCGCCGACATCCTCGGCGCGGCAGACTCCGGTCAGGACGAACTGCTGAACCTCGTCGTCGGTCTTGATGGTCTTGAGGCCCTGAAGCGTCAGCGTTCCGTTGGGCTTGACGTCGATGATCTCGGCGGTGATCTGGGCGGTGAGGGTATCGGTGCGGTCAACGGTGGCGCTGCCGGTGAAATCGCGGCTGTTTTGCAAATTCAATTCCGGCGGGGTGGACGGGTTGACGCCCTCGATCTTCAACTTGGAAAGATGGGCGGTGATAAAATCGTTGAGCTTGGTGTCATAGTCGCTGGTCTTGGAGAGATCGGAACTTCCCTGCGAACTGAAGGCGCTGTTTTCACGAACCACAACGGTAACCAGGTCATGTTTCTTGAGCGTGCGCGGCAGCGGTTCGGGAACGGCGAAGAAGCTGACCGCGCCGCTGCTGGCGGCCTCGGGACCGCGCGGGGCCGCCATCGTGGCCAGATACAGAGACCCGCCGTTGCGGCTCATTTGCGCCGCGATCGCGTCGGCCGAGGCGGCGCCGGTGAGCGGACTGCCGCTGGATCCGGGCGCAAGGGCCGAAGCGGCCTGGCCGCGCGCGGATTGAGCGGCAAGACCGCCCGCCATCACCGCACATAATGTCCATCGCCACATCGGGCACTCCTTTGACATACGATTCACCTCGTTACGGAAGCCGCGCCGAGGCCGATGCCGCGGCGGCGCTGACTTCCGGCACAGCGCCCACTCGCCCTTCCTGCGGGCCGGTCAGCACAACGTCATAGGTATCGTTGGTCTGCTGGTCGCGCACGCGGACGGTCTGGCCGTAGCCGCCGGCTTCCATGGCGCGGGCGACGGTCTTGAGTTCGACATTTCCTCGCCGCACCGTCACGGTGATCAGGTCATCGCTCTTGCACAGCGGCACGGGATCGACCAGGCGGGCGGTCAAAATCGTGCCGGGTTTCAGATCGCGGGCCGCCTCCTGCCCGACGGACTGGGGCTTGGTCAGCAGCGGATCGTCGGGAAGATGATCCACCAGCGTGCGATGCTCAATGATGTCGGAATCGCGAATGACCTGGCGCGACGAAATGCTTTTGGCGACGATCAACTGGTTCTGCCACTGCCGCGCGGTGGCGGTGATATCGACCGTCTTCTGAGCATCACCGGCGACTATCACAACCTGCCATTCCACGTTACCGAGATCGCGCACGCGAACGGCGTCGATACTGAACCGGAACTGCGGCTCGACCAAGTTGATGATCTTCTCGTCGGCCGGGTTGAATGTGATCTGCAACGAATCCAGCGGTATGCCCAGTCGGGTGGCGCAGTCCTGCTCCAGAAGCTGCCCCAGCGTGTGCAACGCCGGCCGATCGGCAGACGGAAGTGCGGCGGTCAGCGTCGCCGACGATCTGGATGATTCAGCCCCGGCACTGGATGCGATCAAGGCCTCGGCGGGACGCGGTTCGGTCGGCGGTGCCGCGGTCGTCGCATCCGATGCCGCGGGCCGCGACAGTGAGGGGTCGTGGCTGGCAAGCCACTGCTCCAGAGCGGCACGGCTGTCCATATTGACAGCGCTGGTGGAAACTGCGCAGGTTTCCGAGCCGGCAAAGTTGATCATCGCCACGTTCACGCCGGCGTCGCGGAGCAGTTGACGGATTTCTTCCACCGCGATCGATCGATACGGATGCGAACTGGAAAGACGCAGCAGGGTCAGATCGCCCAGCGGCTCGAACGCCGCGGCGTCGGCGCTCGACCAGCGGCACACCGCGCGCAGCTTGACCTCCGTGCCCACGATCGTGGCTTCCGATCTCAATTCCAGCGTCCCGGCCGCCACCGCTGCCGGAGAGGGCATGAACTTCTGGCTGGCTTGCGGAACGTTGGACAGTGCGTCGGCGGCCAGGGCGTCGCTTGCCGCCATGGCGACATTGACGCTTTGACCAAATGCCCGCCGGTGCATGAACATCTGCGCGACCATCACCATGACCAGTACGATGACCAGCAGGCGGATGGTCTCCCGGCGGCTCAGCGGACGCGGGTTGTTGTTCATGGCGACCTCCCTGTCGCGCCGTCCGGCTCAATTGGCCGGGTCGGCTTCCAACTACGAACGCCTCAGGTTTGAGATCGTCTGCAACGCCTGGTCGGCCGATTGGATCGACTGGCTGTTGAGTTCAAACGATCGCTGCACCTTGATGAGGCTGACCATTTCCGTGACCGGATCGACGTTGCTGGCTTCCAGATAGTTCTGGAGGATGGTGCCGGCTCCGTTCACGCCGGGCAGACTGTCGATCGGGGCGCCGGACGACTGCGTTTCCTGATAAAGGCTACCTCCCAGGAGATTAAGACCCTGGGGATTCACGAACTGTGTCAGCTTGATCTGCCCCACGCTCGACTGGGCACTGGCGCCGGGCTTGATCACGCTGACGTTGCCGCTCTGGCTGATGGTGATCTGCGTGACGCCTGTGGGAATGGTGATCGGCGGAATCAGTTGGTATCCATCGCCCAGTCCCAGGACGAGCATGCCGTTGGAGTTGATGTTGAAGTTACCGGCGCGGGTATAGGCGGTTCCGTCGCCCAGAGTGCTGAGAATCTTGACGCGGAAGAATCCGTTGCCCTGGATTCCCAGATCCAGCGGATTGTTGGTGTTCGACAGCGAACCCTGGGACATGTTCAATTCCGTGCCGCTGATCTTGGTGCCAAGGCCGACGAAGATGCCGTTGGGCGAGATATCGCCGCTGGAGCTGACGGTGCCGGGTGCGCGGTAGGTCTGGTACATGAGGTCTTCGAAATTGACCCGGCTGCCCTTGAAGGCGGTGGTTTCTGCGTTGGAGAGGTTGTTGGAAATGACGTCGATGCTGGTGGACAACGCCCTCAGCCCCGACGCCGCTGATCCCAGTGCGGTTATGGCCATGCCCTATCCCTCGTCCCGGCGCAAATGCGCTAAGACACCTTTCCGACCGTGTTTACCAGGGCCGCGAGCGTCGCGTCCTGGTAACGGATCATGTTCATGTTGGCTTCCAGTTGCCGCTCGGCATCCATCAGGTTGGTCATCTCTGTCGTCGGATCCACGTTCGATTGCTCGAGTGTCTGACTGCGAATCGTGCTGGTGGACGGCGTCAGCGCCTTGAGATTGCCGTACGAGTACAGCCCGTTGCCGTCCTTGCGGAGATCACCCGGCTTGGGCACGTCGAACAACCCGACCTGAGCCACGTTCTTTCCGCCCTGCTCAATCTGGCCGGTTGGGCTGATCTGGATCGGCTGGGACGGATCGATCTGGATCGGCTTGGAGTCGACGTCCAGTACCTGCTGGCCGTGATCGTTGGACAGGATGAGATTGCCCTGGCTGTCGATCTGGAACTGGCCGTTGCGGGTGAGCCGGACATTCGATCCCGATTGGACCTCGAAGAGCCCCGGCCCCTGAACGGCCACGTCGAAATTACTGCCGGTGTTGACCAGTTCGCCCTGGGTCATATCGATCTGCGACGGCATGGCCAGCAGGCCGCCGCCGATGTTGTCCAGAAGATCGTTGGACGAATCGCCGGCGTGGGCGGTTTCCTGACTGGCGACGGGCCGTTCCTGGAACAAGGCCAGATCCTTTTTGAAGCCAACCGTTTCGGAGTTGGCCAGGTTGTTGGCAATGACGTCCTGACGATAGGTGCTCGTCAGGACGCCCGTGGCCGAGAGGTACAGCCCGTATATCATGCGGCCGCTCCTTCGGCGGTGGCCGGCCCGGGAAACCCGATGCGGGCCAGAACAGGCAGCGTGTCATCCATGACCAGGCAAGGGCCGGCTCCGCCGGTCCTGACTCGCTGCCCAAGATCGTCTCTTGCATCTGCCGCGCCGGTGTGCAGCGCCACGGCCAGGCGCACAGCCTGTACGATTCGCTGCCCCAGATCATCCTTGACCTGCACCATCGCAAGAACCTCCTGTTCACAGACCGACTCTCTCCCCTTCAACCGGAGCCGTTAGCAAGAGGCGGGCCAATGCGATGGCAGGGAAATCCGATGCGGCCAATTGTGGCTGCAAAGCTATTTGTATCAACAAGTTACGAGAATTTCGGATTGTCGAGCACGTGGCCGGATTCGGGTTCGGACGAGCTTTTCAGAGCGCAGGTTCCGGTCTATGCCGCGCAATTTCCGCCTCGAACCGCACAACGGCGTTGATCATCCGTTGCAACAAGATGATATGATATGTGGCATGAACCCCACAAATCCGGCGGCGATTCCCGATATCGTGGCCGCCGAGCCAGTCGTGAGGGGCCGACGCAACGGGGATGAGGTTATTGGCGCATCGCTTTCAATGCCATTGTCGAAGGCTTGGTTCGTCATTCTTTTGCTGGTTCTGTCTGTCGCCGTCAGGTCCGCCGCCGCACCGCCACCGGTAACACACGCCAGCCAGCCGCTCGTCCTGGAGCCCGAGCTCACCCCTATCGCGCCGGGGACGATTACCCTCACGCAATCAATCCAAGACGGCTTCGACAATTACACACCCAATTCGTCTGCCAACTTCGTGATCGACATCCCCCCTTCCGCGTGGGGCAATGCGTCGCCGATCCTGCTGGCGAATGCTACCGGCGGTCAATTCGGTTGGGGCTCGGCTCTATCCGATTCCGGTAGCATCGATTTCGACAATCCCGCGGTCTCCGGCGTCATCGACGCACAAGCCGCCCCAAATATGCTCACCGCCGGGCCAATCGCCACACGTCACCTTCACATCCGATGGCTGCTTTGGGCGGCGCTTGCCGGCGGCTTTCTGGTGCTCGTCCTGTTGGCCTTGCGAGGAACCGCCGCGGGCAATGCCCAGAGCGGGAGCCCGGCCACGATCGCGCCCGCATCGGTCTCACAGTCGACTTTGGGAGTCATCATGCGCAATGCAATATCAAACGCCTGGATCGTCATCGTCATACTCATCCTCTCCATCGCCGGCGGATATGGCGTGAACTGGTGGCGTGAAACGTATCGCCCCCGCTACACCGCCACCGGCTGGGTGCAGGTCGAGGCGCCCACCATCATCAATCCGGTAATGGGTGGTCCGGCAACGGAGGATCTTGGCGCATTGGCGCTGGAGCAACGGACCACCGCCGGCCTTCTCAAGAACGCCACGCTCTTTGCCAACGTCATCAAGCGCGACGAGGTGCAGAAGACCACTTGGTATCAGCAATTCAAGGATGGTCCCCCCGGCCAGGCCGCCGCCGCCGCTGCCGATCTCGCCGAGAATGTCACCGTCAAATCGCTGCCCGGCACCAGCCTCATCACCGTCGCCATGACCTGCAACGATCCCAAGGACGCCAGGACCATTGCCGAAGCCGTCGCCACTCAGCACATGATCGATCAGGATGAAGCCAACCGAAGCGAGCGGAACGAACGGACCACGGTGCTCAACAATGCCAAGAAGAACTACTCGGCACAAAAATCCGAGATTAGCGCGATGGTCCTTGCGTCGGCGGCCAAGCTCAATATCAACGCCGACGGATCATCCGCCAAGATAACGGCCATCGACAACGATCTGGCCAATCTCACCAGGGTGCAGACCGATTTGCAGATCGCCCTCAACAACGCCCAGGTCCAGCAGGATGACCTCACCGGCCAGATCAGTGACGGCGTCGATCCCATTCAGGTTGTCAAGCAGGCCGACGCCGATCCCCGGGTCTTGATGGATCTGAAAACCCTCAACGAACTCAAGCTCGACGAACTCTCCGCCCCGCCTGCCAGCGAACCGGCCGACGCCGCGAGTAATTTGCAGGCCCGCATCAAGGCCGTACAGCAGATGCTCGACGACGACACGGCCCGCGCCAAGAACGAGGCCCGCGCCGAGTTGCTCGGCACCCTGAAGATTCAGATCAATCAGATTCAGCGATCCCTGTCCAGCATTGCCGCGGAGATGAGGGACAAGCAGAACCAGCAGACGGATCTCTCGCTCGAAATGACCAAATATCTCACCAACAAAAAGACCGAAGCCGGGTACACCGACCTCATCGACAGCGCCAACAGGCAACTCGACCAGATCAACAACATCCTGCAAACCAAGTACGCCAGCGGCGTGAGGTGGGCCCGCCTGCCCGTCACGCCCGACAAGCCGGACAGCCCCCGCAAACCCACGCCTCCGGTCACCATGGCCATCGCTGTCGCGATCGGCCTCTTTCTCAGCCTCGCCATCGCGCTCGCGCGAAGACATCGAGGGTGAAGTCTTGCGTGAAAACGGACTGCTGGCTGGCTACTACTGTTCACCCGACTGCGCTGCGCGCAACACGACCACCATGCCCTCCACCGGCTGGCCCTGGTCTTTACGCAGCACGACCGGACGAGCGCTCACTTCTGTAAAGCGGCAACCTTGCGCCAGACGGCGGACGTAGGCGATCGACTGCGCGTAGCGCCGCGTGCGGCGCAGGATGTAATCGCCGGTTTCGAGGCTTTCGATAGTGAACGCAAATAATCCGCCCGGCCGCAGGGCCTGCGCGGCGGCGGCGAATACATCGTCCAGAGCGCCCACGTAGATGAACACGTCGGCGGCGAGGATGAGATCGGCGCTTTGCGGCCGGGTGCGCAGAGCGCTGGCCGCGTCGTCTTCGATCAGTTCGTCATAGACGCCGCGTTGCCGCGACTTCTGAAGCATCCCCGGCGACAGGTCAACGCCGGTCAGCCGCCGGGCCATCGGCCGGAAAAGCACGCCGCACAATCCCGTACCGCAACCCAGGTCGAGAATGTCCATCGGCAGCGGCGGGGCCGCGGCGGTGACGGCCTCGTGGAGCAATTGCGGGGCATGGTAATTGAGGCCGCCAACAAGGTGCTCGTCGAAATATCCCGCGTAGGAATCGAAAAGCCGGGCCACATACTCCCGCGGCGGAGCGGACGGCGCCTGCCGGGCGCCCATGGCCGCAAGGTGATATCCGGTGCTGGGCTCCAACGGCGCCAGATCGTGCGCGGTTCGGAATGCCTCAATCGCCTCGGGAATCTTCTGCTGGCATTCCAGTGCTTCGCCCAATGCCTCATAGGCCGGCCACGCACGCGGATTCAGGGCAATCGAACGGCGATACGAAGCAATGCCTTCTTCGACGTTCCCCTTGATCTTTAGCGCGCAGCCCAGGTTGTAATGGGATTCGGGACAGTTGGGATTCAGGGCAATGGCCTGACGAGCGGCCGCTATCCCCTCGTCGATGAACGCCCCGCCGTGCAGGATGCCAGCGAGCTTGCAGTAGGCTTCCTGATAGTCCGGCTTGAGCGCGATGGCCCGCCGGAATGCGGCCGCGGCCTCGTCCGGCTTGCCCTGGTCTTTCAGCACGCAGCCCAGGCAGAAGCAGGCGACAGGAAAATTGCCATTGATACCGATCGCCCGGCCGAAGGCATCGGCCGCCTGGTCCAGACGGCCACTCTGATGCAATGCAACACCCAGGCTGAAGTGGCCATTGGCATTGTCATACTTGATCGCCACGGCCCGCTTTAGGGCGGCAATAGCATCGTCGAGTTGACCCAGCTTGCACAAGACCGTGCCGAGATTGCCGTACGCCTCCCAGAACCCGGGTTTGAGGTCGATGGCCCGACGATACGCGACGGCCGCCTGATCCAACTGGCCCCGATCTCGCAAGGCGTTGGCCAGATTGTAACAGGCCTCGGGGTAGTCACCCTTGACGGCGATCGCCTGGCGGATCAGATCCAGCCCGGCATCATGCTGTCCCATTTGGCAGAGGACCACGCCCAGCATATGCAGCGCATCGGCATGCCGTGGCTGCCGGACCAGAACCTGCCGGTAAGCCCGCACCGCCTCCTGCAACCGCCCAGCCTTCTGATGCTGAACGGCCAGATCAAACGACTGCTGGGGCGTCTGCGAGGTCATGGGCGATTCGCATCATACAACCGACTCATTCACAGCCAGCCCGTGCGCCTTGAGCGTGTTCAACTGCACCACCTTCGCACTCTCCTCATCCTTCACATTATCCGTATGGCACGCCGCCTTCTTCCCCTTGTGGGCAAGGGCGTGAATCTGCTCGGGCGTCAGATTGCCGCGCTGGGACAGCACGGCCGCGCCGGTCTCGTTCACGCCGGGGGACGCCAGCGCCGCCTTGGCCGGTTGGGCCTCCTCGGCCTTGCCGCTGTAGAAATCGGTGATCTCCTTGCTGATTCTCACCGAGCACCAGTCGTGGCCGCACATGGCGCAGAAATCGGTGTCCACGTTCAAGTCTTCATCGTGATAGGCTCGGGCCAGGTCGGGATCGAAACTCAGATCGAAATGACGCTGCCAGTTCAGCGCGGCCCGGGCCTTGGTCAGTTCATCATCCCGGTCGCGCGAGCCGGGAATCCCCAGCGCCACGTCGGCCGCGTGCGCTGCGATCTTGTACGCAATACATCCCTGCTTGACATCATCCTTCTTGGGCAAGCCGAGATGTTCCTTGGGTGTGACGTAACACAACATGGCCGCCCCGTGATAACCGGCCGCAGTGGCGCCGATGCAGCTTGTGATGTGGTCGTAGCCGGGAAAGATATCCGTCACCAGCGGCCCCAACACATAAAACGGCGCCCCGTGACACAGCCGCCGCTGGAGCTTCATGTTGTATTCGATCTGATCGAACGGCACATGGCCCGGCCCTTCCACCATCACCTGCACGCCCTTGGCCCACGCGCGCTCGGTCAATTCACCCAGCGTCTGCAATTCGCGCAACTGTGCCTCATCGCTGGCATCGGCCAAGCCGCCGGGGCGCAATCCATCGCCGAGGCTGAAGGCCACATCGTATTGGCGCATGATTTCGCAGATATCGTCGAAAATCTCGTACATCGGATTCTGCTTGTTGTGATGGATCATCCACTTGGCCAGAAGCGATCCGCCGCGCGAGACGATCCCGATCAGCCGCCGACGCACAAATGGCAGATGCTCTTTCAGCACGCCCGCGTGGATGGTGAAATAGTCAACGCCCTGTTGTGCCTGCTTTTCCAGTTCCTTGAGGATGTTGTCGTAGGTCAGGTCTTCGATGCTCCGGCCGATGATCATCGAATAAATCGGGACAGTCCCGATGGGCACAGTGCTGTTCTGGATGATGGCGGTGCGGCATTCGTCCAGATCGCCGCCGGTGGAGAGGTCCATGACGGTGTCCGCCCCCCACTTCTCGGCCCAGCGGAGTTTTTCGACTTCCTCGTCGGTGCCGCTGGAAACGGGCGATGCGCCCATGTTGGCGTTGATCTTGGTCAATCCCGCCCGGCCGATGCACATGGGCATGAGTTTGTATTTCAGATGCACCGTATTGGCCGGAATAATCATCCGCCCCGCCGCCACCTCCGCCCGGATTTGTTCGGCCGTGAGATGTTTCTCCCGCAGCGCCACCTTACGCGCCTCCGGCGAGATGCGCCCGCTGCGAGCGATTTCAAGCTGCGTGATCCCGGAAGCATCGCGGGCGGAGGCGAAATCATGGGCTGTTCGATCCGAAACCTGCGGCATCCCCGGCGTATCCGGACTGGCGAAGGTCCACGGCGTCCCCACGCGCCCCGGCCTGGCAAATGATCCCGGCGTCGTCCCCTGCCCATCGGATGACGGATTATCCCCCAACGGCGGAAGCTGATACGAACGATCGGCAGCGGTGGACATGGCAACTCCTTACGTCAATCAACAGCCACGAGCAAACCCGGAAAAACCGGCGATGGTTTCATTCGACTCAGAAATCAGGAGATTTAGCCACAGAGCACACAGAGTCCACAGAGTTGCCGGCATTGATTCCCTCGGTGTTCTCTGTGACCTCTGTGGCTAAATTCTTCTCAACAATCTGAGGAGAAGCGCAACCGGCAGGCCGTTCGCTTCCCTACGCCGGTATCAACCGGATCAGGTGCCAAGGGTGTGTTCTCAGAGCCAGGCCAACACTCGGCCGCTCACCCCTAGCGAACTGCAAAGAGTGTAGGCGACGGGGGCGGGGAGGGCAACGGGAGCTCTTGATGGCCGAACGGAATCAGATTTTTCGCATTTCCAAGACTTTTCTCGCACGATTTATCGCCTCACCGCTTACCATAGCTTTGCCCGTTTGCGGCATCGGGCGGCACCCGTAAGGGCACTATCAATAGAGCGTCGCCCCAAAAATCCTTATCCCCGCCAAAGAACCTGGAAACACAAACTCGATGTCCCCTATAAGGCTCGCTCTCCAATACCGCGTACGTAACGTAAATTTGTTCAAAGCCTTCGACATATTGCAAACTGGCGATTCGAAAACACGTGCCCGGAGGCAGTATCGCGATTACATGCCGCCCCTCTGGTAACCGATCCGGAAAGCGATCCGAGATTCGAGTATCTGACCGATCCGGCCATAATTGATCGCCTTCATAATCGCCCACGCTGGCCACCAAATAGACCGGTACGAGAGTTTCAAACCGCTTGCCGATAAACCCCTGCTCTCGCACGTCAGGGTCATCGCTGTGATCCGTAGGGCCGAAGCACCCGCCGCATTGAATCGCGCCCGCCAACAACACCAGTCCGCCGATGATTCGTCGCATACGGTACCTCTGTCCAGACCGTCGTCGTTTATTAGTATATACTACTACAACATCGCGATGCAAGCCGCGTGTCCTCTTTTTTGTGCAAGCCCGCTCCCGCCATGACCTGACAGCGCTGACGCCCGGCGTCATGTGCTCAACTGTTCTCCTGCTCCACTGCTCTATTGCCGCATCGCGGCAATCACGGCAGTGGCACGTCTTTCAGATCGAAGGGCACGGTGACGTCCTTCTGGCCCGTTATGGCGTGAATCCGCAGGGTCATCGTCGCGTCCAGCGGGCTGGTCAGGAGGTAATTGCCCTGCTCGCGCCCGATGCCTGCTGTCCCTACACCGCTGCCGTTGATGAGATCCTTCCCGCCGGGACCGAGCAATTCGACTTTGCTCAGGTTGGACAACGGCCCGGTTAAATCCAGTGTGATGGAAGTTGAATTTGCCTTGGCGGCCGAGACCTTGACAGTGAGGCCGGCCGCCTTAAGGGCCGGATCGTCCAGCGATTTGCCTTCCATCGACGGGACCTCGGCGACAGTGACGACCTGTTCTGTGCCGCCGGTACGAACGATCAGGTGGCCCTTGACTTCAGTGAGCGTGGTGGCCTTGCGCGCCGACTGCGCGAGCGACACTGTCGCCTCTATCCCCTCCAGCCCGCCATCTTTCCACATCTTGCGCTGGTAATCGGCGATCGTGGTCATGTCGTCCCCGCGGCCGAAAAATGTGTTCTTTGGCGGAATCAGATTGTCGCCTGCATCGTCGGCCGCCAGGTCGATAGTGACCATCCCATAGGCTGTGGCCGCGTCGGCGCCGGGGCCGCTGATCTTCAGTGTGATGATCAGATCGTTTCCGTATGACATGGGAAACTCGGACTTGACCAGTTCGCGGCTTCGGCTTTCGCTAATCTCCGTGGCCGTTGCGGTCATGGCCGGTTGCGTGGTAGCCGGGTCGGCGGCGCGAACGAGTGCCGCCGTTGCCGAGATGGACAGTGCCGCCGATATCGTTGCTGCAAAGATCGCTTTCATTTCGATTCCCTTTGTTTTGGGCGGTCGCGTGATTGACCCACCGGCGGTGTCCCGAATATGATGCCGCCCTCAGGTTCATTTCATGGGCATTTTACGGAGAGGCACCGTGAACGCAAAATCGAAGCTGCTCGTTTCTTTGCTGGCTGCCGTTATTCTTAGCTCGGCCGCGCTGGGTGGTGACTGGCCGCAGTGGCGCGGGCCCGGTCGGGATGACAAGGTCGCCGATTTCAAAGCCCCCGCCGCGTGGCCCAAGGAATTGACGCAGAAATGGAAAGTGACCGTTGGCTCGGGCGATTCCTCGCCGATTCTGGCGGCCGACAAGATTTTCACGGCCGGACGCATCAATACCGATGAAGTGACGCTGTGCCTCGATGCGGCCACCGGCAAGGAAATCTGGCGCGACACGTATGCCGCTCCGGCGCCGACCGGTCCGGACAAGAACCACCCCGGCCCGCGCGGCACGCCGGCCGTAGCCGATGGAAAACTCGTGGTTCTGGGCGCCAGCGGAATGCTGACCTGTTACGACGCCGCCACCGGAAAAATCATCTGGCGCAAGGATGAATTCTTCAAACTTACGCCCCCGGTGTTTGGCAGCATGTCGCCCATCGTCACCGAGGGAATGGTTGTCGCCCATCTCGGCTCGCCCAAGAGCGGCGGCATCTTCGCATACGACCTGGCCACCGGCGAGCAGAAATGGAAATGGTCGGGCGAAGGGCCGGGTTATGCCTCGCCCTCACTGCTGAGCGTCGAGGGCACCAAGCAGATCGTCGTCGAAACCGAAAAGAGCATCATCGGACTCGCACAGGCCGACGGCAAACTCCTCTGGCAAATCCCCTTCGCCGGCACCACCTTCAACGCACCCAGCCCCATCGTCAATGGCACCAGCGTCATCTTCACCGCGCAAAACCGCGGCATCACGGCCGTCAAGATCGAAAAACAGGGCGACACATTCGCCCCCAAACAGCTTTGGAAGAACGCGACGACCGCGACTCAATTCAACACCCCGGTCATCAAGGACAACCTCCTTTACGGCCTGAGCGACAAGGGCACGTTCTTCTGCCTCAAGGCCGACACCGGCGAATCCGTCTGGGCGGACACCACCGGCCGTGGCGGGAATTTCGGCGTGATCCTTGACGCCGGGAGCGTGATGCTGGCCCTGTGCGGCAATTCCAGCATGGTGGCGTTCAAGCCAGGTGAGAAATTCGAGCAGGTTGCGGCGATCAAGGTGGCTGCCACCCCGACCTACGCGCATCCGATCATCACTGGAAATAGCGTCTATGTCCGCGACGCGGATTCGGTCATCCTGCTGACCATTGAATAGGCCGCCGTACGCGACGGAAATCGCCCGCCGGCAACATGGGCCATATCCGGCCCGTGCGTTCGTCCCCAAAGGAAGGGTCCATGTCCCAGGGAAAGGGAGATCCGCGTGCGCTCTTGCGGCGTATGCGGCGACGGTTGGCGACTCGGCAATTTGCGTCAAGGCAAATCGACTTCACACATTTCGTCCCTATACTGTTCCCCGCCGTCGGCGGCCGGTACACTGGCCCACCGCCGGAAACGTGATCTTTGTTCGGTTTGACTGGAAGGATCCCCAACATGCTGCGAGTCTCAGTTGCCATCAGTCTGTGTACGCTCGTCTTCTGGATCGCCGGGTGCGGTCTGGAGGAACCCGGGACGTTCGATCCCAATCTACTGCAATCGCCCTACCGCGCCGGCGCGCAGAACGATCAAACCGAACCGCTGCGCCCGCTGCCCACCGGTCGTGAGCCGGCCTATCCGAGCGACGTAACCGCCGCCGAAGCCGCCACCCAACCGGCTCCGACCACCGGGCCGTCGCTGGGCTCGGAATCGACGATCACGCTGTCGCTTCAGGACATCATCCACCGGGCTATCGTCAACAACCACGACATCCGCGCCGCCGGTTACCAGCCCGCCATCGACGCCGCGCGTGTCGTCGAGGCTGAAGCCCATTTCGATCCCGAACTCTTCAGCGATGTCGACTGGGAACACAAGCACGAACCCGACGCCGGCGAACTGTTCACCGATCCCATCACGCAGGCGCTGATTCGGTCGAATTTCACGGCCTCGGATACCATGACTACTGATATCGGCATCAAGCAAACCACTCCGTCGGGCACGCAGCTTCAACTGGATGACAAAGACTCTTTCAACTACAACTATCCCCGCCTTTACACCCTGGATCCCTTCTTCGAGAACCAGCTCACTCTGCAAGTGACCCAGCCGTTGCTCAAGGACTTCGGCGTCGAGGTCAACGAGGCCCGCACTGTCATTGCCCGCGACAATCAGAAGATCAGCACCCTGGACTTCCGCAAGCAGATCGAGGACACGCTGGACAAGATCGAGAAGGCGTACTGGCAACTCGTGCAATCCCAGGCCGATGTCAAGTATCAGGAACAGCTCCTGGACATCACTCAACAAACCTGGAACGTGCTTTACCAGCGCTTTCTCAACCACGTGGACGTGACGGATCTGGAACTCGCCCAGGCGCAGACCTCGCTGGAACTTCGCCGCACCACGCTCATCGATGCCAAGCAAAGAGCCCGCAGCTTCAGCGATACGCTCCGGCAGTTGATGGCCGATCCCTCACTGCCGGTATCCAAGGATATTCTGATCATCCCGGCCGACAAACCCACAACGGAGCCCATCGAATTCAACGTGCAGGAACAGATCGATTCCGCGCTGGACAACCGGCTGGAACTGACCGAGCAGCTTGACAAAATCGACATCGCGGCCGTCACCGCCAAGGTCGCCGAGAACAACCTGCTTCCGGAACTCGATTTCGTTGGCCAGGTCGGCAGCGAGGGCCTGGGCGCCAACGAAGGCGACGCCATCGGGCGTCAGGCCATTTTCCGCGACGTGGATTACGGCCTGGGCATTAAATTCGACTATTTCCTGGGCAACCGCGAAGCCCGCGCGATCTGGAAGCGCACACTGCTGGCCCGCATGCAGGCGATCGAAACATACAGAGGCGCCATCGATCAGGTCACGGCCGATGTGATGACCGCCAGCCGGCAGATCACCAGCGCCTGGGAGCAGATGGTCTCGACGCGCCTCGCTCGGGATCAGGCTCAAAAAGCCCTGGACGCCTACCAGGCCCGCCAGGATTCAGGCGTGCCGCTCACGCCGGAATTCGTCAATACCAAGCTGGATATTCAGGACCGTCTGGCGTCGGCCGAACAGGAGGAGGATCGCGCCACCGCTTCCTACAACATCGCGATCGAGCAACTGGAGAAGGCCAAGGGAACGCTGTTGCGATACAACAACGTCCTCCTGGAGGAAAACCCCAATCTGTTCACGGGGAAGGATTACCTGCATTGATCGCAACGACAGGCGGCAATTCCGCAATGACGCGAAGCAGTTCATCGTACAGCGTCGTGATCGCCTCGGGGATCACGCGGACCTCGCCGACCACCTGCATGAAATTCACGTCACCGCCCCAGCGCGGAACCACGTGCTGATGGATGTGGCCGGGAACTCCCGCCCCGGCCACGCGCCCGACGTTCATGCCGATGTTAAACCCCTGCGCCGAAACCGCGCGCCGCAGCAACTGGACCGCACGGAACGTTTGCCGGGTCAGGTCGGCGGCTTCGTCATCAGTGAGGTCCGTGGGATCGGGCTTGTGGGCTTTGCTGGCGATCAGCAGGTGGCCGTTGGCGTAGGGAAATCGATTCATCAACACGACGGACAAGGGGCTGTCCCAGAGCACCAGGCCCTCGCGCCGCTGGGAAAGGCCTGCCGCCGCGGCCGCCGCGCACAGAAAGCACGGGCCGGAGGCGTGTCTGTCGATCGAGCGGATGTAGTCCATCCGCCAGGGCGCGCTCAGCGACTGGCTCATGATGCCCCCGCCGCGCTGCGCGGCTTCTCCTTGAGCGTCGCCCCCAGGCGCACCGCCAGCCGCAATGGATCCACGGGGTTCACCGTCACGCGCACCGCCGCTGGCGGCGCCATGGACGGGACCGTCGCAACCGCGGGCGCCGTCACGGCCGCGGCCGGCGGCATGTCCGGCTCGCCCATCACCTCGCGGGCCAGCGCCCGGTAATCCGTGGCGCCGTTGCTCGTCGGCTCATACTGAAAAATCGTCTTGCCGAAGCTGGGGCATTCGGCGAGCTTGATATTGCGGCGGATTCGCGTCTTGAACACTTTCGCCCCCGACCAGGGCAGATCCTGTCCATTGGCCGAGTCAATGAACTTGCACAAATCCTCCACGACTTCGCCACTGAGCTTGGTCTGCGAATCGAACATCGTCAGCGCAATCCCCGACACCTTCAGTCGCGGATTCATCCGCCGGTTCACCAATGCCACCGTCTCCAGCAATTTCCCCACGCCCTGAAGAGCAAGGAAATGCGGCTGCATGGGAATGATCACGTCATCGGCCACCGCCAGGGCGTTGATCGTCAGCAACCCCAGGCTCGGCGGGCAATCCAGCAGCATGTAATCAAAATCGTGAACCGTCACATCCAGCCGTCGCTTCAGAATCATCTCCCGCCCGAGCACGGCCACAAGCTCCACTTCGGCCGCCGCCAGATCGATGCTGCTGGGCACGACGGCGATCCCCCGTCCGACGTTCTGCACGGCTTCCAGGAATCCCTTGCCGTCAACCAGCACATCGTAGAGCGAGCAATGCTCGCCGCGCGGCTCGATGCCGTAGTTGATCGTCAGGTGCGCCTGCGGGTCCATATCGACAAGGCAGACACGCTGTCCCGCCTCGGCCAGCGCCGCGCCCAGGTTCACCGTCGTTGTTGTTTTTCCGACCCCGCCCTTTTGGTTCATCATCGCGATGATTCGCATGGCCGCCTCCGTGGGCTGTGTCGCATCCGTGCCGGTTCCCGATCCATCGGCCCGATTATCCCCGCCCAAGCCGGCATTACAAGGCCGGGCGCGCCCGACCGGACATGCGCGACACCCCATAAAACAAGAAAACTTCCGCCGTGGCAGGGAAGCTTTCTCGGGTGTTCCTGCCCACGGATTGGAGCCAGCGGGCGGGAAAAAGAATTTGAAACGAATCGACCAACCGACCGGCGGGCGTTACAAAAAGGAGCCACGCGCCGCACCGGTTTAGGCAAGCTTTACTTGGCTTTCTTGGTCGTTTTCTTGGTCGTCTTCTTGGACGACTTCTTGACAGGAGCCTTCTTGGCCATGGCGCACACCTCCTTTCTGATGTCACACAATACGGGCTGCGAAAAATAACGTCAACGCTTTTTTGCCGCATTGCGCCGATTTCTTCGTCGAGCCATCCGCGCGCTTGTGACGACGCCGACGGCACGTATCATGGTGCGCGACGCTTTTGTGAAAGGAATTTCATGGCTGCTCAGGCAATTCGTCCCGTGCTTTTGATCGTTCGTGATGGGTGGGGAAAGAATCCGTTCCCACAGTGGAACCACGCCAACGCCGTCTATCTGGCCAAACATCCCGTGGCCGATCGCATCATGGCCCAGTATCCCACCACGCTCATCCACACCAGCGGCTTCGATGTCGGACTCCCCGAAGGAACCATGGGCAACAGCGAAGTCGGTCACCAGAACATCGGCGCCGGCCGGATCGTCGATCAGGAATCCGTTGCCATCACCAAGCAGATTCGCTCCGGCGAGTTCTTCAGCAACCCGGTACTGGTGGCGGCCGTCGATCGCGCCAAGGCGAACAAGGGCGCGGTGCATCTGTTCGGCCTGGTTTCCGACGCCGGCGTGCATGCGATGCTCGAGCATCTCTACGGCTGCCTGGAATTGTGCCGTAAACGCGGCCTGAATCGCGTGTTTCTGCACGCCTTCACCGACGGCCGCGATACGCCGCCATCGTCGGGAATCAACTACATCCAGCAGATCGAAGACAAGATGAAGGCCCTGGGCGTCGGCCGGATCGCCACGATCAGTGGCCGGTATTATGCGATGGACCGCGATCTGCGCTGGAACCGCGTCGAGCCGGCCTATCGCGCCCTGGTGGCGGGCGCGGGACCGAAATTCAAAACCGCCCACACGGCGATGCAGGATTATTACGATCACCCCAGCGATCCCGGCCTGAAGGGCGATGAGTTCGTCACGCCGCGAATCATCAGCGACGACGGCAAGACGCCCATCGCGACGGTGCGCGACGGCGACAGCGTGATCTTCTACAACTACCGCGGCGATCGCCCGCGCGAGATCACCAAGGCGTTTGTACTCGACAATTTCGACGGCTTCGATCGCGGCAAGAAACTCGATCTCAATTACGCGACCATGACCGCCTACGAGCAGGGGCTTCCCGTTCACGT
>Ga0181517_10002620_pt1 | contig 18051 bp, 15 predicted proteins | sample PEATcosm2014_Bin_31_FD_119748 | JGI IMG/M metagenome (GOLD analysis project Ga0181517, IMG submission 119748) | Peatland microbial communities from MTU Mesocosm Facility, Houghton, MI, USA - PEATcosm2014_Bin01_30_metaG | ecosystem: Environmental > Terrestrial > Soil > Wetlands > Peat | place... | reverse complement strand
GTGATGCCGTCCTTCTTCGACTCGTAATCGCCGATCTGCAGATCGGTACAATCGGCGGTCAAGCCCGATCGCAAGGCGCTCGCGACTCGCGGACCGAGGTCGCGGCCAACGGGCGTCGCGCCGAAGAGCAGGATGTACGGCTTCCTATCCTTAGCTAGGCCGGCAAGGATCCTCGCGTAGGGAAGGGTCCTGTAGAGCTTGAGTTCGGCGTCCTCGGCCAGGAGGACGCGGTCGGCGCCTACCTCGATCAGGCCGCGGGCGAGAGACGCGACTCCATCGCCGAAGAGCAGGGCCCACAGCTCGCTACCGAGCCGGTTCGCAAGCTCGCGTCCTTTGGCCATGAGCTCGAGGCTCACGTCGGCGATCCTGCCTTCGTCCTGCTCGACGAAGACCCAAACATTCCTGGTCTCGCTCATCTTATGCCTACCCTACTATGTATTCCCGGACCAGTTCCTGGACCAGGCCCGCGATACCCTCTGGCGTCGGCTGAATTTCCTTCGTATCGGCGCTCTCGAGGACGACGAAATTGATCTTGTGGACCTGCGTAGGCGAACCGGCCATACCGAGCTTGGCTTCTTCGGCTCCGATATCGGCTGCCGACCAGACCGGAATCGCCAGCCCGCGGTCCGCGAGATAGGCGTCGAGCGCCTGTTCGGTACCGAAAGAAGGCCATTTGGCGAGGAGCGCCTTCTGCTCGGCCTTAGTCGCCGCGAGCTTATACTCGATGCGCCGCCGCACCGACGCAGGCCTCGGATCGTTCGCGCTAGACACGACGGTCAGCAGACAAGGCAGGGTGCATCTCACCATCTCGGTTCCGTGGTCGAGGGCGCGCTGCACGATCACGGACCGGCCGTCGAGCTTGACTATCGACTCGGCGTAGGTGATCTGGGGCATTCCGAGTTTTTCGGCCGTCTGCGGCCCGACTTGGGCGGTATCGCCGTCTATGGCCTGGCGTCCGGCGAAGACCAGATCAACTTCGCCGAGCTTACGGATCGCGCAAGCGAGGGCGTAGGAAGTCGCGAGAGTATCGGCACCGGCGAATTTCCTGTCACTCAGGAGAAAGACGCGATCGGCGCCCCTGAATAGGGACTCGCGCAATATATCGGCGGCGGAAGGCGGACCCATCGTCAGGACGGCTACTTCGCCGCCGTCGCGGTCCCGGACTTGCAGGGCCATCTCCAGGGCGTTGAGGTCCTCGGGATTGAAGACGGTCGGCAGTGCGGCTCTGTTGATAGTGCCCTCGGGCGTCATCGCCTCTCCGGTGATGTTCTTGGTATCCGGCACCTGCTTCACCAGGACTACTGACTTATACGGCATCGCGACCTCCGCAGCAGCATACTTATCCAATGTTCTCTTGGAATCTGTCAATACGGTTCGAGACATTTTGCCAACTTGTGTCGTATTGACTTTTATCCTTAAATCAGTATCCTAACTCTACCTGACATTCATCATATATTTGTCAATTTCATGCAAAAGTATGAAAATAGCTGTTTTTGACTCAAGGAGGACAGCATGTCCGTAGTGATCCGATCGATCGGCGTCCATATTCCCGAGCGTCGAATGACGAACGACGAGCTCGCCGCCATGGTTGACACGACGGACGAATGGATCCGTTCTCATACCGGTATAGGCTGCCGGCATATTGCAGCCGACGGCGCGCTGACGAGCGATTTGGCGGCGGACGCCGCGCGCAAGGCTCTGTCCAAGGCTGGAATCGGACCCCACGAGCTCGACTACATCGTCGTAGCGACCGCAACCCCCGATTACTTCGCTTTTCCTTCCACCGCCTGTATCGTCCAGGACAAAATAGGCGCCCACGGCTGCGCGGCCTTCGACCTAGTTGCCGGCTGCACAGGCTTCATCTACGCCCTGCAAGTGGCTACCGGCCTTCTCGAGTCGGGGCAGGGACGGAACGCGTTGGTCATCGGCGCTGAGACCCTTACCCGGATAACCGATTGGAAGGATCGCGCGACCTGCGTCCTCTTCGGCGACGGAGCCGGGGCCGCGGTGCTTTCCAGGATACAGGAAGGGGGTCGCGGCATACTCAAGAGCATCCTCGGCGCCGACGGGGGGGGCGCGAAAGACCTCGTCCTAATGCAACCGGAGCGCACGAAGACCTTCGAGGTCCCCGTCCAGAACGCTCCTGTCCTCTATATGAACGGCAAGAATGTCTACAATTTCGCGGTCAAATCCATTACGGTGCTGATCGAGCGCATCATCCATGCCAGCATGTACTCGCTCGACGAGATACGGTGGATAGTCCCCCACCAGGCGAACGCGCGCATCGTCCAGGCCGCGGCGAATCGCCTCGGCATCCCCGAGGACAGATTCTTCATGAACATGGAAGAGTATGCGAACACTTCGGCGGCCAGCATCCCGATCGCTCTCCACGAGATGGAAGAAAGGGGCCTGCTCAAGAAGGGCGAGCTTATAATGCTCATCGGTTTCGGTTCAGGCTTGACATACGGCGCCACCGTGATCAGGTGGTAGGCCGTTTACCCGTACCGGGGGCGACGAAGCGGAGCAAGCCGCGGTAAATTACCTATGCGCATCCATATGGAGGAAGAAGATATGAAACGAAGAGTCGCCGTGACCGGCCTAGGCGTAATCAGTCCTGTCGGCAACGACGTGGCCAGTTTCTGGACGGCCATCAAGGAAGGGCGCTCCGGCGCGGGCCCTATAACCAGATTCGACGCTTCCAAGACGGATGCGAAAGTCGCCGCTGAGGTCAAGGGCTTCGATCCCACGCTTTATATGGATAAGAAAGAAGCCAGGAAAATGGCCGACTTTACCCAATTCGCCGTCGCCGCTGCCGTTCAAGCCTGGCGCGACGCCGGCCTGGGCGAAGGTTTCATGGCCGCCGGAGGTGGCGCCGGTCGCGATGAGGCCGCGCCCTCGCTTCCCTATTCACCCGAGAGAGTCGCGACGGTAATGGGTATCGGGATCGGCGGCATCGAAGTGATGATGGAGTCGCACAAGAAAATGCTCGAGTCGGGCCCGGGGCGCATGCTCCCTATGACCGTTCCCCTCATGATCTCGAACGAAGGCACGGCTAATATAGCTATGCGCCTGGGCGTGCTCGGTCCGGCCTATACCGCCGTCACGGCCTGCACATCGGGCACCGACGCCATCGGCCAATCTCTCGATCTGATCCGTTCAGGCCGATGCGATGCGGTCGTCGCGGGCGGCGCCGAAGCCGCGATAACCGAGTTTGCCATAGGTGCCTTCTGCCGTCTTCAGGCCCTGAGCACCGCGTTCAACGACAGGCCCGAGCTCGCCTCTCGGCCTTTCGACAAGGACCGCGACGGCTTTCTTATGGGCGAGGGGGCGGCTGCCCTCATCCTCGAGGACTGGGAGAAGGCGGTTGCGCGGGGCGCGAGGATCTACGCCGAGCTCGCCGGCTATGGAGCCACATGCGACGCCTACCACCTCACTTCCCCCGATCCCGAAGGCTCGGGCGGCGCGCGAGCGATCGCGCTGGCTCTCGAGGACGCTGAGATGCTTCCCCAAGATATCGTCTACTACAACGCCCACGGAACCTCGACCCAGATAAACGATCCCACCGAGACGCTAATGATAAAGAAAGCCTTCGGCGAGCACGCCCATCGCCTCGCCATCTCCTCGACAAAGAGCATGACCGGCCACATGCTCGGGGCGGCGGGCGCTATCGAGGCCCTCGTCTGCGTGAAGGCGATAGAGGAAGGCTTCGTGCCTCCAACCATCAACCTGGACAACCCCGATATCGAGGCGGGCTGCGACCTCGACTATGTGCCCAAGATCGGCCGCCGGCTCGCGGTCGGCGCGGCCGCTTCCGCCTCCCTGGGCTTCGGCGGCCACAACGGCATAGTGATCTTCAGGCGACCGAGATGAACGATTCCGAAGCGCTGAACGAGGTTCTCGGATTCCTGCCTCACCGGCCTCCCTTCCTCTTCGCGGACAAGGTCGAGGTCGAAGGCGGGCGCATCCTGGGTTATCGCCTGTTCCGCCCCGATGAGGCCTACTTCGCGGGGCATTTCCCGGGACATCCGGTCGTGCCGGGCGTCATACTTCTCGAATCCATGTTCCAATGTGGAGGCGTCGGGGTCCGCAAGATGGGAATCGTGGGCGCGGGGACCTTTTTTCTCGCCAAGATAAAGGAAGCTCGCTTCCGCCGCCAGGTGAGGCCGGGCGAGACTTACCGCGCGGAGATCGAGAACCTGAAAGCCTCGCCGCGGATCGTGCACCAGCGGGGCATCGGCTACGTCGCGGACGAGATTGCGGTCGAGGCCGAATGGATATCGATCGCGGGAGAGACAGATTGATAATAAAGCCGATGGTTCGGAACAATATATGCCTGAACGCGCATCCCGTCGGCTGCGCCGTCGAGACCGCAAGGCAGATCGAATACATCAAGGCGAAGGCTCCCGCCTACGAGCGCCTCGCCGGCCCCCGCGCGGTCCTGGTCGTCGGATGCTCCACCGGCTACGGCCTCGCGTCGAGGATCGCCGCAGCCTTCGGCTTCGGCTCCGCGACTGTGGGCGTATCCTACGAACGCTCCCCCTCCGAGAATTCCACTGGAACACCCGGCTGGTATGACAATCGGGCCTTTGACGCCGCCGCCGCCGCCGCGGGAATTCCTTCCCGGAGCATCGACGGTGACGCCTTCTCCAAGGGCGTCAAAGCCTCGGCCGTTCGAGCGGCGCGCGAGCTGGGGCTACGCTTTGATCTCGTAGTCTACTCGCTTGCCTCCCCCGTCCGCCCCGATCCGGAGACGGGCGAGCTCTACAGGTCCGTGATCAAGCCGATCGGCGGCGCCTACCGCGGCAGGAACGTCGACGTTTTCACGGGAGAGTTCTCATTCGTTGAGGTTCAGCCGGCCACGGAGGCCGAAGTCGCGCAGACGATCAAGGTAATGGGCGGCGAGGATTGGGAACTCTGGATGCGAGCATTGAGCGACTCGGGGGTCCTTGCTCCCGGAGCCACCACGGTCGCGTATTCCTATGTCGGGCCGGAGCTGTCCTGGCCGATCTATCGCGACGGTACCATCGGCGCGGCGAAGGCCCACCTCGAGGCGACGGCTAAGCGCCTCGCCGCCTCGGCGTCCGACGGCTTAAAGGCCTACGTCTCGATCAATAAGGCCCTCGTGACGAGGGCCAGCGCGGTGATCCCGGTCATTCCACTCTACATATCCACTCTCTTCAAGGTCATGAAGGACCGCGGCATCCACGAGGGGTGCATAGCGCAGATCGACCGGCTCTATCGCGAGCGGCTTTATAAAGGTCCCAATGGGGGGCTGCCGCTCGACCCCGAAGGACGAATCAGGATAGACGAGCTGGAGATGGGAGCCTCGGTCCAGGCCGAAGTGTCCGCGCGCATGGCTAGAATCGATCCCGAAACTCTCGGCGAGCTTGCCGATATAGATGGATTCAGGCGGGATTTCCTCCGCGTCCACGGATTCGAGGTAGAGGGCGTCGACTACTCAGCCGACCTGCGGACGACCGGCGAATTCTCTATAAGGGTGTGAACATTATCGTTCTCGAGGAGGCCGAAGTCGGCGCCACGATTCCCAGGGGCGACCGCCGCTGGGTGCATATCAAGAAGGTGCTGAAGAAGGGCCCGGGCGACAGACTCGCAGCAGGTATCGTCGACGGCCCTCTCGGCGAGGCCGTCGTCCGCGAGCTCGACGACTCCGGCCTCGTACTCGGCTTCGAGGCCACGAGAGATTCCCCTCCCCTCGCGCCCTTGCGCCTCATCCTCGGGTTCCCGAGACCGATACAGGCGGCCAGGATACTCAAGGACCTCACCACCCTCGGCCTGGCCGAAATACACTTGACGAGCACCGAGCTCGGCGAGAAATCCTACGCCCAAAGCTCGATTTTCCGGGATCGGGATTTCCGCAGCCATTTAAAAGAAGGGGCCGAGCAGGCGGGGAATCCTCGCCTGCCCCGCGTGTCGGTCCATCGCAGCCTCCGCCGCTGCTTGGATTCCTTGATGGATGGTGGCTCTAGTGGCGGGGAGAAGATATACCTTCACCCTTATGGAGATCCGGAACCCATGGGCGCCGCGACTCTCATGACACGGTCGACCGCATACAATCCCCCGCTCACCCTAGCCGTCGGGAGCGAGCGAGGTTGGTCCGCGGCTGAGCTCGCCGCTTTGGGGGAAGCCGGCTTCGTCGCGAAGCGAATCGGAGGCCGCATTCTCAAAACCGAGACCGCCGCGATCGCCGCCTGCGTACTCGCATTGGCCGGCCTAGGCCTTCTATAACGGCAGGGCAGAAACTACGCCGTGACCACTATACCTACGTTTCTGTCGATAAATATGCGTAAATTTCCATACCATACCTGATATCCATCTTGACGATTGCCCATTCCTCCTTCTAGACTCGCCCAATGCCCATCGAATAGCGGGGAATATGTCCCTTATCCGCGGGCGGTTCCCGAGAAAGGGAAGGAGGCGGCCGGAACGATCGAGACCCTCCATCTCAATTTATCCGACCTAGCGCACTTGTCCCGCTCATCGAGCGAGACTTAGTCGCGGATTTCCGCAACATGAAGAATCGGAGGTAGTGAAGATGAGAAAGTGCATTCTTATCGTCGTGGCTGTCTTTGCGGTGCTTTGTGTCCTTCCAATGACTGTAGCGGCCCAGGACCAGGTCATCAAGATCGCGACCCAGAGCCCGCTTTCGGGCGGTATGTCCGCCGTCGGCACCGACATCAAGAACGGTGCCCAGCTGGCCGTTGAGCAACTCTCTGGCCCTCTCGTTAAGCTCGGGTTCAAAGTAGAGCTCGCCCCCTTCGACGATCAGGGCAATCCCGACACCGGCGTAGCGAACGCGAAGAGCATAGTCGCCGACCCGGCGATCCTGGCGATCGTCGGTCACTATAATTCGGGCGTACAGATTCCCTCTTCCGAGGAATATCACGCCGCCGGGCTCGTCAACATCTCTCCCGCCAACACCAACCCGAAAGTCACCGATAGAGGCTATACCGAAGTCAACCGTATCTGCGGCCGCGACGACGTCCAGGGCGCAGTGGGTGCCCAGTATGCCGCTTCGAAGGGCGTAAAGAGCGCCTACGTCTTGCATGACAAGACCGCCTACGGCCAGGGCATCGCTGAGTACTACCAGCGCGAGGCCACGAAGCTCGGCATCAAGGTACTCGGCTTCGAAGGCACGGAAGAGAAAGCCAATTTCGACTCCATCCTGACTCCCATACTCGCCGCCAAGCCCCAAGTCATCTATTTCGGCGGAATGTTCGACCAGTCGTCGGTCCTTTTCAAGCAGGCCCGCCAGAAGGGCTTCAAGGGCATGTTCCTCTCGGACGACGGCTTCGACTCTTCGGACGCGGCCAAGATCGGCGGGGACGACCTCCTGCAGGGTAGCGGCACCTACTATTCGACGGTCTCCGGCCCCGCGAGCGTGTACCCCGGCACGGCCAAATTCGTCGCGGACTTCAAGGCAAAGTTCGGCGCCGAGCCCCAGCCTTTCGCCGCTCAGGCCTACGATTGCGCGGCCATCGCCCTCAAGGCGATCGCGAACGCGGCCATAGCCGCCGGCAATAAGATTCCCGCCAGGGCCGACGTCACGGCCGCCGTGCGCGCCCTCAAGAATTTCAAGGGCATTACCGGCACGATAAACTTCAACGCCAAGGGCGACTTGACCGTGGCCAAATACTTCATCATCCAGGTCACGTCGGCGGATCCGGACAAATGGTCGACCAACAAGATCGACAAGACCCTGGACATCGCGCCTCCGCAATAATAATAAACGCTACCGACCAAGGATCTACGCCCCGCGCCCCCGAATCGGGGGCGGGGGCTTTTGATTGGAGGCTCCATGAGAAGACCCCTGGGTATGCAGACCCTGCGGGAGATTTTGCTGCCCCTTGGCAGGATGGCTGTGTTCGTAGTCGGCGCCGGCGGAGTTTTTTCGGCGCTCATGGTCGTACTCGCCCTTCTCTGCAGGGGCTCGGGGGCGGACAAGTTCCTCCTCGACACGCAGGGCATCAACATTGTCACCTACACCCTGGCGAACCTGCCCCAGGTCCTCATCGACGGGGTCACTCTCGGTTTCGTCTATGCCGCGATAGCTCTCGGCTATACGATGGTCTATGGAGTCCTCGAGTTCATCAATTTCGCGCATTCCGAAATCTTCGCGATCGGCGCCTTCGCCGGCGTCGAGTTTCTCATCGCCATGGACAGGCTCGGGCTGCTCAAGGCCGCGGGCCCCATGGGCTCGTATATGTACCTGACGCTCGCCCTCGTCGTCTCCATGACGGCCGCGGGCGGGATAGCCATGCTCATCGAGCGCACGGCCTACCGGCCCTTGCGAGACTCGCCGCGTCTCGTGCCCCTCATCTCCGCCATCGGCGTGTCCTTCGCGCTGCAGGACGTCATCCGCCTCGTCGAGAGCCTCACGACCGGCCAGTTCTACCGCGTCATTCCGACCTTCGGCAATTTCGACGCCCGCATTCCCCTCTTCAGCATCCCGACCGGGCAGGATTCCACGCTTGTCGATATCCAGGTTAAGTCCATCGTCGTCATCGGAGCGGCCGTGCTCATGCTCGTCCTCCTCAATTTCATCGTGAACGCCACGAGGATCGGCAAGGCCATCCGCTCGGTCGCGCAGGATCGCAACACCGCCGCGCTGATGGGTATCGGCGTCAACGCGATAATATCGTTCACCTTCCTTTTGGGCGGTGCCCTGGGCGGCGCCGCGGGCCTCCTCTACGCGCTGAAGTTCACGCGTATCGATCCCTTCGTCGGCTTCATGCCGGGCATAAAGGCGTTTACCGCCGCGGTGCTCGGCGGCATCGGGAACCTCACGGGAGCCCTGCTCGGGGGCATAATCCTCGGCATGCTGGAAAGTTTCGCGGGAGCGTATCTAGGCACCTTCACGATGGGCGCCTTCGGATCCGAATACAAGGACATCATCGCCTTCTTGGTGCTGATCGTCTTTATCATCTTCCGTCCCTCGGGCCTGCTCGGCGAGCAGGTTTCGCAGAAGGCGTAGGGGTAGCGCGATGAAAGCCAAGACCCGCGGAGCGGCGAAAAGCCCGATCTCGCGAAATTTGCGATCCTTCGGCGCCACCCTCAACAAAGGCAAGACGCCATACATCCTGTCGATAGTCCTCCTCATAATCGGGACCATCCTCGTCTATTTCAGCCCCAGGTCCATCCCCGCCTTCCTCCTCTTTGCGGTCGCGTCGAGCCTCGCATACTTTCTGGACATGAAAAAATGGGTAAAGCTGGGCCTGGCAGTCTTCATAGCCGTGGTCATCGTGCCGATTTTAGGCGCGCGCAATATCTTCTACCTCGAGGTCATTTTTCAGATATCCGTGTTCGCCGCCCTCGCCCTGGGCCTCAACATCGTTGTGGGCTTCTCTGGCCTGCTCAACTTCGGCTACATGGCTTTCTATGCGGTGGGCGCCTATCTTTGGGGCTTCTTCGGCTCACAGCAGCCTTTCCTCCTCCACGAGATACCTGGAACCGCGCCTCCCGGGACGCATTTCTTCATGGCGGCGGACTGGTTCTATCTCTTCATCTTCCTCGGCGTGATAGTCGCCGCGATCGTCGGTCTCGTGATGGGCCTGCCGGTGCTCAGGGTCCGCGGGGACTACCTCGCCATAATAACCCTCGGCTGTGGCGAGATCATCCGCCAGCTCGCGAACAACCTGGACAAGCCCCTCAATCTCACCAACGGGCCCCAGGGTATCACTCCCATCCAGCGACCCACCCTGCCCAAGGAGCTCCTCGCCTTCTTCAACAGGCTTTTCGAGCCCCTGGTCGGGCACGAAGTGACAGGCAACCAGTTCTACAACATCATGTTCTACCTCATCGCCGTCATCGTGGTCGTAGTCGTGATCATCGTCACGTCGAGGTTGGACGACTCCAAAATCGGGAGGGCCTGGGCGGCCATACGCGAAGACGAGCTAGCCGCGAAGGCAATGGGCATCCCAGCCAACAAGCTCAAGCTCGGCGCCTTCGCGGTCGGCGCCTCCTTCGCCGGCGCGATGGGCGTCCTTTTCGCGGCGAGCCGAACTTTCGTGAGTCCGGAATCCTTCACTTTCCTCCAGTCCGTCGGCGTCCTAACGATGGTCATACTCGGCGGGATAGGCAGCATCTCCGGAGTGATAATCGGAGCGGCCGTAGTCACAGTCCTCAATCTCCAGGTACTGCAGAGCTTCTCGCTCTATCTCGCCCAACTCCGGCAGAGCGAAGCCGTGATCCCCATTATCAATTTCCACTGGAAGGACCTCTCCAACCAGCTCGATCCATCCAAGTACCAGCGTCTAGTCTTCGGCATAATCCTCATCCTCATGATGATCTACAGGCCGGCGGGTATACTCCCCGCGGCTCGGCGAAAGCGCGAGCTGAAGGCCCCGTCCGAGGGCACAGACAACGACGAACCCTCCCAAGCCGAGCAGAAGGGGGCCGATCGTGGCTGATACCGCCCTGATCCTCGAGACGAGGGACGTCGTAAAGCGCTTCGGCGGGCTCACTGCCGTCAACAAGATGAGCTTCGCGATGGAAGCCGGTCGCATCTATTCCATCATAGGCCCCAACGGCGCCGGAAAGACGACCTTTTTCAACGCGCTTTCAGGCCTCTACAAGCCCGAGGAGGGAACGATAAGCTTCGAGGGCCGGCGAATCGACGGCCTGGTCCCGGAGAAAGTGACCGCTCTCCACATGGCGCGAACCTTCCAGAACATCAGGCTCTTCGGCGGGATGACTGTCGTGGAGAACATTATGGTCGGCGCATATACCCGGCTCAGGCAGAGCGCGGTACAGACCGTCTTCAGGACCAAGGCTTACAAGGCCGAGGAAGCGCGCGCGGAAGCCCATGCCGAGGAGCTCATGAGATACGTAGGTCTCAGAGGAGTAGGCAACGAGCTCGCCGGAAGCCTGCCTTACGGGGGGCAGCGCCGGGTCGAGATCGCTCGCGCCCTGGCCTCGGAGCCGCGGCTCCTCCTCCTGGACGAACCGACCGCGGGCATGAACCCGGCCGAGACCGAGGACGCGACCAGTCTCTTCAGGCGGCTTCGCGACGAGCTCGGGATCACGATTCTGCTCATCGAGCACGACATGAGGGTGGTGATGAACATTTCCGAGCGCATCAGCGTGATGGACTACGGCGAAAAGATCGCCGAAGGCGAGCCGAAGGAAATCGCGGCCAATCCCAAGGTCATCGAGGCGTATTTGGGCCGCGGGGCCGCAAGCGGCGGCGGCGCGGCCGATATCGCTACGGGGGACGTGAAATGAGCCTCCTCGAGCTCGATAACATCAACTCGTATTACGGCAAGATCCACGCCCTCAAGGGGGTCTCCCTCACCGTCGACGAGGGAGAGATAGTCACTCTCATCGGCGGCAACGGCGCCGGCAAGACCACGACCCTCCGCTCGATATCCGGCCTGCTCCACCCCAAGGAAGGCTCGGTGAGGCTCATGGGCAAGGACATCACCAGGATGGCCCCCAATCTCGTGCACAAGGAAGGCCTTGGCCTCGTGCCGGAAGGGCGGGGCATTTTCCCTCGCCTTACCGTGCTGGAAAACCTGGAGATGGGCGCCTATATCGTCAAGGACAGGGACCAGATAGATCGGGGTGTCGAGTACGCGTTCACCTTGTTCCCGCGCCTCAGAGAGCGCTCGAGCCAGAAAGGCGGCACTCTGTCGGGCGGCGAGCAGCAAATGCTCGCGACGGCCCGCGGCCTCATGTCCAATCCCAAGATCCTCCTCATGGACGAGCCCTCCATGGGTCTCGCCCCGGTTCTAGTGGACCAGATATTCGACGTGATCAAGGAATTGAATTCGAGAGGTACGACCATCCTCCTCGTCGAGCAGAATGCCCTGATGGCCCTTGGCATCGCGCATCGCGCATACGTCCTGCAGACGGGCAAGATCGTGCTATCGGGGAAAGCCCGGGACGTGGCGCGAGACGAGAACGTGAAGAAGGCGTATTTGGGGATCTGACGCGCCTGGCCGGACAGTATCTTGGTTCTTGCCATTAGACCACCGGCAGCTTCTTCAGCGCCTCTTTGATCTTCTCCTCGGGATGGACATGGTTCTCGAGCTTGCCCTCCAGGAAGTCGTCGTAGGCGGCCATGTCGAAATTGCCGTGCCCGCTGAGGAGGAAGCTTATCACCTTCCCCTCGTGATTTGCCTTCGCCTTGAGGGCCTCGTCGATCGCGCTCTTCACCGCGTGCGCCGTTTCTGGGGCGACGACGATGCCTTCGGTCGTCGCGAAGAGCCGAGCAGCCTCGAAAACCTCGAGCTGGTTATGGGCGACCGCCTCGATGACGTTCTTCTTCTTGAGCATGCTCACGATTGGAGAATCGCCATGGTAGCGGAGGCCGCCCGCGTGGATGCCCGAGGGAATGAAATCATGGCCGAGCGTGTACATCTCGGCTATCGGGCCGAACTTCGCCTCGTCGCCGTAGTCGAAGGCGAAAATGCCCTTGGTGAGGGTGGGACAGGCCGCCGGCTCGACGGCTAAGATCCTGCAATCGCGCTCGCCTCTGATCTTTTCCTTGGCGAAGGGGATTATGAAGCCTCCGAAATTGCTGCCGCCGCCGACGCAGCCGATGAGAACGTCGGGCTTCTCGCCCGCGAGCCTGAATTGCTTGATCGCCTCCTCGCCGGTGATCGTCTGATGGAGGAGGACATGGTTGAGAACCGAGCCGAGGGCATAATGGCTATCGCGCTCCTTGCGGGTGGCCACTTCCTCCACCGCCTCGCTGATCGCTATGCCGAGGCTGCCGGGATGGTTCGGATCGTCCCTGAGGAGAACGCGGCCCGAACCGGTCTGATCGCTCGGCGATGGAACGACCGTCGCGCCCCAGGTTCTCATGAGGATGGCGCGGTAGGGCTTTTGGTTGTAGGAAACCCGCACCATGAATACCTTTACCTTCATGTCGCCCAGGAGGGCGCCAGCGAGGGCGAGGGCGGAGCCCCATTGACCGGCGCCGGTCTCCGTCACCAGCCTATGTACGCCCTCCTCCTTGTTGTAATAGGCTTGGGGAATGGATGTATTCGCCTTGTGGCTTCCCGCGGGCGAGACACTCTCGTTCTTGAAATAGATCCGTGCCGGCGTCCCTAGGGCGCGCTCGAGGCGCCGCGCCCTGACGAGGGGCGTGGGCCGGTAGATGCGGTAGAGCTCGCGCACGGCGTCGGGGATCTCGATGTACTCCTCGCTCGAGAACTCCTGCTTGATCAGCTCCATAGGGAAGAGCACGCGCAACTCGTCCGGCGTCGCCGGCTTCATCGTCTGCGGACTTAAATACGGCTTGATCGGCTCCGGAAGGAAAGGGAGTATGTTACACCACTTCTGGGGGAGTTCTTTTTCAGATAGGAATATCTTCGTCTCGTCGTTCATCGATGACTCCTTTAATAGTTACTATGCGCAGTAACTTATCATAGATAATACGACTGTCAAGGGGAATATGATCCGATCGCGTCCGTATTTCTCGGCACTCAAAGCTTAAGAAGCCGCTTGAGCTCGGCGGTCCATCCCGCGAAGCTGCGGCAGGCCGCGCTAACGGGATCCTGCGTAGACATGTCGACGCCGGCGACCTTGAGGGACTCTATCGGGAAGCGCGAGCCGCCCGAGCGCAGGAAGGCGAAGTAGTCCTCGCGTTCGCGCTTCCCGCCGCCGAGCACCCGCTCCGACAGCGCGATGCTCGCGGATATGCCCGTCGCGTACTTGTAGACGTAGAAGGCGTTGTAGAAGTGGGGTATGCGCAGGCACTCGAGATCGCTCAGGTCCTCGAGCGTCATGGCCGGCCCGAAGTACTTCACGAGGAGCTTGCGGTACCCGGAACGGAGCGAATCTACCGTCAGCGGCTCGTCTGCCTCGATCATCTCGTGGCTGAGTTTCTCGAATTCGGCGAACATCGTCTGCCTGAAAAGGGTCCCGACGAGGTCGTCGAGCTTCGCGCTCACGAGGGAGGCCTTCGCTTCATCGCCCTCCGCCTTTTCGTAGAGGTGGCGGAACAACAGCTGCTCATTGAAAGTGCTCGCTACCTCGGCCTCGAAGATCGTATAGCCGTAGGAGAGAAAGGGATTCGATCTGGCGGAGTAGTACGAGTGCATGGAGTGTCCGCCCTCGTGCGCGAGAGTGAAGACGTCATGAAGGATTTCTTCCTTGAAATTGAGGAGGATATAGGGATCGCCCGAATATGAGCCGGCGGAGAAGGCGCCGGAGCGCTTGCCCTTGCTCTCGTAGCGGTCCACCCACCTGCCCTCGATCCCGGCACGAAGGGTGGCGACGTACTCCTCGCCCAGGGGAGAAAGGGCGGCGCAGACTAAGTCCACGGCCTCGGCGTAGCTGTGCCGAGACTTGGCCTCGGGGGCGAGAGGCACGTAGACGTCATAGTGGCGCAGCTCATCCAGCCTGAGCGCCGCCTTCCGCAGCGCATAGTATTCGTGGAGGACGGGGAGGTTTTTCGCGACCGTGCCGACCAGATTGTCGTAGATGGCCTCTCCCACGTCGTCGGGGAAAAGAGCCGCCGCTCTGGCGGAGGGGAAGTTCCGAACCATTGCGCGGTACTTGTCCTGTTTCACCGAGCCCGAATACAGGGCAGCGAGCGTATTCTTGTGCGAGTCGTAAGCGCCGTAGAATCGGACATACGCCCTCCTGCGGAGCTCCCGGTCCGGGCTTCGCATGAAAGCCTGAAAACTTGATTGAGTCAGCGGCTTCTCGCCTTCGGGAGTGCCTATCGTCCCGAAGTCGACATCGACGTTGGTCAGGACCGAGAAGGCGTCTTGAGCCACGCCCGTAGACTCGGCTTGCAGGGCGAGGAGACGTTCCTCCTTCTCGGATAGGACGTGTGGCTTGAAGCGGAGAAGCCTGCGGAGGAAGACGACGAACTCGGCGAAGGGAGTCGAGGATAGACAGGCCTCAACGAAGGAGTCGGGCAATGCCTGGATCTCGGGTACGAGCCAAGCCCAGGCGGCCTGCGCACGCGTCGCCGCAGCCATATAGCGGGCGAAGCGCCCGCGCCCAGTATCGTCGCCTTCGTCCTCGCTCTGCCTGAGACTGGCGTAATAGGCGAGCCTTTCGTCGAGGACGCCGAAGTCCCGATAGAAAGCGAGGACGCTCGCGAACGATTCGGGGGAGGAAGCCAGGCCGCCTTTGAGAGCGTCGATCCGCGGTGTCATCAAGTCGAGGTCGACGAGACCGGCCTCCCAGGACGACTCGTCCTTGTAGAGGCTCGAAAGGTCCCATCTATCCGACTCCGGGATCTCCGACCTGACGGGGACGGCGGTTGCGTCCGGCATGGTTGTCCTCCTTGTCCGATGCGGCGGCAGTCAGTATAGGGAAGCCTCGGGCGTCTGCGCAAGCTCGACCGCGAACGCGTCGAGGAGGGCGGACATCAGGGCGAAGGAGGCTTCTTCTGCCAGATCGGGAGAGTCCGCCGCGGTATGGAGGACATCCCAAAGAGGCGGCCGCTTGCCCGCCGCCAAGACGGCGGCCTCGGCTTCCGGAAGGAGGCTGAGCGCGAGGGCGGGTAGGCCGCCTAAAGTGAGGCCGAGGTCGTCCGACCAGGGCAGGGAGGTTTCGATCGGCTCGGCCAGGCCCGCGCGCAGGGCCGCGCGCCGCGCTAGGCCCACGAGGGATTGATGTCCCTTCCCGGCGCTCGAACGCGAGAGCCCGGTTCGAGCCAGGAGGCCGGCGGGCGCGGTCGAGAGGAGAAGCCGCCCTCCCCTCCCCGTCACGTCGAGGACTATGGCCGCCATCGTCCTGCCCGAGCCGGCGGAGGCTCTCAGCCTGCGCGCCAAGGCATAGGCCCCCTGCCTCGTAGCCTCGCCCGAGCCCGGCGCCTCCTCGGCGTCGGTGAAGGCGACGAGGAAGGACGGCGGCGGGGAGGACGGATCGGCGTAGTCGAGAGCGATGGACTTGCGTGCGGCGAACTCGACGAGCTGGAGGCATGCGCAGGAATTGTCGAGGGTTCCGGGACTGCCTTCGATCCTGTCGTAGTGCGCCACGAAAGCCAGTCGGGGCTTCGACTTGCCGATGCGCAGCAGGACATGTCTCGCGTCACCCGTCTGGACGACGGAATAGCCGAGCGCGCGGGCCGCGAGAAGCCCCGCGAGAGCCACCAGACGATCTCCGCCGGGCTTCATGAATCGCTCGGCGTCTTCCGCGAACCGCAAGCCTTCGAACCTAATCCCGCGTTCCGACGCGTAGCCCGTGGAGACGCGGTCCCGAGCAGGATGCGCGCGCGACCAAGTATGTGGGGAGCGTCAGGTGCGCCGCCGTCCCCCCGGCGAGGAGAGTCACGACCAAGGCTCCTGCCGCCGAGCCTTTGTCCCTGCCGGGCTGATGTAACGTGGTGAGGGCCGGCCGGGCGCGCTCGGCCCCGGGAATATCGTCGAAGCCCACGACGCTGAGATCGCCCGGGATCGACAGTCCGAGACGCTTGCAAGCCTCGTAGGCGCCGAGGGCGACGGCATCCGCCATCGCGAGGATCGCCGTCGGCGCCTCCGCGCTGCGCGAGAGTATTTCGAGGGCAGCGGCTTCGCCTCCCTCGAGAGAACACTCCACCGGAACGACCTCGACTTGGGGCGAGTCGAGCCGGAGTCCCGAGTCGCCGAGCGCGCGGGAGAACCCGGCGAGCCGGCGGTCGCTCACGAGGGAGTACCGATTTTCCGACAGGCCCAGAGTCTCGGGCCTGAGGGCAAGTATGGCCAGTCTCCTGTGCCCGAGCCCGAGCACATGCGCCATGAGCCCGTAGGCGGCCTCGGCGTCGTCGATGCCGACGTTCATGGTCGCGTCGACGGCCGCGCCGTCGATCGTCACGAAGGGTATATGGCGACGATGGAGGATGCCGACGACTTCGTGGTCAGGGCCGACCCCGATGGTGAGAAGGCCGTCGACGAAGGCGCGGCGGGCGGCCTCGATGATCTTCCCCTTGATCGGCGGGAGCATCGTCAGCGAGAGCTCGTGCTTCTCGCATACCTCCCCTATTCCGCGGATGACCTCGCAGAGATAGGGATTGCGAAGGGCTTCGGAGATAGTTTGGGGGAGGAGGAGGCCGAGGGCGCCCAGTCGCTTCGTGGTCAGGGTCCTGGCGACTGGGTCGGGCACGTAGTCGAGCTCGGTGACTATGGCCATTATCCGGGCGTAGGTCTCCGCGGAGATGCGGCTGGGGTCGTTCAGCGCGAAGGAGACAGTGGTCTTGGATACCCCTGCGCGATTGGCGATGTCGGTGATGGTGGGACGCATCTATCTGCTTTCGGCTTACTTTATCGAGCCAGCGACCATGCCCTTGATGATCGACTTCTGAGCGATGAGGAAGAATATGATGACGGGAACCATTGCCATCAGGATGGCGGTGAGGATCAGATCCCACTGCTTCACGTATGCCCCGGCGAAGTTCGAGACCGCCAGGGGGATGGTCATGATCCGATTCCCCTTCCCGAGGATTAGGAGGGGGAGGAGGAAATCGTTCCAGATCCAGATGCCGTTGAGGACGAGGACCGTCGCGTGTATCGGCCTGAGGATAGGGAAGATGATCCTGTAGAAGGTCTGCCATTTCCTGCAGCCGTCGATCGTCGCCGCCTCCTCGAGCTCGAGGGGGATGCTCTTGATGAAGCCGTGGAAGAGAAAGATTGACTGGGACATGCCGAAGCCGATATAGGCCAGGATGATGCCCGTAAACGATCGGAGAAGGCTGATGCCCACTATCTGGCCGAAGTCCCTGAACCAGGAGAGCAGGGGGAACATCACGATTTGGAAGGGGACGACCATGGCCGCGACGAAGGCGACGAATAAGGCCGCCGACAGCCTCGTCTTGGTACGGACGAGGACCCAGGCCGCCTGCGACGCGAAAAGGTTGAGGAGGATGAGGGACGCGGCGGTGATGACGACCGAGCTGGCGAAGGAGGTGGAGTACCGGATATTCGGACTGGTCCAGATCGAGACTGCGTTCTCGAAGATCTTCCCCCAATGCTCCGGAAGCGAGAGCGGGCTCTGCGTGATATCGAATGGAGCCTTGGCCGAGTTCACGATGACGATGAAGAATGGGAAGAGGAAGGCCAGGAAGAGCGCGACGGCCAGGACTTCCAGGGCGGC
>Ga0181517_10002619_pt1 | contig 18052 bp, 17 predicted proteins | sample PEATcosm2014_Bin_31_FD_119748 | JGI IMG/M metagenome (GOLD analysis project Ga0181517, IMG submission 119748) | Peatland microbial communities from MTU Mesocosm Facility, Houghton, MI, USA - PEATcosm2014_Bin01_30_metaG | ecosystem: Environmental > Terrestrial > Soil > Wetlands > Peat | place... | reverse complement strand
CGCCGGGGACATCTTCCAGGTCGTGCTGGCCCAGCGCTTCGACCTCGAACTGCGGGCCAAGCCGCTCGACCTGTACCGGTCGCTGCGCCAGGTCAACCCCAGCCCCTACATGTACCTGCTCCAGTACCCCGAGCTGGCCGTGGTGGGCTCGTCGCCCGAGCCCATGGTCCGGGTCAGGGACGGCCTGGTCATCTCCCGGCCCATCGCCGGGACCCGCCGGCGCGGCCGTACCGAAGCCGACGACCGCCGCCTGGCGGCCGAGCTGGCTGAGCACCCCAAGGAGAGGGCTGAGCACGTGATGCTGGTCGACCTGGCCCGCAACGACGTGGGCCGGGTCGTCGAGTTCGGCACCGAGACCGTCGACGAGCTGATGACACTGGAGCGCTACAGCCACGTCATGCACATGACGTCTCAGGTCTCGGGCCGGCTCCGGCCCGGCCTCGGGCCCGTCGACGTGCTGCGGGCCACCCTGCCCGCGGGCACGGTGTCGGGAGCGCCCAAGGTGAGGGCGATGGAGATAATCGACGCCCTCGAGCCGGCCCGGCGCGGGCTTTATGCCGGCGTGGTCGGCTATATCGACTTTTCCGGCAACGTCGACACGGCCATAGCCATCCGGACCATGCTGGTGGGGCCGGACGGTAAGGCCAGCGTGCAGGCGGGAGCGGGCATCGTGGCCGACAGCATCGCCGAGGAAGAAGATCTGGAGTGCCGCAACAAGGCGGCCGCCCTGCTGGCCGCCGTCCCCGGGGCTCGCCGGATAGCGGCGGCCCGCCAGGGTGGTAGGGCGTGAGCGACCGGGACGGTTACGACGCCCTGACGCGCGGCCTGGCCGCGTTCGAGTTCCCCCGCGATGTTGTGAGGGTGAGCGGGCCCGACGCCGAGCGCTACCTACAGGGCCAGTTGAGCCAGGACGTCGCGGCGCTGGCGCCGGGGGCGTGGGCCTGGGCGCTGGTCTTGTCACCGCAGGGAAAGCTCGACGCTTTCGTGCGCGTCTACCGGACCTCGGCCGACGAGTTCGTCCTGGACACCGATGCCGGTACCGGCCCGCCCCTGGCGGCGCGCTTGCTCCGTTTCCGGCTGCGCACCAAGGTCGAGGTGGGACAGCTGGAATGGCGGGCGGTGGCCGTCCGGGGGCCCGACGCCGTCCCCGTCCGGCCACCTGTGGCGCCCGCCGGGGACGGAGTGGCCGTCCCGTTCCAGTGGGGTGGGCTGGCCGGCTACGACCTTCTCGGGGCGCACCCAGTGGCCCCAGATGGTGCCGTGGCTGTCAGCCAGGACGATTACGAGGTTGTCCGCATCGAAGCGGGGTTCCCCAGGCACGGCGCCGAGCTCGACGAGCGGACCATCCCGGCCGAAGCCGGGCTGGTGGAGGCGTCGGTGAGTTTCACCAAGGGGTGCTATACCGGCCAGGAACTGGTAGCGCGTATAGATAGCCGCGGTAGCAACGTCCCCCGCCACCTTCGCGGCCTCCTGCTCAGCGGCCCGGCGGCGCCGGGCGACCCGCTTTACCGGCCGTCGCCCGCAGAGCCAGGCAGCGCCGGGCCGCCTGGGGAGCCCGGTGCTGGGCAGCCCGGTGCTGGGCAGCCCGGTGCTGGGCAGCCCGGTGCTGGGGAGCCTGGGGCTGGGCGGGCCAAGGAAGCCGGCCGCCTGACGAGCGTGGCCCTTTCGCCCGAGCGGGGGTGGGTGGCGCTCGGGTACCTGGGGCGGGCGGTAACGGCGGGCGAGACCCTGGTGGTGGGCGGAGCACCCGGCCCGGGCACCGTGCGCGCCGAGGTCAGAGTGCTGCCTTTGTCAAGCGACGGCCGGTCTTTGTCAAGCGACGGGCGGTGAACCAGGACCAGGGCCACCGACAACATGAGGCCGGTCCGCCCCTGACCCTGTCGGGGCAGGCAAAAACCTTCGATGCCCTGGCGATGTACGCCTTCGTCGTCCTCGGCCTACCGGACGGCATGATCGGGACGGCGTGGCCGGCGGTGAGGGGCGGCTTTCATGCGCCGCTCGAGGACCTCGGCATCGTGCTGCTCGTGTCCACGTTCGGGGCCATTGCCAGCTCGTCCGTCGCCGGTGTCCTGCTCGGCCGGCTCGGCATCAGGCGGATGATCATGCTGGCCGGGAGCATCGCCGCCCTGGGCGCAGTGGGGATCATCGTGTCGCCGGTCTTATGGGCCTTCGTGCTGTCCGGCACCGGCATCGGCGTGGCGGCCGGCTTCCTGGACAGCTCTGTTAATACCGCTGTCGCCCTGGCCAACCGCAACCGGCTGCTCAATATGCTGCACGGTTGCTACGGCATTGGTACGACGATCGGGCCGCTGGTCATAACCGCCGCTCTCCTGGCCGGCTCCTGGCGGCCGGGTTACGCAGTGCTCCTCGCCGTCGAACTGGCGATGGTAGGGGGATGGTGGCTGGCCGGCCGCCGGCTCGAGGCCCGGGCGGTCGAGGGGACGCCGATGGGAGAGACGCCCACCACCGCTGTGCCGGCCGAGCAGGTGCCGGCCGAGAACGTGCCGATCGGCTCGGCGGCCCCGGAACGGGCCCTGTCCCGCTCCCGGTTGGTGGTGACCGTGGCCCTGGGATTGGTGGTTTTCATGGTGTACACCGGCTTCGAGGTCTCGGCCGGCCAATGGGAGCCCAGCTTCGACCGAGGGCCGCTGCACATGGGCACGGGGCCCACCGGCCTGGCCACGTTCGGTTACTGGGGCGCCCTGACGCTCGCTCGGTTCGCCCTGGCCGCCCCCCGGCGCCCGCTGTCACAGGCGGGGATCGTCCGCTGGGGCTGCATCGTGGCGCTGGGCGGCGCCGCCCTCGTGTGGTGGCGGCCCTCCAGCGTTGCCGCCCTCGTGGGCCTGGTGGTCATCGGAGGCGCTCTGGCCGGCATCTTCCCCGCCCTGGTCGCCCTCACCCCGTCCCGGGTGGGAGAGGAAATGGCCCGCCACGTGATCGGCTGGCAGATCGGTGCGGCCGGTATCGGCGGCTCGGCCATATCCGCGGCGTTCGGCGCTATCTTCCAGCACTACGGTCTCAGGGAGTTCGGGCCCGCGCTGGTAGTCATGGCCCTGGTGGTGCTCGTGGGCGGGGTGGTGCTGGAGCACGCCGCCCCGGCTCAGCTGGCCCGGTGAGCGGCGCCGGGCCCTGGCCGGGGCGCCTGGTCGTGGTCACGGGCACGGGCACGGGTGTGGGCAAGACGTGGGCCGCCTGCGAAGTTGCCCGGCACCTCGGCCGTACCGGCCTGAAAGTGTGCGCTCGCAAACCGGCCCAGTCCTTCGGCCCCGACGAGGGCCCCACTGATGCCGACCGCCTGGCCGGGGCGACGGGGGAAAGCGCAGCCGAGGTGTGCCCACCGTGGCGCTGGTACCCCCGGCCCATGGCGCCGCCCATGGCGGCCGAGTCCCTTGGCCTCCCGCCCATCAGTCTCGACGACATACTGCGCGAGCTGTGTTGGCCGCCGGGGGTGGACTTGGGCCTGGTCGAGTGCGCCGGCGGCGTGGCCTCGCCCCAGGCCGCCGATGCTGACGTCGTCGACTTGGTGGAGCGGCTGGCGCCCGATCTGGCCCTGCTCGTGGCCGGTGCCGGGCTCGGGGCCCTCAACGACGTGCGTCTGGCCGCCCGGGCGTTGTCCGGGCACCCGCTGGTGGTCTACTTGAACCACTTCGACCCCGGCGAGGAACTGCACGTGCGCAACCGGCGCTGGTTGGCCGAGCGCGACGGCCTGTTCGTCACCGTCCGCGCTCACGAGCTCGCGGAGGCGCTGCTGTCCAGCGATTGAGCCGGAACTGTGTTGCCCGGCCCTGTGCTACCCCGCGCTGAGGGCCCAGCGCAACCTCGTGGCACCGCCGGCGGGGACGTGGATGAGGCCCATGCCGTTATTGAAAGCGTTGGGCGGGCAGGAGTTTGGCTCGATGGCGAGGCCTTGGCGCCGGCGGGCCGGGAGGGTGTCACCGGTGAAAAGCTGGACATAGTCCAGAGGCTCGTAATAGTGGAGCAAAATGCGGGCGCCCCCGTCGGGAGAGCGAAAACTCAGTGCGGCCCGGCCTTGCGAGTCCCGGGCGAGGCCGGTCAGGGTGACGTCCAGCACCGCCGCACCGATGGCTTTGCCTTCCCGAAAGTCAAACTCCGTGCCCTCCACGGGCACGGGCGGGCCTGTCGGGACAAGGCTGTCGCTCGACTGCAGGTACCGGCTCGCCGGTACCTGCAATATGCCGTCGTCGATGAGGGGAGAGCCCAGGGTGAAATAGGGGTGGGCACCGTAGCCGAAGGGAGCCGAGCTGCGGCCGATGTTCCTGGCCACGGTCGATATCTCCAGGCTGTCTTGCAACCAGTGGTACGAAAGTTCGTACTCGAAGGGGAAGGGGTAGCCCGGCTGGGCCAGCACCCGGCAGCCCAGGGTGATGTTGTCCTGCCCGTGCTCGGTCACCTGCCAGGTGGCCCAGCGCGTCCAGCCGTGGATGGCCGCGCCCTTAAGGTGGTCGGTTATGGGTAGTTGGTAGCGCTCACCTTCGTACTCGTAAAGACCTTTGGGCACCCGGCCGGGCCAGGGCATGAGGTGCTGCCCGTAGCACCCGTGACTGGCGTAGCCGTCCTCCTCGACGGTGTCGAGGAGCTCCTCGCCCTCCCACTGGACCCGGAACAAGGTTGCGCCTTGCTCGGTGACCACGGCCCGGCGGTTGCCGTCGGTGATCTCGAAAAGCTCTCCGGCGCGCATCAGGCGCCGTAACCCGGGTTCGGACTCATGCTCGTCACGCTAGTGGTGCGGCGCGGGGCGCTCCAGAGGCGTGCGGTCGTTGGCAGCACACCCAGTAAGGTCGCTCCCTATGACGGTTCACAACGACCTGGCTGCTTACGATGGCACGCCCTCCTGGCTGGCCCGGGTGACCGAAGGCTCACTGGCGCGCCGGCGCCCCTCGCGCCACGAGGCCCTGGCCGTGCTGGGCTCAGGCGACGACGTCCTCCTGGAGGTGGTGGCCGCCGCAGCGCGTGTCCGGCGGGCCTTTTTCGGCAACCGGGTCAAGCTCAATTACCTCGTCAACATGAAGAGCGGTCTGTGCGGGGAGGACTGCTCATACTGTTCCCAGCGCCGGGGCTCGGAGGCCGGCGTGCTCACGTACAACTGGATCAGCCCGCAACAGGCGGCGGACGAAGCGGCACGGGCGGCGGCCGCGGGAGCCAAGAGGGTCTGCCTGGTGGCCAGCGGCCGGGGCCCGAGCGACCGTGACGTCGAACGCGTGGCCCGTACCATCAGCGCCATCCGGGAGGGCCACCCCGAGCTTGAGGTCTGTGTATGCCTGGGCATCCTGGGCGCTGAGCATGCGTCTCGTTTGAAACAAGCGGGCGCGGACGCCTACAACCACAACCTGAACACGGCCGCCTCGAATTACGGGAGCATATGCAGCACGCATTCTTTCGAGGACAGGGTGGGCACGGTCCGCCACGCCGCCGGCGCCGGGCTTTCGCCGTGCTCGGGGGTGATCGTGGGCATGGGGGAGTCCGACGACGAACTGGTGGACGTCGCTTTTGGCCTGCACGAACTGCAACCCGACTCTGTCCCCGTCAATTTCCTGATGCCGTTCGAAGGCACGCCCCTGGCCGGGCACCTGGAACTGAGCCCGGCGAAATGCTTGCGGGCCCTGGCCATGTTCCGTTTCGTTTTCCCCGACGTCGAAGTGCGGATCGCCGGGGGCCGGGAAATGCACCTGCGCAGTTTGCAGCCTTTGGGCCTGCACATCGCCAATTCCATTTTTCTCGGCGATTACCTCACCTCCGAAGGTGCGCCCGGGGCCGCGGACCTGGCCATGATCGCCGACGCCGGCTTTGTGGTGGAAGGGGCCGACGAGGTCACGTTGCCCGCCCACCGCCGGGGCAACGGCGTCCCGGTAGCTCCGGCATTGCGCCGGCGCGGGCCGGGCACGGAGGTGCCCGCCAACGCCTGAGCGCCAGGCCGGGAGGGCCCGGCCTCAAGCCGGCGTCGCCGATTTGCCGTTGCCGTCCGCAGCCTCGGGAGCGACGGGCTTGAGGGTGGCCACGACCCGGGTCCCCCCTTGCGGGCCGGTGGGCGACTGCACCGCGACCCGGCCGCCCATGGCCACCACGAGCTCGTCGACGATGGCCAGGCCGAGGCCGGACCCGAGCTTACGGCCCTCGCTCGAACGGGACTGGTAGAGGCGCTCGAAAACCCTGGGGAGGTCGGCTTCGGGGATCCCGGGCCCGTCGTCCTCCACCGCCACCCATGGCCGGCCGGCCGATACGCCGGTCGAGACGGCCACCTCGGAAGCGGCGAACTTTAGGGCGTTCTCGATGAGGTTGGCCACCACCTGGCCCAGGCGGTCCCGGTCGGCATCGCAGGTGACCGAGGAGGGCGGAGCGGTGCTTATCTGCACGGCCAGCCCCAGGGCGGAGGCCGCCGGTGCGAAGGCCTGGGCGGTGTCGGAGACAACCTCGGAGAGATCGAGCGCCCGGCACTGCAAACTGAACGCCCCCGCCTCCAGTTTGGCCAGCTCCAGCAGGTCCGTCACCAGGCGCTCCAGCCTCCCCGCTTCGGAGACGATGATGCCCGAGGCGTAGTGGACCTCGGTCGTCGCCCCGTCGTAAAGCGCCTCGGCAAAACCCCGGATCGACGTGAGCGGAGTGCGCAGGTCGTGGGACACCGACATGAGGAACTGGCGCTGAGTGCCCTGTGCCCGGGCCAAGCTGGCGGCCATCTGGTTGACCGAGGCGGCCAGGGAAACGAGCTCATGGCCCACGCCGGCGGGGACGGGGACCCGGGCCTCGAGGTCGCCGGTGGCGATACGGCGGGTGACCACCTCGGTCTGCAGCAGCGGGCGGGCCAGGCGGTGGCCGAGGCGGTCGGCCACGATCAAGGCCACGGCCAGTGTGGCCGCGGCGGCGATGGCGAACCATACCCCGGCATCGCCGACCCCGCTCGGTGCCTCCCGGGTGAGCACCACCACCAGGTTGGCCACATTGGCCACCTCTACCTGCGTGGAGAACAGGTAGGCGGCGTAGGCCAGGCGCCCCCGGTGCCCGGTGACGGGGAGGCCGATGAGGAGGTCGCCTATGTCCAGTTGGTCGACCGTCAGGCCGCTAGGCAGGGGATCGCCCGGGCTCAACAGGTTGTACAGGCACAAGCCCTGGACATCGGCACCAACACCGAGGTCAAACTCACGGCAACCCCGGTCACCACCGCTCGAGGACGCGGCCAGGATGGCCTCGCCCTGGAGGCCCAACGGGGCCTGGAGGACGCTCAGGGACTGGCGCAACACGGTGATCGACTCGTGGTGCCTTCCGGTGGCGACCGCCTTCTGGACGCCCTGAGCCAACTTCGTGGCGTCAGAAGCCAGCTCGATCTGGGTCTGGCGGACGCTGTTGAGGGAGGTGAGGCCGAGGGTGGCCAGGCCGGCGAAGAGCAGCGCCCCGACGACCATGGCGAACATCGTGAGGCTTATGCGCCGGCGCACCGTTTACCCGCGTTAGCCGAGCCGATAGCCCATGCCCCACACGGTGCTAAGAGGGAGCGCGTCCCCCAGCTTCTTGCGCAGCTGGCGTACATGGGCATCGACTGTGCGGTCGTCGCCGTACCAGCCCGCGCCCCACACGCCGTCGAGGAGCTGCTGGCGAGAGAGCGCCCGGCCCGGGCGTTCGGCCAGGAACTGCAGGAGCTGGAACTCCTTGGAGGCCAGGGGGACCGGTTCGCCGTCGACCCTGGCCTCGCGCCGGACGATGTCGACTTCGACCCGGCCGGCCATGAGCACCTCGTTGGGTTCGGTGGTGCCGTCTGAGCGGCGCAGTATGGCCTTGACCCGGGCCACCAGCTCACGGGGAGAGAACGGTTTGGTCACGTAGTCGTCGGCGCCCAGTTCCAGCCCCAGGATGCGGTCCACCTCGCCGTCCCGGGCTGTCAGCATCAGCACGGGCAGGGACTGCTTGGCCCGCACCCGGCGGCACACTTCCAGTCCGTCGATGCCCCCGGGTAAGCCCACGTCCAGGATCACCATGCGGGGCCGCTCCCGGTCGATGGCGGCCAGCCCCATCTCGCCCGTCCCGGCCTGGATGACCCGGAAGCCCTCGCGACGGAGGTACAGGTCGACCAGGTCGGCGATATTTGTGTCGTCTTCGACCACGACGATGGTGCCCATGTCGGCGGCCACTCAGCCAGCATGCCAGGTTGGGCGGGCCCAAGCGCGAACTTCCGGCCTCGCAGTGGCGAACCTCCGGCCTCAAAGTGGCGCCGCCGTCGGTCGCGTTGCCCCTTGGGCCGCTGCGCCGGGCGGCGGGCGAGCCGGGGCTACGCTTGGGAGCGGATGCCGACTTATCTGGACAAGATCCTCGCTGCCCACCGCGAGGCTGCCCGGGCTGACCGCCGGGACGTGGGCCGGCTCCTGGCCGACGCCAGCCGGTGCGCGGCGCCGAGAGGTTTCACCGCCGCCCTGAAGGCAAGACCGGGCGTAGCGGTGATCGCCGAGATCAAGCGCCGCAGCCCGTCGAAGGGCCCTCTGGCCCCCGACCTCGAGCCGGCCCTGGTGGCCAAGGCTTATGCGGCCGGCGGGGCCGCCTGCTTGTCGGTCCTGACCGATGCCGAGTTTTTCGGTGGCTCGGCCGACGACCTGGCCGAAGCCCGTTCTGCAGTGGATCTGCCGGTCCTGCGCAAGGACTTCACGGTGGGCACTGCCGATGTTTGCGACGCCCGGCTTATGGGCGCTGACGCCGTGCTCCTCATCGTCGCCGCCCTCGCCCCGGGCGAGCTCGGCGACTTGCTCGGGGCCGCCCGGGGCCTGGGCCTGGACGCTCTCGTGGAGGTCCACGACGAGGCCGAAGCCGAGGTGGCCCTGGACGCCGGGGCCGAAGTTATCGGGGTCAACCAGCGGGACTTGGTCACCTTCGAAGTCGACACCCAGCGGGCCGTAAGGGTGGCCGGGAGCCTGCCGGACCACATCGTCCGGGTGGCCGAGTCCGGGGTCCGCCACCGTGACGATGTGACGCGTCTGGCCGACGCCGGCTTCGATGCCGTGCTCGTAGGTGAAGCTCTGGTCACCGCGCCTGACCCCGGGGCCGCCCTGGCCTCGCTGATGGGGGTCGAGGCCTCCTAGTGCTCCTCAAGATCTGCGGCACCACTTCCGAGGACGACGCGCTGCTGGCCATCGCCATGGGCGCCAATGCCGTGGGATTTGTTTTCGCCCCCTCTCCCCGTCAGGTCTCCGCGCAGCGGGTGGCCGACATTGTCAAACGGCTGCCCCGTGAAGATCTACTGACCGTGGGGGTTTTCCGCGACGACGCACCCCGGCGCGTCGTCGAGACGGTGTTCGCCGCCGGTCTCCAAGCCGCCCAATTGCACGGGCGGGAGACGCCCGAGGAGACGCTCTGGGTCCGCCAAAGGATCCCGATGGTCATAAAGGCATTTCCCGGTGGAGACCCGAGAGTGGCTCATGCCGACGATTACGGGGCCGACGCTATCCTGCTCGACTCGCCCAGCCCCGGCTCCGGCAGCGTGTTCGACTGGGCGATGGCCGGCGACCTGCCCGAAGGCCAGCGTCTCATCATCGCCGGAGGTTTGCACCCCGGCAACGTGGCTGCGGCCATCCTGCGGGCCAAGCCCTGGGGCGTTGACGTCACCTCCGGTGTCGAAGCCAGCCCCGGCGTCAAAGATCCCATGAAAGTAAAGGCGTTCATCGAGGGGGCCAAACGCGCCGAGGCTCAGCTGGCCGCGTCGGCCGCCGCCGGACCGCAGAGCACGGGCACAGGGCCGTACGACTGGGCCGACGACGAATGACGTCCGGCGCCGGGCCCATGGGCGAACCGGACGCCGGCGGCCGTTTCGGAGACTTCGGCGGCCGTTTCGTGCCCGAAGCTCTCGTGCCCGCCTGCCAGCAACTGGAAGAGGCTTTCCGCGCTGCCTGGTCGGACGCCGCCTTCAAGGACCGCTACCACGCAATATTGCGGGATTACGCCGGCCGCCCGAGCCCGGTCAGTGAATGTCAAAACCTGTCGGATGTCCTCGGCGTGCGGCTGCTCCTAAAGCGCGAGGATCTGAACCACACCGGGAGCCACAAGATAAACAACGTCATCGGCCAGGGGCTGCTGGCCCTGCGAATGGGCAAGCAACGCCTCGTGGCCGAGACCGGTGCCGGCCAGCACGGGGTGGCGACGGCGACCGCGGCGGCCCTTTTCGGCCTCCAGTGCACCGTTTATATGGGCGAGGTCGACATGGAGCGCCAGGAACTCAACGTGTTCCGCATGCGCCTGCTCGGGGCTGAAGTCCGTCCCGTACGCTCTGGTAGCCGCACTCTGAAAGACGCCGTCAATGAGGCCCTGCGGGACTGGGTGGCCAGCGTCGAGTCGACCCACTATTGCCTGGGCTCGGTGATGGGGCCCCACCCGTTCCCCTGGATGGTGCGTGAGTTCCAACGGGTGATCGGTGAGGAGGCCAGGGAGCAGTGCCGTCTGCTGTTAGGACGCGACCCGGACTTCGTCGTCGCCTGCGTTGGGGGCGGGAGCAACGCGGCGGGTACTTTCGCCGGCTTTGTGGGAACTCCGGCCCAACTGGTCGGGGTCGAGGCGGCCGGCGGAGCGGCCATGGGGCCAAAAGGTGTCCCGGGTGTCCTGCACGGTATGAAGTCGTACCTCCTCCAGGACGAGTTCGGCCAGATCGTCGAGGCTTATTCGATCTCGGCCGGGCTCGACTACCCCGGGATCGGCCCCGAGCACGCCTACCTGGCCCGCAGCGGCCGGGCACGCTACGGTTCGGCCGGCGACGACGAGGTCTTGGAGGCTCTGCAACTACTGGCCCGGACCGAAGGCATCATCCCGGCCCTGGAGCCGGCCCACGCGCTGGCGTGGTTGGTCAACGCGGCCAAGACGGGCGAGGTCCCGGCCGGGTCCACGGTCCTGCTTACGATGTCGGGGCGCGGGGACAAAGACGCCGAACACGTGATGTCAGCTCTGTCCGAGCGGCGCCAACCTTGAAGGGCGTGCCGCTCGAGGCCACCCTGCGGGCCAGGCGCGATGAGGGGCGCAAGTTGCTCGTGCCCTACGTCACCGGCGGGCTACGCCAGGACTGGCCCCAGTTGCTGCTGGCCATGGCGGACCGGGGTGCCGACGCCATCGAAGTGGGCCTGCCGTTCTCCGATCCCATGATGGACGGGCCCACGATCCAGGAGGCCTCCCGCCTGGCGCTCGAGCGGGGTACCAACACGGGCACCGTGCTGGCCGAACTGCGCGGTCTCGACGTACCCGTGCCCCTGGTGGTCATGACGTACTGCAACCTGGTGTTCCGCGCCGGCACGAAACGGTTCGCGGCCGAGGTGGCGACGGCCGGGGTCACGGGGGCCATCGTGCCCGACCTGCCCCTCGAGGAATCAGAAGAGTGGGAGGCGGACGCGGCCGCGGAAGGCGTTGAGACGGTCCTATTGGCTGCCCCGGTCACCCCGCCGGACCGCCTCGACCTGATCTGCCGGCGCAGTCACGGCTTCGTGTACGGCGTCAACCTGATGGGGGTGACGGGGGCGCGCGCCAACCTGGCCTCGAGCTCGGCGGTCCTTGCCCAGCGGCTCAAGGCCGTGACTACCAAGCCGGTCCTGATGGGCTTCGGGATATCTGGCCCGGACCAGGCCGTGGAGGCCACCCGGTTCGCGGACGGCGTCGTCGTGGGCGCGGCCCTCATGCGGGCCGCCATCGACGGGGCCACGCCCGAGCAAGTCGGCGAACTCGTCGGCGCCATCAGGGCAGCCATCGACGGAGGGCGGGCGTAGGAGGGCTCCCCTTCAACTTCCCCGGCAGAGCTCAGCGCGGGGGAAGCCGATGGGGAAGCGGGTGGGGAAGTCACCTGACATCGTCGGGTCATGAACGTGCACCAACCGGCCATTTCCCGCCACCGGGGCCGGGCCGGCGCCGCTTTTTTTGCCAGCCTGGACCACGAGTGGCGCGCTCTGGCCCGGTCGATGGCCTTCGCCGAGCAGGTGCGGGAGTGGTCCTTGCGGGAACCCGCCCTGGCCACATGGACTGTCGACGGAGCTGGGGCCCTGTGCCCGGTGGCGCTGTCACCGGTGACCTGGGACGGCTACGAACCCGTGGGCAGGGGCGCCGAAGTCCTCTCAGCCCTTCTCCGCCTGGCCACGTCCCCGCCGGCAGCGCGTGCGCTGCTCCAGGCCCTGCTGCCCCGGCTCAGGTCCGAGAGGGTCCAGGTGCCGGCGTACGGGCATGGCGTCGGTGAGAGAGGGCAGGCCGCCGCCGACACTGTGGCCGACCTGGTCGCCGAATGCTTCGCCGCCATAGTTCGTCACGCCGGAGAAGACCGCGACGACGTGGCCCGGTTGCTGGTGCAAGAGGCGACCCGGAAGCTACGCACGGTGCGCCGGGCTCAGCACCGCTACCAGGAACGCACGGTGCCCATGCCTGCCGCCCACGACGGTTGGGCGACGACGGACCTGACGGCGTCGCGCTCTTCGGCGGAGTGGCTGGCGGTGGCGCTCACCGACGCCGTGCGCTCTCAGTCGCTCACGGCCGCCCAGGCCCGGCTGGTGTACGCCACCCGCGTTAAAGGCGTGCCCGCCAGCGAGGTCGGCCGCTACCACGGGATGAGGCCCAGAGCCGTTTACTACGCCCTGGCCCGGGCCGAGAGCGCCCTCCTGTCGAGGGTGCCATGAGGACGGCGTCAGGGCCCCTGGGCCGGGGCTTCCTGTCAATGGGGCCCCCCGGGCGCCCCGCCCCGCCCCTCCCGTCGCCGGCACCCTCTCCCCGGGCCGTCGCCCGCCGCCCGCTCCCGGTGGCCCGGCGTCAGGCCGGCGTGCTGGCCGCGCTGCTGGGCGGCGCGCTGTGCGTCGACCTGGTGGTGGCGGGCGCCCTGTCGGCCGAGGTCTTCGGGAAGGGCTGGGCCTGGCCGTCCCCATCACATTTCGCCGCCGTCCTTCTGAGCGCATTGGCGCACCCGGCTCACCCCCGCCAGGGCTGGCCGGCCCGGTTGGCGCGGCGCCTGCCCGGTGCCGGCCCCTTTTGGGCCGTGTTCGCCGTCGTGGCCGGAGCCCAGGTATTCGCGGTCCTCGGCGTGGTCAGGCGACTGGTCAACCCGAGGTCCCGCCCGGCACCGAGAACCCACCCGGCACCGAGAGCTTGGGTGGCACCGAGACCCCACCCGGCGCCGAGACCTTGGGTGGCCACCGGCCGGCGGCGGCCCGTCACCGACCAGAGGAGCCGCTTCGGCTTCGCCAGTGCCGCCCAGCTCCGCCAGGAGGCGTCCATCACCGCGGCGCGCCGGAGGGCGCCGCAGACGCGGCCTTCTCTCGCCGGCCGCGGTCAACGGCCGGCCCCGAGCGACGTGGGCTACCCGCTGGGCTACGCGGTCCCCGGCGGCCTGGCGCTCTGGCCCAGCTGGGAGGCGTCATTGCGCCTGGTGGCGCCGCCGGGAGAGGGCAAGACTTTCCGGGCCCTGGTCCCCATCCTGCGCCAGCACCCCGGCCCGGCCCTGGCCACGTCCACCAAGGCCGACCTCTATGAGCTCTCGGCTGTCGCTCGTGGGCGCCTTGGGCCCGTCTTCGCCCTCGACCCCGACTCCCTCGTGCCCGGGGCCGAGAGGGCCCGCTGGTCCCCGGTGGCGGGCTGTGAGCGCAGTGAGACGGCGGAGCGCCGCGCCGCCGCCCTACTGGCTGCGACCGGCGACGACGGCGACGTGCAAAACGGCGCCTTCTTCCGGGACTCGGCCCGCGACCTGCTGAAGGCCTACCTGCACGCCGCCGCCGTAGCCGACCTGGACATCCGGGCCGTGCTGGACTGGTCACGCCGCCCCGAAGACACCACACCGACCGACATCCTGGTTTCCAGTCCGGGCGCGGCGCCGGGTTGGGGCGACCTCGTCGAGCTGCACACCACGGGGGCGGCCGAGACGACGTCCGGCGTCCTGCGCTACGTAGCCAGGGCGTTGGCCTGCCTCAGCCACGACGCCGTGGTGGCCGACTGCTGCCCCGGCCCGGGCCGGGAGCTCGATATCGAACAGCTGCTAGGGGCCAACGGGACCCTGTACCTGATGGGCAAGGGCTCCCGCCTGGGCGCCATCGCCCCGCTTATCACGGCCCTGGCCGACGAGGTCTTCGACTGCGCCGAGAGGATGGCGGCCCGGTCGCCGGCCCGGCGCCTGGACCCGCCTCTGCTGGGCCTGCTGGACGAGGCCCCGAGCATCGCCCCGGTCCCGGGGTTGCCCGAACTACTGGCCGACGGGAGAGGCCGGGGCATCGTCCTGGTCTACGCCATGCAGTCCTTCTCCCAAGCCGTGACCAGGTGGGGCGCACAGAAGGCAGAGACGATGGGCAACGCCACGTCCATCACGGCCGTCCTCGGGGGCTTGACGTCGCCGAACGACCTGTCGGACCTGGAACGGATCTGCGGGCAACGCCGCGTCCGGCGCGAGTCCACCCACCGCGGGGCGAGCGGGAAAGGCGGCCGAGATTTCTCCCGCACCACCAGCTGGGAGAGCGAAACCGTCTTGCGGGCCGACGAGATCCGCACCTTGCCGGCCGGCCGCGCCCTGGTCCTGTGGAGCCGTCTCCCTCCGGTCCTGGTGCGGATGCCACTTCTCTCCGAGCGCGCCGACTGGCCTGTGGTCAGAGCCGAGGAGCTCGCCGCCCGCCTCGCCAACGACCAGGCCCGCGCCCTTACCGTCCCCCTACCGTCCCCCTCCTAGAAAGCAGCCGCAAATGAGCACCTGCCCTCCTCCCTACCGACCGTTCCTGGGCGCCCCGCCGCCCCACTTCGTAGACCGGGCCGACGCCGAGCAGATAGGCGTTCCGGGCAGCGTGGCCGCCAGCCTGGCCGCCTGCTTGGCCGGCCCGGGCGACCCCCGGTTCCACCAACTGGTGGTTGGCGCTCCCGAGCTGGGCAAGACCGCTCAGGCCCGCGCCGTCGGCCGCCAGGTGGCCGCCCGGTTGGGCTGGGTGGTGAGCTTCCACCGCTGTGGCCGCAAAGAGCGGCCCATGCGCGACGTGGCCGACCAGGCCCTGGCCGGCATACAGCGGCTGTGCTCGCCCGAGGCGCGCCGGGCGGCCGCTCCCGCCACCGACGGCGGGGCTTTGCCCTGGCCCCATATTCGACCCGGCCACCCGGCAGGGCGGGGCTTGGCCCCCGGGCCACAGTTGCGAAGGTTGTTGCCGTCCGGGCGCGAGCCGTCATGGGCGGAGCTCAGGGAGTTCTTCGCCGTGGCGGGCTCGTTCGCTCAGCGCATGTCCCGGGGCCTGATGGTCGTGCTCGACGACGCCGACCGCTTGGGCGGGGCCGAGGTGGAATGCGCCGGGCACCTGGCCCGCGGTCTCGCCCGGGACGGCGTCCCGGTGGCGTTCCTACTGACCGGTCGTCCGGAGCTGGGCCAACGCTTCGCCCGCAACGGTAACTTCGGCGGGTACGTCTGGCCCACGACCCTGGGGCCATTCGACGAAGCCGAGGCGAGGGAGGCGCTCGTGGTACCCGCCGCCGACAGGGGCGTCGAGTTCGAGGAGAGCGCGCTTGAGCTGTTATGCCTCGCCGCGGCCGGTCGGCCGCTGGAGCTGCAGCGTCTCGGGTTGGCGGCCTGGTCGGCCCCCGCTCGGCTTGCGGGCCGGGTCGGCCTCGCCGCCGCCGAGCAAGCCCTGGAGGTCAGGACGCCCCCGCCGATGGCGTGGGCGTCCTGAGGGGCACGGCCGGCACCGCGCTGTCGCAGTGAACGTGACAGCGCGGTTACCGTGGGCGCCATGGAAAACCCCTACGTGGAGCGGGTCGCGCGAGCCACGGACAAGCTGCTGGCGACGGCCGGCCGTTTGGACGACGTTGGCGCGGCGGGGCCAAGCCTCCTTCCCGATTGGGACCGCTCCATGGTGCTGACCCACCTGGCCGCGAACGCCGACGGTACCCGGCGCGCCCTGGAGGCGGCGGCCAAGGGCGAGGTCGGCGAGGTCTACCCAGGAGGACGGCCGGCTCGCGACGCCGAGATCGAAGCCGGTCGCGCCCGCCCCGCCCGGGAGCTCGAAGAGCGCCTGCGCGCCGCCTGCGACCAGTTGGCGGCGGCGCTGGAAAACGCTTCAGATGCGGCGTGGGAGGCGAAGGCCGTACACCCGAGCGGCGAGGTCCGCATAGGTCCGGGCCTCGTAGTGGGCCGGCTCCGCGAGGTCGAGGTCCACCATGTCGACCTCGATTACGGTTACGAGACCCGGGACTGGCCCTTCGGGTGGGTGCTGGAGGAGATGGACCGCGCCATGATCGACCTGCCGTCGCGCCTTCCTCCCGACGTGGCCGTCGTGCTGACGGCGGGCGACGCCGGCCAGCACTGGGTCGCCGGGAGCGGCGACGGCGTCGAGATCATGGGTACGACAAACGACCTGTTCGCCTGGCTGACGGGTCGTGCTCCATGCGTCGGCGAACAGGAATGCCCCCCGCTCAAACCGTGGCGCTAGTAACAGGGCCCTGGGTGGTGCCGTCGCGGTGGGCGGGCGCCTCCGTCGGCGGTCGTGGCCCGGTGATCGCCGCCGGGGCCTTGTGCTTGCCCTTGCCCGGGCTTTTCTGGGCTGCCTTGGCCTTCTTCTTGCCCTGGCGCGGGGCAGGGGCGTGCTCTGGGCACACCGTGGCCAAAAATTCGCCGACGTGAGTGGCCAGGCGGTCACTGACCAGCGAGTAGAGGACCCGGTTGGCGCTGCGGCGCTCAGTGACAAGGCCCGCCGCCTTCAATACGGCCAGGTGCCGGGAGACCGAAGGGCCCGAGATCGGGAACCGGGAGGCCAGCTCGCCAGCGCCGAGCTCACCTTTGCTCAGGTCCTCGAGCACGCGCCGCCTGGTGGGGTCGGCCAGGGCCTTGAACACCGCCGCCGCCTCGGCGTCATCTTTGTTAGCAGCCATATAGCTATTTAGCCATCTAGCTAGCAAAGTCGTCAAGTGGCGGCATAGTGCGTCGCGCTCGTCGGTGCGGGGGCCGCGGCGTTCCCAGCCGGTACCCAGGCAGCCCTGAGGGACCTACCAGGGCGGCACCGTTGGATGCGGTCATGAACTACCGACCGGAGGAGACAAAGGGTACCGGCGGGCGGCCGGCCCGGAAGACGGACAGGGCCTACGTCGCCCGCCGCATACGTCTGGCCACGTCGGCCATGGTCCTCGGCGCCGTGATAGCCACGGCAGGTATAGGGACGGCAGTGGCGACCGAGATCCCCGGGACCACCACGAAGGCGGTGCTGGCCACGGCGACCACGACGACGGCCGTCAGCGGCTCGACCACGACGACGGTCAGCGGCTCGACCACCACGACGGCCGCCACCGGCTCGACCACCACGACGGCCCCGACCCCCACGACGACCCTGGCCCCTACGACTACGACCACGTCCGCCGTCACTACGTCAGGGGCGAGCTGACATGGACGGCCCCGGGGCTTTCAGCGCCCACGGGACGAGCCATGCGGCGCGCCAGTTCCCGGCGCTCGGGAGCCTGGTCCTCGTCGCCACGGCCGGTGGCGAGGCAATTGACCTGGCTGAGGAGGTACTGCGTCATGAGCTCGGCGCCATAGACCGTGCCTGCAGCCGCTTCCGGGCGGACTCGGAGATTGCCCGTACCGGTCGCGCCCACGGGCGCCCCGTCCGCATCAGCCCGTTGCTGGCCGAGGCGGTCGCCGCTGCCCTCATGGTGGCCGAGATGACGGGCGGGGCCGTCGACCCGACGGTGGGCGCGGCACTCATAGACCTGGGCTACGACCGCGATTTCGACGAGGTCAGGGCGCAGAGCGCTCGTCCGGTGGCACCGCCCCGGCCCGTGCCGGGCTGGCGTTGCATCGAGTTCGACCCTCGGGACCGGCTTCTGCGGGCCCCGGCCGGCATGGTCCTCGACCTCGGCGCTACGGCCAAGGCTTTCGCGGCCGACCGCGCCGCGGCACGCATCGCCGAGGTGACCGGGGTGGCCGTACTGGTCAACCTCGGAGGCGACATCTGCGTGGCCGGCTCGCCCCCCGAGGGTTGGCCCGTAGGCATAGCGCTCGACTGCGCCACGTCACCTTCCGCCACAGATGTGGTCGTGGCGCTACGTCAGGGTGGCCTCGCCAGTTCGGGGACGTCGGTGCGGACATGGCGACGGG
>Ga0181517_10002618_pt1 | contig 18052 bp, 13 predicted proteins | sample PEATcosm2014_Bin_31_FD_119748 | JGI IMG/M metagenome (GOLD analysis project Ga0181517, IMG submission 119748) | Peatland microbial communities from MTU Mesocosm Facility, Houghton, MI, USA - PEATcosm2014_Bin01_30_metaG | ecosystem: Environmental > Terrestrial > Soil > Wetlands > Peat | place... | reverse complement strand
CTCGCGCGATCCCTTCCGGCCGCCCCTCGAATTCTGCGATCCCAAGGTGAGCGGCGGGCTGATCGCCGACATGGGCATACACGATTTCGACGTGGCGCGCATGTTCATGGGAGACGTCAAGACCGTACACGCCATCGGCGGCGCGCTGGCGTATCCCGAGATGAAGACCGTGGGCGACATCGATAACGCCATCATCGACATGGTATTCGAGAGCGGCATGCTGGGCGTGGTGCACCTCAGCCGCAACGCAGTCTTCGGCTATGATATTCGCGGCGAAGTGTGGGGCACCAAGGGTTCGCTGCAGATCGGCTACCATCGCCAGACGCCCATCCTGGTGATGACCAAAGAGGGCATTTCGCACGACGTAGTGCCCTACTTCATGGAGCGCTTCGAGGCCGCCTACCTGACGCAGATCCAGGATTTCGTGAGCAACGTGCTGGCCGGCCGGAAGCCTTCGATCACGGGGGCGGACGCGGTGGCCGTCATGCGCATCAGCCTAGCGGCATCGAAGTCGCAACGCGAGAACCGGCCCGTGGAAGTGGCCGAAGCGGACGCGGCATCGGTGTGATCCATTGACCCCCGAGCGTCATGCGGATCTCGTCAAACCCGCGGCGAACAGAATCACGTCCGCCGCGCGCTCCAACCCGATGCTCGAGCACAACATGAGATCATACAAAGAGGGGTCCCGCCAGTCTTCGCCGAAGTAGTGCCGGATGTAGGCGGAGCGGTGGCGGTCCCGTTCCAGCGCTACCGCGCGCCGATCGGTTCCGGCCGGTTCGCGCTCTCGTAAACGCTCCGCGCGTTCGGCGAGCGGGGCGTACACGAATACATGAAACGTTCCGGGCCGCTTCTTCAACAGACACTGTCCGCCCCGTCCCACGATCACGCAGCCGCCCGCCGCGGCAGCCTCCAGGATGATGTGTTTCCACAAGGCCGCGATGGCATCGGCGTCCACCGGCTCGGATTCCGGCCGGCTCAGAGCCCCCTCGAAACCGCCGCGCCAGATAACCCGCATGATGCGGTGAAACCATGGATCGACGGTCTCTTCATGCGACCGGACGTCCGCCGGACTCGCCTTCACGGATTCGGAAATGCGGGCGATTATCGATCGGTCGAGCAACCGCCAACCGAGCCGCCGCGCCAGGATTTCGGCGATGGGGCCGCCGCCGCTTCCGTATTTCCGGGCGATCGTGATGACGCGGATATTCGTCCTGGCCTCACCGGCCGGGCTCATGGAAGCTCCTTATCCCCCTGGGCGGCCGCGCGCGCGGCGGAGACCGCCGGCGGCGCACCAGGGACCGCCACTTACAGGCGCTTCCTCCAGGATACCCGGAGCGCGGCGGAATGAATTCCGAAGTCAACCCGTGGCTGGTGGCGGTCTCGGTGATGCTGGCCACGTTCATGGTGGTGCTGGATTCGTCGGTGGCCAACGTGGCTCTTCCGCACATCGCCGGAAGCCTGGCGGCGAGCACGGACGAATCCACGTGGGTGCTGACCAGCTACCTGGTTTCGAACGCCATCATTCTTCCGGCCACCGGATGGCTGGCGGCCCGGTTAGGCCGGAAGCGCCTGCTGATGATCTCCATCGTGACGTTCACGGGCGCGTCCTTCCTGTGCGGCGCTTCGGTCAGCATGCCGATGCTGATCGTGGCCCGCGTGCTCCAGGGGATCGGCGGCGGCGGGATGCAGCCCATCGCGCAGGCCGTCCTGCTGGAGACATTTCCGGTGGAGAAGCGCGGCGCGGCGATGGCCGCGTACGGCATGGGAGTCGTGGTGGCGCCGATTATCGGCCCGACCCTGGGCGGCTGGATCACGGACAGCTACTCGTGGAGCTGGATCTTCTATATCAACCTGCCGGTCGGCATGGTGGCTCTCCTGATGGTCAACATGTTCGTCAGCGACCCCTCCTACATCCGGGAGCGGCGGGCCAGCCGCATCGACTATCCGGGGTTCCTCGCGATGGCCGTGTGGTTGGGCGCGCTGCAACTGGTGCTCGACAAGGGCCAGGAAGCGGACTGGTTCGGCGCCACCTGGATCACCGTGACCACGGCCGTCTCCGCCGCGTCTATGATCGTCTTCATCTGGCGGGAGTTGGCCGCCAAGGAGCCGATCGTGGACCTGCGGATTTTGAAGGACCGGAACTTCGCCACGGGCACCTTCCTCACCTCCGCCTACGGCGTGGTTCTGTACGGCATCACCGCCATGCTGCCGCTGTTCCTGCAGACGCTCATGAACTACCCGGCGCTGCAGAGCGGATTGGCCGTGAGCCCGCGCGGCGTGGGTTCGCTGATCTCGATGTTCGTGGTGGGCCGGCTGGTGGGCTGGATCGACAGCCGCCTGCTGCTGGCCGTGGGATTCGGCATCCTGGCGCTCTCAGGCGTCATGTTCAGCCATATCAATCTCGAGATTGCCATGTCCAACGTGGTGGCGCCGTCGGTGATCAACGGCTTCGCCACCGGCTTCATCTTCGTTCCGCTGACCACCATGGCCATGCGGACGCTGAAGAAGACCGAGATGGGCAACGCCACGGGTATTTATAACCTGATGCGCAACATCGGCGGCAGCTTCGGGATCGCGATGATCACCACGCTGCTGGCGCGCGGCGCGCAGTTTCACCAGAATATCCTGGCCGCGCATCTCTCCTCCGGAAACCCCATCTTGCAGCGCGATCTGGACCTTCTGCGCCATTCTGTAACGGCCGGCTCGGGACCGGTGGCTTCGACGCTTCAGGCGTGGGGACTGATCTACTCCCAGTTGGTCCGCCAGGCAACCCTGTTGGCCTATGCGGACAACTTCCGTCTCATGGCGGCCCTGGCTCTGGCTTGCGTGCCGCTGGTGCTGCTGTTCCGCAGGGAGAGGCCGACGTTTCCGGAACCGGACCTTCGCAGTCGGGCTTGAGCGGAACGCGGCTTATCGGCCTTTAGCTGCATTAACCGACATAGGACGAGCCGAACCAGGAGGTCTGTCGCTTCTGTCCCTTCTGTCCGGAGTAAACTGGCAGGCAACCGCACGGCTGCACCGACAAATTGGGCTTCGTGTGTAGGTGCTCACAACGGATTATCCCGGGCATTTACGGAATCGAAATAGTGATTGACATGCCAGTATTGCTGTGACATACTTTTTTCCGCCGAGGTTGACGTCTGCCTGGTACCTGCGGTGGGACGGCACCACTGGAAGTGTGACACAGGGGAGCAAATGGCCATGGCGCAGCCGTCTGCTTGGCCCGGGCCCCTGTGCGGATGGGTTTGTCGTCTGTGCTCACAATTTTGAGGAGATAAGCATGTTTAGACCCAAAGGTCTGAGCTTTTCTAGCTTTTGGAAGGCACTGTTTTTAGCCGCGCTTCTCTCATTCACAGCCTGGTCCCAAGACCCGACGGGCGAGATCCTGGGGACGATAGTCGATCCCAGCGGTGCGGTGATCAGCGGCGCGACCGTCACGGTCACCAATACGTCTACGGGGGTATCTCGTAACCTGACCAGCAACTCAGCCGGCGTCTACACCGCGCCTGCGTTGACTCCGGGAATTTACTCGGTTCGGGTCGCGATAAAGGGATTCACGAGTAACATACGCAACAATATTGAGGTTGCGGTGGGGCAGGAGGTCCGCACGGACTTTTCGCTGCAAGTGGGCGACGTAAATCAAAGCGTCGAAGTGAACGCGGTGGCGACGGCTCTCGATACCGAGACCACCACCATCGGCACGGTCATCGGAGAGAAAAGCATCGAGGACCTGCCGCTCAATGGACGCAACTTTCTGCAATTGGGCGAGTTGGTTCCGTCCGGGACAACTTATGGTCCTGCGAACTACATCGCCCAGGCGCGCGGCGGCGGAGACCGCTCGCAATTCCAGTTGAATCTGGCCGGGCAGAGGTTTCAGTACACCCATTACCTGCTGGACGGAATCGAGAACACCGATCCTAATTTCGGCACGTACCTAGTCCTGCCGTCGGTAGACGCGATTCAGGAGTTCAACGTTGAGACTGGCACGTACAGCGCCGAATTCGGGCACAACACGACCCAGATGAACGTGGTGACCAAGAGCGGCACCAACAATTACCACGGCTCCGTGTTCGAGTTCCTGCGCAACACGGACATGGACGCCAAGAACTTCTTCCAGCTACCCAGTAGTCCGATCGAGATCCTGAAACGCAACCAATTCGGGTTTGTGTTGGGCGGCCCGGTGCGGATTCCCGGCGTAATCAACGGGCACGACAAGCTGTTCTTCCTCGTCAATTACGAGGGCCAGCGGCAGAACAAGGGAAACCTGGCATACGGGAACACCCCGCTGCCGCAGTACTTCACGGGCAATTTTTCGGGCGACAGCACGGTGATTTACGATCCGGCCCAGCGCGTTCTGAACGCCGCCGGAACGGGTGTATCAAGCCAGGCGCCCTTCCCGGGTAACATCATTCCGACCAGCCGGATCTCTCCGCAATCGCAACTGCTCGAATCGCTATTTCCGGCGCCCAACGCCACGCCGACGAGCACCCTAAACTACGTTCAAGCCAATAATTACATAGACAATACGGAGCTCATCACCGACAAACACGACGAAGAGCTTGCGCGCGTCGATTGGCAGGCTACTCAACAGATGAGCTTTCAGTTCCGCTACAGCCACGGGGACGAGCCGAGTTACACACCCGGCGGCAGCACCAACTTCGCCGGCATGGGCACATTGAACACCGCCATCACTCACCAGGCCCTGTTGGGAAATGTCTGGGTGATCAGCCCCACAAAGGTAAACGAATTCAAGGTGGGGATGAGCCGGCTGGAGAACGACAACGGCAACCTCCACACCAACAACCCCGCCTTCAACTGGGTGCAGAAACTCGGGATCCCGTACGTGCTGGATACTCCCGAATTTTGGGGCATACCCGTCATTACCATCAGCGGTTTCACCGGTCCGGCGGATCCGCAGAACGGTCCCTACTTCGCCTGGGACACCACGATCCATTACAGCGACAATTTTTCGTGGAACCTGGGCAAACACAGCCTCAAGTTCGGGGCGGACTATGAGCGCATCCGTTTCAACGTCACGGGCAACGACTATGCGCGCGGCGGGTTTGGCTTTACGGGGACATATACAGATGTTGCCGGCGGCTCGCCCCTGCCTTTGAATGCCATGGCCGATTTCCTTCTGGGAGATATAGCCTCGTCGCAGGGGCAACCGGGACTGGTAGCGGACCAGTTGCGCGACTGGGCATTGGGTCCGTATATCCAGGATCAATGGAAAGTCAGCCGAAAATTGACGATCAATATGGGCCTACGTTACGAGTTGCAGCCCGGGTTGCACGAAAAGTACGACCACATGTCCAATATCAACTGGGCTTGGAACAATTCGTTCGAGCCCACGTGGGTACGCGCGGGCAGTGGAGACTTCTATGCCGGCAATCCGCCGTACCCGCTGCCCGCGGGAATTCCGTATGCTCGCGGACCAAACGGCGACACCACCTGGAAAACGGCCTACCTGCAATTCGCTCCGCGCGCCGGGATCGCGTATAGCCTGGACTCTAAGACCGTGATTCGCGCCGGATTCGGCGTCTACTATCCGCACGACGTGCTCAATACGGCCTTCGACGTTACGCGTAATCAACCCTTTACCATCCGAATCGGGAGCACCTCTAACAGCCTGGTCCCGAACGCGAACTGGTCCGCTCCTTTCCCAGTGATCAACATTTCGACATTGGCGCCATCCTGGGTATGGGGCGATCCGCAACCCAAGTCGCCGCAATGGAGCTTCAACATTCAACGTTCGCTAAACGCCTCCACGACCCTCGAAGTAGGCTATGTAGGTTCGGCGGGCATTCACTTGCAGCGCACCACCTATTACAATGACGAGCTTCCGGCGGCGCCGATCAATAACCAAAACCTGCTGCGCCCGTGGCCGGCGATCGGGAATGTCCAGGCAGTCGAGGCCGCCAGCCACTCCAGCTACGATTCCCTCCAACTGCGTCTGCAACATCACTTCGCCCAGGGGTTCACGTTGCTCAGTTCCTTTAGCTGGGAGAAATCCATCGACAATGGCAGCGGCATCCGCCAGGCCCTCGGCGATCAGTACACGCCTTCGACTCCGGATAATCTCGCCCTGGAGCGCAGTGATTCGGCCTTCAACTTCGGAAAGAAATGGACCACTTCGGGTCTCTGGGCCCTGCCGTTCGGCAGAGGGCAACACTACCTGGGGAACATCAACCGTGTGATCGACGGTTTCATCGGCGGATGGCAAATGGGTGGAATTCTGACCTTCGAGGGTGGCTTTCCCTTCTCCATGAGCTGCCAGAACAGTTCATTTACGAACAACAACAGCCCATGCCGGCCGGATGCCACCGGGATCAGTCCCGTGTTATCGAACGCAGGCCCCAGGGACTGGTTCAACCAGGCCGCGTTTGTCAATCGATTGAGTTTCGTGGCAGGCGTCGGCCCGTATCGCGCCGGCAACGCCGGGCGCAACGATGTCATAGGGCCGGGAATCGCCGATCTGGACGCCTCGATGTCGAAATCGTTCAGCATCACCGAACGCGTGCACCTGGATTTCCGAGGAGAGGCCTTCAACCTGGCGAACCACCCGATTCTGGGCCAGCCGGCCGCAACCGTGGGTGTGGCGGGCGAGGGGCAAATTACCTCGACGCGCGTCGACCAGCGGGAGATTCAGCTCGGATTGAAACTGCGATTCTGATCGCACCCAGTGGACATCCGCCCGTTGCGCAACTTCTCAGGCCGGCGGATAATCGCTGCATGGCGCCATGCAGGAGAGCTTGTGCGCTTTCGGGCGGATGTCCAAGCCGCGCGGTACGGTTCGATGTGGAATTGCGGATAGAAGATCGATGTTTGGGAAACTAGAGAGGAGAGTTCTTATGTCCGGGAAGAATGGATCGCGGCGGGATTTCCTGGGCGCGGCCGTAGGCGCCCCCGCGCTGGGAGCGCTGGCGCTCGCCGACCCAGGCCGCGCCGCCGCGCAGGCCATTGGAATCAAACGGGCGGATCTGCCCGATCTGACCATCAAACAGGTGAAGGTCCTGGTAACCAAGCCCTCGGAGCGGCCGGCCAATGCAGGTGGCGGACGCGGCGCGCGCGGCGGACGGGGAGCCGGCGGTTCCGCGCCTCCACCCGAGCGCACCGGCGAGAAGTTCGCCACCATCGTCACCAACAGCGGAATCGAGGGCTACTATAACCTCGACGACCGCTATTACCATACCAATTGGAGCAACCTGGGATGGCTCGAGTACGCCCGTACCGCGCTGCCGGGAAAGAGCGTGCTCGACCTGCCGGCCCTGACGTCGCAATGGCGGCCCAGCATGCGGCGCTACGGCGAGCTTTCCTATGCCGCCTGCATCGATAACTGCTGCTGGGATATTCTCGGCAAGGCCGTGGGCCTTCCGGTTTATCGCATTTTGGGAGCTTACCGCACGCGCGTGCGCGCCTACGCCAGTTCCCAGCACCTGCGGACCGTGGACGAATTCGTGGCCGACGTCAAGCATGCCATGTCCGACGGCTTCACGGCTTACAAGATCCACCCCCCGGGAGGCTTCGAAGGGCACGATTATAAGCTCGACATGGAGGTCATCAAGGCCGTGCGGAAGACCGGTGGAGATGACATGCCTCTGCTGTACGATCCCGTCGGCGTGCTCTCGCGCGACGAAGCCATGAAGGTGGGACGCCTGCTCGACGAGTTGCATTATGTCTCTTTCGAGGACGCGCTGCCCACTAAGGACATCGATGGGCTGGTGGAATTGGCGGCGGCTCTGGACTTGCCGGTAACCATGGGCGAGTTCATGCCCTCGATCTACGACTACGTTCCTTACATCCTGCGCGGTGCCCTGGACGAGGTCCGCTTCATCGTGGACAACATCGGCGGCATCAGCGGCGGCATGAAGGTGGCTCGCATGGCCGAGTGCTTCAACATGATGTGCCAGCCGCACAACTGGGGCACGCTGCTCGATCACGCCGTGCATTTCCACTGCGAACTGGCCATGCCCAACAACGTGTGGTTCGAGATGACTCAGCCGATGGGCATCACCGACCAGCCCTACTTTAAGGACCAGCTCCGCATCGACAAGGAAGGCTACGTACCCGCGCCCGTCAAGCCGGGCCTTGGCTTTGAATTCGACCGGGGCGTGCTGGATAACATGATGCTCCGGGTGGAGGTATAGGAGGTACAGCCATGCCAGAACAGAACGTATCGCGGCGCAAATTCTTCGGTTCCTCCGCCGTCGGCGCTCTCACGGCGGCTTCCGCCGTATCCGATCCCGGCCGCGCGGCGGCGCAATCGGCCGGCATCAAGCCCGGAGACCTTCCCGATCTCACGATCAAAGAAGTCAAGGTCTATGTTCTGAAGGCCACGGAAGGCAATATGGGGCAGGGCGGCGCCAACTTCCTCCGCAGCGAGAAGTTTGCTTCCGTAACCACCGCCAGCGGCCTTGAGGGAGTCTATGACATCCCCGACCGCTACGGCCATCCGAATTGGACCAACCTCGGTTGGCTGGATTATGCCAAGCGCGCGCTGATCGGAAAGAACGCCCTCGACGTTCCCGAATTCACGTCTCAGTGGCGCAGCCCGGTAGGGCAGCTTTCCTATGCCTGCGCCATCAATAGCTGCCTCTGGGACATTCTCGGCAAAGCGGTGAACCTGCCGGTATACCGCATGCTCGGCGCGTATCGCAACCGGGTACGGGCTTACGCCAGCTCGCAGCACCTACACACCGTGGAAGACTTCGTCGCGGACGTCAACCACGCCAAATCGCAAGGCTTCACGGCGTATAAGATTCATCCACCGTGGCTCGCCAACAACGAAGTGGATTACAAGCTCGATATCGAGGTGGCCAAGGCCGTTCGCAAGACCGGCGGCGACGACATGGCGCTGTTACTGGACCGTGTGGGCGGCTACACGCGGCTGGAGGCCATGCGGGTCGGCCACGCCCTCGACGAGCTGAATTACGTCTCCTTCGAAGACTGCCTGCCCACCGACGATCTGGAAGGGCTGGCCGAACTGGCGAAGGCTCTGGATGTCCCCATCACCATGGGCGAATTCCTGGCCTCGCCTTACGATTACGCCAAGTACATCCGCTTCGGCGCGATGGACGAATTGCGCTTTATCGTCGATAATATCGGCGGAATCACCAGCGGCATGAAGCTGGCCGAACTGGCGGAATGTTTCGGCATGATGTGCCAGCCGCACAATTGGGGGTCCCTGCTCGATCACGCCGTGCATTTCCATTGCGAGCTGGCCATGCCCAACAACATGTGGTTCGAGATGACCCAGCCAATGGGCATCACCGACCGGCCGTATTTCAAGGACCAGCTCCGCATCGACAAGGAAGGCTATGTACCCGCGCCCGTCAAGCCGGGCCTGGGCTACGAGATCGACTTCGGCGTCCTTCATAACATGATGGACCACATCGATACATAGGACACACGCGAGGCTTAACGGAAAGAGCCGGAGGCGGCCAGTTTGCCCGCCTCCGGCTTTTCTTTTGTGCGCAACGCTCGCAAATCAGGCCGCGCGTTTTCGCAGGGCGACGAGAACGCCGAGGCCGATCAAACCGCCCGCGAGCAGCCCCGCGGTCCGCGGCTCCGGAACGTCGGGAGGATCCAGCACCACGCTCGCTTGAGGCGCGCCCACGCTGAAGCTCGAACCCTCCAGGCTGACATACATATCCTGCTGGAAAGTGTAAGGCGCGAGTCCCAACGTGACCGGTGCTCCGGTATTGGAAACCTCCAGAATCGCCACCGCGCCATCGAAGATCCGCTCGGACTCACTCGCGGGGATGTTCAAGGTTCCCGACAAGGCCGATACCGGGCCGCTATACAGAGAACTGTCGAGTGTGCCGGGGACCAGGCTCAGCAACCCGGGATACGCCACCGGGGCCGATCCATCGGCCGATTCCAGGCTTACCGCGAACTGGGTCGCGCCGCTCCTGGGCGCCGTCAAAAACTGGAACCCGATCGCATCAGGATACTGGGAAACGCCCAGAATGTTTGCGTCCGCAACGAAGTTCCAATCCGGAACCGCGAAATACAGCACTTCGCCGGTATTCAGAAAAACAGTGGTCTGGCCGGACACATCTATGTTTCCCGCTACCAGAGGCAGCGCGGCCATGGCTATCAATAATGCAACCTGAATCCTCATCTGGCGGTATTGTAGGAGACCGGAAAACGGCAGAGAATATGCAACCGTACTGGTACGGGCAAGAGATAGTTCGCCCTGTTCCGACGAGAATAGAAGCTATGGGATTTGAATATCTGACCGTCGCTCAAGAGGACACCACCGCCATCGTCACGCTCAACCGGCCGCGGCGCCGCAACGCGCTCTCGCTGGACCTCATGCTGGAGCTCACGCGCTCGCTGGAAGAGATCGGCAGCCGCCGCGACATACGGGCCGTGATCCTGGCCGCAGCGGGCCCGGTATTCTCCTCAGGCCACGACCTCTCCGAGATGACGGGGCGCGATATTTCCGAATACCGGCGCATCTTCGACGTGTGCGTCGAGCTGATGGCATGCCTCCAGGCGATCCCGCAGCCGGTGATCGCCGAGGTGGGAGGTCTGGCCACCGCGGCAGGATGCCAGTTGGTGGCGGCCTGCGACCTGGCGATCGCCTCCGATCAGGCCGCCTTCGCCACGCCGGGCGTGAAGATCGGTCTGTTCTGCACCACCCCGATGGTGGCTCTCACACGCGCCATCGGCCGCAAGCGGGCCCTCCGGATGCTGCTCACCGGAGAACTGGTGGATGCGCGCACGGCCTGCGAATGGGGTCTCGTGAACCAGGTCGTGGCCGCCGGCGAGCTTTCCGCTGCCACGCGCGCCCTGGCCCGCAAGATCGCCGAGGCCAGTCCTCTGGTGGTCGGCCTGGGCAAGCAGGCGTACTATACGCAGATCGATCTCGACCAGCCCAAGGCCTATGCCTACGCCAAAGAAGTGATGTCTATGAACGCGCTGGCCGCCGACGCGCAGGAGGGCATCGCGGCATTCTTAGGGAAGCGGACGCCCTGCTGGACCGGAAAGTGACGCCGCCCGGTAGATCACGCTGCCACCGGTGCGCCCCACCTCGCGATAGCCGGCCAGCCAGGGCCGCAGGTCCGCGAAGCTCGTGAGGGCCAGGCGCGGGTTGTACGGACCCAGGCCATCCACGATAAATGCCGGCTGCGTGTGCGCCAGCTCTTCGCGGCGGGCCTGCGACATGACCGTCTCGACCGGCGTGGATTCGGTGAGGTGACGGTCGGCAGGCACGCCCGTAAGCGGCTGCGAATCGAGATATCGCGTGGCCGCCGGGAGACGCGTGTAGACGTAGATCTCCGGCCGGTATCCCCACACGAAGAGCGTGTCCGAGGGCCGCGCTATGCGGCGCACCAGGACCGCAACCGCACGGCTGTCGCGGTCCATGGCGGTATCGCGCCAATCCGCGCGCGTGAGGGCCTCGACGTACGTGGGAGCGAAGCGTACCAGGGGGATCAGCAGGAGCAGCGCGACGAGAGCCACCGGCGCGCGCTGGCGCCCAAGACCGGTGAATCCGCGCGCCGCCATCAATACGATCACCGGCAGCAGTTCGAGATAGTAGCGCGGGAAGAAGCGCATCCCCGCCGCCACACCGGCGAACGAGATGGCCGCCCAGCCTATCCAAACCCAGCGCTCTTTTCCGCGTTCGCGCCACAGGAAGAACAGAGCCGCGATCGCCAGGGCCGCGTGAAATCCCACCCAGCCGGCCGTGCGCGCCAGGGCGTTCGCGAGCGGGGACGCTTCGGGTGAACTGGCGGCATAGAGACGGCCCCACACCCAGACCTGCTCCCAGTATGCCCCCAGCGCGCCGAAGCTCCACAGGCCCAGGGCACCGGCACCGCCGACGGCCGCGAACCCGGAGGCCATCCATGGGATTCCGGCCGGGTTCCACAGCGCGCAGGCCGCCGCTACGAAGAGCGCCTTCGGGCTGATCCAGAAAGCCACGCCCACCAGCACCCCGCTCCAGAATGGCCGCCGCTTCCAGGCCAGCCACACCGCCGCCACGTGGGGCGCCAGCATGAGCATGTCCGAGGCCGCCGGAATCACCGCCGCGGGAAAATCGAAGATCAGGAAGAATCCCGCGAGCGCCGCCGCCCACAAGCCCTCTCGCCGCGACCACAAATCGCGCGCGAAGGCGTAGCATACGCAGCACGCGAGCCATGCGTAGAGGGCGTCCGCCAGGCGCAGCGGCCAGCCCGCGCGCGCATCCGGCAGCAGCGAAAACAGAGCCTCGATGGGCGGCTTATCGAACCAGATGCCGCGGTAGAGCGCCTTGCCGTGGAGCATCTGGCCGGCGGCCGCCAGCGGATAGCTGTCGCCCTCCCACAGAATTCCCGTGTGGCACAGGCGCGCCGCCACCAGCAGCGCCGCCAGCACCAGAAAGAAGGTGCGCGTTCGGGTCAAGCCGTCGCGGCGGATTTCGCCAGCAGGCGTTCCAGCACGCGGCGGAATTCGGCGCCGTAAACCGGATCGGCCAGCGCGAATTCCACGAAACTCTCAAAGTAGCTCGGAAAATTGCCGATGTCGTAGCGCTTCTCTTCGGCCGTGAGCTTCACCGCCACCACGCGCCGTCCCTCTTCGCACATGAGCTGGATGGCGTCGGTGAGCTGGATCTCGCCGCGCGCATCGGGCTTCACGCGCCGGATCATGTCGAAGATCAGCGGCGAAAAGATGTAGCGCCCGGCGATGGCCAAATTGCTGGGCGCATCCTTGGGAGCGGGCTTCTCCACCAGGTTGACGACCCGGAAGACGTCGTCCTCATGGCCCTCCGGCTGCACGATCCCGTAATGGCGGGTCTCCTCGCGCGGCACTTCCTCCACCGCGATCACGCAACTGGCGCGCCGGGCTTCGAAAACCTCGGCCATGCGGCTCACCGCTCGCGAGACGGCGTTCAGCCCCAGGATGGAATCGCCCAGCGCCACCAGGAACGGCTCCTCGCCGGCGAAGTTCTCGGCGCACAGCACGGCATCGCCCAAACCCTTTTGCAGGCGCTGGCGGGTATAGAAGAGATTGGCCGCGAGCGAGGCGAAATCCATTTCCGAGATCAGCTCCTGCTTGTTGGCCTCTTTGAGCGCACGGAACAGCTCGGGATCGTGATCGAAATGATTCTCGATGGAGGCCTTGCTGCGGCCGGTGACGAAAAGTATCTGCTGGATGCCGTTGGAGACGAGTTCTTCGACCACATACTGCACGATGGGCTTGCGCGCCACTGGCAGCATTTCCTTGGGCTGGGACTTGGTGGCCGGCAGCAGGCGCGTACCTAGACCCGCCACCGGGATAACTGCGCTCTTGATCACAATTTTGAATATAGCAACTGGATTGAACGGCGGCCCACTTGAAATGGGCTATCTCCGCGCACTATAGTAGGCGAATAAGAGGCGAATGGAGGATCTACAGCAACAGCTCGCCGCCCTGCGCCGCCAGATTGCGCGCATCGATCGCAAATTCGCCGACCGGCCCGCGGTGGAAGCGCCGCCCGCAGCCGCTCCGCTCGCTTCCCGCTGTTTCATCGAGGAACTCATCTCCGGCGAGGTGGTGCGCACGGCCCACGGCGAGCACTTCGAAACCGAGAAGCTCTGGGAGCGCCATCGGCGCCACGGCAGCGTGGAGATTTCCGCGCTGGCCGAGTTGCCCGACGATCTGCTGGGGCCGCTTTCGGCCTCGGCGGTCGCGAGCGCGCCTCCTGGGCGGTGGGCTTTCCTCGACACCGAAACCACGGGCCTGGCCGGCGGCACCGGAACCTACGCGTTCCTGATCGGCGTCGGCTCCATCGAACCGGCCGGCTTCCGCCTGCGCCAGTTCTTCATGCGCGATTACGGCGAAGAGGCCTCCCTGCTGTGGCGTCTGGCCGAGCACCTGGCGCAATTCGACGTCCTCATCACCTATAACGGCAAGGCCTACGACCAACCGCTGCTCGAAACCCGCTTCCGCATGGCACGCCCTTACGGCGCCCCGCCGCACCCCTTCGACCGCATGGCGCATCTGGACCTGCTGTTCGGCGCGCGCCGCCTGTGGAAGCTGCGCCTGGAAAGCTGCCGCCTGGTGGACCTGGAAAACCAGATTCTGGGCGTGGAGCGCCAGGGCGATCTGCCCGGCGAGATGATCCCCTATTGCTACTTCGAATATCTGCGCAGCCACCAGGCCTTCAAGCTGGTTCCCATCTTCCACCACAACGCCATCGATATCCTCTCGCTGGCCTGCCTCACGGCCATCGTGCCGTTCGCCTTCCGCTCGCCCGAGCACGCCAACCTGCTGCATGGCGCCGACCTGATCGGCCTGGCGCGCTGGCTGGATCGCGAAGAGCGCCGTGAAGAGGCTCTGAGCCTGCTACGCCGCGCGGTGGACCTGGGCCTGCCGGACCACCTGCTTTTCAAGACCCTCTGGGATATCGCCGGCCTGGAGCAGCGCCTAGGCCGCCAGGAAGCCGCGCTGGCCGCCGTCTCCGAGCTGGCCGCATCGCGCAACCCGTACCGCGTGCGCGCGCTCGAACATCTGGCCAAGCATTACGAGCACCGCGAGCGCAATTGTGGCCTGGCGCTCGAAATGACGCGCGCGGCCCTGGCGGTCGAGGATACGCCCGGATTGCGCCGGCGCGAATTACGCCTCGCGGCGCGCGTCAGCCGGCCGCGCTCCGGCCGCCTGAAGCTATAGACGGCTTCAAATAATGTGCGTCGGTTTGCCGCCGCTCACCGCGATGGGACCGTTATCGGTGGAGACGCGAACCGTGCCGTTCGTGCCCTTCCACTCTATGATGCGCCGGCCCGGGGCGGCATTCATCGAGGCGCCGGCGCAGGCGCTCGCGCCGCAATGGATTGGGCCGTGGCCGGAGCTCTCGATGTGCACGCCGGAGCGGAACTTATCGGGCAGTCGCAGCGACACGGGCCCATTGACAGTGCTGGCCTGGAGCCCCGGCCCATCCCAGACGTCATTGGCAAGCTTGAGGGCAATCGGGCCGTTGTGGGCGTTCAGGTGAACGTCGCCGCCGCCGCCCGAGAACGAGATCGGCCCGTTGGCGGTGTTGGCCTCCAGCGTGCCCGAAGAGTCGTGGATGGAGATCGGCCCGTTGACGGCCCGCACCTTCAGGGTGCCGCTGACGCCGGCCACGCTGATCGGCCCGTTGTGAGTCTCGAGATCCAGGGATGCGTCTTTGGGCGCGTGCACGATGACATAAGCCTGCCATTTTCCGTCGTCGCTCGCCGGGCCGCTGACCGTAAAACGCCCGGCGGTGTGCGCGATCGAGATGGCGTTGAGCAGATCGCCGGCGGTCTTAGTGTCTTCGGCCGCCGCGATCTTACAGACCTCCAGGCCGTAGTGGCTCTGCTCCCAGCCGCGCACGCGGATGACGCTATGCTGGGGAGCATTCACCTGGAGCGTGGGGGCTTCGGCCTTCGAGAGCGAGAAGCTCTCGGCCGCCCGCGCCACTTCGCCGGTTGAGTGCACCCGCAGTTCCGCACAGCTATCGGCAGCGCCTTCGACGCCGATATCGATGACGCGGCGCGCCGCGGCGCCATGGACGGGGAGCAGCAGCCACGCCGCGCAGAGCGCCGCCGCGGCCGCATACCAGAAAGTATGGTGCTTCATGCGAACCTCCTGTTCAGTGCATAGACGGAGAAGCGCGCAAACGGTTAGGAAAGCTTTCGCGCCTCGGATTGAAACGCCCGATCCAAGCGTGTTAGGTTTCGGACATGCGCAAAACGGTGGTGGCCCTTGGGGTGTCGGTGCTGGCGATCTGCCTGTGGGCCCAGGAGAAACCTGAGCGCATCGATCTCGAAGTGGCTCACCGCATCCGCAGCGAAGCCTTCGGCGCCAACTCCAAGGTGATGGATACTGCCTTTTACCTCTCGGACGTCTATGGTCCGCGCCTGACCGGTTCGCCGGGATTCAAGGCCGCAGCCGATTGGGCCACAGGGAAGATGAAGCAATGGGGGATCGCCAGGATCAAACTCGAGCCGTGGGGACCCTTCGGGCAGAGCTGGATCTGCACTCATTTCGCGGCCGAAATGAAGGAACCGGAGTTCATGCCGCTGGTCGGCTTCGCGCAGCCCTGGTCGGCCGGCACTGGCGGTCCAGTCACCGCGGAGGCCGTGATGGCGGTCGTCAACAGCACGGAGGATATGGACAAGCTCAAGGGCCAGCTCCGTGGAAAGATCGTGCTGATGGCCGCGCCGCACGCTTCCGAGCTAGCCGTGAATCCCATGGCGCACCGTTTGAGCGATGCCGAACTGGCGGCTGCGGCGACCGCGCCCGATCCTGAATCCGGCAATCCATCCGGCCTGCCGCTGGGCTTTCCGCAGCGGCCGCCTTATGTGGCCGAACGTGGGCGCGGCGAAAACGCCCGCGGATTCCGCGCGCAGCGCAACAAGTTCTTCAAGGAAGAAGGCGCGCTGGTGGTGCTATCGCCGGGCAGCGGGCCGGATGGCGGCACGGTCATGGGAGGGCCGGCGGGATCGCAGGACCCCGACGAGGTCCTGCCGCCGCCTTCGGTGGTGCTGACCAACGAACACTATAACCGCATCGCCCGGCTCATCGAGCACAAGATTCCCGTCAAGCTGACGTTCGATATCCAAGCCCGCGTCACCGATCCCGGCGACGTGCTCAACGTCGTCGCGGAGATCCCCGGCGCGCGCCCCGAGACCGGTCTGGTGATGCTGGGTGGCCATCTCGATTCGTGGACCGCCGGCACGGGCGCCACCGATAATGGCGCGGGAGCCGCGGTGGCCATGGAGGCCATGCGCATCCTCAAAACGCTCGATCTGAAGATGGCGCGCACCGTGCGCGTGGCGCTGTGGAGCGGCGAGGAACAGGGCATGCTGGGATCGAAGGCCTATGTGCGCGAGCACTTCGCCGACCCTTCCGACATGGAGCCCAAGGCCGACTACGGCAAGCTTTCCGGCTACTTCAACCTGGATAACGGGGGCGGCAAGATTCGCGGCGTCTACCTGCAGGATAACGACATGATGCGTCCCATCCTGGAGGCCTGGCTGGCGCCTTTCCGCGACCTCGGCGCCACCACTCTCACGATTCGCGCCACCGGCAGCACGGACCACGTCTCCTTCGATGCCGTGGGCCTGCCCGCGTTCCAGTTCATCCAGGACCCGCTCGAATACGCCACGCGCTCGCACCATTCCAATATGGATGTGTACGACCGCCTGCAAGCCGGCGATCTCGAACAAGCCTCCGCCATCATGGCGTGGGTCGTTTATAACGCGGCCACCCGGCCGGCCATGCTGCCGCGCAAGCCCATGCCCGCGCCTGAGACCGGGCGCGGCTCCGGGAATTGAGTGCCGCTCAGCGGTACAGCAGATAGGATTCGCGCAGCTTGGCAAACCCCTCGAGCGCATCCATGAAACTCTGCTGGATGGCGCGCGGATCCTCGCCCTCCTGAAGGCGCCGCACGGCGTCATCGCTGCCGATCAGCTTGAGGCAGAGCGCCAGATCGATTTTGCCGGGATAGAGCTTCTCGAGCGCGGCGGCCACTTCCAGGCCGAGACGCGTGGAATCGAGCAGCTCGCGATCGACGATCTGGAAGCGCACGCCCTCGATGCGCACGCCTTTGAAGTTCGAATCCGCGGGCGTGAAGCTGGTGGCGTACACCCGCACGCCCGGAATCCGGCGCTTATTCAGATAGGCGGCCAGATCGCGGCCGGAGATGAAATCCGCGCCGAACCCGCGTTCCCTGGCAGCCAGTTGTATTTTGGCGTGTTTCAGCAGACCATTAGCTTGAGGCTGATCGGTCTCCTATGCGCGTTCTAATTGCCGACGAATTTGAACAGTCCGGACGGGACAAGTTGGACGACCTCGGTTGTGAGGTTTCCTTCCAGCCTGCTTTGAAGGCTGAAACACTACCTGAAGCAATCGCTGCCTGGCAGCCGGACGTGCTGGTGGTTCGGTCCACGAAGGTCACCGCGGATGCGCTCCACTCGGGCGCCCTGAAGCTGGTGGTACGGGCGGGCGCCGGATATAACACCATCGACGTGGCCGCGGCGTCGCAGCGCGGGATTTACGTCTCGAACTGCCCAGGCAAGAATTCCGTGGCCGTGGCGGAACTGGCTTTTGGGCTGATTCT
>Ga0181517_10002617_pt1 | contig 18062 bp, 14 predicted proteins | sample PEATcosm2014_Bin_31_FD_119748 | JGI IMG/M metagenome (GOLD analysis project Ga0181517, IMG submission 119748) | Peatland microbial communities from MTU Mesocosm Facility, Houghton, MI, USA - PEATcosm2014_Bin01_30_metaG | ecosystem: Environmental > Terrestrial > Soil > Wetlands > Peat | place... | reverse complement strand
GCACTCCAATCCAACTCGCCCTCCATCCCTCAAATCCACTGAGAAACAGGGTAGAGTCCGCACTGCCCAAGGGTGGGCCAACTTAAACCGCCATACTGGGCCAAATCAGAATGCCAGAATCATGAGATTCCAAGCATGGCCGCGACCTCATCGCCCGGTAGTTCATCGAGGTCGCGCAACTGATAGACGGCGCGGAACTCGGGCGCGAGCCGGGAGACGGCCTGTTGCAGAAACTGCTTCATCTGCGCCGCGGAGACGATCTCCTCGGGAGCGGCGGCTTTATCGTGAAGTTCATGGCCTGCGGTCTCCATCTCTGAAAGCTGCAGCAGGGGGAGCAGCGCCTCATGCTGTTTGAGCTGCCAACAAACGCGGCGTGCGATCTGCGCCAGCCAGGCCTTGAACGATGCTGAATCGCGGAGCTGGTCGAGGCTGCAATAGGCCTTCAGCAGGGCCTCGATCAGAACGTCTTCCGCATCTTCACGATTACCGCAGACGCGCAACATCTGCCGGTAGATCGCGTCCTTGTGCTCGTTGGCAAGAGATTCAAAGTTCACTTGATCCTGTTCCGTTGCGGTTATTTTGCGGTGCATCCACAGGATAGTGCGTTGCAGCATGGCTTGCTGCTGCCACGGCGGTTCCAGGGCAACAAAGCCAGTAGATTCGCCATGGCGCAGTAGTTGGTGGTTCCGGCAAAGACGAGACCAGCGCCGACGAATCCTGCAAGATAAAACCAGTCGCGATGAAATAGCAGGCCAAAGACGACCCCTGCGAGGACAAGCAGCCCCGCGCCAAGCCGCACCTGACGCTCCAGCGACCAGCGCGACTGGGTGGAGGCCACCAGCGGAAGACCAGCCTGCCGCCATGCATCCGTGCCCCCGCTGAGAACGGTGAGATCGAATCCTTGGTGGACTAGGAGCGCGTGAGTCATCGAGGCGCGCTTACCCGATTGGCAGACCAGAACAAGATGGTTCTGCGATCGCAGGTCGCCAAGGCGGCTCTCGATTTCGTCCATGGGAATGTTGATGGCGGCTGGAATATGACCCGCGGCGAACTCGGTTGGAGAACGTACGTCGATGCAACGGAGGGCGGGATCGGTGGAACGACAAAGATCCTGAACGTCGATGGTTGTTTCGCAGAGTGCTTCTGACATTGGCCTAATTGATCCTCTACTTAGGAAGAGCGTCCGCAGAGGAAAAGGATTCAGGCGGAATGGGAGATTGATGCTCGAGCCAACTGCAAATTATTCCAAAGAAAAAGCTTCGGCCAGTTCTTTAATGACGAGTTCCGACATGGGTGCAACCTTGCCGAGGGGGCGGCTATTAATGAGTGCCTCGGCGGTAGATTCCAGGACTTCCAGGCGATCGAACGCATCGAGGATGCTGGTGCCGAGGACCAGGACACCATCGTTCTCAAGAAGCGCGATGGGATTGCGCGGAGAGATGCGCCGTGCCAGTTCCTCCCCATCGCCAAACTGCATGCCAAAGGGGATCTTCTGCACTTCGCGTAAGAAGACATAGCTTTCGGGAATGGTTCGAGAATCGCAGGGACAGTCCGTCACGCTGAATGCGGTGCCATTCACCGGAGACGCGTTGACGATGGCAGCGATTTGCGGATAGCGGCGGTAGATGGCCCGATGGTCTGGGGTCGCGCGACTCGGGACCTTGCCGCGCTCACAGCTGCCCTTGGAGATTAGAACGAAATCTTCAAGTTCCACCACGCTACGATCCAACTGGTGGGGTGTAATCAGGAACGAATCGTCGCCCAATCGCGCGGAAAAGCTGCCTGCCTTGCTAATCAGCAGGCGTTGCTGATATCCGCGGCGGATAAAATCAGCCAACTGGCGCCGAGTTTCTTTCTCGCGACTGTCGGCTGGATCCCGATCGAATTCCTGAAAATGTGAGAGATCTTCTTTCGAAAGGGCCAGATGTTCATCGTCCAGGTAATGTACCTCACCCAGCAGGCTCGCTTTGATGATTGTCTTCGCGGTGAATTCAAACATCTCAAATCGCTGAAAGGCTTCCTGCAAATCCGTGCCACCCACGGCGACCCCGTGATTCTGCAGGATGACGCAGTTGAAGTTCTGCTTAAAAGTGTCGGCAATTTTTTGCCCCAGGGCAGCGCTTCCCGGCAACGCATATGGGGCAAAGCCCCCCGGTCCGCAGATTTTGCTGGCCTGGTGAAAGAGACGTGTATCCGGCACCTGTCCAACGATGCTGAACGCAACTAAGGCCACAGGATGAGCATGCACGATGGCTCCCAGGTCCGGACGAACGCTGTAGATCGCCTGATGAAAAGGCAGCTCTGAGGACGGAGGGTGAAGGCCTTCCACCGACCCGTCTTTCCTTACGCAAACAATGTCGTCGCGTCGCAGGCTGCCTTTGTCGACACGGGCGGGTGTGACCCAGATATCTCCATTTGCATCTCGAATCGAAAGATTCCCGCCGGAAGTGGTCGTCATCCGATAGCGATAGATGCGATCCATTCTCTGTATCAGTTGATCCCGCGGATGAAGAAGGTCGGATCTTGAGCTCATATTGTCCTCAAAAAAACTCTTTCAGATTCGCGAAGCAGGGGCTTAGTGTTCTCGAGATAGCTTACCTGAGGGCCTGCAGGTTTGGCGCTGAAGTGTTGGAGGAGAAAAGACTGACGCCTTCAGTGCGCTCTAGACAACTCCGCTGCTCGACATCAAAGAGGGCATGGCGGCGATGAAGAAGGCGGGAAAACTAGGGTACGAACCGCCCAGAGCAATGAAGAAATAAAGGTGAGCAGGGTCTGAGACTTCTGTAGCGCAGCCCCGGTCGCTACTGGCCGCGGGTGCTGAAGGCAGCCATCATGGCTGGCATCCGCTGGTCGGAAACGGTAAATATGTTCTCCGGATATTGACGGTACTGCAGCATCTGGTTGTAGATCGCACCCTCGTAGCTTCCGTTTAACGCCAGTCCGGCTAGGTATTGCAGGCGCAGGTTGTGGTCGCGGTTGATCTCCGCGTCCTGAAGCCATGGCTGTAGGTCGGAGGCCTGGCCGGCGTACGTGCCCAGCATCTGGGTGGCGGATGCAAACCCCACGTCGCGCATTGATTGCGCTACTGCCTGGTAAGCAGGTAGCGCCAGGCGGTCCTCCATCGCATCCACGTCGACCCCCATTGGACCGTTCCGCCCCAGCATCACCAGATCGTAACCGCCGCCGTCGCGCTCGTTGGCGAAGATGGCGCCATTGGGGAACACAGAGAAAAAGGTTGCGATTTCGCTTTTAACCGTGATCATATCGCTCTCATACAGCGGTACCCACTGCGTTACTACGCCGCCGGGGTTCAGCCTGCCCTTCACCATTTCGAAGTACTCCTGGGAGTACAGCATCGCGCTGCCCTTCACAAACGGGTGGATCGGGTCCGAGGTAATAATGTCGAACTTCTCCGGCGTGGTCAGGACATAGTGGCGCGCATCGTCGTAGATCACTTGGGTGCGGTGGTCGTCCAGTACATCGTAGTGCTCGGCGTGGAAGTATTTCTTGGTGGTCTTCGGGATCATCGGTTCCATCTCGCAGATGACGATCCGTTGGATGCTGGGCTGTAGAACGAACGTGCCTGATGTAACGCCCGCGCCGAAACCCACAATCAGGGCCGAGCGCGGCTGGCCGTGGATGAGCGACGGAAGAATTCCCAACATGCGTTGCATTCGCATGTCGGCAGGCTGGGTGGAGGCCTCCACCTTGCCGCTGACGTGAAACTGGATCGAGCCGTCGTTCCATCGTGAAATCGCAATGGATGAGTTCATCCCTTCTGCTGTGTAAAGAATTTCCGACAGGCCCGTATTCACTTCCAATGTCCGGCCGTAGGCGATCAGTTCGCCAGGAACATCGGAGACGTGCGTAGCGAGAATGACAGCGCCGCAAGCCGTTGCTACGAGGAGCGCCGATCCAGCCACGGAACGCGAGCGCCACACTACAGGCACCAGAACGATCAACGCGCTAACAATGCAAATCCCAATCAGTACACTCTCGCAATATCGTGTACCGATCCAGGGAATCAGAATCATGCTGAAGGCCAGTGCTCCCAGGATCGCTCCGCCGGTGTTGGTGGCATACACATGCCCGACCAGACGGCCCGGATCGCCGCCCCGCGCGGAAGATGCAAGAGCTAGGGGAAAGCTTGCTCCCCAAAGTAGCGCCGCAGGTAGAATGGCCCACATGCAGCGCACCAGATCCAACTGGAATGTGTACCAGACACTGGTGGAGAGGTAAGGGTTGATAGGCCAGTAGGGCAGAGAGACGGCAATCATCCATGCGCTCCATGCGACCGCTCCGGCAAGCGCCATCTGGCAGCATCCCAGCGCGATGCGCGGACGCGTGGTCCCGCGCAGGATCAGCGAACCTGCCAGGCTGCCGATTCCCAAGCCCACAAGAAAAACGGCCAGGATGAGGGAGAAGACGTACACCGTAGCGCCGAACATCAGCCCAAGCAGGCGCGTCCAGACGACCTCGGCGCCTAGGGCGCTGGCGCCGGACAGAGCGATAGCCGCGTATACCGGCCAGTTGGTGGAAGTATCTGCGTCTTCGGTGTAGGACGTTATTGCCGGCTTATTGTGTGGACTGAGTCTGGCCAGCAGAAGGCTGACCAGCGCCACGGCAATGTTGATGGCTGCAGCTGTGATGGTCGCTGTGGTCAGGTCGAACTCACGCAGCAGATAAAAGCCTGCCAGCAGGCAGCCGAAGACAGCGCCTGCGGTGTTGGAGCCGTAGAGCAGGCCCATCCAGGAGACGCCTTCCGGGGAGGTTTCCAGCCAGCGTGCCGCAGTCGGCAAAGACGCTCCCATCAGTATGGTGGGCGGCAACAGGCCGACAGCGCAGATCATCGCGCGCAGAAGAATCGATGGCAAGCCAAATCCCACCGCTGCGACATAAATTCCGCTCAGCAAGGGCATGCCGATCAGGACCAGTATTGCGCAGAGCGCGATCCCCAGTTCCACGAAGGCGTACATCCGAAGAGGATGTCGCGAAACCGGAAGGACGCGCGGCAGAAGAACGCTGCCGATGCACAGGCCGCCCATAAAGGTCGCCAGCAGTACGCCCAGCGAGATAGCGGTGGAACCGATGACCAATTGCAGCAACTGGTACCAGACGATCTCGTATATCAGCGCTGAGCACCCGCTGGCGGCGAACAGAAGAACCAGCGCAGGAAGAAAGCGGCGCGATGCACCGGCAGCGTTCGGAGCGGGATTTGCCTTGGTCATATCCTCGCCCCCTCCTGTAATGTTATGGAATTTCGCTCTGAGAAATTTCAGATGGAATCTCGTTTCTCGGTACTACTTCGCTGGAAGTATACCGCTCTTCAGTGGTACTGGAATACCAGCTCCGCTATTGCACTGGAAAACAGAGTGATCCCGTGCCGCCCTGAGGCTTGACCGAGTCAATGGGAACTATCCTTAACGGTTTCCCAGGCATGTATGGCTCCTCGACCGATTTGCATGAAAAACGATGTTTGCGAATCTTCGCATCAGCAGGCAGCTTCCGGGTACGGTTTCCAGCCTGTGATGAGAATCGGGTATCCAAAATGGGGATAGATGGGGTGAATGCTCAGCTTACTTCGGTGAGTTTTTCGGTTTCGCGGGACATGGTGGCTGTGCGGTCGAGTTTGTCCCAGGCGAAGGGCTTGCCGTCGATGGCGCGTTTGAGGGTCTTGAAGAGCACGATGGAGAAGACCTGACGGTAGGTGAAGCGCTGGATCCAGATGTGGAAGAGAAGCCATGCGTCGCCTTTGCTGGCCGGGTGTTTGCGTTCCAGAGAGAAGGCCAGGGCAGAGGCCAGGAAGTCGATGATGAGGAAGGCCATGAAGAATGCAAGCAGCTTCTCGAAGCTTGCGGGCGAGGCGGCTTCGGGATGGAAATACTTGTTGTAGAAATAATTGCCAACCCCGGCGAAGAACATTAGGTCGATAAACGGTGAGAAGAGTGGAAGCAGGATCTGGAAGATGAGGGTGTTGGGCAGCGCGAAGAGGCCCATGGCGCGGCGTTTGCGGATGGCTCCGCGATGCTTGAAGATGGCCTGCAGGATGCCGAATGACCAGCGGAAGCGCTGCCGCATGAGGCCGTTCATGTTGATGGGGGCCTCGGTGAAGGCCAGCGCCCGGTCCTCGTAGATGACTTCATATCCCTGTTCGAGGAGGTTCATGGTGAGGTCTGCGTCTTCGGCGACGGTATTGGTATGGTATCCGCCGCCGGTCTTGACCGCAGCGGTGCGCCATGCGCCTATGGCCCCCGGCACCACCATGACCACATCGAAGAGGTCCAGGGCACGGCGCTCGAAGTTCTGGCTGGTGACGTACTCCAGCGCCTGCCAGCGTGTCCACAGGTTGATTCGGTTCCCTACCTTGGCGTTACCGGCGACTGCGCCGACCCTGGGATTGGCAAAGTGTGGGACCAGGTTGGCGATGGCGTCACGTGCGATGACGCCGTCGGCGTCGATGCCGATATAGAGTTCCTCGCTGGTTTGGGCGAGGGCGAAGTTGAGGGCGTCGGCCTTGCCTCCGTTGGGCTTGGTCAACAGCAGCAGTCGACCGGAGGCGATCTCCGCCGGATAGGCGTCGAGGACCGCGCGATAGGTATTGTCCTTGGAACCGTCGTCGATGACGATGATGCGGATATTCCTGTAGTTCGACAGCAGCACCGAGCGGACGGTGCGCACGATCACTTTCTCTTCGTTGAATGCGGGAATGAGCACGGCGACGCGCGGGGCGAAGTCCGGACCGGCGAAATTTTTTCGTTTTCGGAAGCGGTCGATAACGGCAAAGACGCCAATGATGATCAGCCGCGCGCTCATCAGGATGTCGCCGACGAAGAAGACAGCGACTACGAAATGATTGAAGAAGGCCCAGACGAAGAAGGCGACCATGTCCACACGCGCCTGCCAGAGCTGATGCTGGTTCAGCGGCGGCATCACCTGGGCGCGGGTCTTGCCCATCAACTGCGAGACGGGAACGATGGAAATTCCGCGGTCGCGCAGGGACTGGATGAGCACGGGAAGTGCGGCCACGGTAGCGGCGCGGTCGCCCCCGCCGTCGTGCAGCAGGATGATGGAACCCTGCATCCATGGGCGGGTCTGCATGTCGTGCATCTGCTGAAAGACGCTGTCGGTGATCTCCTGCGGGGTCTTGCGCGGGTGCTCGTCCCAGTCGCTGGTGTCGATTTTGTCGCCGACTATGACATAGCCGAGGTCCTGAATGCGGTCAGCGGGCGCGGCCTGGTCGTTGGTGTCCGGCTCCTGGTCGATGGAGTAAGGAGGCCGGAAGTAGAGAGGCTGCACTCCGAGTTCCGCCGCGAATAGCCGTTCCGTGAGGTTCAACTCCAGGTCCATGCTCTCGTTGGAGATATCGCTGATGTCGGGGTGGGTGAAGGTGTGGTTGCCGATCTCGTGGCCTTCGTTGTAGACGCGCCGCATGACGCTGACGTTGTTCTGCGCCTCATCACCGATCATGAAGAACGCCCCGACCACGTGATACTTCTTCAGGATGTCGAGGATGATGGGAGTCCACTTGGGATCTGGCCCGTCGTCGAAGCTGAGGGCGACCTCTTTGGGGTAATAGCCGGTCTGCTCGATGGTATAGGAGAGCGGGTAAGAGGTCATCGATTCCGAGGCGACGGGGCGATAGGACAACGGGATCGAATCGTCGTCGTCCATGGTCAAGACGCGGCGACCGGATTGCAACTTGCGCGTGATGCGCAGAATGTCGCCCTCGCCTTCGGTGTCGACGTCGTAGCCGGGCTCCACATGGGTCAGGTCGATGACGGGATCGGCATGGATCGGCCTGTCCCATATCTTCCACAGTGAGTTGTCCTCCTGGCCTAGCCGCCACAGCGCGAAGGTCTCGATGCCCAGCGCTCGCGCCGCGCGCATCTGGTTCAACACCGTCACTGCGTCGAGGAACCACACCTGGTGACGGACATGCGCGTCGTCGTCATCATAGGCAAAGTGGACATTCAGCGAGTCGGGATCCAGTTCAATCTGCGCGTCCGCATCTTCGGCGGCCTGCCATGCGTCCTGGGTCGCCATCTCGACCGCTGCCAGCTTTTTAGGAACGAACCGTTTGGCCGGCCCTAGGCCATGCTTCGCCGGAGCGGGCGGAAGCGACATGGTCCAGTCGTACCCGTAGCTGCCGATGGCGCAGATAATCTTCTCTTTGGGAACAATCTTCAGGGCATCCTTCAGGTTGTCGAGGAACCAGTCCTGAGCGGCGATCGGTCCCGGATCGCTGCCCTCCTGGTGCTGGTCGTAGTTCATCAGCAGAATGCCGTCGGAGTGGTCCGCAATGTACTTCAGATCGTAGCTGTCGTCTTCCACGGGCGTGTTGACGTACAGCTTAAGCTTGCGCGATTGAAAGTCCTGGTAGAGCGCGGCCAGCAGCGCCTTGTAGCCCGGCTGTGCCTCGGTGGGGATGTCCTCAAAGTCCAGCGATAGACCCCGGTAACTTGGATTTGCGGCCAGAAACTGGTCCGTCTGCTGCAAAAAATGGGCACGGGAGGCGGGGCTCATGAGGAAATCGCCGATCGAAGCGAGCCATTGGCCCTTGATCGAATCGAAGTTGTTGACCAAAGGAAATATTTCCGTGTCTTCCCCTGCCGCGGCGATGACGTGGGCAACTCTTCGGTTGTGGTCTACGCCATGCACTCCGGTCGCGTCCACCACGGCGAAGGCGCGATTGTCCAGACTGTAGGAGGTGAGCGCGCCGTCTTGCGTGACCACATGGAGCCACGCCGGAAAGAGCAAGTCGATCTGGTGGATGTGCTGCTTCAACGAGGAGTAGCTGGCCGGATCGTCCTCCACGTAGTAGGCCGCGCGCAGACCTTCGCCCGAGTTCAGGATCACCTCCGAGGGCTTCAGGTTGGTCTTGCGGTGCGGGGATTGGCGCAGCTTCTGCCCTGGTTTGGCAGGCTCGACCTTGAGGGCACTGATATTGCGTTTCGGCGTCGTCAGCAGCAACTCAGGCAGCGTCGTCATGTGCAGCAGGCCGATGACGAACGAAACCCCAACGATCACCCCGAACAGCGCCATGCTGTCGAAGATTCGCCGCAACCGCTTCCAACGCTTGCGTTGAGGATCGAAGAATACTTGCTGACTCATGGTTCCCTAGTCGCCAATTACTGACTGAAGTTGCTGGACTGCAAGTGCTTGCCTGTGAAGCACCGTTCCCGATTCCAGGTCGGGTACCCTGGAGCGCAGATCGGTCTGGATTGAACAGGTCGCATTGTGAATAATCGCATTCCCAGTCGCGATTTTGACACATCGGTAAAGCAGGCCCTGCGCAATCGTATCAGCCCTCCTAGCATAGTCAACGCGCCCTACTGAATGATGTCCAGGCAACACAGTATGATGCTGGTAGATGAACAGAGAGCGAGTCAAGTTCTGGCTTTGGGCGGGCGCGGCGCTGTTGGCCGGTCTGCTGCTGCGCCTATGGTTTGTCGTCCATCTGGGGCGAGTCGCCGGCGACGGCCTGTTCTATGGAGAGATAGCGAAGACTTGGCTGCGGCACGGGGTCTATGGCGTCACGAATGCCGGCCCAACTCCCGGCTCTCAGGTAGTCCGCCCTACGCTGGCCCGGCTTCCCGGCTACCCCTTCTTTCTCGCTGCCTGTTTTCGTCTCTTTGGCATGGAGAACTACCGCGCCGTGCTGAATGTGCAGGTTGTCGCCGATCTGGTCACATGCTGCCTGGTTAGCGCACTGGCTGGCCGCCTCTTCGGCCGTCGCGCACGGTTGCCCGTCTTGTGGTTCGCAGCCCTCTGTCCTTTCACCGCAAACTACACCTCCACGGCACTCGCCGAGACACTCGTCTTGGCGACGATGGGGTTGGCCTTTTACGCCTTTGCGCGCTGGCAGGACGCCGGCATGGGGTATAACCGCTGGCTGTGGATTGTCGCCGCCGCGATGTCCGCCTCTATTCTGCTGAGGCCGGAACAGGGTCTGCTGGCGGCGGCTGTGCTGCCGGCGTTGCTTTGGAGATCGTTGGCAATCCGCGAAACGCACATTCGTAGGCTCCGCTCGGTCCTACCGGTTCTGGCTGCCGCGCTCTGTGTCGCTCTTCCGCTGCTGTTATGGACGGCCCGCAACGAACACATCTTCCACGTCTTTCAGCCGCTCTCCCCGCGCGATGCAAGCGATCCGGGCAACGTAGTTCTGCACGGCTTCGGCCGCTGGTACGACAGTTGGGCCATCGACTACGCCTCCACCGACGAGGTCTGCTGGCCCATGGACGGTGAGCGCATTGAGTTCTTCAACCTGCCTGCGCGCGCCTTCGCCGCCAGTACCCCAGTGGCTAGCGAAGAGATGCGCCGCCGCACCGCCGTCCTGATCAAGGACTACAACGCCACCCTTGTCCTCACTCCGGAGCTCGACAGCCGCTTCGGGGCACTCGCCGATGAACTGATCCACGCCCATCCGGCGCAATACTACTTTGGACTGCATATCGCACGCCTGCTGGACATGACCCTGAGACCGCGCACCGAGATGATGCCGGTGGCGGATGAATGGTGGAGGTGGAGAGAGCACCCCGGGCAGACCGCCTTCGCCGCCGCCTACGCAGGGCTCAACCTTGCATACTTTGTGATCGCATATGCAGGATTCAGAGCCTGGAAGCACAACAACTGGATGGCGTTCAATCCTTCCAACCACGGCCAGCGCGAGTATCGCGAGCTTGCCATGGCCATGGCCGCCAGCCTGATCCTGCGCGCGGCACTGCTGCTCTTCATCGATAACTCAGAGCCACGCTACACGCTGGAGTTCTTCCCGGTGTTCTTTGTCTGGATTGGAGCGTTGTTCGCAGCCCCGGACAAAACCCCGTGCCAACCACAGTTGCTTTAATGCGTCACTACCGTGCATTTGCCCTTGCAATTGATGGCAAACGGCCCTGCATCCACTTTTTGGTTCAAGCGAATGTCGGTGTAGAACACCGTTCTCGTGTCTCCCGTGGGCGTGCCGCCGGAGGCCTCGTAGAAGATTTGCTTCAGCGAGACGTCACGCGCCGGGTCGATCCAGATGGCGACGTGGCTGAACATGTTGCGAATGCCGGGGTCTTTGGAAACGAGGTCGAGTTTTTCCGTCTTCACAATCTGTTTGCCGTCGTTCAGTTGCTCCGAGCCCTGGTCGTCGATCGTCCATGCTTTGGCGAGATCCGTTCCACTGCCACCGAACCCAAGTGTCATAAACGTCTCGGTCAGCGCTTGGTTCTTACCGGTGGTGGATCCCTCGTCGACCTGGTTGGTGCCCGGATTGAACATGCGTGCCTTCCCATCCTTGAGTTCCATTACCTGCGCGGGCGGTGTGCCGGGTGCGGCGTCGGGAGGCAGAAGCTTCATGCCCATTTGCAAAGAGCCGGCTTTGCGCAGAAAGTAGATTTCGCCGGTTTGGATTTCGGTGTCGTGTACGACTTTGGTGAACAGTTCCTGGCGCAGGTCGGCTTGTGCCGACTGAAACAGCACACTGCCTGCATCCATCTGGGCCAGCACGGTCTTCAACCGGTCGGGCTTGACCTGTGCCGCGGCGCGCACACCTGCGGTTCCGGCGAGAACGAGTGCGCAACCAAGCACGGCTACGAGAACCGGGAGCCGCATCAGCGCACCACCCACGCGTTGTAGGCCACGACATTGCCGTGCGCGTCCAGCACCGTTTCGTAGCGCTCCAGGGTGACTTCGCCGGAGATAGGCTCGACGATCCGCAGAATGGCTGCCTGGCGCTCATCGTCGGTCTGCTTGGAGGAGGGCCCGCCCGCCTGGTCGCTGCGGATCTGGAAGATGAATACACTGCTGGCGCCCTCGCGCCCTGCCTCCTTCACAAGCACCTCGCTACCATGCAGCGCCACCGTCTCCACCGGGCGGTCCTTGAAGTCGATGACATGGGGCGAGACAAAGAGAAAGAGCAGGATCAGAGTCACCATCACGTCGAAGTGAAAGCTGCCGCGCTCGTAGGTCCAGAAAAAATAGCTACGTAAGAGTTTGCCCATGGATTAGCTCCTGCCTGTGTGCTTTTGCAGCGCGATCACGGTTTCACCGTTCATGTATGGAATCAGAGCGTCGGGAATGCGCACTGTGCCATCGGCCTGCTGATAGTTCTCCAGCACGGCCAGGTAGGTGCGTCCCACGGCCAGGCCGCTGCCATTCAGTGTATGCACAAACTCGGATTTTTTGGATTTTCCCTGCGTGCTTCCCGAGGGCTTGAAGCGGATGTTGGCGCGGCGTGCTTGAAACGCCTCAAAGTTCGAACAAGATGAAATTTCGCGATAGAGGCCCTGACCGGGCAGCCACACTTCCAGGTCGTACGTCATCGACGAGGCGAAGCCCATGTCGCCGGTGCAGAGCAGCACGCGGCGATAGGGCAGGTCCAGGAGTTCCAGGACGCGCTCGGCGTCGCGGGTAAGGCGCTCGTGCTCTGCGTTGGAGTCCTCCGGCCGACAGAACTTGACCAGCTCGACCTTCTGGAACTGGTGCTGGCGAATCATGCCACGCACGTCCTTGCCATACGACCCCGCTTCGGAACGGAAGCAGGGCGTGTAGGCGCAGAAGCTGGTGGTGAGCTGCGACTCGTCGAGCGTCTCGTCGCGGAAGAGATTGGTGACGGGAACTTCGGCGGTGGGAATGAGCCAGTGGTCGCCATCCTGAAATTTGCCGGGTTCGTAGACGCCCTTGTCGTCACAGTGGAAGAGGTCTTCGGCGAACTTGGGAAGCTGGCCGGTGCCGAAGAGCGACTTGGAGTTGACCATGTAGGGCGGCAGGACTTCGGTGTAGCCATGCTCGCGGGTGTGCAGGTCGAGCATGAAGTTGGCGAGGGCGCGTTCCAGCCTAGCGCCTTGCCCATAATGCACAACAAAGCGCGAGCCGGAGATTTTTGCTGCGCGCTCGAAGTCCAGAATGCCTAGCCGTTCGCCGATCCCCCAGTGCGGGAGTGGGGGGAAGGCGAAGGTTGGTTGGGTGCCCCATGTTTTCTCGACGACATTCTCCTGCTCGGATTTGCCGATGGGGACGGAGGGTGGGGGTTGGGGAAGGTTGGGGATACCAGCGAGCGCGTTTCTTTGTCGCTCGTCTAGAGATGCTGCTTGCTCTTCAAGTTCCGCAATATCGCGCTTGATTACGGCAACATTTGCTGTCTCTATTTCGGTATTTGCCCCAAGTTTTCTTCTTTGCCCGATTTCTATAGACAGTTGGTTTCGCTTAGCTTGTAGCTTCTCAAGCTGCGTAATTGTAGCTCGTCGCAGTTCGTCGTTCTCAGAGAATCCAACTAAAAAAGTTCCCGGATCGACCCCGCGCGTCGCAAGCCTTCTGCGAACTTCGTCCAGATTTGCGCGCACATAATTGAGATCTAGCATCGTAATGATTTTACCGGACGGATGTGCCAGATTAGTTTGGCGTGATGTCGTTGGCCCAGTTCACCGTTGCAAGGCCACCTTTCAGTTTGCGGATTGCGCCGTCGCTGGTGACGAGCGTGGCGTCTTCTGCGATGGCGTGTGCCGAAATCAATAGGTCGATATCTCCTGCCGCCAACCCATATCTGCGATTTAGAGCGCGCAACGACGCATACGTCTTGGCTGCGTCCGAGGTCCATGGCAGGATTTGCAGGAATGATAAGGTGAGTTCGAGTGCGCGAGCCAACCTAACAGCCCCTTTGCGAATGGCGACACCGTAGCGCAACTCCGCCTCTGTGATGGCAGAGATGCACAACCGATCGCCTGGAGGAAGTGCATCCATCTGATCTACAAGGCTTTGAGAGCGTTTGTGAATTAGATACGACACGGTGTTGGTATCAAGCATGTAGAGCATCAGAATCCAGGCGGATTGCGAGGGGGCTGTTGATTTCGCTCTTCCGGGTTGAGGAAGTCCTCGGGTATGTCGGCAGGGTCGATCTGGGCGAGGATTGCTTTCCAACTTGGACGCGAAGACAGGATGACTTCGCCTGTTGTCTCGTCGCGGCGGATGAAAACTTCCTTGCTGTTGAAGCGAAACTCCGCAGGAATTCGGACCGCCTGGCTTCTGCCGTTCATGAATACTTTGGCGGTTTGCTTTGTCGGGGAATTTGAGGTTGTTTTCATTCCGCCTCCACCTGATACGTATCACAGTATATATCATTCCGTCTTGCACATCCATTGTCGCGTAACAGTCTTGCGGTACGATGCGGTCATGCGTAAATACTTTGTTGCAGCCCTCTTATTGCTCCTGATGGCGCCTGCGGCGGCGCGCGCCCGCGCCCAGGCCTACAACGCGCGGCCCAGGCTGGTGGTGATCCTGGTGATCGACCAGTTCCGCGGCGACTATCTGGACCGCTATCGCAACCAGTTGACCACGACGAATGGGTTCAACCTGTTTCTGAAGAAGGGCGCGTACTTCGAGGGCTGCTACTTCGACTACGCCAACACCAAGACCGCGCCAGGCCATGCGACGATTGGCACAGGGGCGTACACGGATGGGCATGGCATCAGTTCCAACGAGTGGTGGGACCTGAGCCGCAACACCGACCGGACGATCAGCTCTGTGGAGGACGAACGCTACCGCATTGTAGGTACGTTCGACGATCTGCCGGTGCTGCCGGGCACGATGATTCTGCCGACCGCTGCGCGCATTGGAGCATCGCCGATGAACCTGCACGCGACGACCATCGGCGACGAGGTTCGGCTGGCGACTGGCGGACAAGCCAAGCTGTACGGCATCTCGCTGAAGGACCGTGCTGCGATTCTGCCGGCCGGGCAGACGGCCAACGCCGCCTACTGGATCGACCAGGCCAGCGGCCGCTGGGAGACATCGACGTACTATACGGCGCAGCTTCCAGAGTGGGTGACGGCGTTCAACAAGGGGCCGCGCGTGGCGCAGGCAGTGAAGGAAGCTGGGCTGGACGACACCACGCAGTTCTACAACATGGTGGGGCGGACGCCGGCGGCCAACAGCTACGAGCTGGACTTTGCGCGCGCGCTGATTGAGAACGAGAAGCTGGGCCAGGGCGGCGTCACCGATGTGCTGACCATCTCGCTCTCCGCCAACGACATTCTGGGCCACCAGATGGGCCCGGACTCCGACAATGAGAAGCAGATGGTGCTTGGCCTGGACCGCGACATTGACGCATTTTTCACATGGCTGGACGGGAAGATCGGGTTGGCCAACGTCACGGTTGCGTTTACAGCGGACCACGGGATTGCGCCGATTCCTGGCGAGTCGGCCAAGATGGGCATTGCGTCGGCTAAGATGGACCTCGATGCGTTCAGCGCTAGCATCGACAAGGCGCTGAACAAGCGATTCTCTCCCGCTGCAAAGAAGCATTATCTGCTTCCGACCCAGGAGCTGCCTTACATCGAGCTCGATCCACGGGCATTTGGCAAGATGAGTGAGAAGGACGCCGAGCAGTCCGTGGTGGATGCCATTCCCGGTGCGATCCGCTCGCTTGGGCCACCGGCCGCGCCGCCCAACAACAACCTGATCGTGGAGGGCGACCGCAAGTACTCCGAGAGCCGGGTGGATCCCAGCCCAGCTGTCGCGTTTATGCGCAGCAGGGTGGATTTGGCCGACGGCAAGATTCCCGCCACGGAGTTTGGACGGATGATTGCGCATAGTTATTCCGCTAATGGCGGCTGGTATGTGATGATGTTCCCGACCGCTTACCAGATGGAGTACGACAGCGGGATTCAGACTACCCACTACTCTCCGTGGAGCTACGACCGGCACGTTCCGCTGGGCTTCTTCGGCGCGGCCTTTACGCCGGGCTACTATCGCGAGCCAGTTGCTCCGGTGGATATTGCGGCCACGCTTGCGTCTCTGCTGGGCGTCAACCAGCCGTCGGCTAGCGTAGGCCATGTGCTGACCTTCGCGCTGCGGCCAGCACGATAATCTGCGGGCCAGGAGCGGAGCAAACGGATCTCAAGGCTAATAGCGACCCATGAAAAGGCTTGCTCGCCATTCCTGGCAGAAAGCCGAGGTAGAGAATTTTCGTAACTGCTATAGATCCAAATGAACTGTCATTCTGAGCGTAGCGAAGAATCCCCGCATTTTGCTCGCGACGCGAAGGTCTACACTTTTTAACGAAGAACATTATCCCCCCGTAGCAAGGAGATACACTTGCAGTCGGAGGATTAGAGCATGAAGAGCCCTCGCAAGATTGTAGGCATGTGCTGTCTTGCTGTAGCGGGTCTGGTGGAGATCGCCGATCATGTGGGAACAATACACTCGCACCTGCCAACGGAGGTTGCGATGCATGGCCAGGAATTCATCTTCTCCATCTTGGTCTGTCTGTGTGTGTACCTGTTGGCCACTCATACCGATGGTGAATCCGAAGAGTCCAAAGACGGTCATACGGCTCCAGTAACGTCAACGGGATGGATAGCAACAGCGAATCCAAGCGCAACAGGGGGGAACGCAAGCTCAAAGATCGCAGACACAATCATCTTGGGCGCTACGCCACTCCCGGCACCAGCACCGATTCCACAGCCGCCTAAGAAGAGGGCGCTGTACATCTCACCTATAAAGGTAAGAATCACTTGGGTAAATGAGGGCGGCAGGTATGGCAATGTGTTTTACGAACCGGAAGAGAGAGATGAGCTGTCTTCGGTTAAAGCCATAACTGCTGACTTCCGAAACATTCCTCAAGATGATTTCTCAGTTACTAACTGGCACAACATAAAATCCTCTATCTTTTATTATGACGCCAACGAATCAGAGGTTGCAGAAGTTTCTGAGGGCCATTGGTTAGAACACGCAGCCATAAAAATAAGCTTGGCGCGCCATAAGACGGAGCGAGTCATAGTTGCTATCCGGGCGAAGGATGCATGGATTAGCTTCGATGGCGGAGATACTACGAAGCTACCTGATGGCATTAAATCGGCGAAAATAGTGCTGCATGATGACAGGGGAGAGTTTGAACTTTCGTTCTCTTTACAGATGGATTTGGATGTACCAATGGTGTGCTGTCTTGAGGCCATTAAGCCGCAATGAGGTCCTGTACTCTAACACCGGAGCCTCATTGGAATTTACACTGGGAGGGATGCGAACGGCGGTGACAAGCTGAGCAAGCCAGACATGCATGTGACGATAGCCGGGGTGGTGCTGCGCTCGCCGGTGATCGCGGCCAGCGGGACCTTCGGCTATGGTCTGGAGTTTGAGGAGATCGTTTCGCTGGACCGCATTGGCGCCTTCGTCACCAAGGGTCTCTCACGCGAACCGATGGTGGGCAACCTGAGCCCGCGCATCATCGAAACGCCCGCCGGAATGATGAACGCCATCGGCCTGCAGAACATCGGCGTGCATGCCTTTGTGGAAGAGAAGCTGCCCAGGCTGCGCAAGATTCCCGGCGTGGTCATCATCGCCAACGTCTTCGGCACCACGATCGAAGACTACGTGGAGGTGATCCGGGTGCTCAACGATGCGCCCGGCATCGCGATCTACGAGCTGAACGCGAGTTGCCCCAACACCAGCCACGGCGGCATGGTCTTCGGCACCGACGGCGACTCGCTGTATCAACTTGCGTTGCGCTGCCGCCAAGCCGCACAGCGTCCGCTGATGGTGAAGCTGACGCCCAACGTGACCAGTATTGGGTTGATGGCCAAGATTTGCGAGGACGCGGGAGCGCAGGCGATTTCGCTGGTGAACACGTTTCTGTCGCTGGCCGTCGATGTTGAGACGCGCAGACCGCGCATCGCCAACGTGACGGGCGGGTTGTCCGGGCCGGCGATCCGGCCCATCGCGGTGCGCATGGTATATGAGGCGTCGCAGGCGGTCTCGATCCCGGTGGTCGGAATGGGCGGCATCGTGCGCGCCGAAGATGCGGTGGAGTTTATGCTGGCAGGCGCGGCCGCGGTTGAAGTGGGGACGGCTACTTTCGCCGATCCGCGTGCCGTGGAGAACATCGCCAATGGACTGCGCCGCTGGTGCGCAAGCCACAACGTGGCTCGGGTGAGCGACCTGACCGGCGCTATGGTGCAGTAAAGCCTAGAGCCTGTTATGAACTTGGGCTGAGTAATTTGAATAGGTTGGCGAGCATGAGCCATGCGAAGGCGAGGTAGTGGTATCCGGCGAGGGTCTCGGAGAGGCGTTCGTAGTCTCTGGCGAGT
>Ga0181517_10002614_pt1 | contig 18069 bp, 18 predicted proteins | sample PEATcosm2014_Bin_31_FD_119748 | JGI IMG/M metagenome (GOLD analysis project Ga0181517, IMG submission 119748) | Peatland microbial communities from MTU Mesocosm Facility, Houghton, MI, USA - PEATcosm2014_Bin01_30_metaG | ecosystem: Environmental > Terrestrial > Soil > Wetlands > Peat | place... | reverse complement strand
CCACACGGATGAATATTAATTCACCGATGAACGGCCCTTCACCCGCTTGACAAGTGCCACATCATGTGTGAATATGCATATTAGTGAATAATCATTCATTAGCAGCCTCGCCCGTTCCCGCCGTCGACGACGCCGGCCCGCCGCCCCGGGTGGCCGCTGCCGACCTGCTCCGGGACCTCGACCTCACCAGCGACGAGCTGCGCTCCCTGCTCGATCTTGCCGCTTTGGTAAAGCGTTCGCCGCGCGATTACGCCCACTCACTCAACGGAAAGTCCATCGCCCTGCTTTTCGAGAAGCCGTCGCTGCGCACGCGCCTTACCTTCGAGCTGGCCATCAAGCAACTCGGCGGCGATTCGCTTTTCACCGAGGGTCCGGTGGGGGTGCGCGAGCCGCTCAAGGACGTGGCCCGCAACCTGGACCGCTGGGTGAACGGCATCGTGGCGCGCGTCTTTTCCCAGGCCACAATCGCAGACCTGGCGCATTGGTCCGGCGTGCCGGTGATCAACGCTCTGAGCGATTTGTTCCACCCCTGCCAGGCCCTCGCCGATATGCAGACCATCCGCGAACGCTTCGGCGGCCTCGGCGGTCTGAAGCTGGCCTTCGTGGGGGACGGCAACAACGTGGCCCATTCGCTGATGCTGTGCGCGCCGCGGCTGGGCATGGATTTCGCTTTGGCCTGCCCGCCGGGATACCTGCCCAACCCCGATATTGTGGCCCAGGCGCAAGGGCTGGCCGCGGTGGCCGGCGTATCGATCGTTATCACGCACAGCGCCGAGGATGCTCTCGCCGGAGCCCATGCCGTCTACACCGATGTGTGGGCCAGCATGGGCCAGGAACAGGAAGGGGCCATCCGCCGGAGGGCCTTTCACGACTTCCAGGTGAACGACGCCTTGTTCGCTCTGGCGCGCCCCGACGCCATATTTATGCACTGCCTGCCCGCCAAGCGCGGCGAGGAGGTCAGCGATTCGATCATGGAAAGCGGCCGCTCGGCGGTCTTCGACCAGGCCGAGAACCGTCTGCACGCGCAGAAGGCGCTGCTGTTGATGCTTTTGTAGATATGGGATAACCAGCCCAACCGCTCCCTGACGGTCGCGGCTCGCCAGACTCTTATCGAGCTCGCCAGACTCTTATCGAGCCGCGACCGTCAGGGAGCGGTTGGACCCTACAATAGGAACTTATGAACAAACCGAAGAAAGTAGCCCTCGCCTACTCGGGCGGGCTCGATACCTCCGTCATCATTCCGTGGCTGAAGGAGAACTACGGCTGCGAGGTCGTCGCCGTTTGCGGCGATATCGGCCAGGGCGGCGATGAGCTCTCCGGACTGGAGGCCAAGGCCCTCAAAACCGGCGCCTCCGAAGTCCACGTCGAGGACCTGCGCGAGGAGTTCGTTTCGCAGTACCTCTGGAAGCTGGTGCGTTCCGGCGGCGTCTACGAACACAAGTACCTGCTGGGCACCTCCATCGCGCGCCCGCTGCTGGCCAAGAAGCAGGTGGAAGTGGCGCTGGCCACCGGCTGCGACGCGCTGGCCCATGGCTGCACGGGCAAGGGCAACGATCAGGTGCGCTTCGAGCTAACTTACAAGGCGCTCGCTCCCCATTTGCAAGTGATTGCGCCGTGGCGCGAATGGAGCATCGTGTCCCGCGAAGACGCCATCGAGTACGCACGTACGCATGACGTGCCCATCTCCGCCACCACCACCAAGATCTACAGCCGCGATCGCAACATCTGGCACATCTCGCACGAAGGCGGCGCCCTGGAAGACCCGGCCAACGCCGCGCCGGACGAAATCTGGATGCTGACCAAGAGCCCCGCCGAAGCGCCCGATAAGCCCGGCGAAGCGACCATCGAATTCGAAAAAGGCGTCCCGGTGGCCGTCGATGGCAAGCGGATGAAAGCCTTCGAGCTGCTCGAAACGCTGAACGCCATCGGCGCGAGGCACGGCGTGGGACGCATCGACCTGGTGGAGAACCGCTTCGTGGGCATGAAATCGCGCGGCTGCTACGAAACCCCCGGCGGGGCGCTCATCATGTTCGCGGTGCGCGAGCTGGAAGCCCTCACGCTCGACCGGAACACGCTCCACTACAAGCAGCAGCGCGCCCTGGAATACGCCGAGATGGTGTACAACGGCCTGTGGTTCACGCCCCTGCGCGAGGCGCTCGATGCGTTCTTCGAAAAGGTGAGCGAGACTTCCACCGGCGAAGTGAAATTGCAGCTCTACAAGGGCAACATCCAGCCGCTTAGCCGTAAGTCGCCGTACTCGCTTTATTCGCTCGATATCGCCAGCTTCACCATGGGCGCGAGCTACGACCAGAAGGACGCGCTCGGCTTCATCAACCTGATCGGCCTGCCCATCAAGGTGCGCGCCTCGAAAGCGGCCGCGCCATCTCAATGAAACTCTGGGGAGGGCGCTTTGAGACGGGACCGTCGGAAGTCTTTGAGCGCTTCTCCGGCTCGCTCGATTTCGACCGGCGGCTGGCGGATGCCGATATCCGCGGCTCGCAGGCCTTCGCCCGGGCGCTCGAGCGCGTCGGCATTCTGACCGCCGAGGAGCGCCAGCGCATCGTGGCAGCCTTCGAGGAGATGCGCGCCGAGGCCGCGTCCGCCGCGTTTTTCGAAGGCGCCACGGACGAAGACGTCCACACCCTGATCATCCGCAAGCTCAAGGAGCGCGCCGGCGCGGTGGCCGATAAGATCCACACCGGCCGCAGCCGCAACGAGCAGGTTTCGCTCGATACGCGCCTCTGGCTGCGCGAGGAATGCGACCGCGTGCGCGCCCTGCTCGGCGGTGTAATGGGCGCGCTGCTCGATCTGGCCGAGGCGTACCCGAACGCGGTTATCCCTGGCTACACCCACACCCGCCGGGCCCAGGCGGTGCTGTGGCCGCACTACCTGCTGGCCTATTTCGAGATGTTCGCGCGCGACTGGGAACGCTTCGGCGACGCCCGCCGCCGCGCCAATTCCCTGCCCCTCGGCTCCGGCGCGCTGGCCGGCAGCGGTTTTCCCTTCGATCGCGACGCCATGGCGCGAGACCTGGGCTTCGACAACATCACCCGCAACAGCATGGACGTTTCCGGCGATCGCGATTTCGCCCTGGATTTTCTCTATGCAGCCAGCGCCGCCATGCTCCATTTGAGCCGCCTGGCCGAGGACTGGATTCTCTACTCCAGCGAGGAGTTCGGCTGGCTCGATCTAGGCGACGGCGTAACCAGCGGATCGAGCCTCATGCCGCAGAAGAAGAATCCGGATTCGCTCGAGCTGATCCGCGGCAAGTGCGGGCGGGTGGTGGGCTGCCTCACTGGGCTCATGGTTACCATGAAGGGCCTGCCCATGACTTACAATCGCGACATGCAGGAGGACAAGGTTCCCCTGTTCGAAGCCGCCGATCAGCTTGCCGGGTCGCTCGAAATGGCGCGCGCCGTAATCGCTTCCGTGAAGCTGCTGCCTGCCATCCCGGCGGCCGCCGCCGCCGAAAGCTGGGTGGTGGCCACGGACCTGGCCGAGGCTCTCGCGCGCGCCGGCACGCCCTTCCACCAGGCCCACCGGATTGTGGGCCGCTTCGTTCTCGAAAGCGTGCGTTCCGGGCGCAAGCCGGCCGATTGGACGCCCGCCGAAATGCGGCGCTTCGCGCCCGAGTTTACCGAAGAGATGGCCGGCTTGCTCGATCCGGCCAGAGGCATGGAATCCCGCGAGGTCCCCGGCGGAACCGGACCCGCAACCGTAGCCGCGGCGCTCAAGGAAGCGCACCGCCGGCTGGCTGAGATGACGATATGACCAAAACCTACCGGCAGGGGCAGATACTCAAGCTCATCCGCATGAAGCGCATCGGCACGCAGGAAGAACTTGCCCTGGAACTGGGCAAGCAAGGCATCGCGGCCACCCAGGTGACGCTGTCGCGCGACATCCGCGACCTGCGCCTGGTCAAGACGCGGGAAGGCTATCAGGAGATGGCGCCAGAGGAAACCGGCCCCGGCTTCACTCTCTTGGCGGGCGAGTTTCTGCTCGATGTGCTGATCGCGCAGAACCTGGTGATATTGAAAACATCGCCCGGCCACGCCAATTCCGTCGCCGTGGCGCTCGATCACGAGAGCTGGCCGGAGGTAGTGGGCACCATCGCCGGGGACGACACCATCCTCCTGGTGACGCCCGACAATCCCACCGCCGAAGCCGTCCAGGAAAGGCTGCTGGGCATGCTGGAACGGGGCTGAACAAGCAGTTCAGAAACCGCTCCCTGACGGTCGCGGCTCGCCACACTCTTAATTAACGAGCCGCGACCGTAAGGGAGCGGTTGCAGGCGATGGAGCTCGGCCGGCCCCTTACAGCATGAACCAGAAGATGTATCCGCACTGCGTGCAGATGTAGTTGGTGGCCTCTTTGTTGGCCCAGTTGACGTTGAAAAACGCGGCGGCGCGCGTGTTCAACAGCGAGCTGCGCTCGTGGAAATGTGCGCCGCCGCAGACGGTGCAGGTAAGCGGCCGCCCGTCCATCTGCACTTCTATGGTTCCATCCGCCTGCGGAAATTCCTGAAATTGCATGTTTCGCTCCTCGAACCTCGGTAGCGCCGACGGTCTTGCCGCCGGCGTTCCATCTCTCCCTCATTGCGCCTTCGGCTTCTGCTCAAACGGCTTCTCCTGGCCCGAGTGCACGGCGTACAGGCGTTTGTGCGTCGCCTTGGCGGCTTCCACCAGTTCCGTATAGGGACGGTCCGTGACGTCCACCCAGCCGAAGTTGTAGTTCTCACCGTCCATGCGCCCGGTCACCGATTCGTCCGTCCCCAGAAACCAGTTCGCGCCCACGAAGCCCGGCAGAGCGGCGGCCTGCTCCATGTAGTAGCGGTATCCCACGCCGCGTTCCGTCTGGTCGCGCATTTGCACCAGGCTGGCGGCCAGACCGTTGCCCGGCACGCCGTTGTGGAACTCGCCGATGAGGATCGGCCGCCCGCTCAGCTCGTATGCCCTCTTGATTTGGTCGGATGCGTCGACGGCGTACGGGTTGAGGCTGTTGACGTCGAAGACGTTCGCCATTCGGAGCAAATCGTCCGGCGCCCGGCCCCCGAACCGCAGCCCCAGGTTCAGGTGGTTGGGATCGTACTTCTTGACCGCCGCGTTGATTGTCGCGAGGTACTTCCGGAAGGAGGCGAGGACGAACTCCTTGCGCCGCTCCGGAGTATCGCCGGCCGCCAGAAAGGCTTTGGCGGCGCGTTGCATCGCCGTGTCCTTCCCCGCCAGAATCATCTCCACCAGCTCCGCTTCGCGGCCGGGCCAAGGCACCTCATTGCCGACGTAGAAGCCGACCAGGTAAGGGTCGTCCTTGCGGGGAGTGAGCGCTTTGGCCGCCGCTTGATCCACCATGCGCGGGAAATCGTCGGCGTACACGTCGGGCATTCCCAGCAGGGCCGTGCCGGTCTGCCACTCCCGAACCATGGTCAGGTAGGGTTTCCTGGCCGGCCCCGCCACGGCGCCCCCGAAAGATGACTCCCCGACGGTGAGGCCCCAAGCTTCCATGCGTTTCCCTTCGAATTCCAGAGCCTTATCCCGCCAGCCTTCGCCGAAGCGCCGGAACAGGTTCCAGGAGCGGAACGAGACCGTACGCCCGCGTCCGGGCGTCTGCGGCCCCAGCAGATCGGCCGGAGGCAGGGCTTTGTAGTATTTCTCCCGGCCCTCCACCCGCGTCTCCGCCCCGCCCGTGCCCATGCCGGGGACTCCTATGCCCAGGAACAGATGCCCGTCGGGATCGACGAACCACCACTTACCGTCGATCTGCTCCACGCGGAAGAAGCCTGTCGCCTGGGCGTGTGTGTTCAGGTATCCGCCGTACTGGCAGTAGTTGAAATCGCCCGGTTTCAGCGCCTTCTCTTCCTCGGCCCACTCCTTTTTCAATTGCGCCAGGCTCTTGGCCTTGCCCGGCCAGTCGGCGCGGGCCCACTGCCCGAATTCATCCACTACTGGCAGCTTCTCCAGAAAGTCCGAGCCGGGGTCTACTTTGGCCAGACGGACGCTGCGAATCTCGAGAGCAGGCTTCCCCAGGGGGTTCTGCATGGTCACCCCGATGGCCTGCACCGCGTTGAGGGATCCGTGCGGGCCATTCACTCCCATCCAATAGGAGTTTGAGGCCTTGTTTCCCATAGACGCCATGTCGAAGCCTTCCTGGCTCCTGCGCAGGAAGTAATGCAAGGGCAGCGACGCGCGCAGCCACACGTTCTGGCCGAACGGGTGCATGGTGACGCTCCGCACCCCGCCGGCATCGATGACGCGCAGGGTATACCGCTGCGGCGAAGAGGCCCGCAACTCCAAAACCAGGAATTCGTACCCGGACCAGTCGGAAGGCAGATCGGGGTTCAGCTCCTTCAGGGTCCACTTATGCTCCGATGTGGCGCCCTCAAAAACCGCCCGCCGGATTTCCGCGGCAGCGGCGGGTATAAGAACCAACAGTAGTACAAGCAAGCTTCTACGCATCATCATCATCCTGTGTTCCATGTATAGCACCCCGTGGAGCGGGTCTCCGGCCTGCCGCGCCGGCGTTCTTCCCAGGCTCAGTCCGTTCGCGATACACTCTCCCCATAGCCATTCGAAAGGACCGCCATGGCGGAACAGCTTCGCTCGGTTTGACAAAGCAGGAGCCTAATCCCACGCGGCTTGAACCGCCGGCGCCGTAACCGTTAGAATCGGAGCATAGCTTCCGCAATTCAGCTTGTTTCGCCCGCGGCCGCCCCCGCGCCGGCTCCCCGCGCCGCCGAGCTTCTCGCCGCCCTCACCGGATTCCGCTTCCTGCTGGCCCTTTGGGTGATCCTCCACCACCTCACCGGCCGCGGCCAGGCGCTCGAACCCGCCGCCCTGGCCCTGCCGCATTGCATGTACCAGTTCCTTCGCGGCGGTTACCTGGCCGTCACCACTTTCTTCGTGCTTTCGGGCTTCGTACTGTCCCGCGGCTATATGCGCACCCAGTGGACCGGAGGCAACCTGCTCCGCTACGGCGTGGCCCGCTTGGCGCGCATTTACCCGGTGTACCTGTTGAGCCTGGCCGTGATCGCCCCGTTCGTTCTGGCCGATCATACGCCCGGCAAAGTCCCCTATGCCGGCGCTTACGCCCTGTTGCTCCAGGGCTGGCTGGGGTCCATCCCGGTGAACTGGAACACGCCGGCGTGGTCGCTGTCTTGCGAGATGTTCTTCTACATGGCGTTCCCGCTAGCGGCCCTACTCATCCGGCGCGCCAACTGGCGCAACACGCTGGCGGTGGCCGCCGGCGCCTGCTGTCTCACGCGCGTTCTCTCGACTCTGGGCGTTCCCGACGGCGTCAAGCCTCTGATCCACCTGGCGGATTTCGTCATGGGGATAGCCGCGGCGTGCGTTTACGATCTTCTGTCACGCCGCGCGCGGCGTCCGGCCGGCATGTGGCTCTACCTCCCCGGATGCGCCCTCGCGGCGGCGTTGATCGCCTGGCCTCAAGCCCTGCCGCCCGGCGTGGATCTCAACACCGCTCTGCGTCCCTTGAACGCCGTCCTGCTGCTCGGTTTGGCCTTGGGCGGCGGCTTAATAGCCCGCGCGCTTTCTTCGGGGCTGGCGGTCTATCTCGGGAAATCGAGCTACGCCATGTACATCCTTCACGTCCCCATTCTGTGGTGGTATCGCCGCTGGAGCCACGATTTCTCGCCGGTTCTCTACATCATCATCGTGATTGCGTTATCCGCGCTGGTCTATGGCGTGTTCGAAGAACCGGCCAACCGCTACCTGCGGAACCGGTTGCGGCGAACGCGGGCCTGACAAATCGCCATGAGCGAGACCATATCTCTATCGATCCTGAACGAGTTATTCGACTACAACTACTGGGCGCGAGACCGCCAGCTCAATGCCTGCACACTTCTCACCGAGGAGCAGTTCCTGCGTCCCCTGAAGTGACATCCCTTCTGCGACAACTGGGGGTGCAGCCGCCCAAGGTGGATTTCCTCCACCCGTAAGGGCCGGGCACGCCCGGCCCTTTTGATGAAGCCCTGGCCTACAGCGCCTTCAGCAGCCGATTCCAGCGTGTGTTGAGGATGCTGTTTGGCGTTGCGTCGGGCGTCTCTTCTTTGGTCTCGTAGGAGCCGTAGATCAGAAGGGGACCGCCCAGAATATCCGCGCGGGGCACAAACCCCCAATAGCGGCTGTCAAGGGAGTTGTCCCGGTTGTCTCCAAGGACGAAATATTCGCCTTCGGGTACCAGCACCTCGCCATCGCGGACGTTGTTTCGCACCATCCCCCACCCTCGGTCGGGCAGGTGCTCGCCAGGGTTCGATGGGAAGTTGTCCCGGTAGGAGTCCGTGTAGGCCGTCTGGTGTACCGCGTACGGCTCCGGCACGGCTGCGCCGTTCCGGTAGAGCTGCTTGTCGCGGATGTGTAGGCGGTCGCCGGGAACCCCGACCACCCGCTTGACGTAGATCTGGTTGCGGTCCACGGGATACCGGAACACGATCAGGTCCCCGCGCCGTGGCGTGCGGCCCAGGCGCCAAATCATGGTATCCGTGAGCAAGCAATCGCCGCGAAGCACGGTCGGTTCCATGGCGGCGGTTGGCATCATATAGAAGCTGAAGCCCAGCCAGAGGCACGCGTCCGCCACTAAGACGGCGATCCATGGCCAGTAGCGCCGCGAAGCCGCCAGGCGCCAGGATTGCCTGGCCGCCCGCAGCGGCCAGTACCCCAGCGCGAGAGCGAACAACGCGCAGATGCCGATCGAGAGGGCCTGGGAGGCGGCGGTGCCGGGTCGCGGCCGGAACACGGCGGCGATGAGGGGTTGCGCTACCAGGCACGCCAGAACCACCCCGGCCCAGGCGTGCCCGCGCCGGATTCCCCAGGCGGAAACGAAGAACAGGGCGGCGTAGGCCGCGCCCCGTAGCGGGTCGAAGAACGCGGCCGCGGTGGCCAGGGCGCCAAGAACAATGGCGATCCAGAATGCCGCGCGCGCCGTGGGAGCCGAAGATGTCGGTTGCATGTGTTCGTCCTTGTCTTTACGCCTTGGCCCCGTGCAGCGAGGCCAGGGCCAGGTTGCCGCCGAGTCCCATCGTCTCCACCGCGGAAGAAGGCACGATCACCATCGAACCCTTCTCCTTGATCGCTTCGTAGAGCATGTTCATGGCGCGCAGATGCAGCGCCACCGGGTTGTCCTGGTAAATGGCCGCCGCCTCCGCGAACTTGGCGGAGACCTCTGTCTCGGCCTGGCCCAGGATGTTACGCGCCTGCCGCTCCCGCTCCGCCTGCGCCTGCCGCGACATGGCATCTTCCAGGGCCTGCGGGATGCGCACGTCGCGAATTTCCACCGATTGCACGGTGATGCCCCACGGGTTGGTCTTCTCGTCGAGGATGCGCTGCAGCTCGCGCCCCAATGATTCGCGTTCCGTGATCATCTGCGCCAGCTCGTGCCGGCCGATCGATTCCCGCAGCCCCGTCTGCGCGCTGAGCTGGATGGCGTCCACGAAATCCTGCACTTCGAGAATCGACTTCTCCGCGTTCCACACCACCCAGAACACAATGGCGTCCACGTTCACCGGAACCGTGTCGCGCGTGAGCGTGGATTCGGCCGTGACGTTGGCCACCCTCACGCGCTGATCTACGTAGCGGCTCAGCGTGTCCACGATGGGAATCACGTGAAACAGCCCCGGCCCGCGCAACCCCACGTAGCGGCCCAGGCGCAACACCGCCACCTTCTCCCACTGGTCCGCCACCTTGAGCGCGAACAGCAGGTACAGGCCGACGGCGCCGCAGACCACAAACGGCGCGCGTTGGCCGGACAGGGCCGACGCCCCCAGGCCCGCCACCAGCAAGATGCAGAACGTAGCCGCGCCGATGGTGCTCACGCGCACTGGTAGTTGATTCGATTTCATAACGTCATCTCCGCTTCCTGTCCGGTTGGCTCTCGACGGGTGCATCGCGTCCCCTGGAAGGTTCTCGCTACCGCGTCTTTCCCGCTTCGCTCCGGACATCATGTAGCCGCTCCAATAGATCCTCGACGGTGAAGCCGGCCGAACCGGCGCGCGCCACGAACTCGCCCACCAACTGGTTGAGCCGCCGCTGCCGCTCCACATCGTCGCGCTTCACCTTCTGGTGACCGATGAACGTGCCGGTCCCCTGCTGGGTCTCGATCACGCCCCGGATTTCCAGCTCCCGGTAGGCGCGCATGACGGTGTTCGGGTTGATCGAGAGATCCACCGCCACCTGCCGCACGGTAGGGAGTTGGTCGCCGCCCGCCAGGGTTCCCGCCGCCATGCCGCCGGTGACCTGGTCGATAATCTGGCGATAGACGGGAACGCCGCTCCCCAGGTCCAGCCGGAATGCGAATGACCGCGATTGCTTCGCAGTGCTCATCTAGAATGATAGTGTACTAGTTTTATGATACAGTCAAGAGAATTCGGTGGGATAAGGCTCCCGCCTTGTCAATCCGAGCGAAGCTCGGACCCGCACAAGCTTCAGCGACATGGCTTTCCGGAATAAAATGGCGAGAACCGTCGGCCGCAGCCAAGGCGAGTCCGAGCTTCGCTCGGATTGACAAGGCCGGAGCCTTGTCCCACTGACAAGGCAGGAGCCTTATCCCACGTGCCGGCGCCCTTCACTCGTACCGCAGCGCCTCGATGGCGTTCACGCGCGCCGCCCGGGCCGCCGGCAGATACCCAGCGGCCACGGCTGCCAGCGCGAGCGCCAGCGAGGCTGCCGCCACCACCACGGGATCGTAGGAGTTGACCCCAAAGAGCTGGCTCTTGGCCAATTGCGCCAGCGCCAATGCGGCGGGTATGCCGATTCCCAGGCCGATGGCCAGAATCCACAGCATCTCCCGCATTACCATTCCCTGGATGCCGCCCGGGGCCGCGCCCAGGGCCATGCGAATGCCGATCTCCCGCGTCCGCCGCACCACGCTGTGAGCCATCACTCCATACAGGCCCAGCATGGCCAGCGCCGTGGCCAGGCCCGCGAAGGTCGCCGAGAGGTTCAGCACCAGCCGGTCGATGAATATGTTGCGGCGCACCTGGTCCTCCATGGTGCGCAGCTCATCGGCGGGCAAGCCCGGATCGAGAGACCGCGCCACCCGCCGGACCTGCGCCATCACCCGATCCGCCGGGAGCGTCGAGCGCAGGTAGAACGACATCTCTCCAGCCCCTTTGTCCTGCCGCCAGGGCGTGTAGTACACGCGCAGCGGCTTCTCCTTCACCGCGCGGTAGTGGCTGTTCTTCACCACGCCCACAATTTCGATGTCGGGTATCGCCTTAGGCCCCCAGCCGACGGCGAACTTACGGCCCAGCGGACTCTGCCCCCCGAAGAAGTCCTTGGCGAACTGCTCGTTGACAATCGCCACCTTGGGCCCGGCCAGGTTGTCGCGCTCCGTGAACTCCCGTCCCATGACCAACGGAATCCCCATCTTCCCCAGGAAGCCTGCGCCAATCTCGTTCAGGCACGAGTTGGTGTCCCGCTTGGCGCCGGGTTGGAAACCCTCCACCGTGAGGGTGCTCATCCAGGTGCTGTCGCCGATCAGCGGGACCATCGCCGCCGCCACCCCGCTCACGCCGGGAATCGCCGCCATCTCGCTCTCCGCCCTCTCGAAAAGCGCCCTGCTCTGGTCCGGTTTATAACCGTTCAATTCGGGCGCCAGCCGGAAGGTCACCAGGTTCTCCGTACGCACTCCCAAGTCCGTGTGCATGAGGTTCACCAGGCTCTTCAGGAACAGCCCGGTGGGTACCAGAAGGATGGCGGAAACCGTCACCTGCGCGCACACCAGCGCCTTTCTGACGCGGGCCGCTCCGCGCGCCGAAGAGGCGTGCCCGGATTCCTGGTTCAGCACGCCGGCCGGGGCCGCGCGGGCCGCCTCCCACGCCGGGTAAAGCCCGAAAATCATCCCGGTGACGAACGAAACTCCCAAGGCATAGAACAGTACCGGCCACTGGAGCTCGGTGGTCAGAAAGTCCGCGGGCGCTCCGCTGTTCACCACCTGGGAAATCATCATTTTCAGAGTCAGCGAGCTGAGCACGACCCCCGCCACGCCGCCTGCGGCCGCCAGCAGCAGCGCCTCGGAAAGCATTTGCCAGGCGATCTCGCCGCGGCTGGCTCCCAGGGCGGCGCGAATGGCCAGTTCCTTACGCCGCTCCGCCGACCGCGCCAGCAGCAGGTTAGCCGCATTGGCCATGGCGATTAGCAAAACCATGGCGGTGGAGGCCAGCAGGATGAACAGGGGCGTTCTGCCCGCATCGCGGATTTCGCTGTGCCCCTGCCGTCCCTCGATCAGCGTCAGTTTGGAGGCTCGCAGGCGATTGAGCCCCTCCTTGTCGAACTGGCTGGCCTTGCCCTGCTCTTCCACGATTCCGCGGTACACCGAGTTCATCGGCCCGGCGGCCTGTGCCCTGGAGACTCCCGGTTTGAGCCGCGCCACCAGGTACAGCCAGTAGTCGTTCTGTCGTGTAGCCCCCTTCCAGTCCGGCGAAAGCAGCGTCTTCGTCGCCAGCGGCACGAACACGTCCGGCTGCTCTCCGAGCGTGGTCCCGTGGAAGCCCTTCGGCGCCACTCCCACAATGGTGAAAATCTGCCCTGCGATGCGCATGGGCTGGTTGAGCGCGCCGATCTGCCCGCCCAGCTTGGTTTGCCAGTAACTGTACCCCAACACGGCCACCGGGTTCCCAGCGCCGCGGTCGTCTTCCGGCGCGATGGTCCGGCCGACCACGGCGTTCACCCGCAGCACGCGGAAGTACCCACCCGAGACATACATCACCGACCCGGCCACGGTCTGGTTCCCGTACGCCAGGTTGGCGCCGGTATCCCGAAACGCCGCCACTTCGGCCAGGTCCCGCGGCTGGCGCTCCAGTTCCCGAAAACCGGGGTAGCTGAATACGTAGTCGGAATCTCCCGACTCGTTGTTGGATACGCTCCCGCTCTTGGGAGCGCCCGGCGTGGTGACCAGCGCCAGTTCCTCGGGCTTATCCACCGCCAGCGAGCTCAGCAGGATCTGATTCAGCATCGAGAATATGGCGGTGTTGGCGCCGATCCCCAACCCCAGCGACAACACGACAACCAAACTCAAAAGGGGAGCTTTCGAAAGGCTGCGAAGCGCGTAGCGTAGGCGAGGCATGGGTATTGTAGATGATACGTCGGCCGGGGCGAATCGTTCCGCCTATTTCTTGATAAACAGCGACAGCGCCATCCCGAATCCGATGGCGATGACGATGCGGCGGACCGCCGTCTGCCCGATCCGTCGCGCCACCCCCGCCCCGCCGTACCCTCCCGCGATGGCGGCCACCGCCATCAGCAGCACATACGGCCAATAAACCATCCTGGCCCAGATGAAGTACGCCGCCGCAATGCCGTTCACACTCCCTCCGAACACCACCTTCAGGCTGTTCATCTCGTGGATGTCGCGCAACCCCATGATGCTCAGCGCCGCCAGCATCAGAATGCCGATGCCCGCCCCGAAATAGCCCCCGTAGAGCCCCACCAGCAACTGGAAGAACAGAACCGAGACGAACCACGCGCGAGATTCGTGCCGCTTCCGCTCGGCGCTCCCCAACTTGCGCTGGATGGGCTCCTGAGCCATAAAAAGCAGCGTGGCGGACAGGATCAGGTAGGGAACCAGGCGGTCGAACGTGGCGGCGGGAGTGAACCGCAGTAAAATCGCTCCCGCCAGGCCGCCCACCAGGCTGGGGACGATGAGCGCCAAAAGACGCGGCTCGGCGCCGCCCAGCTCCCGGCGGTATGCCCAGCCGCTGCCCACCGTGCCCGGCCAGATGGCTACCGTGTTGGTAGCGTTGGCCGTCACCGAGTCGAGGCCTAGCCAGATCAGCGTCGGGAAGGAGACCAGCGTTCCGCCGCCGGCCACGGAGTTGATGGCGCCGGCCAGAAAAGCCGCTCCAAAGGCCACGGCGGTATGTGAAAAGTTCAAAGCTGGCGCAACGAGCGTCACTGGGGACCGAATAGCTCGCGGCGGCGATCAAGGGCGCGCCGGAGCGCAGGTGTGGGGTCGGGCGGGTCGAGAATGGCTTCGACGATCCGCCGCTGGTCTTCCATGGAAAGGCAGATGATCTCGTCTTGCTCGATGGTCCGGCATGCTGCCTCGCGTGAAGCCGCGGCCACGAAGGTAGATGCCTTTTCCATTCTTCCAATATACGGCAAGTCGCCGCGCTTGCCTTGGTGGGGCCGGGCCTTCTGGCCAGGCCCCACAGGGCTAAGGTGATTCCCCTATCACCATTCGGGGCCTTATATTCCCCAAACAACCGTGCAAATTCGCATTTTGGCGCCCTATTATGGTCTTTGCTTCCCTCCCGCGCCTAGAATGCATCCATGGCGCAATTCCAGATTCTGCAACCGAAGACTACCTACACGGGCTCCGCCATCGAGCCGCTCCAGAAAGGTCTTCCCAAGATCACCCAGTCGCTCTGCCCGGAATGCACGCAACTGATTGAAGCCAGAATCTTTGAGGACGCCGGCAAAGTGGTGATGGAGAAGCATTGCCAGGACCATGGCGACTTCCGCGACGTCATCTATTCCGACGCCAAACTGTACCTCAAAATGGAAGAGTGGAGCTTCGGAGACAACCGCGGCTTCTCCAACCCCGCGGTGACCAACGCGACCCGCTGCCCGGACGATTGCGGCTCTTGCAACATGCACACCAGCCACACCGCCCTGGCCAATGTGGACCTTACCAACCGCTGCAACCTGACCTGCCCGGTGTGCTTCGCCAACGCCAACGCCGCCGGATACCTTTACGAACCGGATTTCGAAACCGTCCGCAAGATGCTGCAAGCCCTGCGCGATCAGAAGCCGGTGGCCAACCGCATCGTGCAGTTCTCGGGCGGGGAGCCGACCATCTACCCGCGCTTCCTGGACGTGCTCCGGATGGCCAAGGAGATGGGTTTTTCCCACTTGCAGGCGGCCACCAACGGCATCAAGTTCACCAGCCTGGAATTCGCCGAGCAGTGCAAGGAAGCCGGCCTGCACACCCTCTACCTCCAGTTCGACGGCGTATGCGACGACGTGTACAAGCGCACGCGCGGCGAATCGCTGTGGGATAAGAAGCTGCAGTGCATCGAGAACGTGCGCAAGGCCGGGCTGAAGATCGTCTACGTCCCCACCATCGTGAAGGGGATCAACGAGCACCAGATCGGCGACATGCTGCGGCTGGCCCTGGAGTACATCGATTGTTCCAGCGGCATCAGCTTCCAGCCGGTCTCTTTTACCGGCCGGATCTCCCGCCATGAGCTCGAATCCAAGCGCTTCACGCTTTCCGATTTCGCGCACGCCGTGGAGCAGCAGACCGGCATCGCCCGCGCCCATGAAGACTGGTTCCCGCTTTCCTGCGTGACGCCCTTCTCCAAGCTTCTTTCGGCCATGCGCGGCGCGGAAACCACCACCCTGAGCTGCCATCCGCACTGCTCGCTGGGCACCTACCTGTTCGTGGACCAGAACCGCAAAGCCACCCCGGCCACCCGCTTTATCGACGTGGGCCCCATGCTTAAGGAAATGGACCTGCTGGCCCGCAAGGCCGGCAAGCGCCGCATGCAGTTCTTCACCAAGATCGAAGCCTGGAACAACCTGCGCAAGTTCTTCCACGAGGACCGCTCGCCCGAAGGCCTTACCTTCGACCGGTTCCTGCAAACCCTGCAAGGCATGACCGACAAGAAGTACGGCCGCGGCTCCAACGACGGCAAATTCACCTACAAGACCCTCATGGTGGCCGGCATGCACTTCATGGATTCGTACAACTACGACGTGGAGCGCGTGAAGCGCTGCATAATCCACTACGCCGCGCCCAACGGCCTGATATACCCCTTCTGCGCCTACAACTCGGGCCCCGTGTTCCGCGAAAGAATCGAGAAGCAGTTCTCGGTTCCCTTCGAGGAGCAGGAAGACATGAAGCTCCTGCAGGCCAAGTCCAGGCAGGGCTGCGGAACCTGCGTCGGCGAACCGGAACTGGTCTGATTCTTCCCCGGCCCGCACGACGTGTGGGGCCAAGCCTTCGGGCTTGCCGCCGGCCTTCCGGCCGGCGTTCCGCGGCATCTTGCGGCGCGCCAGGTTGACGCTCGGGAGCCGTCAACGGTACAGTAGAATTGTTCGCTTCCTTCCGTCCGGCAAGTCCCTATCGTCTAGCCCGGCCTAGGACATCGCCCTTTCACGGCGGTAACGCGGGTTCGAATCCCGCTGGGGACGCCAAGCCAGTTTCGCCTAGAATCCAGGGCGCTGTGGGGCTGCGCATCCGTCCCTGCACGTTTTCGGAGTGGTCCCCGGCTTTCCGGGTCTGCTTGACGGAATCACTCATTCGTCCTCACCCTTCATTGGCGCTCTGCACACCTTCACAAACTCAAAGCCGAGCGTAGTGAGGTGAAGGGTCGTTCTGTGCGTTAACCCAATTGTGTTCCACGATGGTGGATACTCTTCAACCTCGGCTGTACGTTCGGAAGCCAGCAAGCCGAGGCCTACCAAATTGTCGAGTGTCGAATTGAACTGAGTCTTTTGGGCCTCAACGACCTCTTTGCCAAACTCTTCATAGTCCCCCTCGGTCGTGCACCACCGCGTTGACGTCAGGCCGAGATTGCCATACAGGAAGCCCAGTTGATCAGCGGCGTGGCCGTGCAAAGCAATCCTGAGGGGCCCATCCTTCTGATCTTCTTCATAAAGGGCGTCGAGGAACTTCGCATCGGCGCTCGACAGGCGAGACAGAACCTGCGGGAACGACGGGTGTACAGGCCCTTCCAGAGCAGCATTCGCCAGCAACGCAGCCCAACGCTCTTGAAGGTAATCATCCTCTTCCAAGGATGCATATTGGAGTAAAGGCACAAGAGTCTTTATCGGCACAGGCCCAGGCTGTATTCTGGCCGCCTGCAGCATGTCCTGTGCCATTGACCAGATCTTGCCGCCAATCCGAGCCATCTCCTCGCGTATGAAGTCGGTTATCTGGGCAAATGGGATCTGGAGCGTAATGTTCACATTCCCGCCCGCTTGGATCTGGAGCGCGCCTTCACCGGCCTTCTGGGACTGGCTATCTTGGGCCATGCTTCGTGTCTTCACCTCCGATAGTGATCTTGCCGCCAGCCTGGATGTTTGTGGAGTGTGCGCCGGAGCGTTGCTTCTGCACGAGGGCAACTGAGCGTCTCGAAACCAGGCGACGAATGAGCCAGACGAAGCCGCCGAGAGCGAACACGCCGACTCCGCTAAAAACCCAGGCCCTATCCGCTCCAAAAATGTCAATCATCGCAGCCTCATTTCGTTCCATGGATCGCTCCCGCTTTGCTGGCCTTCGCTGCAAGGTAGTTCACAAACGCCGAACAGGATACCAACATGAATTTGGCGTCATCGAAATCGAGAGTCGATTCCTCCAAAAGTGCATGGCGGATTCCTTCGGCATCGCTGGTATAGCCATACAGGCTGCTGGACGATTTCTTCAGGGCCGAGTGCAGGGCGATGCCCTTCTCTTGCAGCTTATTTAGGGCTTGCCCCAGCGTGGCATCGTCCTGGCCGGTGATAATCTTGCACATGGCCTCCACGGCAGAGATGGATTCTTTGATTGAGTTTCGGTAGTCGGGCGATTTGCGGTCGGAAAACAGGACTACACCCCTCGCAATGTGCACGCGCACAGCCTGGAATGGCGTGGGCAAGTTGCTGGCGTCATGGACGGCCTGTAGTTCTTCTGTGTCGGTAATCTGAACCAATGTTGTACCAGAGAACCTCCACCCAGACATCTCGCGCCGGAGTATATAGTCGCAGAACGCTGGAAACTCGTGGTCACGGGCAAGTTGCGCAGAGATTCGTGCAATGGCCTCGACGAGATCGTAGACTTCATTCCAGGCCACCTTAAAGAAATGCCCTTTTAGATAGGTAAGAACGTCAAGCCCGCTATGGGGTATCTCGTCCGCCCGCAGTTTGAAGAAGTAACGCCAGAGTGCACCGACGAGCTGGTCCTCGCCTGGGTAATAGTACCTTTGGAGGAACTTCGAGAAGAGGCGATCATAGCTGCGGATTCTTGCCCAAATCGATCACTGATTCTCGCCTGAAACCGATCACCATTCCCGCCTGAAATCGATCAGTGTTCTCGCGCGAAATCGATCAGTGTTCTTGCGGGAAGTCGATCACTTTT
>Ga0181517_10002612_pt1 | contig 18087 bp, 12 predicted proteins | sample PEATcosm2014_Bin_31_FD_119748 | JGI IMG/M metagenome (GOLD analysis project Ga0181517, IMG submission 119748) | Peatland microbial communities from MTU Mesocosm Facility, Houghton, MI, USA - PEATcosm2014_Bin01_30_metaG | ecosystem: Environmental > Terrestrial > Soil > Wetlands > Peat | place... | reverse complement strand
CGTGCGCGAACATGAGGGTCTTGCCAGCCTTCATGTGCGGCGCGATATCGGCGTGGTAGACCGGCGCCTGAATGTGATCCGGCACCAGCATCATGATGACGTCGCCGATCTTGGCCGCCTCGGAGGTGGTCATCACCTTCAATCCGGCGGCTTCCGCCTTGGCCCACGACGGGCTGCCCGGAGCTTCGCTCACCACCACGCTCACGCCCGAATCGCGCAGGTTCAGCGCGTGGGCGTGGCCCTGGCTTCCATACCCCACGATGGCCACCGTGCGGCCCTTCAAGTAGTCCAGATTCCCGTCTTTTTCGTAATATCGTTTCGCCATTACCGTTTCCTCACACTACTTTCTCTTCCACCCGGCCTCCCGCGCGCGTAGGCACGGGCGGCTGCAGCTTCAGTTTCTTGGCCTCCAGCGCGATCGCCAGCGCGCCCGAGCGCGTCACTTCGATCTCGCCATAACTACCCATTACATCCACGAACTCGTTCAGTTTCTCCGGCGCGCCGGTCGCCTCGATGGCGAAACCTTCGGTGGAAGAATCCACCACGCGGCCGCCGAAAATCTCGGCCTCTTTCAGTACCGCCGCGCGCGTCTCCTGCGGCATGCGTATGCGCACCAGCACCAGCTCCCGCACCACCGCCGGCGCCTCCGTCAGATCGGTGGCTTGAAGCACGTTAATCAGCTTGTTCATCTGCTTGATCACCTGCTGCCGCAGGGCGGAATCCACCTCCACCGCGATGGTCATACGGGAGAGTTCCGGATCGAGCGTGCGGGCTACCGTCAGGCTCTCGATGTTATAGCCCCGCTGGCTGAGCAGGCCGGTGACGCGCATCAGCGCGCCCGGCTTATTTTCGAGGAGCAACGAAATCACTTGCAACATAGGCCACCTCATCTCACTTGGCCGGCACAGCCACGGGCTGCGGCGGTCCCAACACCATCTCGTGAATCGCGCTGCCCGCCGGCACCATCGGGTAAACGCATTCGTGCGGCGAGACTTTCACGTTCAGCAGATAAGGTCCCGGCTCCTCGACTGCCGCCTCGAGCGCCGCCGCCAGATCCCCCGGCTTGTCGATGGTCTTGCCCTTGAAGCCGTAGGCCGCCGCCAGCTTCTCCGCGTCCGGGAAGCCGTTCAGCTCCACGCCGCTGAGGCGGTTGTTGTAGAACAACGTCTGCCACTGCCGGACCATCCCCAGGTACCCGTTGTTCATCACCACGATCTTGATCGGCAGCCCGTTGGATACGATGGTGGCCAGCTCCGGAATGGACATCTGGAAGCCGCCGTCGCCCACGATGGCGAACACCAGCTTGCCGGGCCGGGCCATCTGCGCTCCCATGGCCGCCGGCAAGCCGAAGCCCATCGATCCCAGCCCGCCCGAATTCAGCCACAGCCGCGGCTCGGAAAAGCGGATGAGCTGCGCCGCCCACATCTGGTGCTGCCCCACGTCCGAGCAGACCACCGCCCGGCCTCCCGAAACGCGGTCGATCTCGGCCATCAGGTGTTGCGGTTTGATCTCCGTATCGGAGGTCGGCGCGTCGAACGGATGCTGCTCTTTCCACTGCCGTATCTGGCGCCACCACGCTCGCCGCGCGGCCGCCGTCTTCTCATCCGGCGGGGGACCCTCGGCCACCAGTTTATTGAGCTTCCCGAGAACGCGTTTGGCATCCCCCACGATGGGCACTTCGGGCGCGCGGTTCTTGCCGATCTCCGCCGGATCGATATCCACGTGGATCACCTTGGCGCGTGGCGCAAAGTCCGTCAGGCGCCCGGTCACACGGTCGTCGAAGCGCGTGCCCAGGGCGATCAGCAGGTCGCAGGATTGCAGCGCCATGTTGGCTGCGTAGCTACCGTGCATGCCGGGCATGCTGATGAAGTTGGGGTGATCGGAGGGCATCGAACCCAGGCCCATCAGTGTGCTGACCACCGGCAGATCGGCGCTCTCGACCAGCTCGCGCAGTTCCGGCGTCGCGGCGGATGCCACGATCCCGCCGCCCGTGTAGACCAGCGGCCGCCCGGATTCCGCGATCAACTGCGCCGCGCGGCGAATCTGCCCGGTATGGCCGTCGGTGATGACTCTGTATCCGGGCAGGTGCACGCTGGCCACCGGCTGGTAATGGCCCTGGCCCTGAAACACGTCCTTGGTGATGTCCACCGCCACGGGCCCCGGCCGCCCGCTCGAGGCCACATAAAAGGCTTCGTGGATCACGCGCGCCAGATCGTCCAGATTCTTCACCAGGTAGTTGTGCTTGGTGCAGGGCCGCGTGATGCCGAAGGTGTCGGCTTCCTGGAAGGCATCGCTGCCGATCAACTTGCTGGTTACCTGCCCGGTGAGTGCCACGATGGGGATCGAATCCATCAGCGCATTCACCAGCCCCGTGGTCAGGTTGGTGGCGCCCGGCCCCGAGGTTGCGCAGCAAACCCCCACCCTGCCGGTGGTGCGCGCGTAGCCTTCCGCGGCGAAGGCGGCATTCTCTTCGTGCCGCACCAGAATGTGGCGCACGGGGTGATCGTACAGCACGTCGTACAGCGGAATCGTGACCCCGCCCGGATACCCGAAGATGCAATCCACCCCTTCGCGCACCAGGCACTCCATCAGCATTCTGGCCCCACTCATCAAGTTCGACATATTTCGTTTACCTCTAAAAAAATCGCTCCATAACAAAAAAGGCCACCGGCCGGGTTATTTTGCCCTGCCGATGGCCTCGGAATCCGCTTCCGCTGGCCTCAGGCAGGGCCGGCTACGATGACCAGAATGCTAATAATGATGCCTACAGGAATAGCGACAACGCTAAGGGGATTTACGACGAGCGGCCGGCCTGAGGCAGATTGGGACATTTCAAGGAGAACTGATCTTCGATTTTAGCCTGGATTCCTGGGGAAAAGCAAGTGGGAGTCTTGTCTCATACGAGATGAGCCTGGAGCGACGGTTAGTTTCTCATACAAGATGAGCCTGGAGCAGATCTGGGCGAGGATTACTACAACACGGTGCGGCTACACAGCGCCGTTGGGTATGTGACACCCGCGGACACGCTGGCGGGTATGCCGACGGCATCCACACTGCGCGCGACCGCAAGCTGGTGGGGGATCGCCGACAGCCGCAACTGCGCTGGCAGCAGGCGGCCTGAAAGGTGGAGCTACAATGACGGTGCCAGGTGAAACGGAAGCGGTCTCCGCTGGGAAGCAAACCGGCCAGGGGATAGCATGGTGGGCTCATGGAGGCGATGAAGTCGGGGCGTGCGAGCACGGCTCTGCGCCCCCCCGAAAGCTCATCGGATCGGTAGACCCCTATGCCTTGAAAATCTCCGCCCGAAGGGCGGAATACTCGCTTACGGTGAACGCCCGCTCTCCATTTCCGGCTGAACCAGGCGGGCAAGCGAGGAACGATATCGCAAGGCCTGATATGCAGTAGCACGCTACGGGAGAACAATGGCTATTATGAGTGAGAGACAGCGAATCAGCCGCCGCAAGTTGCTCGGCGGTACGACTGCTTTGGGATCGATGCTGAAGTTTGTCGAACGAGACGCAACGGCTCAAACGCCGCAACCGGGCAACGTCAACAGGAACTCTGCGCCAAGCAAGTTGAGAATCACCGACATGCGCGCGTGCAGAATCGCCTCCAAGATTGACTATCCAATCATCCGCATCGACACCAACCAGGGTGTATACGGCCTGGGAGAGGTTCGCGATGGCGGGGTCGAAGGTATTGCTCTGGTGCTCAAGCCGCACTTGGTTGGCAGGAACCCACTGGATATCGAGCCGAATCTGGATAGCATCAGGAAGTTTGCCAACCACCTGCGTTTGGGCGGCGGCTACAGTGCGGTGGACATAGCTCTGCACGACATTGCTGGCAAAGTTTACGGTGTTCCGTGCTGGCGTCTGATCGGCTCCAAGTACCGCGACCGAGTGCGCACTTACTGCCACCTCCCGCAAAGCTGGGATGCCAATGTGCTCGCCCAGGCGGTTCGTCGGCGGAAGCAGATGGGCTTCACGTTCTACAAGATGGACGATTTCGCTTCCCAGTTCATGGCGGATGTGCCGGGAGCCGTCCGGGACGATGGCGTTGCCACGGACAAGGGGCTGAAAGTGCTGTGCGATCATATCGCCCAGGTGCGCGACGCGATCGGTTATGAAGTGCCGCTGGCCGCGGACCATGTCGGCTCCCGCCTGCGCGTGAACGATTGCATCCGATATGCGAAGGCTTTTGAGCCTTACCAGCTTGCCTGGTTGGAAGATGTTTTGCCGCCGCAGCCGGGTGAACTGGGGTTTGGCGGCAACATCTCCCGGGATTGGCGCGGCTTCAAGGAGATCAAAGAAGCTACTACCACACCGCTGGCGATGGGCGAGGATCTGTTCGGGTTGGAAGAGGGTTTCAAAGACTTCATCGACAACCGGGCGATCGACATTATTCACCCGGAGCCACTGACCGCAGGCGGCATTCGGGAGACCAAGCGCATCGCGGATTACGCAGCCATGGGACATATTCCGACCGCCGTGCATTGCGTTGTGTCTCCGGTGGGCACGATGGCGGACGTGCACGTGATCGCAACCATCCGGGACTTCGTTGCTCTGGAGCACCACGCCCTGGATCTCCCGTGGTGGAGCGACCTAGTGATGGGCATACCGAAGCCGATCATTCAGGACGGCTATATTCCCGTTCCGGAAACGCCAGGTTTGGGCGTGGAACTGAACGACGAAGTGGTGAAGGAGCACCTCAGAGTGCCAGGCTACTTCGAGCCCACGCCGCAGTACGACAAGTACATCATTGACGACATTCGGCGCGGCGGTCCATACCCGTCTGTCGATGAGTTCGGCAAGCCTGTCGTTGGGCGGTAGACGGCTGAAACCTTAACTGGGATTCTGCGCCTCCTCAAACCGAACCAGTTGGACATCTGGGATCAACTGCGGCTCGGAATCGCTCTTCGGGAAAGGAACGTCAAGCACGGTCCTTTACGCAGGAGCGTTCGACAGCACTTACTATACCAGTGGAGGGTCGAGCTGTGGGGCGCAGCGGACTTGACGGATTTGCCGGATCGAATCGAACTACCGCCACAACCGCCGCACCACCCAGATGAGCGTAGCAGCCGTCACCCCGAAAACCACCGCCAGCATGATCGCCGGTCCGGTCCTCCCGTAAAGCAGGTTGCCCACAAGGAATAGCGCCGACCATATCATCGCGCATCCCACCGACCACCCCAGCAGCGAGAGCGGGATGTTCGCCGCGCGCGTGTCGGCTTCAATTTCGGCCTCCGGGATCCCCGCCTTCAGCGCGATGCGCCGCCATCCGAGACCCGCTGGCCGCACCTTGCGATAAAACGAGATCAGGGTCGCGGTATCGGTCTGCGGCCCCAGATACGCCGCCGCCAGCCAGCACGCCGTGGTGAAGATCACCGTGAACAGCAGTTGCGCGGCCGTGCCCGGCGCGGCGCCGGCGCGCGCCAGCCCAAGGAACACCATCGAGACGGCGAATGAGCTCGCCATGGCCACAATCTCGCACCACGCCGTCACCCGCCACCAGAACCAGCGCACCAGGTACAGCAGCCCCGTGCCCGCGCCGACCTGCAGAATAATGTTGAAGCTGTCCCGCGCGGTGGTGAGCGCGAATACCGTGGCCGACGAGAGCACGAACAGCCCCACCGTCGCGAGGCGCCCCATGCGCACGTAATGCGCTTCGGACGCTCCGCGGCGCACGAAGCGCCGGTAGAAATCGTGCACCAGGTAGGAGGCGCCCCAGTTCAGGTGCGTCAGGATGGTCGAGGAATTGGCCGCGATCAAGCCGCCCAGCATCAGCCCCAGCCACCCCACCGGCAGAAAGCGCAGCATCACCGGGAAAGCGATATCGTGCCCCACCAGGCTGGGGTCCACATGCGGCACGGCGCGCTGCAAATCCGAAAGTTGCGGATAGACCACCAGCGAGGCCAGCCCCACCAGGATCCACGGCCACGGCCGCAACACGTAGTGCGCCACGTTGAAGAAGAGCGTTCCGGCCAGCGCGTCTTTTTCGGTCTTCGATGCCAGCATGCGCTGCGCGATATAGCTGCCGCCGCCCGGTTCCGCGCCCGGATACCACACCGACCACCACTGCACCGCGATGGGCATGATGAAGACCGCCATCGCCAGGTCCCAGTTGCTGCGGAAATCCGGCAGCATGCTCAGGTAATTCAGCCCGCCCGGGCCGTGCACGTGCGAGAGCTTCTCTATCAGCCCGCTCATGCCGCCCACCTGCGGCAGCGTCACCGCGAAATAAGCGGCCGCGATCACCGCCGACATCTTGATGAAGAACTGGATCATGTCGATCACCAGCACGCCCCACAGACCGGCGTGCGCGGCGAAGACCACGTTGAGCAGCCCCACCGCCAGAAGCGTCTGCCAGCGGCTGAAGCCGAACAGCACCGCGGCGATCTTGCAGGCCGCCAGGTTCACCGTGGCCATGATGATGCAGTTGAAGAAGAGGCCCAGGTAGAGCGCGCGAAATCCGCGCACCGCGCTGGCCGCCTTGCCGGAGTAGCGCAGCTCGTAAAACTCCAGGTCCGTGAGGACGCCCGAGCGGCGCCACAAGCGCGCGTAGAAGAAGACCGTGGCCACGCCCGTCAGCGTGAAGGCCCACCATTGCCAGTTGCCGGCCACGCCCTGGGTGCGCACGAAATTAGCCACCAGGTTGGGGGTGTCGCTCGAAAACGTGGTGGCCACCATCGAGAGGCCCGCCAGCCACCACGGTACGGCTCGGCCGGAGGCGAAAAACTCAGCCGTGCTCTTCCCCGAGCGCTTCCCGAAAAACAGCGCCGGGATGAAGCAGATGGCTACCGAGGCCAGCGCGATGATCCAATCCAGGGTATGCAGCCGCATAAGAACATTACCGAGTTTACGCTTCCGGCGCCTCCAGCGCGCCCGCTCCCGGACGCGCGTCGATCAGGTGGCGATCCGCCTGAAATTCGGAGCGTCCCGCGTAGAAGCGCTCCACGAGGCCGCGCCGCACGCCGGGCAGTCTATCGGCGCTCGTCAGCACTACCGCGCAGCCGCCCAATCCCGCGCCCGTCAGCCGCGCGCCCAGCGCACCGGATTCCACGGCGATCGCGACCAGCCGGTCGAGCGCCGTGCAGCTCACCTTCAGCCGTTCGCGCAGGCTGGAGTGCGATTCCAACATGAGTTGTCCGAACGCGGCCGCATCGCCGCGCTCCATCGCGTCCACGGCGCGCCGCACGCGCGCGGCCTCCGATGTGACGTGCAGAAAGGCGTCCCGCTCGGGTCCCGCTTCCAGGCTGCCGGCGTCCACGTTCCGTTCGATGGCCTCGCGATAGCTCGCCACTCCCAGTTTCGCCAGCGCCTCCGATCCCGCACGGCGCCGCGCGTTGTACTCGTCGCGCGCGGCGCCCGATTTTTCGGCCACCTGCAGGCTGTGCGCCACCAGGAAGCTCCAGCCGGCCGGCACCGGAATGGCCCGCAGCGCGAGCGGCGCAAACTCGATGGCGATGGCGCAGCCGCGGCGCGAGCCGAGCGAGGCCGCGTGATCCATGGCGCCGCCGCGCGTGCCCACGTACTGCTCGCCCTCGGGCAACACTTCCATGAGATCTTCGAACTGAGGCCGATGCCGGTTGGCTCCCAGCAGCGCCAGCGTAAACGCCACGAGCAGCGCCGACGAGGAGGCCAGGCCGGCCGCCTGCGGAAGATCGGAAGTCACCGCCGCATCCACACCGCGCGCCAGCTCCCATTTCCGTCCGGCCGCCAGAACCGCCGCGCGCAGGTAGTTGCTCCAGTGGCCGCGCGACGCGGGCGCGGGATCGTCCATCGCGAACTCCGTGACGCCGTAGCCCTCGCTGACCGCCCTTATGCGCCGGTCCGCGCGGGCGCGATAAGCCACCCGGATGCGCCGTTCGAGGGCCATGGGCAATACCGCCAGGCCGTGATAATCGATGTGCTCGCCGATCAGGTTCACGCGCCCCGGCGCCGCCACCGTTTCCACCGCGCCGCCGCTGTTCCCGAACGGCCATTCCCGCACGCCACCTGCTTGCATTTGAAATCGCTCCCGATCACGATACCACTATGATGCCGGCGCGCATCCCATTCGCGATCCTGGCGCTCGCTCTGGCCCTGCCAGCCGGCCCGCTGCCTTCGCCCGCCTTGCTGGTGGTGAGCCGCGAAGGCTCGCTCGCCATCGTGGATCCCGCCGCGCGCCAGGTGGTGGGGCGCGTCCGGACCGGCGAAGGCCCGCGCGAAGTTGCGGTTTCCTCCGATGGCCGGCTCGCCTTCGTGAGCAACTATGGCTCTCCGGAGGCGCTCGGCCGCGCCATTTCGGTGATCGACCTGGCCGCCGAAACCGAAATCCGCCGCATCGATCTCAGCCCGCTGAGCCGCCCGCTGGGCCTGGCCTTCGCGGCCGGGAAACTCTACTTCGCCGCCGAGGCCGACAAAATCATCGGCGCCATCGACCCCGCCGCCGGCCGCGTGGACTGGCTTCTGGGCACCGGCCAGAACGCTACGCGCACGATCTGGGCCAGCCCGGACGCGTCACGAATCGTGGTCGCCAATCGCGATTCGAACAGCATCGGCATCTTCGACCGCACCGGCGTGGCGGACTGGAACCAGACCGTCATCGCAGTCGGCAAGGGACCCGAAGGCTTCGACGTTTCCCCCGATGGCGCCCAGTTGTGGGTGGCTAATTCGCGCGACGGCACGGTTTCGGCCGTCGATCTCGTCTCCAAGCGCCTCATACGGACCTTCGGCGTGCAGACTAGCCGCTCCAGCCGCTTGAAATTCACCCCGGATGGCCGGCTGGCGCTGATCTCGGACGCGGAAGCCGGCGACCTGCTGATCTTCGAGCGCGCCACCCGCAAGGAGTTGAAGCGCATCCCCCTGGGGCACGAACCTTCCGCCATCCTGATAACGCCCGATGGCGCGCGCGCCTACATTTCCGTGACCGACGACAACGATGTGGCCTCGATCGACCTGCGCACGTTCGATCTGGCCGCTCGCATCGCCGCCGGCAACGCGCCCGATGGCCTAGCCTGGGTGCCGGCGCTATCCGGCGGCCCTAGGCGGTAAGGGCGGCAATCTCGGCGGCCACCAATTCGGGCGATTCCATGGGGATGTAGTGATTGCGCCCCGCCAACAGCCGCTCGCGCCCGCAAGCGAAGCGCTCGGCCAACCGCGGCCATGTGGGCGACGCGCTCAGATCGAAGACCCCCGGCGCGGGCCGTGCATCCGCGCGCAGCACCGTCACGGGAATTCGTATACGCGGAATGAGCGGGTAGAGGTTGGCCTCCGGCGCATTCCCCTCGGCGTAAATCGAGGTCTCGATCCGGGGCGGGCAGGCCAGCGTGTGATGGTCCTCTTCGGGCAGCAGGCCAAACCGGCAGTAATCCCGCAGCACGGCCGGATACCAGCCGCCGAAGGGCGGGCGCCCATGAAAGCGCTCGAACATCTCTTCCGGCGATTTCCAGACCGCGCGCCGGTGCTGGATGAACGAAGCATTCGGCGGCGGCGCCGTGTAATACTCGGGCGGAAAGATCACCGGGTCGATCGCCAGCAAGGCGCTGAACGCCTCCGGCTGTTGGGCCGCCGCCCATACCAGCGAGTGCCCGCCCATCGAGTGACCCACGCCTAACGCGCCGCGCAAATTCAACTCCGCGGCCACCGCCAGAACGTCCTCACCGAAGCCCGGCCAGCGGTAGGGAGGCTCTGGCTTGCCACTGCGGCCATGGCCCCGGAATTCGATCGCTAGCAAACGGCGTCCGGGCAGACGGCGCGCCACCTCGTCCCAGATGCGCCCGTGAAATCCGGTGGCGTGCGCCAGCAGCACCGGCGGCCCATCGCCCGGCCACTCCCATACCGCGAGCCGCGGACCCTCCCGCTCGACGAACGTGAGGCGCGGCTCTTCGGAGGCAGGTCGGATTTCCACTTCCGCATTGTCCCAGAATCATGGGCCGGCGCGGCTGGTAAGATGTGAGGCATGGATTCCGCAGAGTCCGGCGCCACACCTGTACCCGTGCCCGATCCTGCGCCCGCGCCCGAAGCCGAGGCCCAGCAGCATCCGGCCTGGCAGCGTGTGCAACTGGCGCGCCACCCGAATCGCCCGCACTCCCTCGATTACATCGAGCGCATCTTCACCGGCGTCCAGGAGATCCATGGCGACCGCTTCTTCGCGGACGACCCCGCCATCGTCTCCGCCATGGCTCTCTTCGAGGGCCGCCCGGTCATGGTGGTGGCCGAACAGAAGGGCCGTAGCACCAAGCAGAAGCTGCACCGCAACTTTGGCATGCCCAAACCGGAGGGCTACCGCAAAGCCCTGCGCACCATGGAACTGGCCGCCAAGTTCGGCCGCCCGGTGATCACCTTCCTGGATACTCCGGGCGCCTACCCGGGCATTGACGCCGAGGAGCGCGGGCAGGCCGAAGCCATCGCCCGCAACCTTCGCGAGATGGCCCGCCTGGGCGTTCCCGTCATCGTCATCGTGATTGGCGAAGGCGGCAGCGGCGGAGCCTTGGCGCTGGGCGTGGGCAACGTTGTGCTCATGCTCGAAAATGCCGTTTATAGCGTGATTTCCCCGGAAAGCTGCGCCAGCATCATCTACCGCGATTCCGGCAAGGCCGAGCAGGCCGCCGGCTCCCTGCGGCTCATCGCGGAAGACCTTCTGTCGTTCGGGCTGATCGATGGCGTGGTGCCGGAACCCCCCGGTGGCGCGCAGGAAGATTGGGACTCGACCGCCGCTGGCATCAAGACCGAGATCCACAAGCGGCTCGAAGAGTTGGCTCCCCTCAACCCGCAGCAGTTGGTCGAGCACCGCTACGAGAAGTTCCGCCGTATGGGCAACTTCTTCGTCTAAACGCTAATCCAGCCTTCCCCGGGACGTCCCTCAAGCGAGGCCTTGGGGGCGGGTTCGACGGCCGAGTGGGTGTAAAATAACAATGAACTCCCGCCAGTCGATTAGCGTCTAAGTTCTTCGGAGATCGGGGAGACTTTCCGTCGTGAAGCCTAAGTGGAAGATAATCATTACTCTTGGGGCGCTACTGTTGGCCGGCGCCGGTGTCTATGCCAGCACCGTATATAGCAAACGCGGCGTGGTCACGGTGCAGTCCGGGCTTGTTGTACGCCAGGATCTGACCAGCATCGTCACCGCTTCGGGCGAGATTAAACCCAAGAACTACATCAACATCGGTGCCAACGCGATGGGCGATCTCACCGAATTGCTGGTGAAAGAAGGCGATCACGTCCAAAAAGGCCAGTTGCTGGCCAAAATCGAGGACGTGCAGCCGCAGGCCGATGTGAAGGCTCAGGAAGCTACCCTAGCCTCCGCCGAGGCCGATTCCAGCGCCGCTGAATACCAAGTCAAAGCCGCCGCTGACAACTTGGTCACCATGCAGGCCGGCGTAGAGCACGACAAAGCCGATCTGGAGCGCATGAAGGCCGACCTGGATCGCTCCGAATCCTTATTCAAAGAAGGACTTGGCCCCAAACAGGACTACGAGCTGAAGAAGTACACCTACGCCGCCCAAGTGGCCGCCATCCAGCAGTCCGAAGCCCGCGTCACGCAGGCCCGCGCCCAGCGCGAGGAGCAGGCCGCCAATCTCGCTTCCATGCAGCGGCGCATCGCCATGGCGCGCGCCAACCTGGTGCGCATCAATGACATATTGCACAAGCACAACTCCTACGCCCCGCTCGATGGGGTGGTCACCAATCTTCCGGTCCGCGTAGGCGAATCGGTCGTGCCAGGGCTGCAAAATCAAACCGGAACCCTCATCATGACCATCGCCGATATGTCCCTCATCACGGCCGAAGTCAAGGTGGATGAGACGGATATCGTCAACGTGCAACTCGGCCAGGTGGCCGAAATCTCGATCGATGCGATTCCCAACAAGACCTTCAAGGGGCACGTCACCGAAATCGGCAACACCGCCATCCTGCGCTCCACCGGCGTAGCCGCCTCGCAGAGCGCCATCTCCAGCCAGGAAGCCAAGGACTTCAAGGTGGTCGTCGCCATGGACAGTCCACCCGATGAAGTCCGCCCCGGACTTTCTTGCACCGCCAAGATAACCACAGCCACCCGTCAGAACGTCTTAACTATTCCGATCCAGGCACTGACCGTCCGGCAGAAGGGCGACCTGGAGCCGAAATCCTCCGGTTCGAGTTCTGGCGCACAAGCGGCCAGCAAGACGGATCCGGCAGCCGAGAAGGCTCGCAAGGAAGAAGTGCAAGGGGTCTTCGTAATCGGCAGCAACGGGCAGGCCGCTTTCCACAAAGTGGAGACGGGTATCACCGGCGCCACCGATATCGAGGTGCTGAGCGGGCTAAGGGAGAAGGATCAGATCATTACCGGCACGTACCAGGTGATCCGGACCATACGCAACGAAGCGCAGATCAAAGTGGATAACAAGAGTCCGGAGCAGCCCAAGAGCTAAACGGGACGGCTGAGAAGCGAGAAACCATCCGATGGCGGTTGCACAACAATCGAAACGGGAACTCCTCGAGCAGGGCGAGCAATTGAAGCGGGACGGCATCGTCATCCGCTCCTATAATCTCTGGAAAACCTATGTCATGGGCGATACCGAGATTAACGCCGTGTCCGGAGTGGATATCCAGATCAAGCGCGGCGAGTACGTCGCGATCATGGGACCTTCGGGATCGGGCAAATCGACCCTGATGAACCTGATCGGCTGCCTCGATACGCCGTCGAGCGGGCAGTACTACATCAACGGGAACCTGGTCAGCAACATGACGGATGACGAGCTGGCGCGCATCCGCAACAAGGAAATCGGCTTCGTTTTTCAGACCTTCAACCTGCTCCCCCGGGCCACCTCGCTGCACAACGTGGAGTTGCCGTTGATCTACGCGGGCCTCCCTTCGGATAAGCGCATGGAAATGGCTCGCAACGCCATGCGGCAAGTCGATCTCGAAGCCCGTATGTATCACAAGCCGAACGAGTTATCAGGTGGCCAGCGGCAACGCGTGGCGGTCGCGCGAGCGCTCGTCAACAACCCCTCGATCCTGCTGGCCGACGAGCCCACCGGGAACCTCGATACAGCCACCGGCAACGAGATCATGGCGCTGTTCGAGCGGCTCTACCAGCAGGGCAACACGATTATTCTGGTCACGCACGAGCCGGATATCGCCATGCACGCGCACCGCATCATCCACATCCGCGACGGCAAGATCGAGCGGGACGAGCAGATCAAGAAATAGGGCCCGAGCCTGCCCGCCATGTCCGACAAGCTGCAGCTTTCGCCCGAGGAGATCCGCGCCATGGGGCGCGCCGCCTTCGAGTGGGTAGCAGAATATTACCGCGGGCTGGAGGCTCGCCCGGTCGTGGCGCCCACGACTTCCGAGGCGCTGCGCGGCCTGCTCGAAGAACCCCTGCCGCAAACCGGTGCGGACTTTGCCACCCTGCTCGAAACCGTCAACGGCACCATTGCCGGCTTCACGCGCCATAACGCCCATCCGCGGGCCTTCGGCTACGTGGCGTCGCCGGGATCGCCGGTGGCCTCGGTGGCCGGGCTGCTGGCCTCGACTTTGGCCTCCAACGTAACGGGCTTTCGCTCGGCCGCGGCTCCCACCGAGCTCGAGCACGTGGTGATCAACTGGCTCAAGGAGATGCTGGGCTATCCGCGCGAGGCCGCCGGCCTGGTGGTGAGCGGCGGCTCCATGGCCAATTTCGCCGGCCTGGCCGCCGCCCGCAGCGCCAGGGCCCCCGGCAACGTGGTGCGCGACGGCCTGGCCGCCTGCGGCCGGCGCATGTGCGCCTACGTCTCCGAGGAGGGCCACTTCTCGCTCTCGAAGGCTGCTGGGATGCTGGGCCTGGGCGAAGCCAACGTGCGATCCGTGAAAACCGACGCCCGCTTCCGCATCGACCTCGACCACCTGGAGAGCCTGGTGCGCCAGGACCTGGATGCCGGCCATCTGCCCTTCTGCGTGGCGGCCAACGCGGGCACTACCGCCACCGGCGCCTTCGACCCGCTCGCGGAGGTGGCCGCCGTGGCGCGCCGCTACAACCTCTGGCTGCACGTGGATGCCGCCTATGGCGGTTTCGCGGCCCTGGCGCCCTCCGCCCGCCATTTTTTCGCGGGCATCGAGGCCGCCGATTCGGTGGCGCTCGATCCCCACAAGTGGCTCTACCTGCCGGTGGGATGCGGCTCGGTGCTATACAAGGACCCGGCTACGGCGCGCGCCGCCTTCTCCCACGCGGCCGAATACACCCGTCCGCTGGGCCTCGAACGCGATGAGGCGTTTGCGTTCTGGGATTACGGCCCGGAGCTTTCGCGCCCCTTCCGCGCCCTCGAGATCTGGATGCAGATCAAGTTCGCCGGAGCGCGCCGTCTGGGAGAGGCCGTGGAAGAGAACTTAGCCTGCGCGCGGTACTTTGAGGAGCTGATCCGCGCGACCGCCGATTTCGAGATGCTGGCGCCGGTGGAGCTTTCGGTCTTCTGCTTCCGCTATGCCCCAGCGGGCTACGCGGGCGATCTGGACGCCCTCAACGAGCGAATTCTGCTCGCGCTGCAGCGGGCCGGCGGAAGCTATCTCTCGAACGCCCGGGTGCGCGGCCGTTTCGCCCTGCGCGGCTGCGTGCTGAACTACCGCACGCGCCGGCGCGATATGGAAATCCTGCTCGAAGATGTGCGCCGGGCGGTAGAGGAAGTCCGGGCAAGCTAAGCATGCCCCACCTGCAGCAGCTTGCCCTGCGGACGCTCGCTACCGCTCCGTCACCGTCGCGGCTCGGTCCGAGCCGCGACGGTGACGGAGCGGTCTTCTACTCGATGGCCACCACTTCGTGATCCGAGATGGACTCGATGCGGAACATGGCCCAGCCTTGCGCCACGCTCGGCGCGGCGCTGCCGCCGGCCACCAGAAATCGCGCCTGCCGTGCTCCCACGCCCGTGGGCAGCCGCAGTTTAATGGTGAAAGGCCCCACGGGCAGCAATTCCTCGATCGGCCCGCGTGTGGCCGAGTTCGTGAGGTTCGCGGCGTGCAGAATCACGCGCCCCGGCTGCGTGTAGAGGTTGCAATCGATCAGGCCATGCCCGGAAACTTCCAGGGGGAGCGCGCCGGCGGCCGCCCAGCGCACCAGGTTCGCCAGCAGGTCGCCATGGTCCGGCCAGGCTTCGCGCGCGAAACGGCGGTCGATATCGGCCGCGAGATACGCTACCTTGCCCTTCAGCACCAGGCCCGGAATATCGGTCTTGGGCACGTGCATAAAAGACGTCTCCGGCGGCATGATGGGAAACGGCGGAACGAAGGTCAGCGGGACCACCGTCCCCGGGTCCAGCCGCAGGGATTCCAGCACGCCGCCGAAGGCCATCAGGTCCGTCTCGTCGAAGCCCCGGAGCACGGGATGGCGCTCGCCCGCAGCCGGCGGCTCGCCGGGAGCCTTGGGTCCCCAGACCTGCGCGCGCAACTCGGGAGCGAGGCGCAGATAGCTGTGAGCCGTCTCAGCCGCCCATTTCCGCTCGGGAGCCTCGGCCGTTCCCAGCTTGCCGCCCGCCAGGTGCGCTCCGAATAGATCCGCCAGCGCGAAATCGCGGCGCGCGTCGCCCCACTCGTCGTAGAGGCTGGTCACGCCGGTCGCGATCACCGCACCGCCCGCCGCGACGAAGCGGCGCACCGCCTGGCATTGCTCGTCAGACATGACTGCGAGATTCGGCAGCACCAGCACGGCCAGCGACGCGCCCTCGCGTGCAATGTGATCCGCATGCACCGGCACGTAGGGGATGCGCGCGCGCACCAGCGCCTGCATGAAGCCGTTGTAGGGATCCTCGGCCAGCGGCCCGCTATCGTTCTGGCCGTAGAAATCGATATTGCGCTGCGACCACACTAGTCCCACCGTCGCCAGCGGTTTGCGATTCACCAGGTATTGTTCGTTGGCCTTGTGCCACCGCATGATGGGCTCGGCCGTGTGGTACGCGCGGCGATCTTCCTGGTACGCGCCGATGTGATGCCACCACGGCTCGATCCCTCCGGCGAAGCCCTCGATCATCCACATGCGCGCTTCCGCCGCTGGCTTGGCGGACACGCGGAACTGGTAGCGCGCGTTCTGGTACATGGCCATGCTCTCGGGGATCAGCTTGTCCCAGCCGATCAGGCCGTGAATCAGCTTGCCCGCTTCGGCGTTCTGCTGGAAGCCCTGGGCGCCGCGCGACTGGTGATCGAGCATGATGATCTGGGCGCGCTCTCCGATGGCCCGCCAGTCGCGGAACGAGCGGCTCTGGCTGGCTACATTGCCGCTGTTCATGCCGATCCACAGGCAATCCGGCCCGCCAGCGGCCTTCGTAGCGCGGTTGTTGAGATCCCAAATTTCGATGCGCCGCGCGTAGCTCCACTCGATCCACTGGCGGTAAGCGGCCTCTTTCCAATCCTGCTTACGCGGCAGTTCGCGGCCCGTTTTGGCGCGAAATTTGCGCGCGCAGTTATCGCAATAGCAGATGCTCTCCCGCCCCAGGCCGCTCCAACTGTTGTCGGTGAAGCCCTCTGGATGCGAACGCTCGACGATCTCGGCCATCACCGCCGGCAGGTATTCGTCGTAGTAGAGGCTGTTGACGCAGGCGATGTACTTATCGGCGTTGCGGTAGGGCTGGCCCGCGGCATCGCGCGCGAACCAATCGGGATGCGCGCGGAAAAAATCCTCCGCCGCGCGGTTGGAATCCATGCGCGCCAGCACCACCAGGCCATCCGCATGGGCCGCCTGCGACAGCTCACCGAACAGGTCGCGATCGCCCAGGGTCTCGGCGCGATGCTGCAGCGGAAATTTGCTAGGATAATAGGCCACGATCCCGCCGGCATTCAGGATGACGCCCTGGACCGCGGTGCGCTTCCAGAACTCGCGCCACCACGGGATGTCGTAGCGTGCCGGGTCCGCCTCGGTGATGTTGGTTTGCCCCCAGCGGTAGGTGCGCCGGTACCAGGGCGCCGCCGCCGGCTGGGCCGCCAGAGGGGCCGCGGCCAGAGCCGCCGCCATGCTTTGTGCCAGGAATTCGCGCCGCGTTTCGGGCATTTATTTCTCCGGACTCACGCGATACAGGCCCGAGCCGTGCGGCTGGACCTCGAACGTGTACCCGCCCTCGATGGTTCCCATATCCTTGTGCTCCCACAAATCGCGCAGACGGCATTTGGCGGGCAGACGCAGGGCTGGCCAGTCGACGCGCACGTGCGCCGGTCCGCCATCGCCCACGCTAAACACGCCCACGTAACGATCCGGCGATCCCACGGCATCCGCGATCCACACGATGCTGTCGCCGGTTTCCGAAAGCACGCGTCCGTGGAGGCCTTTCTGATCGACCGCCAGGACTTCATCGTTGGAGATGAGCGCGCGCGTGAACTCGTCGTTCTCCGGCAGGTCGCCGCCGAACATGAGGGGCGATTGCGCGATGGACCAGAGGCTCATCACGGTGCGCTGCTCGACGGGCGTGAAATTGGTGCTGCGCGGTTCGCCCCGCTCGGCGCGCAGGCCCAGACGGCCCAGGGGAAGCATGTCGGCATCCGGCCATGCGCCCGGTATTCCCATGCCGCTCCAATGGGATAGCAGGGTGAAGTTCTGGCGCAGCAGCTTCCACTCGTCCCAGAAGTCGCCGGAAATGCGCCACATATTGGCGTTCTGGCGGAAAAAGTCGCGATCTTCGACCGCCGCCGGCCCGGGCGAAAGGCTGAGCACGATGGGCCGCCCGCTCTTGCCGATGGCCTGGTGCAGGGCGGCGATCTCCCCGTGGTGCGCGGGCCGCGCGATATCGTCGGCCTTAATGAAATCGACGCCCCACGCGGCGTACATTTTCACGATGGAATCGTAGTAATCCTGCGCGCCCGGGCGGCTCATATCGAGGCCGTACATGTCGGTGTTCCAGCGGCACAGCGAGTTGCGGTCGGCGATATCGGCGGCGCGGACCTTCGAATCCGCCACCGGCAGATTGGCCGCCACCGCGCGCCGCGGAATGCCGCGCATGATGTGGATGCCGAAGCGCAGGCCCAGTCCGTGGACGTAATCGGCCAGCGGCTTGAAGCCGTGCCCGCCGGCGGCCGAGGGGAAGCGGTTGGGCGCGGGCTGCAGCCGGCCATAATCGTCCATGACCAGGGTGGTGTTGGGGCGGTAGCCGTGCGTCTGCGGATTCGGCTCGGACCATTG
>Ga0181517_10002611_pt1 | contig 18087 bp, 10 predicted proteins | sample PEATcosm2014_Bin_31_FD_119748 | JGI IMG/M metagenome (GOLD analysis project Ga0181517, IMG submission 119748) | Peatland microbial communities from MTU Mesocosm Facility, Houghton, MI, USA - PEATcosm2014_Bin01_30_metaG | ecosystem: Environmental > Terrestrial > Soil > Wetlands > Peat | place... | reverse complement strand
GTGTTGTTCTTGTCGAGCGCAACACCGTTAATGAGGTAGTAGAGCGGTGTGTAGTTGACAACGGGCGGGTAGCAAGTGTGGTACGTGGGAGACGTCGGGTTGCCGCAGCCTCCCGGCTGCCCTGACCACACTGTGAGTTCATTGAACCCGGGCGTGTTGACCGCGGCGGCTACCGTGTTGTTCTGGACAGGGTCAATCTCGCCCAGAGCCAGCGGTACATCCGCGTCGTAGTTAACGCCGGGATACGCGATCCCCGGCGCGCCGCCACCTGGCGCCGTAGTAACGACCAGGACTCCGTAGAGCCCCATCGGCACCTGGATAGAAGGATGGGTTCCGGACTCGATCAGGTAGGTGCCCGGCTTGAGGTTGCTCCAGGTGAGCGTGGCGCTGCTGCCTGCGGCGACTTCAGTTGTAAAAGACTGAACGCGCTTGGGCTGCTGCGGCGGCGTAAAAGTTGCGCCGGTATTGGCAGTGGGCCAAGTCACGCCCTGGTTGATGGTGCTGTGGTCCGGGCTGTCAACGAGGCTGGCCGTTGTTCCCAGCCCGCCGCCCAACTGCCCCACAACCATCAACGAAGTGGGCACCGTGCTGGCGCCGAACGACAGATTGTTCGCGAGCTTGATTTGCAACGGCGCGCCGGTTGGAATGGTGATGAGAACCGGCGACCAGGCGCCGGCCGCGTTTGGATTGAGCGGCGCGCAGGTTGCGCTGCCGCTCACTGCTCCGCATGTGTAGCCCCACATGGGGACCGTCTGACCATCGGGAAGGGTGGTTGCGGTTGGGCCTGCGGTCAGGCCCACCTGTTGACCAAAGCTTGCACTTGCCCCAAGGAGAAGCGCCATAAGTCCCAGCACTGCAAGATTCAAGCCTCTTTTGAAATTGTTGAATCGCATCCTTCTTCTCCTGGTTTTCAATTTGATTCGTCAATAATGAATTCCCGGGAATCGACGAGCATCATCATCATCATTCCGCCCGGGAAAACGTTGTTGGTGGTAATCTCGCGCTCGTTGTGCGAGTGCCACATGTAGGCAAAGCCCGCCTCACTGGATGGAGAGTTGACAGGCCCATTGACGCCTTGGGGAGGGGTAGTGCCAGTGGCGCCTACAGCGCGGGCAGTGGCGTCCGGGCCCAGGTACGCGCTGCCGCCAAACCACGTGCCATTGGTAAGATAGTTCGCATCCGGCAGGGTCATGGGGCCATTCGATGCCACATCGCCAAAGGGAGACTTCTCAAGCGGCTTCAGGTGATCAGCGCACCACTCAAAGTAGTTGATAGCGGTTGGATCGCTCGTGTTATAGCCGTTCGCGTCCGGCGTGCAGGAGAGCTTGGCCAAAGGATCGGTCGAGCTGCTGTTGTGCCCGTACATGTCCCAATTCAGGCCCTTGCCTGTGTAGTAGAAGAGCCCGTCCATGGCTACGCCAGGAGTGGTAGTGGTGGTAAACAGCAGCGGACCCGCGAGTTTGCTGGGATCTGCCTGGCTCAGCAGCATGTTGCCATCGCGCGCGATGATGCGGACGTGGTTGGCGTGCTCGTGGAAGGGATGCTGCCAGCGGCCCTGCCCAATGATCCGAAGCAAAACCATTTCGCCCGGATGCATATGCGGATTGCCGTTGTAAGGCTGGTGCGGATACTCTGCCGCATAGTTCGGATCCATGTCGTCAGGCATGGAGCGGCCGTTGACCAGGAAGTACGAAGGGGCGTACGGCTCGGTGATGATATTCAGTTGCGTCGGACAGGGCGTGGAAGGGTTGGAGACGCTCAGGCAAGCCTTGATGGCGCTCACCTGCGCATCGGCCTGGGTGTGGATTTTAGGATCGATTTCAGAGAACTGGAAGAGGTATTCGCGGTCATAGCAGGATGACGCGTGATCGTACGCGGCCGTTGATAGCCGCCAGTCCTTCTCTCCCCAATGAGATTCCGCAATCAGGTTGGGCTGGTTGCCGCTGCAGTTGGAAGGAATGTTGGCCGGCAATACGATGACCGCGCCGAAAAGACCCATCTCCACCTGGAGATCGCCTTGCGTTCCGCTGTAGTAGGCGCGCGTGCCGGGGGATCCGGCGGTGAAAGTGTACGTCACCGTGGCGCCCGGTGCGGCTTCCTGCGTCAGCAACCCGGCAACTCCGCCGCTGGTGGCCACCGTGAACGACGGGAAGAGGATTGAGGTGTTGCCGGCCCCGGCGGGCAGGTTGTTGGTCAGGTTCACGGTCACCGTGTCGCCCTCGGTAACGATGAGCGTGGGGCCTGGCACTTGCATGGCCGGGCAGTTGGCCCCCGGCATAGCCGGCTTGAATGTCGGTTGCGCGCCCACGCAGCCATATCCCCATGAATAGACATTGCGTCCATCCGGCTGGGTGAGATAGCTGTCTTGTGCGGTCAGGTTGAATGTGGGTCCAAGGATGCCCGGAGCCGCGGCTTGCGCTCTCAATGTGAGCAACAAGACCACTACCAGCATCACAGCCGGAAGCAGAGGTGTCTTGGAAATCGTCTTCCTCATTTTCGTTGCGCTCATGGCCGCTCTCCTAATTGATATGAACTTCTGTCATCAAGCCGCCGAAGTTCTCGGCGTCGTTGGCAAGATGATCGAGGTTTGGGGTGTAGAGGTAGAAAACACTGCCGCTTGGATACTTGGTGGTATCGCTGGCATCCAGGATTACGTCCAGCGACTCTCCGCCTCCCAAAGTGATGGAATTGGTGTTGTAGTACAAGTTGACGCCGGCCTGGTCGCGCAGCAGACGCGCATTGTATGCGATCACCTGCATGGGAATGCCAAGCGATGCGACGGTCTGAAACTCGGTAACATCCAGGTCAGAAATGCGCAGCAGCGCCCGGCCGCCGGACGGGATATTGATGATCGAAGGAAGCGGCTGCGAGAAATGCTTCACGCCGTCGGAAGATGGCGTCTCCATGGGGCCAGCCTGAACGGTGTCGGGATAGCTGCGCCCATTCAGCAGGAAGTACTTGTCCTTCATGCCGGCGAAGTCTTCGGGGTTGAAGGTCATGCCCACAAAGTGGAAGTTGGGATCGAAGCCCATAAGCTGCAGCGGGTACTCGACGTCGTAACGGGTAGAACCATCGCCGTCGTTGTAGGCATACTTGTAAGGGCTCCCGGTCAGCGGATCCACAGCCTGCATGAATCCGGTATCTGCAATCGGCTGGGGCGTCGTGCACAGCACGTCGTTTGCACAGTTGGCCGCGGTGCGCAGATCGGTCTGCTGCAGTTGAAGAGAAGCAAAAAGGTCCTTGCCGATAGGAACCCGGTTTTGGCGGGGCCGCACGTAGAGCTGACCCACCATGCCCATCTGCAAATGCTCAGGAGGCGTAATGTGGCAATGCCAGAAGTAGGTCCCGGCGTCAGGAGCCAGATAGTAATAGGACATGCTGCCGCCGATGTTGATGGCCACCGAGGCATCCGGCACACCATCGTAAAAGGCAGAGGCGTTGGGATAGCCGTGGAAGTGAATGGTGTGCTGCTCGAAAAGATCCGGGCGCATCAACATGCCCACGTTGGAGAGGGTGAGGAAAAATTCATCGTCTTCATCAATGGCCATCAAAGGCGCCGGCTGGTTGCCGTTCATGACGCCAACGTCCATAATCGGGCGCGGATCGACATGGCCATCAATGGGTCCCGGTGCTCCATTTCCTGTACTCGCATCCAGGTCTGGCGCCAGCCCAACCGCGCCGTTATATGTGAAACTGGCAAGATCCACGGCCGAGTTCCCATTGTCTGTTGTGGCCGGATCGCCTACTTGCAGGTTGCCGTTATAGACCTGATTGAAAACATCCTGGGTCACGGTCCCCGGCTGGCCTTCGGCAATGTTCGACAGGCCAGACAAAGGCCCAAACGCGAACATATAGATCTGTGATCCGTCAGCCATGGTTGCGTATCCATCGCCGCCGGAAACTTGCTGGCATTTGACCTGCCCACCATTGCTCGTGTAATTCAGCCCGGTAATGGGGTCAGTGAATGTCGTCGGACCTGTGTAGGGCAAACCGGTCGGCGAACCGGTTCCAGCCGCGGGATGCATCGATGTCGTAGTCGGACACTGCACTCTGAACGCTTGCGCGTTCGCCCATGAAGTAGTAAGACCGACCAGAAACGGTACTAGAAACAGTCTGCACAGTGCTCTGCTGCCCATGCCATCCTCCTCCATGCTTCCATCGCGTTTCTGCTCGAACGGCGGATCCCCCACTTACATAAGTCCGCAACAACAAAAGCTATTGAAAGCAAGAGAATCATTACTTCTCTGTAAGTTGGAGTCTTTGCTGAAAAGCAAACCATCGGAGAAATGACTAGAGCTTGCTTCAAAAATGGCAGCCGCACCCGAGCTGTGCTGCCTCAGGGGTTAAAACCCCTAGTTATTTGGGCTGTTTTCGGCACGACTGAAGTCGTGCCCTGACACAAAGCGGATTTTGAAACACGCTCTAAGAACAGATGCCTCGTCGATTCGCGGCCTTCCCGGATATGGAACGATTCGCTCTGCTGTCGAATTCACCAAAGAGGGATTTCACAACATCAAAGAAATGCAATTTTTTGGCTTTTCGCCGAGCGATCCTTGCGCATACGCAAACAAAGATTTCTCCCCCGCTGTAAGGTGGTCCCATTACTGCTCCGGGCCAATTCTGGAGAACTTTTTCTTGGGCCTCTTCCTGAACAAGACGGCAATATTTATGTCTGAAGGCAGGAAAAGGAGCGGTGGAGCATTGCACGTGCATTAATTGATCGTCTGTCTGGGCGAGCCGATCCGATCACGCCACTCCACCTGCCGAAGTGATCTCATTTTTTGGACTGTCGGCGCCCTCTTCGGGGATTGCCTTTCAATTGGCATCCAGTTTTGCCAGGGTTCTTCTTAAAACAAAAGAAACGCGACGAGCATCGTGGTTACTTCAGATGGGTCCGAGGGAGGACATTTCCCGCCTCCGGAGGAGCCAACTGAACGCAAGCGCGCCTTTGAGAGGAGAGCGTTCACGGCGCGGTTAGTGCAGCAGAACCAGTTGTCATGGGGGAGGTTCATGACGACAGCACGTTTGCAGCCAGCACTTTATGCCCTTGCAGGGGCATCTACCACGGAATCCTACATCGCCGAGCGCGTGGTACTCATGTGCGCTTCAGCGCTCTTCACCGGACTGTCTCAGCAGGAATGCGTCGAGATCGCTTCGTGCGCCAAGGCAAGGACCTTTGCCCGCGACGAACTCTTGTTCATGCAGGGCCAACCGGTCCGCAACCTTGTCCTGCTTCAGACCGGCAGGGTGAAGCTCACCCAGCTCAGCCCCAACGGCAATGAAGTCATACTCTGGATGAATGGGTCTGGCGACGCGGTCGGCACACCGTCCGACACGACTTCTTGTAGCCACACTTGTTCGGCCCGGGCAATGGAACAGTGCCGGGCGCTGACCTGGGAATACGCCAGACTCCAAAATCTCCTGCTTGAGTATCCGCAAATCCGCAACAACATCAACCAAATCCTCTCCAGCAGGCTAAGCGAGTTGGAAGAGCGCTTTCGCGAAGTGGCAACGGAAAAAGTCGCCAAGCGATTGGCCTTGACCCTGTTGAGGCTGCTCAAGCAGGTTGGAAAGCAGTCGCCGGGAGGAGTGGAGATTTCCCTCTCCCGCGAAGAGTTGGCGCAAATGACCGGAACAACCTTGTTTACCATTAGCCGCATCCTTTCTAAGTGGGGGGAACAGGGATTTGTGTTGCCTCGCAGGGAAGCAGTCCTCGTAAAGGATGCGCAGCGCCTTGGAGAGGTGGGGTCCGAGGAGTACTAGGACACTGATTTAATTGGTATTTCTGTCTCTATTCGCTGGCTGGGGAAACACCGACAGCAAGTCACGGACGCCGAGCTTTTCGCGTCTCACACGTCGCACAACAACCTGGTGCCGGCGATATGGGGTATTTCGCCCGCAACCACAACCTCCAATGAATCACAAACTGAAAGGCAGGGACTTCCCCATGAAAGCAAAAGTGAATGCGGCCTGCATTGCCGTCGGAAACGGAGGCAGAAACGTCTTAAATTGGTTTGCCAAGCAAGAGGGCATGGCCAAATACCACGACTACCTCGAACTGATCGCCGTCGACACGGATGCGAGAAAGCTGGATCTTGCCGAAGGGGACGACGTGGGGGTCCAATGCATCCCGCTGGTTGACGAGGAGCACGAGGCCTTTGGAACTGGCGGCGATATTGGCAAGGGCTACGCGGCCGCGGAAGCCAAAAGAGAGGTGTTTGACGCAATTGCCCAGAGACTCGCGGCCACCAAGGGCGTGCTGTTTCTTGTCGGCTGCCTTGGCGGCGGAAGTACAGGCGCCATGCCGGCAATTTCCAAGATATTCAAAGCCTACGATGTGCCAATTTTGGCGCTGGTGGCAATTCCCTCCCCCGACGAAGGCCACCTGCGCTTGCAAAGCTCGTACAAGGTGCTGGACAAGTTGACCGAAGCCGGAGCATGGACCATCGTCACCTATAACGAGCGGGACGATCAATCCGGAACCATGAGGCAGGTGTTCGACCGGATCAACGGCAACTCGCTGGGGCCCATCCTGATGGTTCTCAAGCATATCTTTCAGAAGACCGGCAGCGTGGTAAATCTGGATCTGAACGACATGCTGGCGATCATGCACAAGTACCTTTACATCGGATATGTCTTCGACGACTCCACGGCCAACGCCAAGAGCAAAAAAGCGCCCCTGAGCGTAGGCAAGATTGTCAACGAGCTCACCTCTCATTCCCTGCAGGATGGCTCGGACATCATTGGCAATTCGCGCCAGGTGCTGCTGTGGTTCGAAGGAGACTGGTCTGCCCAGTTGATCAACTCGGTCACCCGCGAAGTGGGCAAAAAAATGGCAGGCCAGCAGATTGGCATCAAGCGCGGGATCAACGAAGACGTTGACCCGGCAACAGCGCAGAACAAGCAGAAGTGGATTGCCATGATTGCGGCCACGGACACGAATCCCGCCTTGCTGTCGCGGCAACAGGACTTCTTCTTCAACGATCAGGCCGCCCCACTGCACTTCAACCTCACCACAATCAATGGGGAGGCGCTGGTGGAGTACGAGACGCTGGTCACCAACAGCTCCTGGAAGTACTCCACACTGCTGCGGACGGTTCGAATCCCACGGGGGCTGCGCGACAAGATAGAGGCAGCGCAAAAGAACGCCAATTTGAATCCGGAAGAGATTCAGGCGCTGAAAATTGAAGCTCAGCCGTACATCAACCAGGATCAGAACCTGTCGGGCTGTGTTCTGTTTTTTTCGCAGAAGCCGGTAGCCAATACAGGGCGCACCCTGCTGGGAGCGCTGCGGGCCTAGCAATACCCGAGGGCCTGACATTAAGTCAGGCCTTTCTATAAACTGCCGCTTGCGACGGGCCTCAAACCAGGCCCGTCGCGGGCATCGCAGGCAAATCGGCAAGCCATATTTTGAGATGGTTAGAAGTCGTCCGGCGCCGGATATCCATGAAGCAGTGCGCTCATGAATCCGTTTCTCGGCAAAGCCCTGCATCGACTCCAAGTCCAGACTTTCCCCTACGGAATATGAGCCCGCTACGTTGGCGCGGAAGTTCCATTTGTAGTTAGCCTCGGTTCCGAAACTCTCCCAGGAAAAAGCGAGCTATTTGATACAACTCAAAGAAACGCAGCGCGCATCGTATCAACTTAGTTCGGCTCTAGGGAGAATTTCCCACTACCCTTGAGATTTTCGGATGCAGGCGCACCCTCAGTTTGAGACTAGCGCAGCACAGTTGGCGTAACAGGAACGGTTGTCATGGGGGAGGTTCATGGCGACAGCAAGAGTGTCCCCACTTCGTTATGCCCTTGCAGGGGCATCAACCACAGAAACCAACATAGCTGAGCGCGTGGTATTAATGTGCGCTTCGGCTCTTTTTTCCGGACTTTCCCGGCAAGATTGCTTGGAGATTGCCTCGTGCGCCAAGGCCAGGGCCTTCGCACGCGACGAGCTCTTGTTCATGCAGGGGCAACCGGTGCGAAATCTCGTGCTCATTCAGTCGGGAAAGGTGAAGCTTACTCAACTCAGCCCGAACGGAAACGAAGTCATACTCTGGATGAATGGATCGGGGGATACGGTTGGCATTCCAGCCAATACCTCGGTTGCGAGCCATTCTTGTTCAGCGCGCGCCATGGAGCATTGCAGGGCGTTGACCTGGGAGTATGCCAGACTCCAGCAATTGCTGGTTCAGTTTCCGCAAATCCGCAACAACATCAACCAGATTCTTGCCAGCCGCCTCAATGAACTGGAAGAGCGATTCCGTGAGATCGCAACGGAAAAGGTCGCCAAGCGATTGGCTCTGGCTTTGCTGAGACTGCTCAAGCAGGTGGGCAAGGAATCCCACGGAGGAGTGGAGGTTTCGCTCTCGCGGGAGGAATTGGCCCAGATGACGGGCACGACTCTTTTCACTATCAGCCGAATTCTCTCTAAGTGGAGCGAACAGGGGTTCGTGCTTCCGCGTAGAGAGGCGGTTCTGGTGCGGGATCCGCAGCGGCTGGTTGAAGTGGGGGCTGAAGACTACTAGATTGCAGCGCCGAGCGTGAAGGCTGTCAGGGTCGCGAATCCGCTCCCCTGGCGGCCTTTCACTTTTAGCGCCCTAAACATCTGCCCCGCTAACTGGACAGCGTGCGAAAGCAGGCAGAGCTATGCAACTGAGCTCCATCCATCGGGACAGTCTCCAATTCTCGCAAAGTCACCTTCCAACGAATCTTCAAATCCGATGCTGCCCGAAGGCGATTCCACATACGACGAACGAAACCTTCAGAAGTGAAACCGGTAGCGTAGTTCAGCGGAGATCTGTCGCGGGTCGTTGTAGTGGAATCCGCCGATGGTCAGCGAACTGTCGGTCAACACGCGATGGTTGGTGACATTGACCACATTGACGGCCAGTTTCCATTTTTCGCCGAGCGGAGTTCCAGCGGCCACATCGAACGTTGTGTGAGCCGGCAGATAGTTTCCCTGGTAAGGGCTGAGAAGATTGCCGCTTGAATCAGTCAGGCCGGCAGTGCCGTTGGAGAAACCGGAACCGTAGTAAACATTGGATGAGAACCAGCTATGCCTGGGTAGCGTGGCGGTGAAACCGGTGTTCAGCGTATCGCGCTGATCGTGATCGACCGGCGTGTAGTCAAAGCTGGAATCGCAGTTAGCGGTGCAAATCAGTCCGCCGTTGATGGCTCCCCGCTGTTCTGCAATTTGGTTCGAGTAGGCGAGATGGAACTGACCGCGCCGCCACAACATGGGACTGCGCACCGTAGTCTCCCAGGCGCGCACCAGCGCTCCATCCACGGTAATCGGGATGAATACATTGGACTCGCCGATGTTGGAGTGATCGAGGAAGTTGTTGACGCGGGTCTTGAAGTTATCCACCTCCAGCGCCCAGCCACGCCAGGGAATCTGGACACTGAACTCGTGCTCCTCATCGCGCTCGCCGCTGAGTGTAGTGAAGCCGGTGTTGTTGGCGTTGGCATAGCCGAGCAGGGGACCATGAATACTGATCAGCGGCGGGGCCTGGTAATAGCGGCCATAGAAGCCGCGCAAAACCCAGCGTACGCGAGGGATAGTAAGGGTCGCGCCGAATCGAGGATCGGCATAATTTTCTGTGATGCCGCCGTGGAAGGAAGATACGCGAACACCTGCCAGCAGGGTAAGCCAGTCTGTAATGCGCAGACTGTCTGACAAGGAGCCTTCGACAATGCCGCCGGGTACAATGTCTGTCTCCTGGATAGGTGCGTCCCCCGAACCATCGTTAAAGACCACGCCGAAGGCAGATGTCGAGTGTTCATAGAAGGAATAGAAGCCGGCTGCAATGCTGTTGCGCTTGACCTCGCCGCGCAGATTTGCTTGCATCCCGGCGTAGTTTGCGGTGCTGTGCCAAGTGGTGGCGGTGGGGGTGTCTACCGGCTTGGAATCGTAATTAGCTACGTTCCAGTGGTAGAACGGCGCGACCTCGAACATCACCCTGGGAGACACTGTGTGCACCCAGTCGGCAATGATGAAGGCATCACGTTCCGTTTGGCCGTCGCGCAGGCCACTGGAGTTGTACAACTGGTTTTCCCAACTGTTTGGGTCCGGATCGTAGGGAACCTGAAAGAAATCCTGGCGAAGCTGGCCGTTGAAGCGCAGTTGATTGGATGGATTTGGATTGACAAGCAATGAGGCAAAGCCGCTTTGCGAATTCGCTGCATCGTGAGCCACGGCGGCCACGGGCGGTTCGAGGCCATAGTTGGAGTGCGCAGCCGCAATGCTGGTGTACCAGGCTGTCCTGACCGAGTGGTCGCCCAGGGAAAGATTGGTTTCGCCGGTATAGAAATTGCCGCCGGTGACAATCAACTCGGCTTGGCGGTCGCGCTCAAAGCCATTGCGCGGGGCGACGTTGAAGACGCCATAAGTGCGATCACCGAGATCGGCCGAGTAGCTTCCGCGTTGAACCTCAATCTGGTCCATGTCTCCGGGAGAGATTTGCGGACCGACGTTTGCCGCAATATTGGTGTTGGGGATATTGATGCCGTCGATAAGCCAACTGGTCTGGTGGCCGCCGCGCATATGCAGCATGTCGTGGCACATGTAGGCGCCGGGCACGTAATCGATGATGGCTGCAAACGATGTGGCTCGGCTGGCGCCGGGCGTCTGCTCAATCATCTCCCGGCTTACCAGCGTGGTAGGCGTTACGGAGTCGGATTGTGCTGTGGAGCCCTCTACAACCACGGTTTGCGAGGCAGAGGCTACCGGCAGCGCGACATGCAGAATCGAATCGGTACCTGAAGCAATGGTGAGCGTCTGGGTTACGGTGCTGAAACCTGGGGAGACAAATGTGATTCGATAAACACCGATGGGAGCCGGGGGAAGTTCGAACTGGCCGTCGGGGCCGGTGATGGCCTGCAGGCGGAACTCCGAATCGGAAGCCTCGAGTTTGACCCCAACCCCGGCAATAGGCCGGTGTTGCGAATCGTGAACCACCCCGTGAACGGTGGCCAAAACAGTGGCCAACGCCGGCAAAGAGCTGGCGAGCAAAAGAGCTGCGGCAAAGCGAAAAAGGATGCGCAAGGGACTAACCTCCGGGAGAAATCACTTGAGCGGCACAGGCAGCGATGCGAACCCACGAGGGGTTCGGCGTAGGCGGCGATGTAGGCTGAGGTGACTCGTTGAGGGCTGGCCACAAGGCAGTGAGGCAATTCTCCCGGGGACAAGGAGAATCTTGTGGTCAACTCGGCCAGAAGAAAGCCATTAGCCGAAAGTTCAGGGAAGTGGCCAGGCTTTCAATGGGAATCTCAACCAACCTGGAAGATGGGAGGTCCGCGATTGGCGTGGGCGCTGAGGAGTGGCGATCCAGCAACTACGCGATTCGTGAAGTGGAGGAGAGCGGCTACAACCGGATCAGGCAACCATGCGAATGAAACGGCAAGCGCATGCAGTTGCCCAACGGATGCCGGTACGTCGGATGGGTATCCCGGGCAATGGGCGGGAGCTTTGAAGACCGGGGTTGAACTGGATGAGGCTTGCCCCGGAACTGAATCCATCGTGCAATGGTGCGCACCATGACGGCGGCAGCAGGCGGGCAGGCGCGTCTCTGCGTCGGCCGGGAGCAGCGAAAGCAGCGGTCCCAGCCAGAAAAGCAGAATGAGCAGAACACCAAGTGGGCGCCGCATCCGAACTCCTGCCATACGAGAAGCACAACGTCTACCAACCGAACAAGCAACGCGCTTGTCCGGCATGATCGAACTCTTGCACCTTAATTATCAGATACCAATAGGACGTTCTTTGTCCAGAAACAATCACCTCACGCAATAGCTGCCGCAAAAGCGATTTGGAAGAGCCTCCCGGATCAGCGAACTCCTTGCAGTTCGCGATGTTCTTCCGTGCTGACCGTCCCGAACGCGATGCCCGCGGCCTTGAGGAAATCGGACGGCGGAGTGCCTCCTGCAAATATCCAAACGCAATCGTTGGGCAAATCGCGAACCTCCCCGTTTACGTCTATGGAAACGCCGCCCACGCGGAACTCGGTCGGCATGGAATTGAAGAGCACATCGAGTTTGCCTGAATGCATGTGTTCTTCAATGCGCTTTGCATTCCGATCCTTCAGTCGGCTGAATTCGGCTTTGCGATAAGAGAGCGTGACCTTGTTGCCCGCCTGGTGCGCGAGGCCCATGGCAGCCTCGACAGCGCTGTCCCCTCCGCCGACAACAAGAATATTTCTGTGCGTGTAATGGTCCGCCTCAATGAGCCGGTAAAGCACGTGCGGCAGTTCCTCGCCTTTGACGCCGAGTTTGCGCGGTGTGCCGGCGCGTCCCAGTGCCAGCACCACGCAACGAGATTTGTACTCGCCGATCGCGGTCTGGATGTGAAACAGACCACCCGCTTCCTTCCTGACCGATTCAACGCCCTCGCCGGTGTGGATGTTGAGGTCGGTTCGCTGCATCACCTTCTCCCAGAAGGCAAGCAGTTCCTCCTTTGAAAGCGACGTCTTATGGAACTTTCCGTGCAGGGGAAACTCGACAGGACTGGTCATCACCAGCTTCTCGCGCGGATACTTGAAAACCGTACCACCGACCGATTCCCTCTCGAGAGTTAGGGCTCTGAGTCCGTGCTCGGCGGCGCGCAGCGAGGCGCTGATGCCGGCCGGCCCGGCGCCTACAATCACCGCATCAAACACATCTTCGCCCGCCCCCGATGCGGTGAGGCCGCCGATGCGCTGAGCGATCACGTCCATGCAGTCTCTGCCCTGGTTCACCGCGTTCTTGATAAGAGCCAGTCCGCCGAGTTCGCCGGCAATGAAAAGATTCTCGACGCTGGTTTCATGCTCATCGCTGATCGCCGGACAATCCGCGCCAGAACTGGCCCTGGCCATGACCATAGTGATTGCCCCCACCGGACACTCCTCGGCACAAAGACCGTGGCCAATGCATTTATGCCCATTGATAATGGTGGCTTTGCCGCGCACCAGAGCCAACACATCCCCTTCAGGACAAACCGTTACGCAGGCTCCGCAACCGATGCAGTAGTCCGCGGAAATCAGGGGATGCTGAGCCTTGGGGCCGTCAGAGAACAACGCTCCGCGATCCGCGCTGGCGCGTGCCGCTGCCTCGCTCTTCTTATGAGCGCGCCAGTAGCGGAGGAAGAAGAATCCCAGAACTACTCCGGCAATGAGCCAAGTGAGAAGAGTATCCATAACTTACTTAAGCACCAACCCGACAAACCCGAAACCCATGGCCACGGCAATGTGGAATACGGCAAGAACCGCAAACGCATAACTGAAAGGACGATGGATAACATGCCAGAGATGAAAGACTTTCTGCGACTGATCGAGAAAGACAACCCGTTTGGAGAGTGAAGCCTTTTGCCGGACCAGGCGGACGACTTCTTCAACTTCAGAATTTCCGCTTGGAAACAATCCCCCTGCCGTGCGCAGCCTGGCGCCAAAGCCGGACGTGGCGCGGCGCAGGCCTGCTACTTGAAACGGAAGCCGCATGTCGAGTGCGATCATTTCGCCAATTGCCAGCAATGGTCCGATCTGCCGGATGTGTTCTCGGGACGGTACATGCAGCACCCGGCTCAACTGCTCGGCAGAATAGATGGACTGGCCAAAGAGAGCCTCAGTCAGTTCGGTTTCACTGAGTTGCAGATCGTTCAGCGACAGTTCTGCCGCCGAGAGCGAGCGCGGTATCTGCGCATAGAGGTAGCGCCCGATAACGCCGCTCAGCGCCACCAACACCATGATCCAGAACGCAAACCCTGCAATGCCCTGAAACTTGAAGGATGCGTGAAACGCGATGATGAAAGGCGCTGTTACGCCGGCGATAACATGGAAGTCCATCCAGTGCTTGGCACTGCCAAAGCGGCCCAGCCACGGGATCACCTTGCGCAGGGCATACAGGAAAATGATGAAGAACAACACCGTGCCCAGAACCCCAAGGTTGAGCCCGATGCTGCCGCTGGGCTTGAGCAGCTCGTACTTATCAGAGTATGGACGCTGGTCAGGCGGGAGCAGGTAATAACTTGCCCCGTAGATGGCAATGGATGCCAGCAATAACAAGGACACCGCAGAGGCTACCATAACTCGGATGCGGTGACCAAGCTCCTTTTTCTTATCCTTACGCGCAACGGCCAGGCCTTTTCGCGAAGCGGCTGTGGCAGACATAGGGCCTTGAATCGATGACATAATTATGGCTTCTCCTTGGGATCGGGGTTAGCCACGGCGGCGGTAGTATCGTTCCCGGCGGGGACGTTCTGCGCATACACTTTCACGTTGGGATCCTGCTCGGCATCGGTCGAGAAGCTCTTGTAATCGCCGAAGACATGGGTGTTACGCCAGTGCTGCAAAGGAGTTGTAACATCGACGACGGCCATTGCGGGCAGGTTGACGCTTGACGCGGTGTTGCCGAGATGGGCTGGCTTATAGTCGACCTTGATGTGCATGGAGCGCAGCCCCACATCGCTCATGTCATGCAGCAGGGTAGCGTCTACCTTGACCACTTCTCCGGATTGCTTATCGATCCATGCGGTGCCTTCAAGCTCGAGCGGGTATTCACGACCTCGGAGAGCAAGCGCCGCCGGAGTACGACGGCCTGCAATGTGCGCAAAATGGACGGGAGTCGCCGGCTTGCCATCTACCATTGCGTCGGCGGCAATGGTGAAGTTGAAGCTGTCGCGGTAATAGGGATGAAAGACAAGCAATACGGTTGCCGCGCCGTTAGTTACTAACATGGGCAGCGGCTTATGCTTGGAGGCAGAGGACACAATGCGCGACTCATTCAGTTGGAAATCATCCCCGTTCCCGTCCATCATGATGAGATAGTCGTACTTGGCGCGCTCTGAAGCTTCCACGTGGCCGTTGCCGGCCAGCTTCTCCTGGGTAACTGATTCCGTGCAGTGCAGGTCGGCAAGCTTGGCCAGGTAGGCTGTAACCTGGCGCTGCGCCAGATCGATGGGGTCGGACGTTGGCGCGGACTGGCCCGCGGCCATCGCCACCGGCAACGCGAGCAAACAAACAGAAACGATGTGAAATGACCCTCTATTGATTGGCATGTTCTGCTGCCCTCCTCTTTGCTGAAGCTCGGTTGTCGAACCTGTAGCCGAGGGTTGAGGTCCATTGGTTGTAGTTCTCAGTGCCGCCCCGTTGGGTCGTGAACATGGTCTGCATAAAGTACCGGGTCCCAAGATTGGTGTCGAACATGGCATTTATAAAACGCGAGTTGCTGGTTGCCGCCAAAGACGAGGTGTAATCATAGTTACCAAATTGCACATTGACCCGGAGCCGTTCTCCGAGGTCTCTAGTCAGGGAGTAGGAACGGTAGGATCCGGATGCGAAGGCGCTATCGAACTTCGAGTAGCGCACATCGGCCATGAGGCCAGTCTTCCAAATGTTAGACATCGTGGCTCCGAAAAGGGTATTCAGAGAAGTCTTCGGATCGCTCGAGTCGCTGCTGTTTCCCAGGCTGAAGTAACCCGTGATATGCATTGGAAACGATATGCGGGCGCCGCCGTTGAGTCCCTGGAAAAGGTACTTATCCAGCAGCCCTGTTCCGACCAAGATGGGATCGTAAGTGGGCACGTCACGGAAGTAAGTATCTGTAAGATCGATCGTGACGCGCGGGTGAACCTGGACACGAAGCGAAAGCAAGCTCTGTCCGAGGCCGATTCCCACCGCAGGGGTATTAGGGTTAGCAGTAGGCTTGTCAATCTGCAATGACTCGTAGAGAGAGAAGTACCGCTTGAAGGAGAAGTTATTCTCAGTAAAGACAAAGGGCCGCTGGACGGTCCACCCCAGCAGGTTGACTCCTACGCCTCCCGTGGTGGAGTAGCGGAATTTCTCAAAGTCTCCACCATGAAGATTGAAGAACACGCCGCCGATCTTCCCTTTGGGGTTGTAACTCCATGAGGTCGGATCGGGAGTGGAACCGGCAAAGATTCCGGTAACCGTATTCGGAGTAAACTGCATTCCGAAATAGCCACCATCAATGGTCTCCAGGCTAGCGGCCCAGGGAAGAAACAAGCGGCCCACACCGGCAGTTATCCGCGAGGCCGGATTAATGTAAGTGGCGCTCATCAAATAAGTCCGATTGTAGGCATCCTGGAGTGTCTGCTGAGTTGAGGAAGAAGACGACTGCAGATTTCCGCGCCAATAGCCATTCAGATTCCAGTGAGTACCGGCGATGCGCGTAAAGTCACCGCGTAATATTAAGCCATATTCAGTGGAAGAGGAACCGCCCAGGCCGAGTTCATCGATTCGACTCAAGTCGAATCCTATTCTGCCGCGCGCCTGATTGACCTCGGGCAAGGGCGGACGCGGAATCGCGTTGCGAACTTCCTCGTCAAGCGGGTCGCCCTCGCTGAATGTCACCACCATAGGGTACTTGCGGGTATTGCCAATGGTGTTTTTCTCCACCATTTTTTCAACTTCCGCATCGGGCAATGAGAGCACGTCGTCCTGCACCAGTTCCCGCGTGCTGGCAACCACCTCGCAGACTGCGGAGGTGGAAGCCACCGAAACCACCGTGAGTTTGGCCACGACTCCAGGCTCGATAGGAGCGTTCGATTGGTCCTTGTCCGGCTTGGTTGGATTCTGCTTGAGAACCAGTTTCGTGCCTTCCGCGAGCCCCGCGTTTCGGCCTCCGTCGATGTACACGTTCGATCCGTTGACATACCGCACATGAAACTCGGTTCGCGTTGGAGCCGTCGCCGAAGGAGTTGCTACGGTCTGCGCAGGCTCGGACGGAGAGACCGGCGCGGGCGCAAGCGCCGGTTGTTGCGCGGCACAAACCGAGGAGACAAGAACACCCGCGGTCATGAATCTATGGCGCAATCGGAGTTCACCTCCAAGCCAAGTCGCGCCTCGATTTGCAGGAGCATTTCGCATCTAGTCTCCGCTGCCGTTCTTGTGGCACGCATAGCAATTCGCGCTGTTGTAGACATACCCGTTGACTTTCGGGTGCTCGAAGTTGGCCGCGTTGCCGCTGCCATGGCAGGTGGCGGTGCAACTGAACACCGAGTAATCCGATGAGTTGGCATGGCAGGTGGTGCAAACGCCGTTGGCATTGCCGTGGTTAACAGGGAAGAAGGTGTGGTAACTGCTGGGCAAAGTCGCGGGGATCCACGCTGTGGTGGTGTGGCAGGTAGCGCAGGTGGTGGGCCATCCAGCCGAGGTGTGGTTGGGATTCGTGGTCCCGGTGAAGTCCGCCGTATGGCAGGAGTAGCAATCTGTTGGCGTTCCGGCAAAGACGTTATTGATATGGCAGAGATTGCAGGCCACAGTGGTGTGCGCACCGGTCAGCGGGAATGGGGTGCTGTTGTGGTTGAAAGTCGCGCCCGTCCAATCCGTCGTGGTGTGGCAGGTGTCGCAAGTGGTGGGGAAGCCGGCCGCGGCGTGATTTGGATTCGTGGTTCCATTCCAGTCAGCCTGGTGGCAGCCGTAGCAGAGAGTCGGTAGCGATCCGTTGTAAGTGCTGGCGCTGGTGTGGCACTGGATGCATTGCATGGTCAGATGGAACCCGGTCAGCGGGAACGCGGTGGTGGCGTGATTGAAGGTCGACGTTGTCCAGCTGGTGGTGGAGTGGCAGATAGTGCAATCGGTGGGGAACCCAGCCGCAACGTGAGCGGGATTTGTGGTCCCAGTAAAGTCTGCCTGGTGGCAGCCATAGCATGCCGTGGGCAAGGTCAGGTAGTTGTTGTTGGTGTGGCATGTCGCGCAGGCCACCGTGGTATGCGCGCCGGTGAGCGGGAACGACGTGGTGTTGTGATTGAAGGTGGCGCTGGTCCAATTCGTGGTGCTGTGGCATGTGGCGCAGGTGGTGGGGAAGCCTACGGCGGCGTGCGGAGGACTGGTGGTCCCGTTCCAATCTGCCGTGTGACAGGAATAGCAATCGGTAGGCAGCGTGGTGTAGTTGTTGTTGACGTGGCACGAGGCGCAAGGGACGGTGGTGTGGGCGCCGGTGAGCGGGAAGGCGGTGTTGTTGTGATTGAAGGTTGACGTGGTCCAGCTGCTGGTGGTGTGGCACAGAGTGCAATCGGTGGGGAAACCGGCGGCCACGTGCGCGGGATTTGTGGTTCCGGTAAAGTCCGCCTGGTGGCAGCCGTAGCAGGCGGTGGGCAGGGTTGTG
>Ga0181517_10002610_pt1 | contig 18091 bp, 17 predicted proteins | sample PEATcosm2014_Bin_31_FD_119748 | JGI IMG/M metagenome (GOLD analysis project Ga0181517, IMG submission 119748) | Peatland microbial communities from MTU Mesocosm Facility, Houghton, MI, USA - PEATcosm2014_Bin01_30_metaG | ecosystem: Environmental > Terrestrial > Soil > Wetlands > Peat | place... | reverse complement strand
GTCTTCACCGCCGATTCCCGTAGAGCGGGCCTCCGGCCTGCCACGCCGGCGTCCCCGCCGGCGTTCTGCCTCCGCGTCGCAACCGGTTTCGGCCCCAAGCTAAGCCTCCCATGCGCCCCTCCCACATAGCCGTCATCGGCGCGCCGCTCGACCTGGGACAGGGCCGGCGCGGCGTGGACATGGGTCCCTCCGCCCTGCGCGTGGCCGGCCTCAACGCACGCCTCAAATCGCTCGGCTACCAGGTGGAAGACCTCGGCAACATCCCCGTGGAACAGGCCGAGGCCGCGCCCGCCGGCGATGCGCGCGCCAAGTACCTGCCGCAAATCGCCGCTGCCTGCGGCGCGCTGGCCACGCGCGTCGAGGAAGCGCTCCATCGCGGTGGCCTGCTGGTGCTGGGCGGCGACCACTCCGTGGCCATAGGAACCGTCAGCGGAGTCTCGCGGCATTTTCGCCGCGACGGCCGCGCCATCGGCTTGATCTGGCTGGACGCCCACGCCGACATGAACACCCCCGAATCGAGCCCCAGCGGCAATATCCACGGCATGCCGCTCGCCTGCCTCATCGGCCTGGGTCCGGCCGAGTTGGTGGACCTTGGCGGCTACCGTCCCAAAGTCGCCCCGCACAATGCCGTGATCGTCGGTCTCCGCGATGTGGATCAGACCGAGAAGCCGCGCGTACGCGCATCCGGCGTCCACGCCTTCACCATGCGCGATATCGACGAGCGCGGCCTCCGCGCGGTGATGGAAGAGGCCATCCGCCTGGCCTCCGAGGGCACGGCCGGATTTCACCTCTCGCTCGACATGGATTTCGTCGATCCCCAGGACGCGCCCGGCGTCGGCACCCCCGTCCGCGGCGGCGCCACCTACCGCGAAGCCCATTTGGCCATGGAAATGATCTGCGATTCCCAGCGGATGACCTCGCTCGAAGTGGTGGAGGTGAACCCCGTCATCGACGAGGGCAACCGCACAGCCGGGCTGGCCGTCGAGCTGGTGATGTCCGGCTTGGGAAAACGAATCTTATGAAGAGGCTATTCACAGTCCAGGGTGGGGCAGGCCATCGCCTTTCGTGGTCTGTCGGGATGGGCCTTCGGGCCATGGAATTTCATGAAGAATCCGGGTTGGCAGGCGGAACCGCCTGCCCCACCTGGCCGGAGTTGGTGGGGCAGACGGTTCCGCCTGCCTTCGTCAACCCTGTCTGGAGCGCGCAGCCCCAGAGTTGGCAGACGACGAAAACCGATCGTCTGCCCCACAAAGTTCCCGGGTTATGCCTGAATCCCGAACTCCCAAGCCTCGTATCAGGGCACGGCTTCAGCCGTGCCGCAAACCGCAAACGCCGAGAGGGCTTTAGCCCCTGTTTCTCGAGGAGCCTCCGTAGGGGCCGTGCATGCCCAGCCCGCAGCGTGCCGAAGTTAGCTTGGAAATTTAGGATACGGGGATGGCCCAAACGAATCTTATGAAACTACGCGTAGCCGTAATCTACGGCGGCCGCAGCGGCGAGCACGAAATCTCCCTGCGCTCCGCCCAGTCCATAATCGAGGGCCTCGACCCCGCCAAATACGAAATCACCAGGTACTTTATCGATAAACAGGGCAAGTGGAGCCCGCGCCCCATCCTGCCCGAGCCGGGCGCGCAACCCGAAATCGACGTGGTCTTCCCCGTCCTGCACGGGTCCTTCGGCGAAGACGGCACGGTGCAGGGCCTGCTCGAGCTGGCCGATCTGCCCTACGTCGGCGCCGGCGTCCTGGGGTCTTCCGTTTCCATGGATAAAGTCATGATGAAACGTGTCTGCCTGGAACGGATGTTGCCGATTGTAGACTACGTGACGGTCACCCGCGAGAACCAGGACGTAACCGAGGCCTGCCGCCGCCTGCCCTTCCCCATGTTCGTCAAACCGGCCAACCTGGGCTCGTCGGTGGGCATCTCCAAGGCCCACAACCTGGAAGAGCTGAAAGCCGCCGTAGCCTGCGCCGCGCAATACGACCGCAAGATCGTGGTGGAGCGCGGCATCGCCGGCCGCGAATTCGAGTGCGCGGTGCTGGGCAACGAGGAGCCGGTGGCTTCCATGCCCTGCGAGATTCTGCCCTCGCGCGAGTTCTACGATTACGAAGACAAGTACCTGCTGGACCGCGCCGCCATCCGCCTGCCCGCCGACCTTCCAGCCGAGAAGACCGAAGAGCTGCGCCGCCTGGCCGTCGCATGTTTCCGCGCCGTCGAGTGCGAGGGCATGGCCCGCGTGGATTTCCTGCTGGAGACGGCGACGGATCGCCTCTATATCAACGAGATCAACACCATCCCCGGCTTCACCTCCATCAGCATGTATCCCAAGATGTGGGAGTACAGCGGCATAGGCTTCTCCGCATTACTGGACCGGTTGATCGAGCTGGCCCTGGACCGGCATCGCAAGAAGAAAGAGACGCGGTTCACGCGGTAAGAGGAGGGACCAAGGCGTTCCGATCCGTTTCATCCCCTGGGTTACCGGTAACGCCGCATATCGTTCCTCACTGTTTCGAGTGGCTCGCCACTGGCTTCGGCATGGGTTAGTTCTCTGTTGGAACCTTCAGCGCGGAAACGACGATGAGCATTTCGGTGGGCAACTTGCGGGGCTCCATTTTCAGACCGAGTTGCTTTTCCAGGGCGAACGAGATGCCGTAGTCGATGCCGGCGTCGTTCTGATCGGGTGACCAAGTCAAGGAGAAGTCGTAATTCCCCTGGAGGCGGGTCTCATCGATGACGGGTCTGTCAGAGCGGGCCGCAAGCCAAGTAACTATCTTCGATAAAGACTGCCTCTGGCCGGTGGCCTTTGCCCCCTCATCGGTGTAGCTTGTGAAAACAGTCTGCATATTGGGTGGGGGCCGGAAGAAGCCATCGCTGCCGGCCTTGAGGTGGTCCAAGACGCTCGGATCAAAGGGGCCAGGAGGCTGCGCCTCCTGGCTTGGCTTCATCTTCAGGCCTTCCTTGGCGACTACCAGCGCGTAGACGGGCAGATCCCTCGTCTCGCGCCGGATCTTGAGATGGAAACGCTCTACTAGGAGGTTCCTCATCATGGCCTTGGCCTGTTGCGGGGTCGCGCCGGGCGGAACCTTGGCGACGATGTCGTACCGGTATTCTTCTACCCATGCCGGATGTTCGATTTGATATCCGTGGATACCGTAGGCTTCAATTATCAGGGTCCGCAGCATGCGGTTGATGACGGTGATCGTGCCGGGATCGCTGGTTCCCGGGCCGCCCTTGAAGCTGGAGCCGGCTTCTTCGTCGACCGGAGAATGCAGTTTGACCGAAGCGACCTCGAAGGTGAGAGAGTCATCGTTCGCCTGGGCGCGAGCTGTACACACACAGAGCAGGCACAAGGGGAAAAGGACCGAAATTCGCATCGCATTCACCCGCTCTAGGGTAACGCGGATGCGGGCCTTCTGCACGCAGGAGCGCCACTTTCCTGCGCAAGCCGACAATCTCGAAGAGCCTCGCTTCTCGTTGTGGCCGATACACTGCGTTACCACCACGAACCGAGTCACGCCCTTCGCGCTTCGCGGCGGAGACCCTCATGCACCAACATCTTGAGCAGGGTTTGGTAGCCGATGCCCTTTCGCGTCGCCAGTTCGCGCGCCTTTGTGACGTCGGGCTCGGGCAAGCGCAGCGCTATCTGGACGCTGGCGGTCCGGTTCAGTTGGCCGACAAGACGCGACCCCTTCGGCGCGACCCTCTTTTTCGTCGGGCCGGTCGCGTTCTGCTTTACGAATTCGCGACCCTGGCGACTGGCCCACCAGTCCGCCTCTTCCCCCTCGTTTGTGAACTTCGGCATCGCGATCGGTTTCTTTTTCATCGTTTACTCCCCTCGCAACCGCCGGGCGAGGTAATCTTTCTTCTGGCCGGCATCCAGGCCGTACGCGGTGACGTTCTTCAGCCTGCCCAGCGCGCCCTACGCCGCGCGCAGGGGATCGTAGCGTTCCACGCGAATCCTCTTGCCGTGGCTGCGCGTGCGGGCGATGTCGTAGGAATTCTGCATTCGCATGAGGGTATCCATATCGACGCCGAACGCCTTCTCGAAGCGCAGGGCCATGTCGCCGGAGAGACCGGCCTTGGCGTTCAAAAGACTGGAAAGGGTTGGGCGGGATACGCGAAGGATCTTCGCCGCATCGGTCACGGAAAGGCCGTGAGCCTCGATAACTTCGGTCCGCAGAAAGCGGCCGGGATGAACAGGGTTTAGCATCCGCATGGCGTTCTCCTCAGTGATAGTCTTCGTAGTCGACGTCCAGTATCTCGCCGTCCTTGACCTGGAACGTCAGGCGCCAGTTGCGCGTGACGTACAGGCTCCAGAATCCCTTGCGGTCCCCGGCAAGCCGGTGGGCCTTCCACAGCGGGAAAGCGCGCAGGTCCTCCGGGTCCTGCACGTCCTGTAGAAAGCCCAGCATGGCTCGGAGCTTGTCCACGGCATCCGGAGGCAGGCCCTTGGCGCTGTCCTCGAGGTAAAGTCTCTTCAGTCCCTTATGGACGAAGCTCTTTATTCTCAATGGAAATATTGTAGCCCGTTGCCTTACACATGTCAACCGGGTCTTGGCGATGCCGCAGCTCAGTCTGGCCAATTCTACACCAACGAAATCAACACCATTCCTGGCCTCGCCTCCATCGGCGTGTACCCCAAGATATGGGAGTACAGCGCTGGACCGCCATCGCCAGAAGAGGGAGACGCGGTTCACGCGGTAACAAGCCCCAGCGCGCCTGCCGCCCGTTGCCGGATGAAGAGATGTATGATCGTCGCATGGGGCTGTCGCGTCGATTGGTACTCCTGTCCGTTGCGACCCAGGCGCTTTCCCTGGCGTTTGTCGCCGTGGACCCGTATCCTCCGCCGGCCAATGCCGCAGCCGACCTGCGGCTGGCGCGGGAGCGCGCACGGCGTTCCTCCAAATTGCTGATGGTCGTCTTTGGCGGCAACTGGTGTCCCGATTGCCGGGCGCTTCACGATAGACTTCACGAGTCGCCCGTGCGCGAATACGTGGCGGCGCGCTTCGAGGTGGTGAACGTGAACATCGGGGAAATGGACGCCAACCTGGGGATCGCCAAGGAACTGGGCGTGAGCCTCCAGAAGGGCGTGCCCGCGGCGGCGTTTTTCGCTCCCGATGGCAAGCCGGTCGGATTCACCAATCACGGTGAGCTGGAACCCGCCCGCCAATACAGCGCACAGCAGGTACTGACATTCCTTCGGCGGGTGGCCGAGCAGCGCCGCATCGAGAAGCCACGCTGAGATCGCCGCTTGGGCGGCGTTCGCGCGGTACAATTCGGTTGAATGCCGTCCGCACGACGCGTCAGGTGGGCCAAGATTCGCAGCACCGTCGTTATGGCGTCGGCCTGCGCCATCCTGGGCACGCTTCTCTATCTGCTCGCCGGTGGATCGCTGCTGCACCCGACAACCGTGCTTTTTCTGTTTATCCCGGACGCCACCGGGCTGGCGCCCGGTTCGCCGGTTCGCGTGGATGGGATCGATGTGGGCAAGGTGACCTCGGTAGCTCTTTCCGGCTCGACCAAACCCGAGCGTGTGGTCAAAGTGATCCTGTCGGTGGGCCGTGATCGCCTGGGCGATATTCCCGTGGATTCCTTCAGCCAGATCAGCGCCGACAACATTGTGGGAGACCAGTTCGTGGATGTCACCAGCGGCAGGAGCGCCGTGCACATCCGTTCCGGCGGCGAGATCGCTTTCAAGGAACAGCCGGAGTTGCTGAAGACCCTCGACCTTTCGCAATTCGAGGACCAGTTGCGCTCGCTCGATGCCGTATTGAGCGATATCCAGGCGGGGCGCGGCCTGGTAGGCCAGTTCGCTATGGGCGAGGATATGTACGACGGCCTGACCAAACAGGTGGGCGAAATAGAGCGTGGGATCCGCGCCGCCGCCAGGACCTCGACCCCCACGGGCCAAGCCCTATACTCCGATCGTCTGTACCGGGATATTGTCAATACTCTGGCCGGCTTCGACAAGACTCTGGCGGCCCTCGAAGAGGGCCAGGACCCCAGCGGCCGTTTCCTCCGCGATCCCGCCGAATACAATTCCTTCCGCCAGACGGCCGCGGACCTGCATCGCTCCATCGCCGGCTGGCGCGGGAGCGAGATCATCGACTCGGATCGCCTCTACACGGACTGGAATGGCCGCATCGCCTCTCTCATCCGCGCCGTCGACGAGTTCAACGCGGGGCCCGCGATGAACTCCTCGCAGTTGTACGATAGGCTGAACGGCGCGGCGAAGGAAATCGGCGAACCCCTCCGCGACTTCAGGAGCGATCCGCGGAAGTTCCTTCGCATTAAGGTGTTTTAGCCCGTCCTGAAAGCCCCTCTCGATGCGCTCGGGACGCGCTCCAGTTCCTTCCGCTGCCCGCCCTCTTCGCGCATCTGCGTCGAGAGCGGCGCCGGGGCCTACCAAAATGGCGCTCGCGGCCGATAAGAGTTGCTTGGGAGCATAGAGACATGTACACCAGCGCAAACGACGTTTATCTGGAAAATCGGGTGCTCTCGGCGGACCCCATCGAGTTGGTGCGCATGTTGTACCAGGCGGCGGAAAGCGCGGTGCGCCAAGCGCGCCGGCGCCTGGAGGCCGGCGAGATCGCCGCCCGCTCCAAGGCGATCGCCAGGGCATGCGACGTCCTCGCGGAACTGTCGGCCTCATTGGACCGCGAGCGAGGCGGGGAGATCGCCGGCCGGTTGTCGCGATTGTACGACTACATGACCCGCAGGCTGGTGGAGGCCAACACGCTCCAGCAAGACGCGCTCCTGTCCGAGGTGCTGGGCCTCCTTGGAACCTTGGCGGAAGCCTGGGATGGTGTGCGGGAAAGCGCCCATCCGCCGGCTCCCGCCCGAGACCCTTCGCAACGGCCGGCTTTCCCCGATCCTGCGCCGGCCGTCGTTTCGAACCCATGGTCCGGTGGATACCAAGCTCCCGAACCGCCCGCTCCCGCCCAGAACCCCTGGGAACAAGCCGCTCCCCCGGATCCTGCGCCGGCCGTAGTTTCGAACCCATGGTCCGGCGGATACCAAGCTCCCGAACCAGCACCTGGCCGGGCTAACCCCTGGGGCCAACCCATGGTTCCGGACCAAGCCCCGGGCTGCGAGCCGCACGCCTGGAGTTTCTGAGGTTCGGCCCGGCGCATCAGCGTCGCCGTTTTATGTATAACCGGTTCCCGGCGTATCTTCGTACAATAGCGGCGCGCCCGGCGGGCGTGTTTTCCACCGGCGATGGACCCACAGCCACTGGTCCGGAAACGCGCGGATAACCTGCTCCAACCGCGCTTGCAGCGCGGCCGTATCGCGCTCCGCATCGCCCACGATTTCTACCGGCGGATAGAATCGCAGAACGTAGCGGCGCTCTTGTTCCGACCACAGCGCGAAACCGGGGATGACCGTCGCCCCGCTATGCGCCGCGATTTTGGCGAATCCCGTGCCCGCACACGCCGGGATACCGAAGAAATCCACGAAGACGCCGGAATCGGCGGTGGTGTTCTGGTCGATCAGCATGCCCACCGCCTGATTGGCGGCCAGCAACTTGAGGATGGTGCGCGCCGAGTCTTTCTTGAAAACGGGCTGGTTTCCGGTGAGCCCGCGGCGGCGCTCCACCAGGCGGTCTATGAGCGGATTGTCGAGCGGCCGGACGACCACGCTCATGGGTTCCTGGAACAGCGCGTGCGCAAAGGCGCTCAATTCCCAGTTGCCCAGGTGCGCGGTGGCGAACAACACGCCGCGCCCGCGGCGGAGCGCTTCCTCGAAGTACTCGGAGCCCTCGCAGCGGATCCAGCGGGCCAGGTTGCCGCGGCGGATGGAAGGAAAGCGCGCGAAGCCCAGCAGCACGCGCCCGATGGAGCGGAAGACGCCGTCGACCATGGCGGAGCGCTCCGCGGCGGTCAACTCCGGCATGGCCAACGAGAGATTGCGCAGGGCGGCGCGGCGCAGCCGCGGCAGCGACAGGTCCAGCAGCCGGGCATAGCCGCCGGCCAGGCGGCGCGCCAGCGGAAGCGGCGCCCACTCGAGCGACTTCAGCGCCGCCAGCGCGAGAACATACTCGGCGATATTGCGAACCGCGGACCGCATGCGCATCAAACCGCATTGTAACCGGGGCCCGCGGCCGCCACTGGCCAAGCTTCAGGCGCGCTTCAGGCCGCGGCGGCGATAGAGAATCAGGCCGCCCAGCCCCCAGGTCATGAGAAACACGAAAGTGAACCCGTAAATATGCGAGCCGGCCGCGCTCCTGAGCAGCGCCGTCGCCGGCGCCAGCCCGACCACCATGGCCGCCGCCACCGCCAGCACGTGCAAGGGCCAAATCGCGGGACCATACCGTTTTATCAGATACAGGGGGAGCAAAAGGGCGGCAAGGCCGAGCAGCATGGCCAGAATTAGGGACATCAACAGCCTCCTGGGCAGTATTGTAAATCGAATCGCGGAGTAAAGGACCTCGTGCTCTGCAAGTTCCCAACCATCCCCGGTGGGGCGGACGCCCTCGTCCGTGCGCGACCCCCTGGTCGCGCTCTTTCCCGCACCTTAGTTCCTTCTAACTCTCGATCTTGGCCACGGCCACCCTGACTACCGCCGCGACATCCCTGGGGCCGCGCACCTCGATCCGAACCGCCAGCCCTTCGGCGTACCGCTTGGCTTCGTCGATGATTCTGACGATAGCCGGTGGAACTCCGCTTTCCCGCGCGGCCTTGGCCGCCTTTTCGCCCAGGGCGAACGAAGCCAGGAAACAGCCTCGCGACGGACTCAGGTATACGATCGCCCGGTCTTTCCGCTTCAAGCGCAGCGTCCAACCCGCCTTGCGCGAGTAAGAGTGCCAGTCCGGAATCGTCACGCCGTGTTCCTCCGCGAGCTGGGCGGCCAACTTGTCCCACAGCGCCTTGGCCCGGTCCCCCAGCGCTTCGGCGAGTTCGGCGTCGGTGGGCTTTGTGGTTTTCTCGATGAAAGCGTTTGCCAGCATGGCTAAGCCGCACACACTCTAACCCAATTGCGCTGCCGGATCAAGCAGAGGGGGTTCGCCGGATGGTCCTGGCTTACCAGCCAACCCGCTTGATCCCGGCATCACCGTTGTGGCGCCGGGGCTACCTCAATTCCTACCGGTGCGAACTCCCTTTTCCCAATCGAAATCCACACGTTGTGAGGGCCGGGTTCGATGCCTGGCGGCAGGCGGAAGTTGAATTCGTACCGCTCGGTGGAGGGGTCGGCGCAAAACCACTCCGCAATGGGAGCGCCCACGGCGTCCACCCGCGCGCGAAACTCCCGCGGGCGCCGCACCTCCACCATCACCACCTTGATGGCCCCGCTGACAATGTGCGCCCCGTGCAACAGGTTGTCGCCATCGGTGAGCGAGTGAAGCCGCGGCACCGCCGGACCGCCCGGAATGATCCGCACGCGGCTGGGCGCGCACAACGGCTGCCCCAGCCACCGGGCTTCCACCGGCGCAATGCCCGTGCGCATCCCTTCCGGCAGGGCCGCGTTCACCTGCGAGAGGCCGTCGTACTCCGGCGCGCCGATGTAATAGGGCCGGCAGGCGCGGCCATCGGCGGAGACCTCCAGGTGGTTCACGTCGCATTCCTCCGGCAGGCCCTCCATCCACAGGCACAGCACCGCCAGGTGGCCCGAATCTGGCGCCACCGAGTCCCCCGTTAGCGCGTTACTGATGTTGCGGATGACAGAGCGGGCTTCCAGGCGCCGTCCGGATAGCGAGCTCACCCAACCCTCCGGCCGCTTGCGCAGCGTGATCCACATGTACTGCGTCCAGATCTGCTCCATGGCCAGCAACTGGAAATCGGATTCCAAAGCGAAGCGGGCGATTGCATCGGGCGCGATACGCACGCCGCTCCACGTGTCGTAGCGCGCGGTCTCTTCGCGCAGCCCGTTGACCTGGCAGCGCAGGATGCCTCCGGTCTTCAGCACGCGCCTGGCCTCGCGCAGATAATCGAACACCACGCCCCGGCTGGGAATGTGCTGAAACACGGCGTAGGAGTAGACGAAATCGAACTTTTCGTCCGGAAACATGGCGAGGTCCGCGCCCGAAGTGACGTGCGCGAAGGCGTTCGGCGCGCCGCGCAGCCGCTCGCCCGCCAGCCGGACCATTTCGTCGGAAACATCCACCCCGTGAATTTCGGCGAAGTGGCCGCTCATGGGGCGCATCAGGCGGCCGGGGCCGCAGCCAATCTCGAGGGCGGCGTCGCGGGCGCCGAGCCGCTTCAGGTCTCCCTCCAGGCGCCGCACCACGTCGGCCGCGCTCGCAAAGAACTCTTCGTCTTCCTGATCGCGCCGGCCGAATGCCACGTAGTAGTTGGCGTCTTCGTCCGCGCGCCGGTTCCAGTCGGCGCGCATGCGCTCCAGCAGTTTCAGATCGTCCATGAGACAGTTGTTATTCTAACCTCTATGGCCCTCGCATTTCGCCGCGTTACGTGCGCGCCGCTCAGCGAATTCGAAGCGGCCGCGCCCGATGGCGTGGTGGTCGGGATCATCGGCGAAAACGGCTCGGGCAAGACGCGCCTGCTGCGCCTCGCCGCCGGGTTGGACCGCCCCGAATCGGGCGTAGTGGAAGCGCCCGGCCCCGCGCGGCTGCTGGGGCCGGACGATCGGCTCACCCTGGCGCCAGTCAAACTCCTGCTCATCGACCAGACCTTCAGCCGCCAGGACCCGCTGGTACGCGCGCGCGCCGCCATGTCGCTCGACCGCCTGCGCGGGTCGGGCGCGACCATGCTGGTGGCCTCACACGAAGAGGATCTGCTCCGCCGCCTGGCGGATGAGATCTGGTGGCTTCACGAAGGCCGCCTAGCCGGCCGCGGGGACCCCGAGCAAGTGCTGGCCGCCTATCGCGCCCACATCGCCGAGCGCCTGCGCGCGTGGGGCGAAACCGTGGGCCAACCGCTGGCCCCGCGCGTTCGCCGCACCGATGGCCGCGCCGAGGTGCTGCGCGTCGAAACCATCGGCGAAAACGGCCGGCCCACCATGGTGTGGCGCAGCGGCGAGCTGGCGGTGGTCAAAGTATACGTGCGCTTCCACGAGGCGATTTCGGACCCGGTTGTCGGAATCATGATCCGCACCAGAATCGGCCTCAACGTCTTCGGCACCAACACGGAATTGGAAAAGCTGAAGCTGGGGCCGTGTCGGGCAAACGAAACACTGCAGGTTGCCTTCGCCTTCCGCTGCGAGCTCTGCCCCCAGGAGTATACGATCACAGTGGCGTCGCACGATCCCGACGGCGTTTGGCATGACTGGCTGGACGACGCCGTAGCCTTCGCGGTTAGCGACGGCAGATACACGGCGGGAGTAGCGAATCTCCGGGCTACTGTCAGCGTGGTGAGCCGGGGTTAGCACGGGTTAGCACGTTCGCGGCATGAAATACGGTTACGCCGGCGCCAGGGCGGAGCGAAATTCACCGCTTTCGCATTTTCTTCGCCTGCGGTACACTGATAGCCGATGCGGGTGTTGATGGGGCCGGCGGGTTCCGGCAAGACCACTTGGGTGCTGGATCGGCTGCGCGAGGCCTTGCGCGCGGGGGACGAATCGGTGCGCTTGCTGGCGCCCACGGCGACGCTGGCGCAGCACTTGCAGAACCGCATCGCGCGCGAGGGTTTCGTGTTTCGCCGCGGGCTGGTGCAGACGCTTTCTTCGTTCATCGAGCCCTGGTGCGGCGAGTTGCGTCAGGTCACCGAGCCCGCGCTTTACCTGATCGTCGAAGAGGCCGCGCGGCGCGTGGAGCGGCCGGAGTTTGCGGGCGTGGCGGAAACGCCCGGCTTTTGCGCTTCGCTCGCGCGCGCCATCGAGGAGTTCTCCTCCGCCGGTTGCGATAGCGCGCGGCTGGCGGAATGCCTGCCGGAGGCGCCGCTGGCGGCGGCGTTCCTGGCCGTGTATGGCGAGGTGGATCGCGAGTTGGAGCGGCGCGGCCTGGCCATGCGCGGCCGGCGTCTGGAATTTGCGGCGGGAAGAATCGAAGGCGAAGGACTGGGCGGTATCCGGACGATTTGGCTGGATGGCTTTTATGCGCTGCCCGATCCGGAGTTGGCGGTGATTGGGGCGCTGGCGCGGCATGCCGAAGTGACGGTGACTTGGCCGGGCGATGCGGTGGAGTTGGCTGGCAGGCGAAAGCGCCCGCCCCACAATGATGAACTCCTTGGGTTCGAGGTCGAGCGCCTGTCGCGGCGCCGTCCCGAGCCTGCCATGATGCTGGTGCGGGCGACATCCGTCGAGCGCGAAGCGGAGGAGATCGCGCGGCGCATTTTGGAACAGGTTGCGGCCAGCCGGCCTTTCCGCGAGATGGGAATCGTGGTGCGCGCGGCGGAGACCTACGTCCCGGTGTTGCGAGCCGCACTGGAGCGCTTTGGCATTCCGGCGCGGTTCTACTTCGATGCGCGCCTCGATCGCCACCCCGCCGTGCGGTATCTGGCGGGCGCGGTGGATGCGATGCTCTCCGGCTGGGACCACGCGCGGACGCTGGCCGTTTTGCGCCTGGCGCCCCGCTTCGCCGATTCCCTTGCCATGGATCGCTTTGATTTCGACGTGCGCGAGCAGATTCCCAACGCCGGCCTGGGCCCCCTGAAGGCGCTGCTGATGGCGCCCGGCGACGGGCCGCTTTCGAGCGGCGCGGAGCGATTGCTGCGTAAGATCGACCGCCTGGGCGCGATCGAGGAATGGCGCTCGTTCTCGCTTTCGCCGGCCGATTGGGCGGAGCGCTTGCGGGCGCTGCGCAGCCTTTACCGCTTGGCGCGTCCGCCGGAAGAACTCAGCCACGAAACCGCCTTGGAATGGCGCAGCCAGGGGGCTGCGTTGGACCTGTTCGACGAAGCGCTCGAAGAGGCCGCTTCGGCGCTCGACGCCGGCCGGCTACTTTCGCTCGAAGAGTTCTGGCTCCCGCTGAAAGCCATTCTGCGATTGAAACCGCTGCGCCTGGCGGACGCGCGGCGCAACGTGGTTCACGTGCTCAGCGCGCCGGAGGCCCGCCAATGGGAGCTTCCGGTGGTGTTCGTGTGCGGGATGACGGAAAAGGGCTTCCCTAAGTTCCGTTCGCAAGACCCGTTTTTCCCGGACGCCGCGCGCTGCCGTTTGAACGACGCCGGAATACGCGTGCGCACGGCGGCGGAGTTCGAGCGCGAGGAGCGGGCCCTGTTCGAATCGGCCATCAGCCGGGGGTCCATGCAGGTGACGCTTTCTTACCCCGAGTTCGATGCGCGGGGCGAGCGCAACCTGCCTTCGATTTTCCTCGAAGAGCTGGCGCTCGCGCCCGAGGAGGCGCGGCGGGTGCGGCCAGGCCCGCCGCGGCCGCCGTCCTGGGAAGCGGGCCCGGCGGAAATTCACGCGCCCGATCTGTTGCGCGTGCTGCATGAGAAGACCGGACTGGTTTCGCCGACCGCGCTTGAGAAATATCTGCAATGCCCCTTTCAGTATTTCGGCGGCCGGGTGCTGCGGCTGGCTGTTCCGCCGCCGCGGCCGCAGGACCGGCTGGATTTCGCGGCCCAGGGCGAAATCGTGCACGCCGCGCTGGCCCAGTGGTACGCCAGTCCTCGGGATATGGGCGAGCTGTTCGAGCCCATGTTCGAGGACGCCCTGGAAGCCCGCCGCGTCCCGCACGGCTACCATGTGGAGCGGCTGCGCAACGCCATGCTCGAAGACCTGCTCGCCTTCGCCGCCGACGCGCGCTGGCCGCGCGCAGGTTTCACTTCCCAGATGGAACGCGCGTTCGAATTCGCCCTGAGCGATTCCGTGCGCGTTCGCGGGAAGATAGACCGGCTGGATGTTGCGCCGGACGGCCGCGCCTGGGTGGTGGATTACAAGTACAGCGCCGCCCAGCGTACCCGCCAGAGGCTCACCGACGAGAACCTGTTGCAGGCCCCGCTCTATTTCCTGGCGGCGGAGAGGTTCTTCGGCGTCAAACCCGCCGGCATGTTTTTTATCGCGCTGAAGGGCGGGGTGAACTATGCCGTCTGGAGCCTGGAGCCGGTGGGCGCGCTGCGCCACGAGCCGCTTCCGGATGGTTGGGCGGAAACGGCCGCGGAACGGGCCCTGCGCGCGGTGGAGGAAATCCGCGCGGGCCGCGTGGCGCCTACGCCCGGCGATGAAGCGAGTTGCGATTATTGCGACTTCCGCGACATCTGCCGCAAGGAAGGCGTGGCCGCGGAGACGCTGCCCCTGGCCGAGGGAGCATGATGGTGGACTTCACGGGCGAACAACTCGCGGCCGTGGATGCGACCCGGCGGCATCTGGACGCCTGCGTGGTGGCCGGCCCCGGCTCGGGCAAAACTACCGTGCTGGTGGAGTACTTCCGCCGGCTCGTGGAGGCCGAGGTCGACCCGGTCGCCATTCTTAGCATCACTTTCACCGAGAAGGCCGCCGCCAACATGCGCAAGAAACTGGCCGAAGCGTTTCATGGCCAGCCGGCGGTGCGCGCGCGCCTGGAGCGGGCCTGGGTTTCCACCGTGCACGGTTTCTGCGGGCGTCTGCTGCACGAGCACGCGGTGTTCGCCGGAATCGATCCGGAGTTCACCGTGGCCGATCCGCTCGAAGCCTGGCGCATGCGGCAGGAGGCTCTGGCCGAAGCGCTGGAGGACCTTTTCCGCGACCATCCGGCGGGCGTACGCGCCCTAATACGCGGCCTTTCCTCGCCCGATTTCGAGCAGGCGGCGCTTTCGGCGTACGACGCCATGCGCGGCGCGGGCGTGGATGTAGAATGGCTAGCGAGCCGCCCCGTGCCGCCCGGCCACACGCTGGGCGACGTGGCGCTGGCGCTCGAAAACCTCGCCGCCGACCCCACCGCCGGCTGGAGTACGGCCCAGCGCCAGTACCTCGATTCCATCCTCGAAGGAGCCGAGCGCATCATCACGGCGGGAAGCCCGCTCGCGGCGTTGCAGGCAGTCGAGGGTTTCTCCGCCAACCTCCATAAGTGCAAGCGGAACACCACCGCCTACGATCTGGTGAAGCGTCTGCGCGAGGAAATCGAAGAGTCGAAGTACGCGCTGGTGACCGCGTTCCACGCTCCGCAGCGGGAATTGCTGCTGGAACTCCTGCGCTCGTTCGACCGTCTCTACCGCCAGCGCAAACGGCAGGCCGGCGCGCTCGATTTCGCCGACCTGGAAGAGTACGCCGTGCGCCTGCTCGAGCGAGACCCGGCCCTCCGCGAACGCATTCAGAGCCAGTTCGAGCACATCCTTATGGATGAGTTTCAGGATACCAACGGGCAGCAAGCCAGGCTGCTCGCCCTCCTGCGGCCTCCCGACCGTTTCTTCGCGGTGGGCGACATCAACCAATCCATCTTCGGCTTCCGCCACGCCGAGCCCGGCGTGTTCCGCGAGTATCGCGACTCGGTGGAGCGGAGCGGCCGGCGCCTGGTGGAACTGGCGGGCAATTTCCGCAGCCGAGCCGAAATTCTGCTGGCCGTGGACACCATTACATTCGGGATGCCGGGAATCGAGCCGCGCGCGCTCAGGCCCGAGCGCCGGTTCCCAAACGCCCTTCCGGTGTGCGTGGAGTGCATCGCCGTTACGGCGGAAGACGCCGGCGCGGCTTTGCGCACGGAAGCGCAGTGGGTGGCCCGGCGCATTCAGGAACTGGGAGTGGATTTGAAGGGCGTGGCCGTGCTGGTGCGCAATACCGAGGTGATCCCCGATTTCGCCCGGGCTTTCGAGGAGGCCGGCATTCCCTACGTGGTGAACGGCGGCCGCGGGTTTTACGATTCGCGCGAAGTGGCGGACCTGGCCAACCTGTTGCGAGTTATCGCCAATCCGCGCGATGAGATCGCGATGGCCGCCGTGCTGCGCTCCCCGCTGGTGGGTGTTTCCGCCAGCGCGCTGCTGCGGCTCAAGACCGGGCCGGCGAACCTCGGCTCGGCCCTGGAACGGCTCGACCCGGCGGCCTTCGACGCCGAAGATGGCGCGCGCCTGGCGAAATTCCGCGACCAATTGAAGCGATGGCGCTTGCGCCGCGAGCTCGCCGGCTTCGATCGCCTGCTGCTGGCGGCCCTGGACGATTGCGGCTACCAGCCGGAATCGGGCGCGCGGGGCGCAGCTAACATCGATAAGTTTCTGGCGCAGGCCCGCGAGGCCTCCGCGCGCATGTCGCTCGATGAATTCGTGGACGAGTTGACCCTCCTGCGCGCCGAGAACCCGCGCGAGCCGGATGCGCCGCCCGATGACGACGCCGGGGCCGTGAAGGTGATGACGGTGCACTCCGCCAAGGGCCTCGAGTTTCCGGTTGTGTTCGTGGCCGCGCTGCACAAGGGCGTGGAATCCGAACCGCCGGTGGTGGCGTTCTCTCGCAATATCGGGCTGGGCGTGCGCTGGCGCAACCCGGCTTGCCGTGAGGAAAAAGACGACCTCTACCAACACGCTCTGCGGAAAGAACGCAAGGAACGCGAGGGGGAAGAGAGCAGCCGGCTGCTCTACGTGGCCATGACCCGCGCCGAGGAGCGGCTCATCCTGAGCTTCTCCGGCAGCGGCCGGAAGCTGGGCAACTGGGCCGAGACGGTAGCGCGGGCCCTCGATTTCAACCCGGCCGGGCCGCGGGATGAGGTTGTACGGCGTACGGCGCCGGACGGCCGCGAGTGGAGCCTGCGCCTGCTGGCGGCCAACCGGGCCCGCGAGTTGCTCACCAGGCCGCGCGTGGAGGCCAGCGAAGAGGTCGCGTACCTCGATGCGCCCGCGGTTTCCGGCCAGCAGGATGGCAACGCCACCGTCACCGCGCTTACGGCCTTCGCCAACTGCCCGCGGGCTTACTACCTGGGCCACTACCTGGGCCTGGAAGCGGAGCCAATTGGCGCGGCGTCCGGCGCGATCTCCGCCGCCGATCTGGGCTCCCAGACGCATGCCCTGCTGGCCGGCGAAGCCGTGGCGGGCGCCGACCCCGAAGCTGTGCGCCTGGCCGAGGTGTTCCGCCAGAGCCCGCTCGGCAGGCGCGCCGCCCAGGCGCGGCGCGTGGAGCGCGAGTTCGATTTCCTAATGGCCATGGAAGACCTGGTGATTCGCGGGAAAGTGGACCTGTGGTTCGAGGAGGGCGGCGAAGTGACCCTGGTGGACTACAAGACCGACGACGTCAGCCGCGCCCAGGCCCATGAGCGCGCGCCGGACTACGCCCTCCAATTGCGGCTCTACGCAATGGCCGTGGAACGCGCCGCGGGCCGGCCGCCGCGTCATGCCTGGCTGTATTTCCTGCGCCCCAACACGGCCGTGGAAGTGGACCTGGCGCCCTCGCTGCTCGATTCGCCCTGCGAGACCGTGCGCGAGTTTCAGGAAGCGCAAGCGAGCTTGCAGTTCCCTTTGCGCGAAGGCCCGCGCTGCCGCCGCTGCCTGTTCGTAAGGGACCTTTGCCCGGCCATGGGATAATGTTCCAGGCGCGGGAGCTCTCGTTTCTTGAGTGCCGGCGCAAAGCCTAGCCGCCTATGGTGAAAGGTCAGTTTTGGGCAAGACGCCCAAGAATCGGCGTCTAAGTCCTTTGTTCATGTTAGAATTCGGCCTGAATTTGGGCAATTTGCCCAAATCGCAGGCTGGCGCCAAGTGGCCGCTAGAGACCAAGGAGGCATCGCAGCATGTCTACGCAGAACTACGCCAACCACCGCCGGACCGACCCCGGGTTCCACATCGTGCTTTTTGGGCTGATTGTGCTCACGCTGGGCGGGTCCATTGTGAACCTGATTCGCACCGTGGGCCGCCACTCTGGAATCTACAGCGCCGCGCTGATCGTGGTGTTGACGGTCGTCGCCGCGATGATAAGCGGCTTTTGCCGCATGTACGCGCTCAAGGCCCAGGACCGCGCCATACGGGCGGAAGAGAATCTGCGCCATTTCGTCCTGACGGGCAAGCTGCTCGATCCGCGAATCGAGATCCACCAGGTGATTGCCCTGCGCTTCGCGCCCGACGAGGAATTCGTAGCTCTGGCAAAGCGCGCCGCCGAGGAAAGCCTGACTCCCGACGCCATCAAGCAAGCGGTCAAGAACTGGCGGGCGGATACCTACCGGGTGTGAAGGTTTACCGAGGAGCGGGCTTCCAGCCTGCTATGCCGGCATCTGGAGTTTGTACATTTCCGAAGCCCGGAGGGCGAAACATCCTAGCCCACGGCGCAAGCCGTGGGGAAGAGGTCGACTGGCCGCCTAGCCCCGGAACGGG
>Ga0181517_10002608_pt1 | contig 18111 bp, 15 predicted proteins | sample PEATcosm2014_Bin_31_FD_119748 | JGI IMG/M metagenome (GOLD analysis project Ga0181517, IMG submission 119748) | Peatland microbial communities from MTU Mesocosm Facility, Houghton, MI, USA - PEATcosm2014_Bin01_30_metaG | ecosystem: Environmental > Terrestrial > Soil > Wetlands > Peat | place... | reverse complement strand
TTGAGTCTGGGCTCAATATCTCTAGCCCAGATTTCCTCAACTTTCATGAAAGAGAGTGGGGCGAGATTCTTTGGCGGGTCCTCCTGGTATTCGCGCAAGAGAGTCTCCGCCTTTTCCCCCAGCCATCGTGCTTCGTCTGCCGCCATCTGCTCGCCTATCCTCCGGCTGGATTCATAAGCGGTCGGCCCCATCGCAAAGTTGTGGTCATCAAGGCCTGGTTCGCTCTCTGACGGCAATCGCGAGAAGTCAACACAATCCGGTTCAAGAGCCCAAAGAAGAGATGTCTCCACCTTGCCCGCATGATCTCCTTTCTCACCGGATGTCCCAAATCCAGGCTGGTTTGCTTCAAAATCCGGAAGTCCATAAATCTTCATTCCGAAATGAGGCTGAAGAATCCGCACCAGGGTTTTGAGGTCTTTCCAGTTCTCCCCGTAGTGTCCGGTCAGAATGATCGCCACATGGAAGCCCATGGCATCAACAGCACGAAGGTGATAACAGAGATTCTTGAAATGGATCCAGGGCGGCACGGCGGTTAGCCACGGCCTTCTTTCACCGATCCTCCTGGCCGCCCATACTGCATACCCGCCAATTTCATGTATGTGCCAGTAATCCGGCGGAGCTACGATCCCCCCGTAGGTTCTGGCAGCAAGGCAGCAAATGGCGTGAGCTTTCAAGGCATCCAGGCCAACCGCGTTCTGCGGGCCATGCGGCTCACAAAGCCCGTAAGACAAATAGGCCACTGGGCACTTCACAAAGGCTGCTTCCAGTTCATCCGGAAACATGCGTTCCCATCTCACCTCTCGCATCGTTGCAACTCCCGCCTGGCAGATTCGTAATTCGGTCGCGATCTAATTCTATTCGGAACTACAGAATTCACTGACAAAGTTCCTGGCTTAGGGTTGGATTCAGCGCAACAGATCATCGCCAAAGCTGGTGCCCAAGCGGCCACAATCGCCGTCGCCATGAATCTCGTCTCCTGTGCGGAGAAGAACCGCCACACATTCCAAAATGCGAACAAACTGATCGCAGGTGGCAGTTACGGCCGCATCACCGGCATTCCGTCTCCAACCCTCCTTTCGGTCCTTCCAGCGTCCCCGGCATACCCAAATCAGGGTTACGGACAAGTCTCCGACCATCCACCTGGAGTTGCAAAGCTGGTCCAGGTCGGTGCTAGAAACGTTACTCGGCCTGTCGGCGTAAGCCAAGGGTAGGTCGGGATTAGCCGGTCACTAGGCGGTACGCTTGGAGCCATTCATCAAGAGCCTTCAACCAGTCAAAACGGTACAGCCCTGTCTCAGCGCGTTCGGTACTATGAGCCATTCGGCGGGGGCGGATGCGTATGCGTCGTGTTGTTCGTTGGATGTGGCTCGGTCTGTTTTGTCTGTTCATTGTAAGACCAGGGCTAGGTCTATCGGCCGCTCAACAGCCACCCGATGGGAACGCCGGAAAGGCCGTTCCGGCAGACTCCACCGATTATGTCGGATCGGAAACCTGCGCCACCTGCCACGAGGAAGCGGCGAAGAAATTTTCCTCAAATCCTCACTCACGCCTCGCGTTGGAACACGGGGAAAAAGGCATCAGTTGCGAGGGCTGCCACGGCCCGGGCAAAGCGCACGTGGATGGCGGCGGCGACGTAACAAAAATCCGGCAATTTGCGAATCTCTCCGCAGCGCAAGCGGATGAAACGTGCCAGACCTGCCACGCGAGCGACCACGCCAACTTCGAGCGCTCAAAGCATGCGGAGGCTGGGGTAGGGTGCCTGAGTTGCCATAGCGTGCATGCGGCCACCAGTAAGGCCGATCTTCTGAAGATAGAGCAGCCCACCCTCTGCTTCAGCTGTCACAAGAACGTGCGTCCCGCGTTCTCCCAGGCATTTCACCATAAGGTGAATGAAGGTCAGATGGGCTGCTCGGATTGCCACGATCCGCACGGAATTCCAGGGCCAGCAACTGCGGTCGACCGATGACCAGAACGCGATCTGCACCAAATGCCACATGGATACAGCGGGACCTTTTGCCTATGAGCATCCGGCAGTGAAGACCGGGGGGTGTGTCGCCTGCCATGCGCCGCACGGATCCCCGAACCCGCGGATGTTGCGGGTCAGCAACGTGAACACGCTGTGCCTGCAATGTCACTCGTCGGTCAACCTGGCCAAGTTTCCCAATGCAAGCTCCGAGCAAGGCGGTCCGGTGCATAACCAGGCCACCCAATATCAGGCCTGTACCACCTGCCACACGCAGATCCATGGTTCGAACGCAGCTTTCAACTTCTTCCGGTGAGGAAAGGAAAACGCAATGCAGTCAGTTTATTCGGCACGTTTGTCCTCCCGCTTCACTGGCCAAGTGCTTCCGCGATTCGTCGTGAGCCTGGGGGTAGGCGCATTCATACTCTGGTTGAGCGCGGCGGCGCAGAACCCGCCCGCACCGGCACCGGCACAGAATGCTCCAGCACCGAAGGAAACCGTCCACGATGGCTATCTGGTGCATCAGTCCATTGATATTGGTGGCCGCATCTCCAACCAAAACGGAAGTCTGCCGATGTACGGCACGCTGGTCAACATGCACACCGGTCCGCGCATCCTGACGCAGTCCATCGAGATGCACGCTGTCCCGGACGCGAAGCACTTCTTCCTTTATGACTCGCTCCTGGCAACCAGCGAGGGGTACGGCGGAGATCCGGAAAACAGCACCGTGTTACGCATGTCAAAGGGAAAAACTTACGACTTCCAGGGCATGTTCCGCCGCGATCGGGAGTATTTCGACTACGATCTGCTCGGCAACCCTCTCATCCCCCCCGGGCGTGACCTCAAATGGCTACACCTTTCCGCAGGTGCTCCAGGCCGCGCACCTGTTCAATACAGTGCGGCGGATGACGGACACGGACCTGACCTTGTTCCCGGTTTCGAAGGTCAGCTTCCGGTCGGGGTACTCGCAAAACATCAGCCAGGGGCCTAGCTTCAGTTCCTTGCACAACGGGTCCGAAGCCCAATTTCTGCAGAACTGGCGCAACAGCACCGACAGTTGGTTCGGCGCCGTAGACTGGAAGGCCTTAACCCGGACGGTGCTCACCTTCCAGGAAACCATCACCCACTACAAGGGCAACACCAGTTATCAGCTCGCGCCGGCGGCTCCAGCGGACTGCGGGACGAATACCTTCCTCGGCACCGGAGATTATGACGAGCCAACGCAATTCGGTTCAATCGACTTCATGTTCTCGCCGAACAAGAAGGTGCAATTGCATGTTGGCTATCGCATGAATGCGGTAAACGGGACCACCGTGCTCCTCAATCCGCGGCAAGTTCCCGGCTCGTTGCAGTCGCACTACCAAACTCCATTTGCCAACGTGGTGTGGACGATTTCGCGTGGGTGGGGATTTCGCGCCGAGTGGAACTACTACGACTACGGCGAGGCGGCTACGGTTGGCCCGACCCTGCCGCGTGCCTTTCAAACCAATCTCTATACTTTGGGTCTGCATTACGAATTCTGAGTCGGGGATTGTCTCGGCAGCTTGGATGCACGGGGTTAGTTCATCCGACTCGCAGCGGATAGGAACGGCCAAGGCACATTTCGAGAGCCGATCCCAAGGAATTCGTTCCGAAAAATGCCCATGTAGCCCGGAGAGTTCTGCCATCACGCAAAATCTCTAGCCCGCATATCTCACGGGCCGATTGTTGATTGGGAGAGTCTGAAAGCGGAGATATAGCTGGAAAGGCCGCCCTTTCCTCGGCCACAACCACGCTTCGACAACGTAGTTATGACACAGAAAAGACGGCCTTTCCAACTATTTCTGCTCCTAAACTCACTCAAATCGACAATTCGCCTGTGAGATATGCAGGTTAGCCCCGGAGGGGGTGTATTTTCAATGATTTGCATTCCCTCTGCGGCTAAAGCCGATTCTCGTTTAGAAGACTTTATGGCACGGCTGAAGCCGTGCCCTTTCAAATCAACCGAGTTTTTCCGCAGCCTGTTAAGCCGGCTTCACGCGCCGGCGGGGGCGCGCAGTTCTTCCACCGCCGCGGTCAGGTCTGCGGCCAGCGCCTGCTGGGTCTCAGCGGTTAGCTTGGCGCCTTGGCTGGTGAGGTAAAAGACGTCGATCGCCGTTTCGCCTTCCGTGTCGATGAGCGCTACCTTGATGCTGCACTGGTGATTGCTGAGCGTGAGCGCAATCTGGCGCAGTAGGCCGGGTACGTCCTGGGCAACGACCTGCAGAAGCGTTGAATGACTCGAAGACTCCGAGTCGAATTCCAGACGCGTTGTTACTTCGACCTTAAGGTTCGACGGATTGTTGGCGTGGCGCCGTGCGTCGAGCATCTGCTCCACAGGGACCTTTTGGGCCACCACGTCATGCACGTATTCGAGGAAGCGGTCCTTCTCGCTGGGGTTCAGCTCGAGAGTGCGGAAAACATCCGTGAAGTGGAAGCTGTCGACGATGACCCCGACCTCGTTTGAGAATGCGCCTGCCTTGACGATGTTCATGCCCCAGGCGGCCAGGGCGCCGGCCACGTCCGCAAACAGGCGGGTGCGGTCGCGCGTAATGACCGTGAGATCGAAGAGCTGACGGCTGGGGCGCAGGTCGAGCTGGACGGCGTCCTGATCCAGATTGAGGGCCATTTGGAAGTGGTTGCGGATGTGCTCGGGGAGGCGTGTTTGCAGGTAGCGTTGGGGCAGGCCTTCAAGGAATTGCTTCAGCTCGTCGTGCTGCGTGGCGGGCACCATGGAGCGGAGGCGGTTGAGCAGCGTGGGATCAATGGCCGCGTGGTAGCGGACTTCGTCCACGCTGCGGTCCATGAAGTTGGCCGTAGACATGTAGAACTGCCAGATGTTCTCGGCCTTCCATGGCGTCAGCGCCTCAGGGTTCACGGCCTTGATGTCGGCAAAGGTCATGACGGTGAGCATCTTCAACAGCGCCGGGCTGCCGATTTTCTCAGCGAAGCCGCGCACGTTTTCCAGGTCGAAGATGTCGCGTCGCAGGGCGTTCGACATTTCAAGATGCAGGCGAATAAGTTTGAGAATTGACTCGCGCTCTTCGGTGTCGAAATCCAGGCGGGCGAGAAATGCGTCCGCCAACTCGACGCTTTGGCCGGCGTGTTCGCCGGTTCGGCGTGCTTTGCCGGTATCGTGCAGCAGCAGGGCCAGCAGGAACAAATCGAGCCGGTCGATCTCAGGCAATAGCTGGGCCAGGCGTTTCTCGTGTTCGCCCACCGGCTGACGCAGGCTGTGGACGTTGTCGATGCACAGAAATGTGTGCTCGTCCACGGTGTAGCGGTGATAGCTGTCGCGAATGACCAACGCGTCGATGCCGTGGAATTCGGGTATCAGCATTTCCAGCACGCCCAGGGCATGCATGGTGCGAAGCGCATGGGCAGCGTGGGGTCCCAGCAGCACTTCGCGCAGCGCGTTCCAAAGATACGGGCCTTCAGGGATGTGGATGGCCAGCGCCGGAAGGGCGTCGGTGATGCGGTCTTCCGCGGCCTGCGACAGCATGTAGCCATGTGTTGCCATCAGCGAGAAGATGCGGAGAATGGCCGAGGTATCGTTAAATTGTGCGCCGGGAACAATGTCGATGCGGCCCTGGTCGAGGATGAAATCGGTGCCCGCGATGGGGGTGCGGCGGCGGCGGAACTGGCGATAAAAGCTGACCGGTGCGGGCAGGTGTTCCATCAACAACGCCGCGCGGCGGTAAATGATTCGTGCATGACGATAATAGGTCCGCATCCAGTAGGCCGGATCGGCGGTGCCGCGGGTTTCAAGGCCAATGGACTTGGCGGCGGCTTCGTCCTGCGACTGCCAATCGAGAGTATTGTCGTCGCGGCCGTGGCGGAAGTGAAGGAAACATCGCGCGGCAGCCAGGAAATCGAAGGCCGCTTCGGCGTCGCCGCGGGCGCTCTGGAAGACGCCGCCTCGCTGGCGGGGCCACTCCTTGGTCTCCTTGAGATGAAACAGCAGCGCAAACCAGACGGCGAGGTGGTAATCGCGCAAACCGCCCGGACAGTCCTTGAGGTTCGGCTCCAGGTGGAAAATCGTGTTGCCGAACTTGGCGTGGCGCGCGCGCGCAATCTCGCCCAGCTTCTGCGTAATGGTGCTCCACTCGCTCAACACCAGGCCGGGAAGGATGGTCTGGTGGAGCTGCTGGTAGAGAGGGAACTGTCCGGCAAGGAAGCGGCGGTCGAGTGTGGCTAGTGTGAATTCAAGGTTGTCGGGGTCGAACTTGCCAGCTTCCTTAACCGTCCGCGAACTGGGACTGGCCCGCAGGCCTATGTCCCACATGCCCTGAATGATGGACCGCACCGCTTCGCGCGACTGCTCCTCGGTCTTCTCGTCGGCAAAGGCGAACAGCACGTCGATATCGGAATAAGGGAAGAGATCCTTGCGTCCGTAACCGCCCAGGGCGAGCAATGACACGTTCTGCGAGGGCTGCCCGGCAAACGCCCGGCGCCACATTTCAATGAGGATACGATCAACTACCGCCGAGCGGCGGCGGATGGCAGCCGTGCCGTCCCCGGTGCGCTCGCAGGTCAGGCGGACAAGCGCCATCTCCCGCGTATACTGCTCCCGAAGATCGTCAACCGCCAAAGCGACTGGATTCATAGTGTGTGAGTGGTTCGTGTTTGGCCCTGCCGAAGCAAGAAGGAATTGTTAACAGCATAAGTCATAATCGCCCGGATGGGGCGATTTTGATTCGTTGGCTTTGAAATTGAAGCGGGTAAACGTTGGATTCTCGCGGATCGTGCCCGCACCGAAAAGCGCATTGTCCTGTCAGAGCGACTGTTTCATGCCCTTCGATGTTTGCTGGCAGCGTTGCCGTCGATCGCGACCTCGTCTCACAAAGCAGGATTTGACTCCAGGTAGAGAAATCCCAAAAAGCCTCACGTTCCGGCACTTGCATGAAATCAAAGACCTGCGTACGCGAAGAGGGGCAGCATGGTCTTCAGCACAGGCTTTTTCCAGGCCGTCACTCCAGGCCGGCTTCTGCGCAGGACGCGTACCTGAGCCTACCAGCCATCGATCGGAGGAATGGGTGCCTAAACCTCATCAAGGAGGAAAGTATGCACGACATTCTGATTGGACTTGCCTACGTCGGTATGGTGATCGGTCCTGCGGTTCTGGCGACAGTCAGAACGCTCGAGATGGAAAAGGACGTCTGACGGCCTGTTGCTCAGTTACTTCCACGCCCCCAGGAGCTTGCGCGTCAGCACCAGTTGGCCCAGATGGTAGGCGTTGTGGTCTGCGGTGAGCAGCGCTTCTCTGAGAACCGTCTGGCCGTCTCCATGAGGAATTTTGGCGAACAGGTCGGTCGATTCGTCGGCTACCAGGGCGCACAGTGCCTTCATGTCTTTGCGAAAGGCGCTGACGCTCTTGTCCCAAGCCTGCTCGTTGGGAGGTTCCGGCTTGGCGGGCCAGTAGCCTGCCGGGAATTCGGGAGACTTGTGGTGCGGATCGCGCGAGAACTCCAGGATGTCCCACTGGGCGATGCGCAGATGCTCAAGGATTTCCCAGGGAGAGTGTTCGGCGCCCTGGGGGCGCACCCCGCGCAGATTCGCAGGCAGTTTTTCAACGGCTTGGTCAAAGTCCGCATGCGCATTGCCGCCGTGAAGCAGGTCGAGAAGGTGCTGGCGGAGAGACTTATCGTTCGGCATGGTTGTGGCTCCTCTGTTTCTTTTGGGCTATAGGGCCCTCCTGTCGGTTGGATGAAGCAAATGGGAGATGGGACGCACGATGAAGCGCCGTGGAGGGTGACAACTGAGATCGACAGTTTGATTGCGATAGCACCCGGTGCTACACTCGATTTATGGAAGCCCGGACAGAAAGATCGGAACGGGTGTTCAAGACAGCATGGTTTTTTGAAAGCGGCGAGGAAGGCGTGCATCGCGGATGTCGAGCTTTGTGTTGCCATCCGTCAAGTGATGCTCGGCCAAGCTGACGACTTGGGCGGCGGTGTCTTCAAGAAGCGATTGGGGAAGAACCTGTACCGCTCGATCATCGTTGCCAAGGGCGGCCGGTATTGGGTGTATGAATATCTGTCCGCGAAGAAAAACCGGGCCAATATTGAAGATGACGACTTGGCCAAGCTAGAGCGGATCTCCCTTTGGTGTAGAGCGGTTTTGAAAGGGCGCGGCTTCAACCGCGCCGCAAGATGCCAGCAAAGAAGAGTCGGGCTTTAGCCCCTGAGGGAATGCCCCTTTCCACCATTGGGAGAGTTGCTCTAAGAAAGCTCGCCAAGCTCTACGAGGCGCTTACGGAGCAACGAGTGGACGAGCTTATCGACGAGGGCTCGTGGATGGAGATTTGCAATGGCAAATAAGCCAAAGTTCAAGAGCGGCCTCTCCGAGGCCATTCATTCCTCGGCATCTGCGATGTTCAGAGTAGGCGCCATCAACAAGGCGACGATGCGGGAGTTCGACAAATCGTGCCTGTCAGCCCCATCACCCATGGAGGCCAAGCGCATCAAGCGGATTCGCGAGAGCCAGCGCGTAAGCCAGCCGGTTTTTGCACGCTACCTCAATACCAGCGAATCGACAATTGAGAAGTGGGAGTCGGGCGCGAAGAAGCCGAGCGGCATGGCGCTCAAGTTACTGGATATTGTGGAGAAGCATGGGTTGAAGATGCTGGCGTAAAGATGAAATGACGGCGGTGGCTATCCAGAGGCTGCCAAGTAAACAGACGTTGCTCCATGTTAACTGTCGCGGTATCCCAGGTCCCGAAATCGGGACCTGGGATACCAGCTTTTCTGCAGGATCAAATCGTCGCAAACCTACAGCGCGGTTTCTCCGCGCTCGTCGTTGCGGATGCGGATGGCTTCTTCGATGCGGCTGACAAAGATCTTGCCGTCGCCGATACGCCCGGTGCGGGCGGCGCCGATGATGGCCTGCACGGCCTTCTCTTTCATCTCTTCGTTAACCACCAGCTCGATCTTGACCTTGGGAAGAAGGTCGACCGTGTATTCGCGGCCGCGATAGAACTCGGTGTGGCCCTTTTGGCGGCCGTGGCCGCGAGCCTCCAGAATCGTCATTCCCTCGATGCCTGCCTCAAGCAGCGCATCCTTGACTGCATCCAGCTTCGAGGGCTGGAGAATAGCTTCGATTTTAACCATTGCAAAAATGCCTCGTTTGACAGCGTAACAGGCGGAGCGGAGGATTGGGCCGCTCCCGCCAAATCTTTTAACAACAACGGCTCAGGAATTCAAGTCGTAGCCTTCTTCACCGTGCTGGGAAAGGTCAAGACCGGCCGATTCCTCCTCGGGCGAAACCCGCAGCCCGATGGTCTTATCGACGATGAAAAGCAGCACCAATGTACCCACGATGGATAGCCCCCAGGCAATTCCCACGCCGGCTGCCTGGTTCAGCAACTGGCCCCAGTGGCCGTCGAAAGCGCCGGTGGCCACGTCTTTGCCGAAGGCCGCGTTGATGATCCGGGTGGCAAACAGTCCGGTGAGCAGTGCGCCCAGCGTTCCCCCGGCCCCGTGCACGCCAAAAGCGTCCAGAGAGTCGTCGTAGTGCAGGCGGCTTTTTACCTCAAACACCATGAAAGAGCAGAAGACTCCCGCAACCAATCCGATGAAGATGGCGCTGAAGGGTTGCACAAATCCGGACGCCGGGGTGATGGCAACCAGGCCGGCCACTGCGCCGGATATAGCGCCCAGGGCGGTTGGCTTGCCATTGTGAATCCACTCGGCGACGGTCCAGCCCAGCGCCGCGGCTGCGGCGGCAAAGTGGGTGTTGACAAAGGCGCTGGTGGCCAGGGAACTGGCGCCCAGCGCGCTGCCGGCATTGAAGCCGAACCAGCCCACCCACAGCAGGCAGGCGCCAATAAAGCTCAGCACCATGGAGTGCGGAGGCATGTTTTGCTGCGGATAGCCGATGCGCTTGCCCAGGTAAATGCAGGTGACCAGCGCCGAGACGCCCGAGGTAATGTGCACCACGGTGCCGCCGGCAAAATCGAGGCTGGGAATGTGGCCGCCGGTGGCGTTCAGCAGTCCGCCGACACCCCAGACCATGTGCGCCATGGGGGTGTAGACAAAGATGGACCACAGCGAGAGAAAGACCGCCATGGCGCTGAACTTCATCCTCTCTGCAAAGGCTCCGGTAATCAGTGCCGGGGTGATGATGGCGAACATCAGTTGGTAGACCATGTAGGTCTGTTCTGGAATGGTGGCCGCGTAATCGGTGTTAGGTGTCAGGCCCACGCCGCGCAGGAACACGTGTTCGAAGCCGCCAATAAAGGCGTTGCCGTGGCCGAAAGCCAGCGAGTAGCCAACGATGGCCCAGATGATCGTCACCAGGCCCATCATGGCGAAGCTTTGCATCATGGTGCCCAGAATGTTCTTTTTGCGGACCAGGCCGCCATAGAACAAGGCCAGTCCGGGGCCGGTCATCAGCAGAACCAAGGCTGCCGACACCAGCATCCAGGCGTTGTCACCGGCAGATTGGGCCTGCTGAACCGCCTGCTGAAGAGCGGCGATCTGGGCCTGGGTGGCCGGGGCTGACGATGCGGCGGTTGTCTGGGTCAGGGCCAATACCGGGGTTCCAAGGAAAAGGGTCAAGAGAAGCAGTTTGGTTCGACGACACATGGTTTTCCGCTCCGAAAGAGACGCCCACGGCTGACAATGCGGACGGGATACAGGTATAGGTTTCAGTGACAGGCAGTGGTTCGCCGGCTGGTCACAACTGTCCACTGACCGCAGAACAATGAGCCCCGGCCAATGAACACGAGAACGCTGATCGCACGTTTCATTGATTTTCATAAAGACTGGGAGATAACGCAAGCGTCTTTACTGTTTCCTAATGGGATTTTTGGAGCCGATGTGCTATTACCCGTTGGGATTCCCTTTCCCGCGGAGAGGCTACGCGGGTCCAGACTATGCGAGGGTAGTAAGGACGGAGAAACAGGATGGGAACGAATCGAAACATCCGGCAACTTCTGCTCGTGGTTGTGGCATTGGCTTCCCTGCGCTGCCAGGCCAGCCCAGGAACGCCGGCAGGCTGCCAGAAAGTGGTGCTCGCGGGTGAAGTGGTCGCCGGGCAGGAGTGGAAGGCTGCTATTGGACAGGGGTGGGTCTTCAGGGTATTGCCGATTGGGCCGGGACCGGCGGGGTACAGCGGCTGGGACCTGGTTGTGGACCGGGAGCCGGGGGCGGGATTCCCTGACGCGCTGCTGGTGGCCACCCCACCCTACAATTCCATCAACGAGCGCGAGATTGGCACCACCTTTGGCCTGCGTGCCCAGGACGCCATCGGCTGGAACCCGCGCAGCTTTCATTTTCTTGCCGACCCTGCTGCATTGCGCGAGAGTCAGCGGCTGTTCCAGGTTTTGGGTGCGGCAAAGTTCGGGATTGAGTCGCCCGTCGTAACTGAACAAGTTGGGAAGGCCATGCAGCGGCAGTTGAAAATCAACCGGAGCGCGGCGGCTGGGCAGTTTCGCATTCTCGACGCCCGCCTGGCTCCCGGGAACTCCGACGCTGCTTCCTACGCGGAAAACTGGGCACTGGCGTCCCAAAGGACGACCCACACCAACGAGCCCGCCACTGCCGCAAAGCCCTCTCCGCGGGGCGAACTGCACTGGATGCGGTTTTCAATTACGCTTTGGCTGCCCGACGAATGGAAGACGCCCAAGGCACTCAATCCTGCTCGGGTGGCGTGCTCGGAGTGAAAAGAGCGGGGCCGGAGATCATGGAATCGGGATTCTTCTCTGCCTCCTGCTGGCCGCTGATTGTGCCGGGAACCGGTGGCCCGAGACTGTTTCCTGATCCCTGTTTTCCGCTCCTCAATAGTCGAACAGAGCAATTCTGACCATTTCCAGCGGGCGCAGGGAGAGGTATATTAAAAGTTATGGCGGCCACTGCGGAACGCGATCATTATCTATTTGGTGCGCTTGACAGCAGCGCCCAAAACCGAATCAAGCTCCAGGAAGTCAATTATGGATACGAGCAGCCGGAAGGCCTCATCCTAACTTCGCTTGACTTTGCCGTGAACTGGATTCGCAAGAACTCCGTGTGGCCCATGACCTTTGGCCTGGCCTGTTGCGCCATCGAAATGATGTCGACGGGAGCGGCGCGCTACGATATCGCACGGTTCGGCGCCGAAGTCTTCAGGCCATCCCCGCGGCAATCTGACCTGATGATTGTTGCCGGCCGCGTCTCGCAAAAGATGGCCCCGATCATCCGCCGCCTCTACGATCAGATGCCGGAACCCAAGTGGGTCATCTCGATGGGCGCCTGCGCCACCTCTGGGGGAGTTTTTAATAACTACGCCCTGGTGCAGGGAGTCAACCAGATCGTTCCTGTGGATGTGTATGTCCCGGGCTGCCCGCCGCGCCCCGAGCAGCTGATGTACGCACTAACCCTTCTTCAGGAAAAGATCCAACGGGAGCCCCGCAGCCTGCTTAAGACGCTGAATCTCGGATAGCAGGTCGCGGAGTTACCACTTAACCCAGGGTTGTTACCAAAGTAATTGTCGTATGTTTTGACAGTTGAGGTAAGCCACAAGTGCATCTAGTTTAAAAGTGTGCTCTAGCAGAACCGCCCTATGGTACGTTTTAATGGTGCTGTACGGGCGTCTTAGGGTTCCTGATACTTATGGGACCGAGTCAGTCCGAGCGGTAATTCGGGCTCGCCAACAGTCTTTGTATTTGTTCTTGCAGATTGATTGCGGAGGAAAAAAACGCATGTACTCTCGAACTATGAAGTCAATGCTTAGGGTTTTTGCCGTGGTTTGCGTAGTTTTTGTGTCCGTTGCCTTGGCCGCCCCGGCCCAGGACGCGGCAAAGCCGGCCGCAAAGGCCGCAGTGACCGATTCCCCATCGCGTTGGGACATCTTTGGCGGCTATAGCTTCTTCTGGCCAAAAGGTACGGTAACCTATCAGGATGCGAATGGCAACACTGTGTCTGGCGCCTACAAGACCAACAGAGTGGGCACCACGGAGAGTTTAAGTTACTTCTTCAACAACCATCTCGGCTGGCAGGTCGACTCGGGCCAACATGACCGCTACATCGATACCGGCGAAAACGGCTACAGCAACAGCGGTATTCTGAGCGTTCAAACCGGCCCGGTCTGGCGCTTCGCAGAGCAAGACAACATCACACCCTTTATTCACGGAATGGCGGGCTTCGCGGAGGTGCAAGGTCCCCAGCATCAGGGTTACAAATGGGGACCGACGGTCACCGCCGGCGCCGGCTTTGACTACCAGACTCCCTGGCTCAATCGCCGTCTGTCGCTTAGGTTGATCCAGGCAGACTACGAGTACATTCACTCCGACTTCTTTCCGGAAGGCCGCGCGAATATTGAAGCCGCGCGCTTGAGCGCTGGCCTTGTCTTCAACCTCGGCAGCATCGCACCTCCTGCGCCGATCACCATTGCCTGCTCGGCCAGCCCCAGTTCAGTATTCCCCGGCGATCCGGTTGCAGTCACCGCGACCGCCAGCGGCCTGGACCCCAAGCTGAACGCAATCTATTCGTGGAGCGGGACCGGCGTAACTGGTACCGGAACCAGCGCTACCGTGGCCACGGCTGCCCTTGCGCCCGGCTCCTATACAGTGAATTGCGGCGTGAAGGAAGGTAAAGCCGGCAAAGAAGGCCTGAAGCCCTGGGAAGTTGCCAACGGCACGGCCACCTTCACCGTCAAGGCCTTTGAACCGCCTACCGTCTCCTGCTCGGCCAGCCCCAGCACCATCAAGCCGGGTGAGACCAGCACCATCACCGCTTCGGGCGTTAGCCCGCAAAACCGCCCGCTGACGTATAGCTACTCGGCTGCATCGGGCTCCATCAGCGGCACCGGAACCACCGCGGTGTTCTCTTCAACCGGCGCACCCACCGGCACGGCTGCCATCACTTGCTCCGTCTCTGACGACAAGGGACAGACCGCGACGGCAAACACCAGTGTCACCATCACCGCTCCTTACGTTGCGCCGATTCCTCACACCCAGGCGCTTTGCTCCATTACCTTCTCCACCGACAAGAAGCGTCCGACACGCGTTGACAACGAAGCCAAGGCCTGCCTGGACGAAGTGGCCCTCGACCTGCAAAAGCAGTCCGATGCCAAGGCTGTTGTTGTAGGCGATTCGACCGCTGCCGAAAAGACCCTGCCCAAGCATGCCAAGAAGCATGCCAAGGTTAAGGACGTCGCCGGCGAGCGCGCTGTCAACACCAAGGAATACCTGGTAACCGAGAAGGGCATTGATGCCTCACGCATCAGCGTCGCGACCGGCACTGCAGACGGACAGAAGGTGGAAGACTACCTGGTGCCCTCCGGAGCTACCTTCTCATCCGATGTGGCTGGAACCACCCCGGTGGACGAGACCGTGGTGAAGCCGGTGGTACGCAAGCCGCTGGCCGAAAGACATCCGGCGAAAAAGGCCAAGAAGGCCGCCAAGTAACCAAGGGGATGGCGTCGAACCCGGCGCCAAAACCAAAGACTACAGTGTCCATTTCGAAAGAGGCTGACCGGTTCGCCGGTCAGCCTCTTTCGCTTTTGGATGAGTTTTCCCGGGTAGAGCGGGCGGCGCAGAAACTCCCCTCCTGAAATGCGATCACGGCAGCCTCGAATCGCCGTCCCTCTTTTTCGACACAATGCGGAAGCCGCTTTCCCGAGCCAGCTCCATAAGTTTTCAGTATCATTCTTACTAGACCATGGAGCCAATTACCGCATGAATCGCTTCCCGATCTCTCCTTCCTCCATGCCCCGGCCAATTCAGCTCGTGCAAGCCTCAGTCATTCTCCTTCTCATTCTTGCTGCGCAGAGGCTTGCGGCCCAGGCCTCCTGGAACGCGGTTGGCCCGGCTGGCGGCGATGCTCGTTCTTTTGCGGCGGTTCCCGGCCAGCCCAACCGCATCTACATGGGCACCACCAATAGCTGGCTCTACGAGTCAACCGACAGGGGAGCCTCGTGGCATCGGCTCTCCAAGCTCGACCCATCCGACGACTTGATTCTGGACCACATTCTTGTGGATACGGCCAACCCCGCCATTGTCTACGTGGCCGCGTGGACCGTTGATCATCCGGATGGCGGACTTTGGATAAGCCACGACGGGGGCAAAAGCTGGAAGGTCGCCGAAGGACTTCGCGGGCAATCGGTGCGCGCCTTTGTCCGCGCCCCTTCCAATTCCCGCATGTTTTTTGCCGGAACCCTCGAGGGAGTATTTCGCTCTGCGGATGCAGGCGCATCGTGGACGCTGATCAGTCCGCAGGGCAGCCGCGAGATTCATGAGGTCGAGTCGCTGGCGGTTGACCCGGTGGATGCAAATATCGTCTACGCCGGAACCTGGCACCTGCCCTGGAAGACGCTCGATGGCGGCAAAACCTGGAACAGTATCAAGCAAGGCCTCATCGACGACTCCGATGTGTTCTCCATCATCATCGATCCGGTGAATCCGACCACCGTCTTCCTCAGCGCGTGCAGCGGAATCTACAAGTCTGACAGTGCGGCGGAGCTGTTCCGCAAGATCCAGGGCATCCCGTCCTCGGCGCGCCGCACGCGCGTGCTCAAGCAGGATCCGTTCAGCCGCGACACGGTCTATGCAGGCACCACCGAAGGGCTCTATAAGACCGTCGACGGCGGCAAAACCTTTCTGCGCATGACCGGGCCTGACGTAATTGTGAACGATGTGTTTGTAGATCCTGCCGACGCGCAGCACGTGCTGCTGGCCACCGATCGCGGCGGCGTGCTCTACAGCAGGGATGCGGGCATGAGCTTTGTGGCCGCCAACGATGGTTTCTCCGGGCGCAAGGTTGAGGCATTGCTGGTCGACGAGGCCAACCCATCGCGGCTCTATGCGGGCGTGGTCAACGACAAGACCTATGGCAGCGTTTTTGTCTCTGAAAACAGCGGCGCCACCTGGGAACACATCGGCGAGGGGCTTGAAGGGCGCGATGTTTTCGCATTGGCCCAGGCGCCGGATGGCGCCGTTCTGGCGGGAACCAACCATGGCATTTTCATCTTGCTCCCCGGAACCGCGGTGACTCCCGAACCCCATTGGGAGCCGCGCAATGCGATCCAGAACTTTCTGGTGAAAAGGAGCGTTGTCCTTCGCAAAGGTAAAAAGGTCCCGGTTGAAACCAGGGTCAAGGACAAGCCGGCCGTCCTCCAGGGCCGGGTGTACGCGCTCGACCTTTCCGGTGACGCGTGGCTGGCGTCTACCAGTTCCGGCTTGCTCACCAGCGTGGACCACGGCGCCACCTGGCAGGGCCAAATCGTCATGGGCTCCTCAGAGTTTCTAACCGTTGCCGTGCACGGCGCAACCATGGTTGCCGCTCGACGTGACGCGGTTGTTATTTCTACCGATGCCGGACGCACTTGGACGGTGTCCGCGATTCCTTCCGGGATTACCCGCATCGATCGCGTCGCATTTTCGCCCGACGGCACGCTCTGGCTGGGCGGCCGCGAAGGGGTGAACCTGACCCACGATCTGGGCAAGAAATGGCTTTGGATTGAGCGGCTTCCGTTCCGCGACGTCAACGATCTCTACTATGACGTGGCGCAGGGCAAGGTGCTGGTCAGTTCGCGGAACAGCGACTTTGTGTATGTCATCGATCCCGTCGCGCTTAATTGGAAATGGACAAAAACCGGCTGGAAGGTCTTCCTGATCCGCACCGCGGCCGGCCATATGCTGGCCGCCTCGCTCTATGACGGGGTCCTGGTGGAGCCGCACCCGGTGGCGACTGCTTCGACTAAGGGACCAGGGACCAGGGACTAAGGGAATAGGTCCGGCAGGGCAATCGCATGAAGAAACCTGGCGGCAAAATGACTCTCCGATATCTTCACGGAGTTTGCAGATTAATTCGTGAAGAGGAAGACAATCAATCCTATGGCCTCCACCGCACCACAAATGCCGCAGCGCACACAGAGCAGCTTTACTCGCCAGGGCGAGATACACCCGCAAATGAACGGGGGAGTTCCACAAAAGCTGTGTGCCCCATCCATTCGTCGGCTGTTTGACGAATGGGTGGGATGCCTCGAACCTCAACGTACCGTTAAAGGGAGCGATTTACCCCACCCCCCCCCTCCCTTCATTTTCGCTCCGCACAATTGAAAACAATGACGTTACATCAATAATGACCAGGAAACGCCTGCAAAAACAAAGGACTTACGTCCCGGATCCTGTCGAAAATCAGCCATTTTTCCCCGGAAATACACCGGTCTTTGATCGTCGGCGAAGCGCGGATGGCCGAAGCCGCCATCGAGTTCAGCCATTCATGCAAATGCCCTGATAGGTCCGGCGTTGGGGGTGATTTACCTCACCGGAATTCTGTATCATCTTGGTATGCAGGTTGATATCCGGACACCCGACACACTCGCCGCCCACGCCAATCACGCCTTTCAAAGCCACGATCCGCGCCTCGAGCCCATTGCCGCCAAGGTGCTGGCCGGCCAGCGCCTCGACTTCAACGACGGCCTGGTGCTCTACGGCTCTTCCGACGTGCTGGCGGTGGGCTGGCTGGCCAACTATGTTCGCGAGCGGATGCACGGCGACATTACCTACTTCAACGTCAACCGGCACATCAATCCCACCAACGTTTGCGTGGCAGCCTGCAAGCTGTGCGCCTTCGGACGCAAGAAGGGCGACCCGGCCGGCTACACCATGGCGCTTGAAGAAGCATGGGAGACGGCGGCTTCAGGCTACTCCGAGGCGGTGACCGAATTCCATATCGTCGGCGGCCTGCACCCCGACCTGCCGCTTGAGTATTTTCTCGACCTGGTCAAGGGCCTCAAGCAGCGCTTTCCCAAGGTGCACATCAAGGCCTTCACCATGGTTGAGGTGGCCTACCTGGCGAGGCGCGCCAAAGTCAGCATTGAACAGACGCTGATCAAGATGCGCGAGGCGGGCGTGGATTCGATGCCCGGCGGCGGCGCGGAGATTTTTGCCGAACGCGTGCGCTCCATCATCTGCGACCACAAAATTGACGGCGAAGAGTGGCTGACCACGGCGCGGCTGGCCCACAAGCTGGGCTTCAAGTCCAACGCGACCATGTTATATGGGCACATTGAGAACGACGAAGACCGCGTGGACCATCTGCTGAAACTGCGCGAGGTGCAGGACGAGACCGGCGGCTTCCAGACCTTTATTCCGCTGGCCTTCCACCCTGAAAACACCATGCTCGACCACCTGCCGGTGACCACGGGAC